>Ga0308173_10001114_pt1 | contig 12912 bp, 10 predicted proteins | sample PhyPR1_FD_203716 | JGI IMG/M metagenome (GOLD analysis project Ga0308173, IMG submission 203716) | Soil microbial communities from UC Gill Tract Community Farm, Albany, California, United States - DLSLS.P.R1 | ecosystem: Environmental > Terrestrial > Soil > Agricultural land | place: USA... | reverse complement strand
GTCCAGGATCTCGGCCGGGGTCATGCGAGCGCCCGATCGAAGACCAGGTCGCGGGCGGTCGTGAGGCCGGTGGCGATCGCGCCCTGGACGACGGCCTCCGACCCCAGGGCGGAGACCTCCACCGGCGGCGGCCCCAGCGGCGTCATGGCGGCCAGCTCGTCGCGGACGGCGGGCAGGAGCACGTCCTCCCCCGCACTGCCCAGACCGCCGCCCACCACGACGAGTTCGGGGTCCAGGACCGCGATGACACTGGCCAGCGCACGGCTGAGGCTGCCCGCCTCGTGGCGTACGGCCCGGGTCGCGGCCGGATCGCCGGATCGGGCGGCGTCCCAGACCAGCTCAGGGGTGAGGTCGCCGGACATGCCGAAGCGGCGGGCGGTCGCGACGACTCCGGACGCCGACAGGATGCTCTCCAACATGCCGTGCCGGCGAACGTCCGGCGCGCTCGCCAGCGGATCCGACTCGCCGAGGGGCAGGAAGCCGACCTCTCCCGCCGCCCCGCGGGCGCCCCGGTACAGCCGGCCGTTGAGGACGATGCCCATCCCCACCCCGGTGCCGATGGAGAAATAGACGAAATCCCGGACCTGCAGGCCGCGGCCGTACGCCTGCTCGCCCAGAGCGGCCAGCGCGATGTCGTTCTCGATCAGGAAGCCGCCCGGCAGTGCGGCGGCCAGCAGGCCGGTGCTGCCGGGGGCGTCCCAGCCGGGCAAGTTGGGGGCCAGCCGGAGCCGTTCGGCCTCCACGTCGTGGATGCCGGGCATCCCCAGGACCGTGTATGTCACGGACGTCGCACCGGCGAGCTCGGCGGCCAGCCCCGCGAGCTGGCGGACCAGGCACTGGACGTCGTCCGGCTGGGCGGGCACGTCCTTGCGCGCCACGACCCCGCCCGCGAGGTCGACCAGCGCCGCCCGTACCCAGGCGACGCCCACGTCGATGGCCAGCACCGCACCCGCGTCCGGAACCATCTCGTACAGGGCGGCGGCGCGGCCCGCTCCGCCGGTGCGGTGGCCGATGGCGCGCACCAGGCCGACCCGTTCCAGATCGGCCAGGGCCAGCGAGATCGTCGGTTTGGACAGGCCGGTGGCCCTGGCGAGTTCCGGACGGGAGACCGGGCCGTCCAGCCGGATGCGCTCGTACACCGCGCGCTCGTTGATGACGCGCAGGACGCTGGTCGTGCTCGCCGTCGGCTGTCCGGACTCCACCGCTCTCCCCGGCTGTGATCTCTGGCCGTTGCCGAGCACGATAGCCGGGAAGCTGACGACAATCTTTACTTGGGGGCCGCACCGCCGTTGTCGCGACGGTCCAGCGCGGTCTGCAGCGCTCGGGACGCCTCGGTCTGGGCTTCACTCATGGCAACTCCTCGACTACGGCTGAGCTGCGATAATAGGCACAGCTCAGCCGTAGAGTCCCGCTCAGTGGCGAGAAATCTCAGATGCTGAGAATTCAGTCGTCCAGGTCCACCCTGCGGGCCGTGTCAGCCCCGATCGCCTCGGTGATCTGCTCCAGGACCTCCGGCACGATGGCGGAGTCGACGGTGAGCGCGGTGAGCGCCTTGCCGCCGCGGACGTCCCGGCCGACCTGCATCCCCGCGATGTTGATGCCCAGGTCACCGAGCAGATTGCCGACGATGCCGACCACGCCCGGCCGGTCGACGTAGCCGAAGAACGCCATGTGCGCGGCCGGCAGCAGCTCCATGTCGAAGCCGTTGACCTCGACGATCCGTTCCCGCTGGCGCGGCCCGGACAGCGTGCCGGACACCGACACCAGCGTGCCGTCGGCCATCGTGCCCTTGATCTGCACCAGGTTGCGCCAGTCCGGGCTGTCCTCGCTGGTGGTCAGCGAGACCTCGATGCCCCGGTCCCGGGCGAGCAGCGGCGCGTTGACGAAGGTCACCGACTCCTCGACGACGTCCCGGAACACGCCCTTGAGCGCGGCGAGCACCAGCACCTTGACGTCGTACTGCGTGATCTCGCCGCGGACCACGACGTCGAGCCGGACCGGGACCCCGCCGGCCAGCGAGGTGAAGATCCGGCCGAGCTTCTCGGTCAGCGGCAGTCCGGGCTTGACGTCCTCGGCGACCGCACCGCCCTGCACGTTGACCGCGTCCGGTACGAACTCGCCGGACAGCGCGAGCCGCACCGACTTGGCGACCTGGGTCCCGGCCTTCTCCTGCGCCTCGTGCGTGGACGCGCCCAGGTGCGGGGTGACCACGACGTTGTCGTGGTGGAACAGCGGGCTGTCGGTGCACGGCTCGGTGCTGAACACGTCGAGCCCGGCGGCGGCGACCCGGCCGTCCTTGAGCGCGAGGTCCAGCGCCGCCTCGTCCACGATGCCGCCGCGTGCGGCGTTGACGATCCGTACCGTCGGCTTGACCTCGTGCAGCTCCTTGTCGCCGATGAGCCCGATGGTCTCCGGCGTCTTGGGCAGGTGCACGGTGATGAAGTCCGACTGGGCGAGCAGCTCCTCCAGGGAGACCAGCGTGACGCCCAGCTGGGTCGCGCGGGCCGCCTGGATGTACGGGTCGTAGGCGATGACCTCCATGTCGAAGGCGGCCAGCCGCTGGGCCACCAGGACCCCGATCCGGCCGAGGCCCAGGACGCCGACCGTCTTGCCCTGCAGCTCGACGCCGGTGTACTTCGAGCGCTTCCACTCGCCCTGTTTCAGCGCGGCGTGCCCTTGTGGCACGTTCCGAGCGGTGGCCAGCAGAAGGGCGATGGCGTGTTCGGCGGCCGTGACGATGTTGGAGGTCGGGGCGTTGACGACCATGACCCCGGCCTTGGTCGCGGACTCGACGTCCACGTTGTCCAGGCCGACGCCGGCCCGGGCCACGACCCGGAGCTTCTTGGCGTGTTCGAACACCTCGGCGGTGACCTTGGTGGCACTGCGCACGATCAGGGCGTCGACGTCGGGTACGGCGGCGAGCAGTTCGGAACGGTCCGCGCCATCGGCGTGGCGCACCTCGAAGTCGCTTTCGAGCACCGCGAGACCGGCGGGTGACAGTTCTTCAGCGACCAGGACGACGGGCTTGGCCAACGGAAACAGTCCTTCGGTGAAATGGATCCGGTATGCCGCGAGTCACCGCTTTGTGCCCGCGCCGCCCGGCAGTCTATCGACGGCAGCCCGGCCTGCCTGGACTGTCGCCGACATACTTCTGTCTACGCCGCACCAGCAGCACCTGACGTGCCGGATGTTTCTCCGCCGGGCGCCTCGGCGATGATCGCGGCCACCCTGTCGGCGTCGGCCACATAGATGTACGGCATGTCGACGATGATCCGGAGCGGTCCGGCCGGCAGCCCGAGGCGGTCGGCGGCCTCCTGCTGCACGGCGCGCAGCGGTACGTAGCTGAGGTGCGCCGACAGTGCGTCCTGGGCCCGGAACACCGCCGTCATCACCAGCCGGGTGCCGTGGATCCGGAAGCCGAGACCGATGAGGTCCGGCACGCTCTCGGCCCGGTCGCCGGGCACGGTCAGCGAGATCCAGGCCCGAGTGGACCAGGGCCTGGCACGCAGCACCTCGACCGCCCAGCGGAGCTGGTCGACGCCCTGCAGCTCGCGCAGCCGCCCGGCCCAGCAGCTCTTGGCGGTCTCGCTCGCGGTGCCGAGCCGGCGCTTTCCGTACTCGCGCAGAATCGGGTCGTCCGGGCTCAGCGCGGCGATCTCGAAGAGCCTCGACGGGGCCTCGATGATCGGGCCGCGCTCGTCGAGGCCGGCCTCGCCCTGCGCCCACACATGGCGGAGCAGCGCCAGCCACGCCTGTCCACAGGTCTCCCAGCGACCCGTGGAAGGCATCTTCGCCCCTCACTTCTTGTGAATACGAAAAATGCACTGAGGCACCGGATTTACCGCCGCCCCGGTTACCTTCCAGTGTCCAACATCGGGCACATGTTCGGAATCCCGTATCGCCGGTTTTCCCGCAATTTCCGGGAAGTCTGGAGAATTCACTCAGGACGTCGCCGGAGCGGCCGAGAGCATGTAGTCCTCGCAGCGGTCGAGCCAGCGCAACTCGGCCTCGGTCTGCAGCACCATCGACTCCAGCACCAGCAGCCAGGCGGCGTCCGCCCGGTCCTTGCCGCCCGACTGCCCGGCGGCGGCCCGCTGCCGGTCGAGGTCGCGCAGCGTCAGCAGCGTGGCGGTGCGCTGGGCCTGCACGACGCCGCGAACGTCGACGCCGGGGCTGGTGACGGCCAGTGCGAGCTTGATGGCCAGCTCGTCGCGGGACCGCCCCGCGTGCCCGACCGGAGACCCGTACCACCGGTCGACCTCGGCCAGCCCGGTCCCGGTGATCCGATAGACGAACCGGCCCTCGTCGTCGGCCCCGACCCTGATCGCCAGTCCGTCGCGCTCCAGCCGGGACAGCGTGGAGTAGACCTGGCCGACATTCAGCGGCCATGTCGAGCCGGTCAGCGACTCGAACTCGGCGCGGAGCTGATAGCCGTACTTGGGGCCCCGGGCGAGCAAGGCGAGCAGTCCATGACGGATCGACATGACTACGAAGTGTGCACAGTCCTGACCCACTGCGCAATACCGCGTATGCAACTTCACCCGCGACACGCGGAACCGGCCTCCACCGGTTCAGTGGGTCGCGCCCTCTACGGTGACCCTCGTCGGCATCCACCCCCAGGAGAGGTCCATGACGCAGTCTGCCCTCGCCACCGAGCCCCGGATCAGCGTGCTCCGGGACGTGCTCGGGGTTTACGACGAGCGGTTCCTGGACCTCGCGCCGGACGACCGGCGCCGTCTGGTGCGGGGCACCGGGCAGGTCCTCGGCGACGACGGGCTGCCGCCGGACGTGCGGGCCGTGCTGCCCGCCGCGTTCCGGCTGCGCGCGTTCTGCATCCAGCACGAGTTGTACGACGAGCTCGAACGCCTGATCAGGGACGAGCAGGCCGGGGAGGTCGTCGGGGCCGTCGTCGTGGGCGGCCGGGTGTACGCGATGTACCCGTTCCTGCGCGGTCTGCCCCGGCATGACGCCGACATCACCGACGAGGTCGTGGCCGTGCACCGGCTGGACGGCCTGTCGTTCGCCGGAGACAAGATCCGGGTACGCGGCTGGGCCGCCATCTCCCAGGTGCAGGCCCGCGAGTTCACCGTCGATCTGATGCTGCGACAGGGCCACGCGGAGCGGCTCGTCAAGGGCACCGCGGACCGGGACTCCTTCGAGGTCCTCATCACCCCCGCGGACCTGCCGCCGGGAATCTGGGACGTCTGCCTCCAGGTCAGCACGCTCGGGGTGACCCGGGAGGCCGCCTTCGGCACGGAACGCCACACCGCGCTCAGGACCGACCCTCGCGAACGTGACGGGGTCCGGGCCTTCTTCGCCGAGCCGGACGGCACGCTGGCCATCGAGATCCCCGGCGAGATCCGCAGAGCGGGCCGCCTGCGCCGTCTGTTCCGAAGCTGACCCGCGGATCGTGATCACGCAGTGCCTCGGCGAGGCACTGCGTGATCACGAAAGGGGTGGAGGCTAGTCGTTCAGCCAGCTCATCATCGGGCGGAGCGCGGCGCCGGTCTTCTCGATCGGGTGGTTGCCCAGCTCCTCGCGGTACTTGAGGTGGTTGATCTGGCCGCCGTCGAACTCCTCGACCAGTTCCTTGGCGAACTCACCGGACTGGATCTCACCGAGGATCTTCTTCATCTCCGCCTTGGTGCCGGCGTTGACGATGCGCGGGCCACGGGTGTAGCCGCCGAACTCGGCGGTGTCCGACACCGACCAGTACATCTTCTGGATGCCGCCCTCGTACATGAGGTCGACGATCAGCTTCATCTCGTGCAGGCACTCGAAGTAGGCCACCTCGGGCTGGTAGCCGGCCTCGATGAGGGTCTCGAAGCCCGCCTTGATCAGCTCGGAGACGCCGCCGCACAGCACGGCCTGCTCGCCGAACAGGTCGGTCTCGGTCTCCTCGGTGAAGGTGGTCTTGATACCGCCGGCCCGCAGACCGCCGATGCCCTTGGCGTACGAGAGGACCAGCGGCCAGGCGTTGCCGGACGCGTCCTGCTCGACGGCCACCAGCACCGGTACTCCGCGGCCCTCGACGAACTGGCGGCGCACGAGGTGGCCCGGGCCCTTCGGCGCGACCATGGCCACGTCGACGCCAGCCGGCGGCTCGATGAGGTCGTAGCGGATGTTCAGGCCGTGCCCGAAGAACAGCGCGTCGCCGTCCTTGAGGGCCGGCTTGATGTGCTCGGTGTAGAGCGCGCGCTGCACGTGGTCGGGGGCGAGGATCATGATGAGGTCGGCCTCCTCGGCCGCCTCCCGCGGGGTGACGACGCGCAGGCCGTCCGCCTCGGCCTTCTCCTTGCTCTTGGAGCCCGGCAGCAGGCCGACCCGCACGTCCACCCCGGAGTCGCGCAGGGAGAGCGCGTGCGCGTGTCCCTGGCTGCCGTATCCGATCACGGCGACGCGCCGGCCCTGGATGATGCTCAGGTCAGCGTCGTTGTCGTAGAACATCTCAGCCACTGTTGTCTAGCCTCTCTGATGGTTGCGACGGATCACGCGCTGCGGTCCAGTGCGCGCAGCGAACGGTCGGTGATGGAACGGGCGCCGCGGCCGATGGCCACCATGCCCGACTGCACGAGTTCCTTGATGCCGAACGGCTCGAGGACCCGGATGAAGGCGTCCAGCTTGTCCCGGTTGCCGGTCACCTCGATGGTGACGGCGTCCGGGGCCACGTCGACGACCTTGGCCCGGAAGAGCTGGACGGTCTCCAGCACCTGCGACCGGGTCTCGGAGTCGGCCCGGACCTTCACCAGCATGAGTTCGCGCTGCACCGACGAGTTGGATTCGAGCTCGACGATCTTCAGCACGTTGATCAGCTTGTTCAGCTGCTTGGTCACCTGCTCGAGCGGCAGGTCCTCGACGTTGACCACGATCGTCATCCGGGAGATCTCCGGATGCTCGGTCGGGCCGACGGCGAGGGAGTCGATGTTGAACCCGCGCCGGGAGAACAGCCCGGAGATGCGGGCGAGCACGCCTGGCTTGTTCTCCACCAGGACGGAGAGGGAGTGCCTGCTCATGTCAGTCTCCGTTCTCCCAGTCGGGCGCCAGGTCGCGCGCGTACTTGATGTCGTCGTTGCTGGTGCCGGCCGCGACCATCGGCCAGACCATCGCGTCCTTGTGCACCACGAAGTCGACGACGACCGGAGCGTCGTTGATCTCCATGGCCTTGGCGATGGTGGCGTCCACGTCTTCGGCCTTGTCGCAGCGCAGACCGACACAACCATAGGCGTCGGCCAGCTTCACGAAGTCGGGAATCCGCTCCGAGTGCAGCTTCGTGTTGGAGTAACGCTCGTTGTAGAAGAGCGTCTGCCACTGCCGGACCATACCGAGGTTGCCGTTGTTGATGACGGCCACCTTGATCGGGATGCCCTCGATGGCGCAGGTGGCCAGCTCCTGGTTGGTCATCTGGAAGCAGCCGTCGCCATCGATCGCCCACACCGCGGTGTCCGGCGCGCCGACCTTGGCGCCCATCGCGGCGGGCACCGCGTAGCCCATGGTCCCGGCGCCGCCGGAGTTGAGGAACGCACCGGGGCGCTCGTACTTGATGAACTGCGCGGCCCACATCTGGTGCTGGCCGACGCCCGCCACGTAGTACGCCTCCGGCCCGGCGATCTGGCCGATCCGCTCGATGACGTACTGCGGGGACAGCTCGCCGTCCGGCGGGATGTCGTAGCCCAGCGGGTACTTTTCCCGCAGGTAGTTGAGCTGCTGCCACCATTCGGCGTATTCGCCGACATGGCCGGCGGCGTGCTCGGTCTGCACCGCGACGATCAGGTCGGCCAGGACCTCGCGGGCGTCCCCGACGATCGGCACGTCGGCGTGCCGGTTCTTGGAGATCTCGGCGGGGTCGATGTCGGCGTGCACGACCTTGGCGTCCGGGGCGAAGGAGGCGAGCTGGCCGGTCACCCGGTCGTCGAACCGCGCGCCCAGGCAGACCAGCAGGTCGGACTTCTGCAGCGCGCCCACCGCGCCGACCTGACCGTGCATGCCCGGCATGCCCATGTGCAGCGGGTGGCTGTCGGGCAGCGCGCCCTTGGCCATCAGCGTCGTGACCACCGGCGCGCCGGTCAGCTCGGCCAGCACGCGCAGCTCGGCGGCGGCCCGGGCCTTCAGCACCCCGCCGCCGACATAAAGCACGGGGCGCTTGGCGTCCACGATCAGCTTGGCGGCCTCGCGGACCTGCTTGGAGTGCGGCCTGGTGACAGGACGGTAGCCGGGCAGCTGCATCGCCTGCGGCCACTCGAAGCCGAAGGTGGTCTGCAGCGCGTCCTTGGCGATGTCCACCAGGACCGGTCCCGGCCGGCCGGTCGCGGCGATGTGGAAGGCCTCGGCGATGGTCCGGCCGATCTCGGACGGGTCGGTGATCAGGAAGTTGTGCTTGGTGATCGGCAGGGTGATGCCGGAGATGTCAGCTTCCTGGAAGGCGTCCGTGCCGATGGACTTGCTCGGCACCTGGCCGGTGATGGCCACGATCGGCACCGAGTCCATGTACGCGTCGGCGATCGGGGTGACCAGGTTCGTCGCGCCCGGGCCGCTGGTCGCCATGCAGACGCCCACCCGTCCGGTGACCTGCGCGTACCCCTGGGCCGCGTGCCCGGCGCCCTGCTCGTGGCGTACAAGGATGTGGCGGACCTGCTGGGAGTCGAAGAGCGGGTCGTACGCCGGGAGGATGGCTCCCCCGGGTATCCCGAACACGGTGTCGACGCCGACCTGCTCCAGGCTGCGCACCAGCGCCTGGGCTCCGGTCATCTGCTCGGTCATCTGCTTCTTTCCTTGCTCGAAGGGCTGCGGGCTGACATTCGGCGTTGGCCGAGGCGGGCTACGCCCATTAAAAAACCCCTCGCGCCGGGTGGCGGTCGAGGGGAAGCGCGCAAGCTCTGCTACTTGGTCAGCTTGCGCGCCGACCAAGTACTACGAGGATCGCGGTGTTCTGCACGGGTCCACCTTCGCCGACTTCGCTTCCCAGGTCAAATTACTGGAACGGATTTCTCAGGATCTGAGACTACAGAGCCGAGCCCTGGAGCGGCACGGCACCCCTGGCAAGAGTCGTCCGGATCAGGCCCTCCACCCGGCTGGGCGGCATCGGCCGGGCCACCAGGTAGCCCTGGCCGCGTGGGCAGCCGACCTCGCGGAGCAGTTCGAGCTGCTCGGGCCGCTCGATGCCCTCGGCGACCACGGCCAGCCCGAGGTCGCGGCCCAGCCGGACGATGGTCCTGGTCAGCAGGGACAGCGTCTCGTCCCGGCCGAGTCCGGCCACGAACGACGGGTCGATCTTGATCACGTCGACCGGCAGCCGGCCGAGGTGGGCCAGTGAGGCATAGCCGGTGCCGAAGTCGTCGATGGCCAGCCGTACGCCCAGATCGCGGAGCGCGGACAGCCGCTCCATGTTCTGCCCGCCGTCCTCGACCAGCACCTCCTCCTTGACCTCCAGGGTCAGCGCCTCGGGGCTCAGCCCGGTCTCGGCCAGCACCGTCGCCACCGTCTCGGCGAACCGCGGCGCGGCGATCTGGCGGGCGGTGAAGTTGACCGACAGGCCGATGTCCCAGCCGCTGGCGGTCCGCCAGCGGGCCACCTCCTGGCAGGCCTCGCGCAGGATCCAGTTGCCCAGCGGGATCATCAGCCCGGACTCCTCGGCGGGGCCGATGAACTCCTCCGGCGGTACGAGGGTGCTCCCCCGCCACCAGCGCAGCAGCGCCTCGACCCCGACGACCCGGGAGGTGGCCAGCTCGACGACCGGCTGGAACTCGACGGCGAACTGCTCCTCGGCCAGCGCGCGCTGCAGGTCCCCGCCGAGCTCCAGTCGCCGTACGACGTCGGCGTGCATGTGCGCGGCGAAGATCTCCACCCGGCCGCCGCCGAGCTCCTTGGCCCGGGCCATCGCCAGGTCGCCGTTGCGGATCAGCTCGGCCGGTCCGGTGGAGGAGACGTGGTCGGCGAAGGCCAGCCCGACGCTGGCGGTCAGCGCGATGCCCCGGTCCCCCACCCGGTACGGCTCTTCGGACAGCACCCGGAGCAGCCGCTCGGCCAGATCCACCACGGCCTGCACGTCGGCCGGGGCCTCCACCAGAACGGCGAACTCGTCGCCGCCCCAGCGGGCCACCGTGTCGTCGGCGTGCACCGCGGCGCGCAGCCGCCGGGCCGCCTGGGCCAGCACCTGGTCGCCCGCCGCGTGGCCGGCCGAGTCGTTGACCGCGGTGAAGCCGTCGATGTCGATGAACACGACCGCGCCGCGTCCGGGCCGCCGGTCCAGGACGTCCCTGGTGCGCTCCTCGAAGTACGCCCGGTTGGGCAGTCCGGTGGGGCCGTCGTGGAAGGTGAGGTGGGCCACCTGGCGCTGCAGCGCGGCCTGCTCGGACAGGTCCCTGGTGGTGACGAGCAGCCGGCCCGGCGAGTAGTGGGAGATCGTCGACTCGGTGGGCAGCCAGGTGCCGTCCGCCGCCCGTACCCGGCAGGCGAGGCGCAGCGCCTCCTCGCCGGGGGCCGGCGGCGATCCGGCCTCGGCGGCCTCGGCGGACCGCTCGACGAACCCGGCGAACGCCTCGATCACCAGCGGAAGGTCCTCCGGATGCAGGACATCCATGATCGCCCGGCCGATCAGATCACCCGGCGGATAGCTGAAGACCCGCTCGACACTGGGGCTGACGTAGTGCAGGACGGCTTCGTGGTCGCAGATCACCACGACGTCGTCGATGTTCTCGGCCAGCGTCCTGAAGTGCGCCTCGCCGGTGTCCACGGCCTTGTGCAGCCGCTCGTTCTCGCGGAGCAGATCGGCCAGCCGGAACAGCACCACCAGCAGCGCGGTGCCCGCCACCACCGAGACGACCGGCTCCAGGTTGTGCCCTGCGGTCAGCGAGTGCCCGGCCACGAAGAAGGCGGCGGCCCCGGAGGCGACCGCGGTGGCGATGCCGGGGCCGATCATCGTGCCCCGGGCGTCCTCCACGTCCTCGGGAGGTTCGATGCCCTCCAGGCGGTCCAGGTCCCCCGCCTGTTCGAGATCGTCGAAGTCGTCCAGATCGGGTTCGTCGCCGCGTTCGGCCGCCCAGCTCTCGGTCCAGGGGGCCGCACCCAGCACCAGCAGCGCGAAGAAACGGATCACGTCGCCCGGATCGCCCGGCACGGCACCGCCGCGCAGCCGTACCGCCGTGGTGACGACGTCCGCCGCGGTCAGCCCGAGGAGCGCGACGTAGGCCAGCCAGGCCGACCGGCGCTGCCCGGCCTTGGCGCCCAGCACGAACGGCAGCAGCGCGCAGACCAGGACGCCGTCCACCAGCGGGTAGAGCAGCTCGATGAAGAACTCGGGGGCCGACTCGCCCGAGTCGGCGTAGAGCTGGGAGAACAGCACCACCCAGCCCAGCACGAACAGGGACCCGGCGCAGACGTAGGTGTCGGCGGCGTAGCGCACCCAGACCTGGGCGCGGCGCGGCAGCCGGATCGCCACGACGAAGCCGGTGGCCAGTGCGGCCATCGCGGCGAGATAGAAGAGATCACCGAGGGACAGCGCGGCGAATCCGCGGGCCAGCACGATCCGGGAGATCGCGTTGATCGTCGCCCCGGCGCACCAGAAGGCGGCGGCCCCGCCGAACCAGCGCCAGGTGTCGCGGACCACCGACGGCCCTCCGCCGATGCGGCGGCGGCGTCGTACGGCGTAGTAGAGCGAGGCGGAGGCGAACGCGGCGGCGATCACCGGCGCCCATGAGGCGAGCACCCGGCCGCCGCCGAACAGCGCGACCAGGCCGTACACCACACCGATGACGCCTACGGCACCGAGCGTCAAGGTACGCCGTGGCGGCTGCGGCCGCCGCGGACGCACACCGTCGCCGCTCATCGCCTGCCTCCCGGGACCCGTTCCGAACCCGCGCGCGGATCACCGGGTCGATTTTTCTCCTGCTCAATGTACGTTCCGTAGGTCACGGAGCGATTGAGGCTGAGCTTCCACCCGGCGACAACGCTGGGTAAAGATCCGGAGACGCTGGTCACACCAGGTCAGCACCTGGACAAACGCCGAGCCGGTCCTTACCGGACCCTGTCAAAACCCATCAGTCCCACCAGAACGACCAGCGTGCCGAGCCGAGCAGGCTCTCGGCGTACTCCTCGTAGGTGACCCCGCCCTGCCAGATGTTGTCCGGGCAGAAGGCGTGGTGCTCGGCGCCGAGATGCCGGGCCTCCTCGATCGTGGCGGGCGGCGCGCCCACCGACAGCTCCAGTGTGTCGAAGCCGACACCGACGACCCGCGCGCCGTACCGCTCCTCCCAGGAGCGCAGCACCGCGGAGATCTCGGCGACCCCGGCGTGGTTGACCGGGCCGTTCCAGCCCACCGCGCCCAGGGCGTTCGCACCGCCGACCGCCGGGACCAGGCCGACCAGCCACTCCCCCTCGCGGACCAGGGCGGCCACGAGCTCGCGGGCCGCCTCGCTCGGATCCTCCAGCTGCTTGCCCGGGGCGGCCAGGCCCGGCCAGACCTCGAACGGCAGGTCGTCGTCCTCCACCTCGGGCCAGAGGCGGCGCAGCACCCCGTTGGCGGTCAGCGCGTCGATCGCGCCGGTCGTGACCGGGCTCAGCTCGCCGGCGTGCCAGGGCCGTTCCGGCTCCCCGTGCAGGGTCTGCAGCAGCAGCGGATACAGGCCAGAGCCCTCGGTCCAGGCGGTCTCCAGCCGCGCCCAGCACGTGTAGGCGTCAACGACCGGACCGTCAGTGATCCACAGCAGTGGTGTCCCGGTCCACATGTCGTCGGCGAAGTCCGGGTCGGCGATGATCAGCCGGCCGGACGGAAGCCCGTCCGGCAGCCGAGCCGTGCCCAAATCCAAGGGAGACATGCCGCGTAATGTAGCCATACAACAGCCAAAAAGGGCCGTGACCTTGCAATCGATGCTGCAACGATTTGCGTGGTCACGGCCCTGTTCGGGGCGTGTCAGCCCG
>Ga0308173_10001113_pt1 | contig 12913 bp, 10 predicted proteins | sample PhyPR1_FD_203716 | JGI IMG/M metagenome (GOLD analysis project Ga0308173, IMG submission 203716) | Soil microbial communities from UC Gill Tract Community Farm, Albany, California, United States - DLSLS.P.R1 | ecosystem: Environmental > Terrestrial > Soil > Agricultural land | place: USA... | reverse complement strand
CCACGCCCCGGCCCTGGTCTGTGTCACCGGTGCCTCCAACGTCACCGGCGAGCTGTGGCCCGTACGCGAACTGGCGGCCGCCGCGCACGCGCACGGCGCCCGTGTCGTCCTGGACGCCGCCCAGCTCGCCCCGCACCACCCCGTCTCCGTGCAGGACCTGGACGTCGACTGGGTCGCCTTCTCCGGGCACAAGCTGTACGCCCCCTTCGGCTCCGGCGTCCTGGCCGGCCGCGCCGACTGGCTGACCGCCGCCGAGCCCTACCTCGCGGGCGGCGGCGCCAGCCGCAGGGTCACCCGGCGCGCCGACGGCGGCGTCGACGTGGAGTGGCACGAGGGCGCCGCCCGGCACGAGGCCGGCTCGCCCAATGTGATCGGCGCCCACGCCGTCGCCTCCGCCTGCAAGGCGCTCACCGAGGCCGGCTGGGACACCCTGGTCGCCCGTGAGATCCACCTGATCGACCGGGTCCGCGCGGGCCTCGCCGACGTGCCCGAGGTGCGGATCCTCTCCCTGTTCGGCGACGCCGCCCCCCGCGTGGGCGTGCTGTCCTTCGTCGTGGAGGGCTGGAACAGCTCGCACTTCGCCGCCGCGCTCTCCGCCGAGTACGGCATCGGCGTCCGCGACGGCCTGTTCTGCGCCCACCCGCTGGTGCGCACCCTGCTCGGCGGCGACCCGGAGTCCCAGGGCGAGTGCGGGGCGCCGGAGGCGGCGCCCGGCGAGAAGTCCCTCAACGCGATCCGCGTGAGCTTCGGCGCGGGCACGCCCGACGAGCACGTCGACCGCTTCGTCCGGGCGGTACGGGAACTGGTGCGCGAGGGCGCGAAGTGGGAGTACCGCACGCGGGACGGCCGCTGCGTCCCGGCGGTCTGACCGGCTGCCCGGAAAGGCCGACGCCCGAGGTCCGCGGGCTGGAGTTCCTACGACTCCAGCCCGATGGAGAACGCCGCCTCCAGATCGTGCTGCGAGTACGTGCGGAACGCGACGTGCGTGTCGGTGCCCTCGACGCCGGGGATCCTGCTGATCCGGCCGGGGATGACGTCCGCCAGCTCGTCGTGCGCCTTCACACGGACCATCGCGATCAGGTCGTACGTCCCGGTCACGGAGAACACCTCGCTGACGGAGTCCAGCGCGGCGATCGACTCGGCGATCTCGGGGATCCGGTCCACGCTGGTCCTGATGAGTACGATCGCGGTGATCACGGCTGGTTCTCTCCCTCGGGGGCCGGGCTTGTGTCCCTCACTGTAGCCATGGGCCCGTAGCGCACCCACGCGTACCCGAAGCCCAGCGCGAACCCCACCACGTGCGCCAGGTAGGCCACGCCCGGGCCCTGGCCCTCCCGGCCCGCCGCCAGCCACTGCAGGGCCGCCCAGAACGGCAGCACCACCCAGGCCGGGAAGCGCAGCGGCAGGAAGAACAGGAACGGGAAGATGCTGGTCACCCGCGCCCGGGGAAACAGGAACAGGAACGCCCCGAGGACCGCGGAGATCGCCCCGGAGGCACCCACCAGGGACTGCGCGGAGCCGGCCCGCGCCGCCGCGTAACCGAGCAGCGCCAGCGCGCCGCACCCCAGGTAGAACAGGGCGAACTCCACGTGCCCGAGCCGTTCCTCGGCCATCGCGCCGAAGACGTGGAGGAACAGCATGTTGCCCAGCAGGTGCACCCAGGTGCCGTGCACGAACAGGGCGGTGACCGGGGAGAGCGTCGCCCGCGCGGAGCCGCCGAACAGCTCCACCGGGATCACCCCCCAGCGGGCGAAGTACGTCTGCTGGGCCAGCAGCAGTCGGTCGCCGGTGCCGTACCCCGGGTCGAACCCCGAGGCGGGACTCAGCATGAAGAGCACGAAGCACACGGCGATCAGCCCGTACGTCACCGGTGCCGGCTGCCGCCGCGGTGCCCGTACGGTCGACGCGGTCCTGTCGCGGATCATGCGACGAAGCATGACGTACCGGGCGGAACGGGGCGGAGTGCCTCGCCGCGACGGACACATCGGCGGGGGGTCCCGTGCAGGCCGTAGGGTTACGACCCACACGCACCAGGGAAACTGGGGCATCACGGAGACCGGAAGAAGGAGCAGCAGCCACGATGACGGTTCCCCTGCCGACCGAGACGACCCGGTGGCGCTGCACACTGTGCGGCAACCTCACGCGTTTCGACGTGACCCGCTCTTCCAGGGCGGTCGAGTACGTCCACCTGGATCTGTCCGGTACGCCGAAGGTCGAGGAGCGCGAGGTGGTCAGTGAGACCATCGAGTCGGTGCGCTGCCGTTGGTGCAACGCCGTTGATCAGGTGGAACTCGTGGACAGGCCGGGCGCCGGCTCCTGAGCGGAGCGGGTACCCGCGGACAGGGAGCCCGCTGCGGGGCTCCCGTACAGGCATAGGGGTGACGGATGGCTCAGACACAAGGCGGGGAGCCGGGCGACGGCGCCGCCGAGGTGCTCGACCGTCCGCTGCCCGACGGCGTGCGCAGACGTGTGGTGGGGATCGTCTCCGACGGCTTCGGCGGGCTGACCGTGGCCGAGCTGCCCACTCAGCTGCGACAGTACGCCCGGTTCACCCCCACCCGGCGGGCCAAGTTCGCGGGCAACGCGATGGCGGCCGCGGTGGAGACCGACCCGCTGTTCCGCCAGCGCGTCGCCGAGAAGCTCAGGGAGGCCCAGCCCGAGCTGACCGGCGCCCTCGACGCCGGCTCCCCGCCCCCGGCCGCCGACCCCCTCGACGTGGCGGCCGCGGCCTACGTGCTGCGCCCCGCGGGCTGGGTGAAGCTGGTGACCGCCGCGGGCGAGGAGGCCCAGCGGGCGGACGCCGAGCGGGCCGGTGAGGAGGCCCGTGCCGAGCTGGAGCGGCTGCGCGCCGAGCTGGCCGTCGCCCGCGGCCAGGTCCGCACGGAGACCGAACGGCTGCGCGCCGAACTGGAGACGGCGAAGAAGGAGTCCGAGTCGCTGCACCGCAAACTGCGGGCCGCGCTCAGCGACGTCAAGCGGGGCGAGGCGGCGCTGCGCAAGGCGCGGGCCGAGCGGGAGACCGAACGCGCGGAGGTACAGGCCCGGCTGTCCGCCGCGGAGAGCGAGTCCCGTCGGCTCAAGGCGCGGCTGGGGGAGTCGGAGGCCGCCCTGGAGGCGACGCGCAAGGCCGCCCGGGAGGGCCGCAGCGTCGAGGACATGCGGATCAGACTGCTCCTGGACACGGTCCTGGAGGCGTCCCAGGGGCTGCGCCGGGAGCTGGCGCTGCCGCCGGTGTCGGTGCGGCCCGCCGAGACCGTGGACGCCGTGGAGCCCGGCCGGATGACCCCGAAGGACATCGCCAACCGGGCGCTGTCCGAGAACGACCCGGCCGTCGTCGACCAGTTGCTCGCGCTGCCGCAGGCGCACCTCGTCGTCGACGGCTACAACGTCACCAAGACCGGCTATCCGCAGATGCCGCTGGAGAAGCAACGGCTGCGGCTGCTCGGACAGCTCGCCCAGCTCGCCGCGCAGACCGGCGCCGAGACCACCTGTGTCTTCGACGGAGCCGAACTCGCCGCCCCGGTGCTGCTCGCGCCGCCGCGCGGGGTGCGGGTGCTGTTCTCCAAGCCGGGGGTGACCGCGGACGAGTTGATCCGCCGGCTGGTGCGCGCGGAGCCGCCGGGACGGCCCGTGATCGTCGTCTCCACGGACCGCGAGGTCGCCGACGGGGTCGCGCGCGCCGGTGCCCGTCCGGTCGCCTCAGCGGTGCTCCTGAAGCGTTTCTCGCGCGGCTGAGCCCGACTCCTCGCCGCACTCGTCCCCGAACCTGTCCCCGGGCTCGCGGGCCGCCGTGTCCGAAGTGTTGCATACGCGGTGTACGCGCCAATCGCAACCTCCGTGCCACATACCCCAATTCGCCGCATCGTCACGCAACGTAGCGTCAATACTGAGTCACTGGTTGTGTGTTGTGCGCAAAATATGCCCGCGAGGGCCGTGTTTTTTCTGATGAGGATTTGAACTGATCACAAGAGGGTCACTAAGGTCAGCCCCAACCTCCACTCGGTTGATCACTTATGGGGAGTGACGGTGGAGGGGCACCGCCCACCGGTGTGTCGGTAGGCGGCTGAAGGAAGAAGGAGCTCGCCTCCGTGGCGTCCCACCGTCGACCCAAGCAGCCGAGCCGCACGCGGGTGACCGCGCTCACCACCGTCGCGGCCGCAGCCGTCGCCCTGAGCGCGCAGGCCGCCAACGCCGCGCCGAGCGAGAAGCCCAGCAAGAGCGAGGTCAAGGCCAAGGTCGACAAGCTCTACGAGCAGGCCGAGCAGGCCACCGAGAAGTACAACGGGGCCAAGGAGAAGCAGGAGAAGCTGCAGAAGCAGATCAGCACCCTGCAGGACAAGGTCGCCCGGGGCCAGGCCGACCTCAACGAACTGCGCGAGGGCATCGGCACGATGGCCAGCGCCCAGTACCGCACCGGCAGCATCGACCCCTCCGTCCAGCTCTTCCTCTCCGCCGACCCGGACGACTACCTGGACAAGGCCGCCACCCTGGACCAGCTCAGCGGCCAGCAGGTCGAGGGGCTGAAGAAGATCCAGGAGAAGCAGCGCGTACTGGCCCAGGAGCGCAAGGAAGCCTCCGACAAGCTCAAGGACCTCGCCGACACCCGCACCGAGCTCGGCAAGAAGAAGAAAGAGGTCCAGGGCAAGCTCGGCGAGGCGCAGAGGCTGCTCAACACCCTGACGGCCAAGGAGAAGCAGGACCTCAAGGACGAGCAGACGCGCTCCAGCCGCTCCGCCGCCTCGCGCGTCGACCTCGGCAACTCCACCCCCGCCTCCGGCCGCGCCGCCGCCGCGTTCTCCGCCGCCCAGAGCAGGATCGGCTCGCCGTACGTCTACGGCGCCACCGGCCCCTCCTCCTTCGACTGCTCGGGCCTGACCTCCTGGGCCTACGCGCAGGCCGGCGTCTCCATCCCGCGCACCTCCCAGGCGCAGGCGAACATCGGCACGCGCATCTACTCGCAGAGCCAGCTCCAGGTGGGCGACCTGGTGTTCTTCTTCAACGACATCCACCACGTGGGCCTCTACGCCGGCAACGGCCAGGTCCTGCACGCGCCCCGTACCGGCACCGTCGTCCGCTACGAGTCGATGAGCACGATCGGCGGCCCCTTCATGTTCGGCGTCCGCGTCTGAGACCGGGTCCGCACCCTCGGTGCCGGTTCGGTCCGCACCCTTGGCGCCGGTTCCGGCCGGCGCCGCTTCCGCATCAAGCCGTCATGCCGCCCGAACGGGCGAATTCCCGCACCCCGCGCTGACCCCGCGCCCCGCCGGTGACCTGCGTCAGCGGCGGGGCGCACGGCTGTCCGGCGATCACTGCCCGTAGCCGGACGGTCACTGTCCCGGCTACTGTCTGCCGCCGTGCCCCCGTGAACGGGGGGCCGTCAGCGGAAGGGAGTGCGCCGGTCGTGGGGTCCCATCAGCGTCCTGCACCACACGGACTCGGCCGGGGGCGTGGTGCCACGCTCGCCGTGCTGTCCGCCGCGGCCACCGCGGCCGCGGCACTGGGCGCCGTACCGGCCGGTGCCGCGCCGCGCGGGGGCCGCGCGGAGGTGGAGCGGCTGTACCAGGAGGCCGAGCGCGCCACCGAGGCCTACAACAAGGCCGACGAGCGCGCCGACACCCTGCGCGGTGAGGTGCACCGCGCGCGGGACCGGATCGCCCGCACACAGGAGAAGGTCAACACCCTGCGGGAGACCCTGGGTTCGCTCGCCGGCGCGCAGTACCGGTCCGGCGGGATCGATCCCGCGCTCGCCCTGCTCCTCTCCTCCGACCCCGACGACTACCTCGACCGGGCCGCCGTCCTCGACCACGTCGGCGACGACCAGGCCGCCCGGCTCCGGCAGTTGAGGGCGGCGCTGCGGGAACTGGACCAGCAGCGCACGGAGGCGGGCGGCAAGCTCGCCGAACTGGAGGCGGGCCGCAAGGCGGTGGCGCGCCACAAGCACGCGGTGGAACGGAAGCTGGCGCGGGCACGGCAGGTGCTGAACGCCCTGCCGGCCGGCGAGCGGGCCGCGTACGCGCGGGCGTCCCGCTCGGCCGGGCGGTCCCCCGCCCCGCTGCCCGGACCGGACGCCGGCCCCGGGCACGAGGCCGCGACCGGTGCGCGGGCGGCCGCCGCGGTCGCGGCGGCACGGTCCGCGCTGGGGCGGCCCTACGTGTGGGGGGCGACCGGACCGAACGGGTTCGACTGCTCGGGGCTGATGCAGTGGGCGTACGCGCAGGCGGGAGTGGGACTGCCGCGGACGTCGCAGGAGCAGCGGTACGCGGGGCGGCAGGTGCCGGTGTCCGAGGCGCGGCCCGGGGATCTGGTGGTGTACCGGTCGGACGCGAGCCATGTGGGGATGTACGTGGGGGGCGGGCGGGTGATCCACGCGCCGTACCCGGGGGCGGTGGTGCGGTACGACTCCGTCGGGATGATGCAGGTCGTGGCCGTTACCCGGCCGTGAGGGCGGGGGGGTTCGCCCCTCTTTGCCCCCTTGGGAGCTTTGGTGCCTCGGGTGTCTTGGGTGCCTTCCCGCTCGGGGGTTCTTGTTCGTCGGCGGGTGCGGGCTCGGTGTGGCTGGTCGCGCGGTTCCCCGCGCCCCTTTGACGGGCGCCCCCGCGGGGCGGCCCTGAAAGGGGGCGCGGCCCCTGCCGGGGTGGGGCACGTACGATCGTGTCGTGGCTGGGTTCGGGCGTGTGGCGGGGTGTCTCCTCCTGGTGGGGGCGCTCGTGGGGTGCGGGGGCGGAGTGGCGTCGGACTCCGGGCGCGGGGACGCGCAGCGGATGCTGGACCGGCGGGCCGGCGCCGTGCTGGAGCGGGACCGGAAGGCGTTCCTCGGCACCGAGTCCCCGACCGCCGGCCCCCGGGGGCAGCTGGCCACCGGTGCCGCCGAGTTCGCCAACCTCAAAAACGTTCCGCTGTCCTCCTGGTCGTACCGCGTCACCTCCTTCCGCCGCACCGGTGAGCGCGCGACCGTCGACGCCGACCTGCGCTACCGGGTGCGGGGCGAGGACCGCGCGCCCGTCACCTCCGGCCGGGTGCTGCGCCTGGTGCACCGCGGGCGGCACTGGTACGTGGCCTCCGACGAGCCCGCGAAGAAGTCGGGGCAGCAGCTCTGGGAGCAGGGCGCGGTGCGCGTCGTGAAGGGCCGGCACAGTCTGGTCCTCGGCGTGGGCCAGCCCGAGGCGGGCCTGAAGGCGTACGCCCGGCTCGCCGACGACGCCGTGCCGGCCGTCTCCCGGGCCTGGGGGACCGGCTGGGCGGGCCGGGTCGTGGTGTACGTACCGCGGACGGTGAAGGGGATGGCGGGCCTGCTGGGCTCGACGGACGGCGACTACCGGGGCATCGCGGCCGTCACCACCGGTGAGGCGGGCGGCTCGGGAGCGGCGCCCGCCGACCGCGTCATCGTCAACCCCGACGCGTACGGCGTCCTCGGCGACCTCGGCCGGCAGGTCGTCCTCACCCACGAGGTCACGCACGTCGCCACCCGTGCCCACACCACGGCCGCCACCCCGCTGTGGCTGTCGGAGGGGTACGCGGACTTCGTCGGCTACCGCGAGTCGGACCGTACGGCGGCACAGGTGGCGCCCGAGCTGCGCGACGAGGTGGCCGCGGGGCGGATGCCGGCCGCGCTGCCCGCCGACGCGGACTTCGGGTTCGCCCAGGACGCGGGGCGGCTGGCGCGGGCGTACGAGGGCGGCTGGCTGGCCTGCCGGATGATCGCCGAACGGTGGGGCGAGAAGCGGCTGCGCGCCTTCTACCGGGCGGTGGGCGGCCACGGGAAGCGTGCGGGCGCGGTCGAGGCGGCACTGCGGGACGTCCTGCACACCGATCCGGCGACGTTCACCAAGGACTGGCGGGCCTCACTGCGGGACCGGTTGGGCTGAGTTCCACCCGTATGCGGCGGGGCACTCGATCGGTTGCGAACCGAAAGTTTCGGTTCGGCCGGGGAGTCGCGCCGTGCGCCCGGCCACCCCTGGCGACGGTCGACCGGCGGGATGCGAGGGCGATGCGAGGGGTGTCGCGCGGAGTGGGGAATCATGCGGCAGGCGCGTGGTGGGTCCCGCGCGCATGCCTTTCGGACATGTTCCCGTCCGGGATGCCCGCCTCGCGTCGGGAAGGTGCTCGTTTCGCGGAAGTTTCCTAAACTTGCGGGTGTGAAGGGTCTGCTGCTGCGACTGTCGTCGCTCGACGCCGACGCGACCGCCGCGGTACGGGTGATCGCGCACTTCCAGGCGCTGCTCGCCGCCGACCGCGTCGACCCGGCGGCCCTGCTGCGGTCCACCGCGGCCCTGGCCGAGTGCCCGGCCGGGATGGAACTCGCCGACGGACGCGTGCTGCGCGCGGGACCGGACGGCGCCGCGCTGACCGGTGGCCCCGGGCAGGTGTCCGGCGCCGCCGACCTCGGCGCCGCCGGCCGGGTCTGGCTGGAACGGCCCGGACCCGCCGGACCTTTCGACGACCTGGTCCTGGAATGGCTGGCCGTCGCCGCCCGCACCCTCGCGCAACCGCCGCCCGCCGCCGTCGATCCGGGCCTGCTCGAGGTGGTGCTCTCCGGCCGCGAGACCGTCGCCGACCGGACCCGGGCGCTGCGGCTGCTCGGTTTCGTCCCGCAGGCACCGCTGCGCGCGGTCGTCGTCGCCGCGCCCGGTGAGCCGGAGTCGCTCGCCCTGGCGCTGCTGGGCCGGGGCCGCCCGCACGGCACCGTGCGCGCCGCCCGGATCGGCGGCCACGGGGTCGCGCTCGTGCAGCGGGCGGCGGTGCCCGGCGCGGTGCCCGGCGCTCCCTCCGCCGCGGGCGGCACGGACTCGCCCGCCGGGGAGTTGCGGGAGGTGCTGCGCGGTGCCGTACGGGCCGGGGTCGGCGGCGCCGTCGAGGCGCTGGGGGCGGCCCGGTCCTGGGAACAGGCGGTGGTGGCCCTGCGGTTCGCGGTGCCCGGGGTGCCGGCCGAGGCCGTCGCCGACCACGACGAACTGGGCACGGTCGCCGTCCTGGCCGACCTCCCGGCGGCCCGGCTGCGGGCCCTGCCCGACGTGACGCTCCTCGCGGCGGTGGCCGCGCGCGACGGCGGCGCGGCCGGCATCGAGGCGCTGTCCGCGTTCTGCCGCACCGGGTCACTGCGTCAGGCCGCCGCCGAACTCCACCTCCACCACAGCTCGGTGGCGGCCCGGCTGGCACGGGCCGAGGCCGTCACCGGGTGGCGGCTGCGCGAGGCCGGCGACCGGTTCCGGGCCCGGCTCGCGCTGTACGCCTGGCGGCTGGCGTGGGCGGACGACGGCGATCCGCTCACCACGCCGGGTGCCGGTCCGCTCACCACGCCAGGGCGCGACGCAGCACCGTGAGCTCCTCCGCGGCCATCCGCTGCGCCACGGCGGCGTGCCGCACCATCGCGGCGCCGTGGAACGTGCCGGGGAACAGGTGCAGTTCCGCGGTCACCCCGGCGTCCAGCAGCGCGCGGGCGTAGTCGACGCCCTCGTCGCGCAGCGGGTCGTACGCCATCACGGCCACGTGCGCCGGGGGCAGCCCCGCGAGGTCGGTGGTGCCGGCCCGGGCGGGGGCGGCGGTGACCGGCACGCCGGCCGAGCCGGGGACGCCCTCGCCGAGGTAGGCGGTCCAGCTCAGCCGGGCGTTGCGGCGGTTCCAGACCGGGGTGTCGGTGAAGCGGCGGGCACTGGGGGTGCACAGCCGGTCGTCGAGCGCCGGGCTGTCCAGGTACTGCAGGCGGATCGCCGGGCCGCCGCGGTCCCGGGCCAGCATCGCGACGGCCGTCGCGAGACAGGCGCCGGCGCTGTCACCGGCCACGGCGAGGCGGTCGGCCCGGATGCCGAGGCCGGCCGCGTTCTCCGCGGTCCAGCACAGGGCGGCGTAGCAGTCCTCCAGGCCGGTGGGGTAGGGGTGTTCCGGCGCGAGCCGGTAGCCGGGGGAGACGACGGCGCAGGGGAGTTCGCGGCACAGGCGGAGGTTGGCCTCGTGGTCGACGTCGGGGCTGCCGAGGACGAAGCCGCCGCCGTGGACGCGGAAGACGGCGGGGAGGGGGTGGGGGGCGCCCTCCGGTCGGGTGCCGTCCGGGAGGGCGCCCTCCGGGCGGTAGACGCGCAGGGAGACGCCGGCCTGCTGCACGTCGATCACGGTCACGCCGGTGGTGTCCGTGTCGGTGACGCGGAGGAAGGTCTCGGCCTTCTGCGCGGCGCGGGCGGCCGCGAGGTCGGAGATGTCGACGGGGGGCATCATCGCGAGCGCGGCGGCGAGTTCGGGGTCGAGGGGGTGGGGGCTGGAGTGGGTGTGGGGGTGCGTCATGGGGACACGGTGACACCGGGGGCGGGGCGGCGGGAGCCGACGGGTGTCGGGGGCGGGGGGTTCCGCGTCCGACGGGCGTGCGGTGGGGGGTTCCGACAGGGGCGCGGAGAACCGCGCGATTTTTCGGGGCCCGGGGGCGGAGCCCCCGGGGGACGGGAACGGGTGAGGGCGGCGGCGAGAAGATCCGGGGCGTACCCCGCCGTCAGGCGCCCGGTGCCGCGCTGCTCTGGCGGACGACCAGGCGGGTCGCCAGTTCCATGCGCAGCGCGGGGCGGTCGGCCTCGGCCGGCTGGAGCAGCATCCGCGCCGCCTCCTCCGCCATCTGCCGCAACGGCTGGTGCACGGTGGTCAGCGGCGGGCTCGACCACTGGGCGAGCGGCACGTCGTCGTAGCCCACGACCGAGAGGTCCTCCGGCACGCTCAGCCCCTGCCGTCGCGCCGCCTCCAGGACGCCCAGCGCCTGCAGATCGCTGCCCGCGAAGATCGCGGTGGGCCGGTCGGGGAGGGTGAGCAGTTCCATGGCCCGCTCGAAGCCGCCCTGGACGTGGAAGTCGCCGTAGCGCACCAGACGTTCGTCGGTCTCCAGGCCCGCCATCGTCATCGCGGAGCGGAAGCCGTCCAGCCGGGCGAGCGAGCACATCATGTCGGTGGGGCCGGTGATGATGGCGATGCGCCGGTGGCCGAGTTCGGTCAGGTGCCGGGTCGCGGCCATGCCGCCGGCCCAGTTCGCCGAGCCCACCGACGGCACGTCCGCCTCGGGGTCCCCGGCCGGGTCGATGATGACGAACGGCACGGCGCGGGAGCGCAGTTGGCGCTTGACCTTGTCGGGGAGCGAGGAGAAGACCAGCACCACGCCCAGCGGGCGGCGCTGGAGCACGCCCTCGATCCACTCGCGCCCGGGTGCGTGCCGGTCGCCGCTCTCGCTCAGCACGACGCCGGCCTTGTGCTGCTTCGCGACGTTCTCCACGCCGCGGATCAGCTCCATCGCCCAGACGCTCTCCAGCTCCGGGAAGACCAGCTCGATGAGCGGCGCGTGCGAGGACGTCGCCGCCCGGCGCCGGTAGCCGTGGTTCTCCAGGAGCTGCTCGACCCGGGTCCGAGTGGCCGCCGACACGTCCGACCGTCCGTTGAGGACTTTCGAAACCGTCGAAAGGGACACACCGGCCTGAGTGGCCACCTCCGCGAGGGTCACCCTGCCGGTCGTGTTGTCCTCGTCTGTCACGCGCATGGGCAGCAGCATAGGGCACGACGCCGGTAACGGTTCGGTCGCGGCCGCACACCCCCGTTGACCGAGTGGAAACACTCGCCTAATGTCCCGGCAACAGCGAATTTCGTGAGCTTGATCGAAACTTTCGAAAAGGGGTGAGTGATGCGGACACGTACTCGGTTCTCCCGCATGCTCGTCGGCGGTGTGACCTTGGGCATGGCGCTGTCACTCTCCGCGTGCGGGGACAACGGCGGGTCGGGCTCCAGTGACGGGAAGATCCACGTACTGGTCTACGGGGACGCCACCAACAAGGTGGAGAAGGCGGTCGTCGCCGAGTTCAACAAGACCTCCAAGGTCAAGGCGGTCCTCGACACCATCCCGGGCGCCACGTACCAGCAGAAGCTCCAGACGATCATCAACACCCCGCAGGCCCCCGACGTCTTCTACAACTGGGGCGCGGGCAGCATCCAGCCCTTCGTCAAGGCCGGCCTGCTGATGCCGCTGGACGACTTCATCAAGGACGACCCCAAGCTGAAGTCGGCGTTCCTGCCCAGCGTCTTCAACGCCGCGGCCGTCGACGGCAAGGCCTACGGCATCCCGATGCGCGGCACCCAGCCCGTGCTGCTGTTCAGCAACGACAAGGTCCTGAAGAACGCCGGCACGCAGGCGCCCAAGACCTGGGACGAGCTGCTGGACTCGGTCAAGAAGCTGAAGAAGTCGGGTGTCACCCCGATCGCCCTCGGCGGCGGCGACCAGTGGCCCACCCTGATGTGGTTCGAGTACCTCTACGACCGCATCGCCGGCCCCGACGTGCTGAAGAAGGCCGTCGGCGGCGACAAGGACGCCTGGGCGAGCCCGGACAGCAAGGCGGCCCTGAACAAGCTCAAGGAGCTCGTCGACACCGGCGCCTTCGGCACCAACTACGACTCGGTGAAGTACACCGACGGCGGTTCGCCCGCCCTGGTCGCCCGCGGCAAGGCCGGCTTCGAGCTGATGGGCTCCTGGTACTACTCCCAGCAGCAGGAGAACGCCAAGGAGTTCGCCGAGAAGGATCTCGGGTACAACTCCTTCCCGACGATCGACGGCGGCAAGGGCGACCCGGCGGACATCGTCGGCAACACGAACAACTACTACTCGGTGATGAAGAAGACCAAGCATCCCGAGGCCGTCGCCAAGTTCCTCAAGCTGATGTACTCCGACAAGTTCATCAAGCAGCAGCTCGCCATCGGCAACCTGCCGACGACGACGAACACCGAGAAGTTCCTGGACACCGCCGCCGACCCGAAGTACGCCCACTACCAGTTCGACCTGGTGAAGAAGGCCCCGTCCTTCCAGCTCTCGTGGGACCAGGCCTACCCGCAGTCGGCGAGCGAGCAGATGCACCAGGCCGTGCAGCAGTTCTTCAACGGCTCGCTGGACGTCGACGGATTC
>Ga0308173_10001112_pt1 | contig 12913 bp, 11 predicted proteins | sample PhyPR1_FD_203716 | JGI IMG/M metagenome (GOLD analysis project Ga0308173, IMG submission 203716) | Soil microbial communities from UC Gill Tract Community Farm, Albany, California, United States - DLSLS.P.R1 | ecosystem: Environmental > Terrestrial > Soil > Agricultural land | place: USA... | reverse complement strand
TCGGCGGGAACCGGCCAGCGAAGGCGGTGGTCGTAGATGCTCACGCCCGTCACTTTCTGCCGCTCTATGTGAGGCGCGACGCCGCGACGGGTCGTTTCGACTTCGGGGAGTTCCGGCATGAAAGCCTTGCGGCGGGTTGTTGCTGCGCGGAATATACTCCAAGATGCAACGAGCCCCGGGGCCCCGATCCTCTGCCGGGCCGTAAGAAAGCCGACCACATGAAACGAAACGCACTCGTTCATCGCGTACTCGCGATGTCCCTGCTTGCCGCTGCTCTCGGGCTCGCATTCACACCCTCGATCGCGGCCGCTGCGGAGCCCTCCACGACAACTCCACCGCCGGCCACCGCGGCGAGTGGCGAATCGGAGCTCACCGCGGAGTTGATGTACAAGCTGCTCGTCGGGGACATCGCCTTGCAGCGCGATGAGCCCGCTCTCGCCGCACGGGCGTTCTTCGAGGCAGCGCGATCCGCGCGAGACCCTGCGCTTGCGCGCCGGGCTACGGAAGTGGCGCTCTTCGCCCGGCAGCGTGCGCTTGCGCTCGAGTCTGCGCGGCTGTGGGTGCAGGTCGACCCGACGTCGGAGCGCGCGCAACAGCTCGTCGTCAGCCTCGCCCAGGCCGGCACCAGCAATGGAGACCTGAAGTCCGAGCTCGAGCGGCTGCTTGCCGAAAGCGCTGCGAACGGCGGCATGCTCGGTGACGCGTTCCTGCAACTCAACCGCGCACTCTCCAAACAAGCCGACAAGATCGCCGTCTACCGGCTGGTCACGGAGCTCGCCAAGCCGTACGCAACGGTTCCGGAAGCGCACTTCGCCGTCGCCTTCGCGGGGCTCAACACGGGTCTCACGGACGGCGACATCGCGGCCGCGTCGCTGCGAGAAGCAGAGACAGCACTCGAGCTGAGGCCCGGCTGGGACCGCGCCGCCCTGCTGAAGGCCGATATCCTGTCGCGCAATACGCCGGATCTTGCCGTGCGCTATCTGCGCGATTTCCTCGCACGACAGCCGGGTTCGCGGCCCGTTGCCGCATCGCTCGCGCAGATGCTCATCGAGCAAAAGCGCTACGAGGAAGCGCGCGCCGTCTTTCAGAAGCTGCTCGAGGCCGATCCTTCCGCCCGCGACCTGCAGTTTGCCGTGGCCGGCATCTCGGTGCAGATGAAGGATTACGCGACCGCGGAAAGGATCTTCAAGGAGCTGCAGGCGGCCGATTACGGCGAGCCGGGCGCCGTCCTGCTGTATCTCGCGCAGATCGCCGAAGAGACGAAGCATTACGACGAGGCGATCGCACGCTACCGCGAAGTGACCACCGGCGATCGTGCATGGGCCGCGAAGCTGCGCATTGCAGCCGTCATGGGCAAGAAGGGCCAGATTGACGAAGCGCGGCGTTACCTCAACGCGCTGCCCACGGATGGCGACGAGCAGAAGACAGAAGTGGTGCAGGCGGAAGCCCAGTTGTTGCGTGAAGCCGGCGACTACAAGGGGGCGAGCACGGTGCTCGGCAAGGCACTCGCCGACAGTCCCGATTCCACCGACCTGCTCTATGACGCGGCGATGATTGCGGAAAAGCTCGACCGCATCGATGAGGCCGAAGCGCGCCTCAAGCGGGTGATCGAGCTCAAGCCCAACAACGCGCAGGCGCTGAATGCGCTGGGCTACACACTCGTCGATCGCACGCCGCGGGCAGCCGAGGGGCTCAAATTCATCGAGCAGGCGCACGCGCTTGCGCCCGACGACCCCTTCATCCTCGACAGCATGGGATGGGCGTACTACCGGATCGGCAACATCGATGATTCCGAGAAGTACCTGCGCCAGGCGATGGCCCAGAGACCGGACGCGGAGATCGCCGCGCATCTCGGCGAAGTGCTGTGGGCCAAGGGTGAGCGCGCCGGCGCCACCGACATCTGGCAATCGCAGCTCAAGCAGAATCCCGACAACCCCGTCCTCCTCGAAACTGTACGCCGCTTGTCGCCCTAACACCGGACGAAGCGACAGGCACTCGCATGCGCGGCTCGCTCGAGCTCGGCGCGTTCCGCGCCGCTGTTCTTGCGCTTGGGGTCGCGTGCGTGCAGGCGTGCGCACCTCTGGGTTCGAAAGCCGAGGACGCATCAGCGAGGTTCGCGCCGCCGAGCGACGTTTTCTCCATCCATGGCCGGCTCGCGGCACGCCACGGCACTGAGGGTGTGAGCGCCAATTTCCGTTGGCGGCACGATGGCGACCGCGATAGCCTCGAGCTCGTGTCGCCGCTGGGACAGACGATTGCGCGCATGTCCGGGAGTCCGGGAAAGGTCGAGCTCGAGCGCTCGAACGGCACTCATGAAGTCGCTCAGAACTGGGAAGCGCTGACACAGCGCGGTCTCGGCTGGACGCTGCCTGTCAGCGGTCTCGCGAGCTGGATCCAGGGTTCGCCCCATCCGGGTTCAGCGTCGAGGGCTGAGACCCAGAGTGAACCGATGGTGCTTCGGCAGGATGGCTGGATGATCGTCTACAGCGCTGCCATCGAGACACCTGTCGGCCCGCGTCCGTCGCGGCTGACCTTGTCCTATCCCGAGGTCGAGGTAAGGCTCGCCGTCGATGAGTGGCAGTAGCGCGCGCATCGCGGCTGCGCCGAAGCCGTCCTCGTTGACGCTTCCCGCACCGGGGAAGCTCAACCTGTTCCTTCACGTGACGGGCCGCCGGCAAGACGGCTATCACACGCTCGAGTCGGTGTTCGTTCCGATTGGATACGGGGACACCGTCAGCCTGCGGCTCCGGGAGGACAGCGCGGTGGTGCGGACGAGTGCCTGCGCGCTCATCCCGGAGGACACGGATCTCGCGGTTCGAGCCGCGAGGCTGCTGCAGGAGCGGTTGGGCGTGAGCCGTGGCGTTTCGCTGGAGGTGAGCAAGCGTTTGCCCATCGGGGGCGGTCTCGGCGGCGGCAGCTCGGATGCAGCCACCGTGCTCCTCGGGCTGAACGTGCTGTGGGATCTGCGCCTCACCCGGCCCGAGCTCATGAAGCTCGGACTCGAGCTCGGCGCCGACGTACCGTTCTTCGTCTACGGCCAGGCGGCGTTCGCGCGGGGCATTGGAGAAGATCTCGTTGCGGTGAGTGTTCCGCCGCTCTGGTCGCTGGTCGTGGCGCCGCCCGTGAACGTTCCGACCGCGGTCGTCTTTGCCGCTCCGGAATTGACACGCAACAGTGTCTCCGCGAAAATACTTGTCTTTCCCGAAGGCTGCGGGCGCAACGATCTGCAAGCGACCGCGACCGCGCGGTTTCCCGAGATCGCTCACTACCTGAGCATGCTGGGTCGCGAAGGCGAGGCGCGGATGACGGGTTCCGGAGCATGCATTTTCGCGTCCTACCCGAATCAGCAGCAGGCGCTTCGTGCGCGCGCATCATTGCCCTTGGGAGTCGCTGCATTTGTTGCTCGCGCGCTGGGACGTCATCCGCTGTGGACTTTAGCCACACCCTGAACATTCCAACGCAGAATTTCCCTTGGGGAGTCGCCAAGTGGTAAGGCACCGGATTTTGATTCCGGCATTCGTAGGTTCGATCCCTACCTCCCCAGCCAACACCCCGTCTCTTTCGCTTCTCGCGCCTCTCCCCATCGCGCGGCATGTCCCGGGTCGCCGGTGCGCGCTGCGCGAGCGCAACGCGGCCTCAGGCCAAGGACGCTGATGGCATTCGAGCGAATGCGCGTATTCACCGGGAACGCAAACCCGAAGCTCGCGGAAGCCGTCTGCCGGCACCTCAACATCAGCCTGGGCCGCTGCACCGTCGGCCGCTTCTCGGACGGTGAGGTGATGGTCGAGTTGATGGAGAACGTGCGCGGCCGTGACGTGTTCATCCTGCAGTCGACCTCGGCCCCCACCAACGACAATCTCATGGAAATCCTGGTGATGGTCGATGCGCTGAAGCGTGCCTCCGCGGCGCGCATCACCGCCGCCATCCCGTATTTCGGCTACGCACGGCAGGACCGCAGGCCGCGCTCGGCCCGCGTCGCGATCACGGCGAAGGTCGTCGCCGATATGCTGACGACTGCCGGCGTGAACCGCGTCATGACGATGGATCTGCACGCCGACCAGATCCAGGGCTTCTTCAACATTCCCGTCGACAACATCTACGCGACGCCGATCCTCCTCGGCGACTTGTGGAAGCAGAACCACGACAATGTGATCATCGTCTCGCCGGATGTCGGCGGCGTGGTGCGCGCGCGCGCCATCGCCAAGCGCCTCGACTCCGATCTCGCGATCATCGACAAGCGGCGTCCGAAGGCGAATGTCGCCGAAGTCATGAACATCATCGGGGACGTCGAGGGTCGGAGCTGCGTGATCATGGACGACATCGTCGATACCGCGAACACGCTGTGCAAGGCGGCGGCGGCGCTGAAGCAGAACGGGGCCCTGAAAGTGCTCGCCTATTGCACGCATCCGGTGCTGTCCGATGACGCCGTGGCGCGCATCGCGAGCTCCGATCTCGACGAGATCGTCGTCACCGACACCATCACGCTGTCCGACGATGCGAGGGCCTGCAGCCGCATTCGCCAGCTCTCGTGCGCCCAGCTCCTCGCGGAGACCATGACGCGCATCTCCAACGAGGAAAGCGTGAGCTCGCTCTTCACCGAGTGACACTGGCCAGCTTGCCGCCGAGTGCCGAATCGGGTTAGAATTCAAGGCTTTTCTCGGCGCGCGAGCGCGGTCGCACTCGCAGGGTGAGTGGAAAGTGAGCGGAAAGTGAGCGGACCCCGGGTCCGACACTGAGCGATCACGCAGCGCCGGGCCGTCGCCATCGCGGACGACTTGCCCCAAGGGCGGAAGGCCGCAGACAAAGGACCATCATGCGCTACGAATTCACTGCATTCCCCCGAACCACCGAAGGCCGCGGCGCCAGCCGTCGCATGCGCCGCGAAGGCAAGGCTCCAGGCATCGTCTACGGCGGCACAGCCACGCCCCAGCCGATCGAGCTCGATCACAATGCGCTGATCCACGCGCTGAAGAACGAGGCCTTCCACTCGTCGATCCTGTCCATGACGCTCGACGGCACGGCTCAGCAAGTCCTGCTGCGCGACGTGCAGATGCATCCCTTCAAGCGCCAGGTGCTGCACGTCGACTTCCAGCGTGTGGACGAGAACCGGCGGATCAACATGAGGGTGCCTCTGCACTTCGTCAAGGATGAAGAATCGCCCGCGGTGACGCTGTCGGGCGCCATCATCAGCCACGTGCTGACGGAGATGGAAATCGCCTGCCTTCCGAGGGATCTCCCGGAATTCATCGAAGTCGACCTGTCCGCCCTCGCGGTGGGCCAGTCGATCCACGTGTCGGACCTCAAGCTTCCTGCCGGCGTGAGCGCGGTGACCCACCGTGGCGGCAACCCTGTCGTCGCGACCGCCGTGGTGCCTCGCGCAGCCGCCGAGACCGAAGAAGCCGTACCGGGCGCAACCGCTGCAGCAGCACCTGCCGAAGCAGCGAAGCCCGGCGACAAGGCCGCGGACAAGGCCGGCGAGAAGGCGGCAGACAAGGGCGGGAAGAAAGACGACAAGAAATAGTCGTCGGCCTCAGACGAAGGCCCGCCGGGTGGCTCGGGGCGGGCCTTTTTGTCGAATGACGAGCGCGCATGTCCTCTCCTCTTCGTCTCGTAGTCGGTCTCGGCAATCCGGGACGCTCGTACGCTGCGACGCGTCACAACGCGGGCGCATGGTTCGTCGAAGCACTCGCCCGATCGATGGACATCGCGTTTCGCAGCGAGAGCAAGTTCCAGGCGTACGTTGCCCGAGGGTCGCAGGGCGGCGGCGACGTGCGCCTTCTGCTGCCACAGACCTTCATGAACCTGAGCGGCGTCTCGGTGGCGGCTCTCGCCCAGTTCTATCGCATCGGCGTCGACGAGATGCTGGTTGCGCACGACGAGCTCGACCTGAAGCCCGGCATCGTGAAGCTCAAGTTCGGCGGGGGAACCGCCGGCCACAACGGCTTGCGCGACATCGGCGAGCGCATGGGCAGCGGCAGCTTCTGGCGCCTGAGGCTCGGCATCGGCCATCCCCGGGACCAGCAAGGGTCCGACCGGCAGGTCGTGGACTATGTGCTGCAGCCACCGCGCAGCGAGGAGCAAACGCTGATCGAAGCTGCGATCAGTCGCGCCCTGTCGGTATGGCCGCGGCTGCAGTCCGGCGACGCAGAGCGGGCCATGCACGAACTTCACACGCGGTCCGAAACGGCCGCGACGGATGGAAAGGCATGACGTGAGTGTCAAATGCGGGATCGTAGGTCTGCCCAATGTCGGCAAGTCCACCCTGTTCAATGCGCTGACCAAGGCCGGAATCGCAGCGGAGAACTATCCCTTCTGCACCATCGAGCCGAATGTCGGCATCGTCGAAGTGCCCGACACGCGACTGCAGGCGCTCGCCGCCATCGCAAAGCCCGAGAAAGTGCTGCCGGCAACGGTGGAGTTCGTCGACATCGCGGGCCTGGTCGCGGGCGCTTCGAAGGGTGAGGGTCTCGGCAACCAGTTTCTCGCGAACATCCGCGAGACCGACGCCATCGCCCACGTCGTGCGTTGCTTCAGGGACGACAACGTGGTGCACGTCGCCGGCAACATCGATCCGATCTCCGACATCGAGACGATCGACACCGAGCTCGCGCTCGCCGATCTCGCCACCGTCGAAAAGCAACTGCACAAGCAGGGCAAGGCCGCGCGCGCCGTCGCCGACAAGCCTGCACAGCGGCTGCTGTCGGTGCTGGAGAAAGTGCGCGCGACACTCGACCAGGCGAAGCCTGCCCGCACCTGCGATCTGTCTCCCGAAGAGCGCGCACTGCTGCAGCCGATGTTCCTGCTGACGATGAAGCCCGCGATGTACGTCGCCAACGTCGCCGAGCATGGCTTTACCGGCAACCCCATGCTGGACGCGGTCCAGGCGCACGCGAGCCGCGAGGGTGCCCCCGTCGTCGCGATCTCGGCCGCACTCGAAGCCCAGATCGCCGACCTCGATGCCGAGGACAAGCAGATCTTCCTGGCCGACATGGGCCTCGAAGAGGCCGGGCTCGAGCGGCTCATCCACGCGGGCTACCGCCTGCTCGGCCTGCGCACCTACTTCACGGCCGGTCCCAAGGAAGTGCGCGCGTGGACGATCAAGGCGGGTAGCACCGCGCCGCAAGCCGCGGGTGTCATACACACCGACTTCGAGCGCGGCTTCATTCGCGCCGAAGTGATCGCCTTCGATGATTTCATCGCCAGCAAGGGCGAGCAGGGCGCCAAGGAAGCGGGCCGCATGAGGCTCGAGGGCAAGGACTACGTGGTGCAGGACGGCGACGTCATGCACTTCCGCTTCAACGTCTGAACCACGCCCGACGCGTCTCGTGAACGACGGTTCGGACAAGGCCTCGATCGCGCGGCGCTACGATGCAATCGCGTATGCGGCGCAGTCGAACGCGCTGAGCCATCCACGCCACCTCGCCACCGTGGCGGCGCTCTTCGGGGTCGACTCGCCTTCGGTCTCGCGCTGCCGCGTGCTCGAGGTGGGCTGCAGCGACGGCTCTAATCTCCTGCCGATGGCGGCAGGTCTGCCGCATGCGAAGCTCGTCGGCTGCGACCTCTCATCGCGTGCCGTCGAGGCGGCGCAGCAGGTGATCGAAGACACCGGTCTGTCGAACGTGCAAGTCCTGCAGCACGATCTCGGCAGCCTGCCCGCCTCGCTCGGAGACTTCGACTACATCATCGCCCACGGTATTTATTCGTGGGTGCCTGCGCCGGTCCGCGACGCCTTGTTCGAGCTCGCACGTACGCGTCTTTCCGATCGCGGCGTGATGTACGTGAGCCTCAATGTGTTTCCAGGATGCCGGACGCGCCAGATCGCGTGGGACATCCTGCGCCACCACACCCAGCACATCGAGGAGCCGCGAGCCAAGCTCGATGCCGCCCGAGCGCTGTGCGAGCTTCTTGCAGACGGCGGCGCCGTGCAGAGCGAGAACGATCAGAGGCTGCGGGACGAATTCCGACGGCTGTCGAAGGAGGCGGACAGCGCGTTGTTCCACGACGATCTTGCGACGCTCAACCACCCCGTGTACTTTCACGAATATGCCGCACACGCGGCTGCATACGGTCTCAACTATCTCGCCGACGCAAAGCTCATGTCGCCGCTGGGCAGCGGGCTTGCGCCGAGGCTTCAATCCGCCATCGGGGGTCTGGAGCGACTGCAGCGCGAGCAGTATCTCGACTTCGCGATGGTGCGGCGTTTCAGGCACAGCCTTCTCTGCCGCAGCGGGTCCGCCAGCAACTTTGCGTTCGACGAGGGCAGGGCCAAGGACATGCATGCTTCGGCTTCCACGGCGCTCGTGCGCGCGGCCGCCGAAGGCAAGGCGCTCGCCGCGGGTGACGCGACACCGCCCGCCCTGCAGGATCCTGCCGCCGCCACTGCGCTCGCTCTGCTGCAGTGGTTGACGTCGATCTCTCCCCGATCCGCATCGATGGACGACATCTCTGCGTGGCTGGACGAGCGTGGGCGCGGCAACGAAGCTTTCCCGGTGGACGACGCCGCGCTGACGGCGATTCGCGCGCGACTGCCGAGCATGCTGAGCCAGGGCTTTGTGACAGGGACGATCGACTTGCAGCTCGAGCCGGTTGCGCTGAGCGCCGTCGTTCCGGATCGTCCTTGTACGTCGGTCGTGACGCGCTGGCAGGCCGTTCACCGGAATCGCGTCACCAATCTTCGGCACGAGACAATGACGCTCAAGGACGCGCTTGCGCTGCGCCTGCTGGCGAAACTGGACGGACGTCTCGACGTCGATCAACTTGTCGAAAAGGTGAACGCGGAAGCACCCATCGCCCCCAGCACCCCACAGGCGTGCGAGATCGTGGGCGCTTACCTCCACCAATTTGCGAAGCACGCGTTGCTCATGCCGGCGGAGTCTCCCAATGAGCGCGCCTGAGCCAGGCACCACGGATGAGCTTGCCGTCACCCGGCAGACGATCGAAAACTATGCCGGCAACACGGAACAGTTCTGGCGCGGCACGCGCGACCACGACGTCAGCCAGAACATCGCGACGCTTCTTCAGAGCATCACCGCCTCGCCTCCATTCTCCATTCTCGATCTCGGGTGCGGACCCGGCCGCGACCTGAAGACGTTTTCCGACCTCGGGCACCGCGCCATAGGCCTCGAGGGCGTGCCGCGGTTCGCAGAGATGGCTCGCGAATACAGCGGCTGCGAGGTGTGGGAGCAGAACTTCATCGAGCTCGAGCTCCCACCGTCGGCATTCGACGGAGTGTTTGCCAACGCCGCCTTGTTTCACGTACCGCGAACGGCCTTGCCCCGCGTGCTGCAGGTGATCTCGACGAGCCTCAAGCCGGGCGGGGTCCTGTTCACGTCCAATCCCCACGGCAACGATCACGAAGGATGGAACCGCGGCCGTTACGGCAGCTTCCATTCGCTCCAGACCTGGCGCAGCTATCTGGAGCGCGCCGGCTTCGAAGAGATCACCCACTACTATCGGCCCGCAGGCCTGCCCCGGGAGCAACAGCCGTGGCTTGCGGTGGCAGCGCGTAAACTTTCCACTTAGCTCATGCCGTCGAGGGAACCCATGAAACCAATTGCATACGACGCGAGCCGCCGCCGGCTGATGCTCTCCCTCGGTGTCGCGGGGGCTGCCGGCGCCTGCCTGCCGACGCCCGCGACGGCTGTACTCGCTCCAGGCAAAAGCGATGCTGCGAGCGGGCCCGTGCACGCCGAGGAGTTCTGGACCGACAAGCGGGGCGTCAAGCTGTGGGTCTACCGCAAATATCTCGCCGGGGCGCCGAGCACACGGCCGCTGCTGTTCCTGGTGCACGGGTCTTCGTATTCCGGGAAAACCATGTTCGATCTCACCGTTCCCGATCGGGCCGACTACTCGTTCATGGATCATTTTGCGCGACTCGGTTTCGAGGTCTGGACCATGGATCACGAGGGCTACGGCCACTCCGATCGCACGTCGGGGAACTCGGACATCGCGAGCGGCGTGGAGGACTTGAAGGCTGCGATGGCGGTGATCGCGAAGACCACGGGGCAGAGCCGCGCAGCTTATTTCGGACAGTCGTCCGGTGCCTTGCGCGCCGCGCGCTTCGCGAACGATCATCCGGAGCACGTCTCGCGCCTGATGCTGGATGCCTTCGTATGGACCGGAAAAGGCGCACCGACGCTGGAGCAGCGCAAGAAGATGCTGCCCTCGCTGCTCAAGAGCAACGTGCGCAAGATCGATCGTGCGTTCTACACGACGGTGTTCACGCGCGACGACGTCGGCGCAGCCGAGCCGATGATCGGCGACGTGGTGGCCGACGCGGAACTCAAGTACGGTGACACCGTGCCCACGGGGACTTATCTCGACATGGTCACGAAGCTCCCCCTCGTCGACCCCGAGAAGATCGCCTGTCCGGTGCTGATCACGCGCGCGGAACACGACGGCATAGCCACGGACGAGGACGTCCTCGGCTTCTATGCCCGCCTGCCGAACGCCGACAAGCAGCTGGTGAAGATCGGTGGTCTTGCGCATACCGCTCCGCTCGGCATCAATCGGCACCGTTTCTGGCACGCCCTGCACGCGTTCCTCACGATGCCGGAGCGCGCAAGCGTTCGTGCAGGCGCAGCGGAAGACTCCCCGGCGAAGCAGGGACACGCTCCGACGTGAGACGGCTGGCGTTCACCAAGATGCAGGGGCTCGGCAACGACTTCGTCGTGCTCGATGGTGTCTCGCAGGACGTGCAGCTCTCGCGCGACGATCTGCGGCTGCTCGCCGATCGCCACTTCGGTGTCGGCTGCGACCAGATCCTGCTCGTGGAGCGGGCCGTCTCGCCGGAGAATGATTTTCGCTATCGGATATTCAACGCCGACGGCGGTGAAGTGCAGCAATGCGGCAACGGCGCGCGCTGCTTCGTGCGTTTTGTTCGCGAGCGGGGGCTCGCCGACAAGGATGAGCTGCGGGTGGAAACGCTCGGCGGCATCATCGAACCGCGGCTTTTGCCGAATGGCGAAGTGACCGTGAACATGGGGGTGCCGCGCTTCGAGCCCGCCGCGATTCCGTTTGTCGCGGACGACGAGCAGCGGGAGTACACGCTTGCCTTGAACCCGGGAGAATTCGTGCATGTGAGCGTCTTGTCGATGGGCAATCCCCACGCCGTGCAGTTCGTCGCTGACGTTGAGCGCGCGCCGGTGCTCACGCAGGGGTCCGCCGTCGAGCGCCACGCTCGCTTCCCGGAAGGCGCGAATGCAGGCTATGCGCAGATCGTGGACCGAGGCCGGTTGAAGCTGCGCGTGTGGGAACGCGGTGTCGGCGAAACCCTGGCCTGCGGCACGGGGGCGTGCGCGGCCGCTGTTGCCGGAATCGAGCGCGGAATGCTCGATGCATCCGTGCGCATCGCAATGCGCGGTGGCATACTCGCGGTCGACTGGCACGGACGAAACACACCGGTGATGATGACCGGGCCGGCAGTCACGGTCTTCGACGGAATATGGGACGCTCCACCACAATGAATGTACCGCCGCTCGCGCAACAGAAAGCCGGACCCCAGGCCACGGTGAATGCTGAGGACGTCGCAGCCTATCTGAAGCGACACCCAGGCTTCTTCGAGGAATACGCCGACGTCGTCGCCGAGATCTTCGTGCCTCACCCGCACGGGGGGCACGCAATCCCGATCGCGGAGCGACAGATGCTCTCGCTTCGCGAGCGAAACAACGAGCTCGAAAGCAAGCTTCGCGAACTGATCCGCTTCGGAACCGACAACGACGCCATCGGCGAAAAGCTTCATCGGTCCACGCTCGCGCTGTTCTCGGCGGATGACCTCGTCACGACCCTGGCCGTCCTGTACCACAGCCTGCGCGAAGATTTCGACGTTCCCCAGGTGGCGATTCGTCTCTGGGGCAAAGTGCCCGAGCAGTCGTACCTGCCCGAGCTCGCGGCGACCAGCCCGGAATTGCGCGACTATGCTGCGGCGCTCGGCGAGCCTTACTGCGGGCCGCAAGCGCCGTTCGAATCGCGGGAATGGTTCGACGCCGGCGAGCCTGTTCTTTCCTATTCCTTCATTCCGCTGAGGACGCAGCGCGCTTTTGGTTTGCTCGGCCTGGGCAGCATGGATGAGGCACGCTTCCAGCCCGGCATGGGGACGATGTATCTCACTCGCCTGTCGGAGCTTGCGAGCGTCGCGCTGGCTCGCTTCCTCCCGCAATACTGATCGTCGGCCGTGAGCAGCGCGACCGGCAAGCCCTCGGCCGATCGCAGTCGCGCAACCGACGAGCAGCTCGCGGCATTCGCGGTGTATCTCGCGCGGCGGTCGCCGCGCACTCAGTCCGCCTATCGGCGCGACGTCGAAGCGCTCGCCGCGATGGCCGGCGCGACGCCGCTAGCCCGCCTGACCACCGCGCAGCTCCGACGCTTCCTCGCGATGCTGCACGCGAACGGCTTGTCCGGAAGGAGTCTTGCGCGGACGCTGTCGGGCTGGCGCGCTTTCTATCGCTTCATGCTCGAGCGCGATTCATCGATGGCGGAAGATCCTTGCGCAGGGCTCAAGGCGCCGAGGTCGCCGCGCGCTCTCCCCTCCGCATTGTCGCCCGACGAGGCCGTCCATCTGGTCACGATGACGGCAGACGACCCGTTGTCGGTGCGCGATCGCGCGATGTTCGAGCTCGCCTACTCGTCCGGCCTCCGCGTGTCCGAAATCACGGCTCTCGACGTGGCGTCCGTGGACCTGAGAACGGGCGAGGCAAGGGTGTGGGGCAAAGGTTCGAAGGAGCGCATCGTGCCGGTGGGCAAACCCGCGTGTGCAGCGCTCGAGGCATGGCTCGAAACGCGCCCTGGCTTTCGCTGTGCCGATTCCTCGTTGTTCGTGAGCCGCAGCGGCCGCCGCATCACGCCGCGCGCCGTGCAGCAACGCCTCGCCTTGTTGTCCATCAGGCAGGGGCTCGGTCGTCACGTCCATCCTCAC
>Ga0308173_10001111_pt1 | contig 12923 bp, 11 predicted proteins | sample PhyPR1_FD_203716 | JGI IMG/M metagenome (GOLD analysis project Ga0308173, IMG submission 203716) | Soil microbial communities from UC Gill Tract Community Farm, Albany, California, United States - DLSLS.P.R1 | ecosystem: Environmental > Terrestrial > Soil > Agricultural land | place: USA... | reverse complement strand
GAAGCCATCACCTCGAACGGCGTCTTGCCGTAGATCTCGTCCTGCGGCTTGCACACCCAGTTCGCGAACGCCTGGTTGACGAACGTGTAGTGCAGGCTCTTGTCGAGATAGGCAATCGGTCCCGGAATGTTGTCGGCGAAAAGACGCAGCTGCTGCTGCTGCGATTTCAGCGCATCGCGCACGCGCACGTCGTCTTCGATGTCGTTCCACACGACGAACGCACCGCCGACGCGCCCGCCGAGCTCCCGATCGGGGAACAGCGTGACGCGCACCCAGCGCAGCTCGCCCGACGTGCGGCGCTCACGCCGCTCGTACGCGACGGTGGCACCCGCGAATGCGCGCTCGATGTAGCCCTGCATTTCGGTCAGCGCGTCGGAAGGCAGGAAGTCGGAAAGGGCGTGGCCGATGAGATCGTCTGGCGGCACGCCGATCCAATCGGCAAACGGTTTGTTGGCGAAGCGCAGGCGCAGCTGCCGATCGAAGTGCAGGATCGGCAATCCCACGCTGTCGGTCACGAGGCGCAGCCGATGCTCGCGCTGGCCGGCTTCCACCTCGAGGCGCTTCAGTTGGTCGACGTCGCTGTACGTCGCGAGGAATCCGCGGATGTGTCCCTGCTGATTCCTGTCGGGGTAGTAGTCGACGCGAATCCAGATCGCCGCACGGCCCGGCAGCGCGAGCTGCCACTCGTATCCGGTGCGCTCGCCGCCGAGTGCCGCTTCGATGTAGGCACGGTAGATCTGATAGCTCTCGCGACCCATCACCTCGATGATTTCGCGGTTGAGCACGTCCTCGCTGCGCTTGCCGAACCAGTCGAGCAGCGCCTTGTTGACAAACCGGTAGCGCTGATTCCGGTCGATATAGGCGATCGGCGTCCCGAGCGCATTCAGCTTGCGCTGCGACAGTGCGATCAGCGGCCCGCGCTCGATCGCGTCGCCCACCGTCTGCGGGACGGGTGCGAGGTCGAGGCGGCTGATTGGTCGGGTCAGGGCCATTTCGCGTTATTCGTATTGGACGGCTCGTGCCTGCCGGTAGAAGACAGCGGCGCCGGCCGAAGGACCTTCTCCGGTCCGGCGCCCTCCCATCCCCGGGTCTCGCCGCACTGCGTGGCTCCAAAAAGCAAGGATCGGGCCCGGTTTTCGACCCAGCCGAGCCGGTCCCGCCCGGGGCGCCACGCCTCGAGGCGGTTACAATCCGCGTCACCAAAAAACGCCGGGCGGCAGAACCGGCCCGCGGCGACGGCGCGTCCGATGAGCAACACGACGCATGCCGCGCTTCGCGCCGCGCCGATCCGACCGCTCTTCCACGAGGTTGCCGATGCTGTCATTGCCGAAGGGACCCCGCGCGGGAGCACTCGCGCTGCCGATCGCGCTGCCGATCGCGCTGCCGATCGCGCTGCCGATCGCGCTGCTGATGCCGCTTGGCGCATGGGCGCAGGGCGCAACGCCGGAGCCGCCGGCGATCGGCACCATCCCGATCGACTTCATCCTGTTCGGCCTGACGCTGGCGTGCGTCGCGCTGTTCCACCACCACACGCTGAAGGTTGCGCTGATCGGCCTTGCCGTGATCGCGCTCTTCAAGATCGCGTTCTCGCCGTTTCCCGAAGGGCCGGGCGTCGGCGGATTCGTCGCGCATCTTGGCCACGAATGGGTGCTGCTCACGAACCTGCTCGGCCTGCTCCTCGGCTTCGCACTGCTGTCGAAGCATTTCGAGGCGAGCCAGGTGCCCGCGTGGCTGCCGAAGCTCCTTCCGGACGACTGGAAAGGGGCATTCGTGCTGCTCGTGATGATCTTCGTGCTGTCGTCGTTCCTCGACAACATCGCCGCGGCGCTGATCGGCGGCACCATCGCCGGCGTCGTGTTCCGCCGCAAGGTGCACATCGGCTATCTTGCCGCCATCGTCGCCGCATCGAACGCAGGCGGCTCCGGAAGCGTGGTCGGCGACACGACGACGACGATGATGTGGATCGACGGCATCTCGCCGCTCGCGGTGCTCGAGGCCTACATCGCCGCGTCGCTTGCGCTCGTGCTGTTCGGCATTCCGGCGGCGATCCAGCAGCAGCGCTATTCGCCGATCACGCGCGACGCCGGCGTCAATGTCCGCATCGATCTCGTCCGCGTCTTCATCGTGGCCACGATCCTGGTCACGGCGATCGTCGTCAACGTGGTCGTGAACGTGAAGTTCAACGCATGGTCCGACCGCTTTCCGTTCATCGGCGCGGCGGTGTGGATCGCATTGCTTGCATGCGTGCCGTTGCGCCGGCCGCATTGGGAGGAGCTGCCGGGTGCATTCAGGGGATCGATCTTCCTGCTGTCACTCGTGCTCGCCGCGTCGATGATGCCCGTGCAGAAGCTGCCGGACGCGTCGTGGCACGTGGCGCTCGGCCTCGGGTTCGTTTCCGCGGTCTTCGACAACATTCCGCTGACGGCACTCGCGTTGAAGCAGGGCGGCTATGACTGGGGCTTCGTTGCCTATGCGGTTGGCTTCGGCGGCTCGATGATCTGGTTCGGATCGTCCGCAGGCGTTGCATTGACGAACCTGTTTCCCGATGCCAAATCGGTGTTCGCATGGCTGCGCGGCGGCTGGCACGTGGCGATCGCCTACGTCCTGGGATTCGCATTGATGCTCGCGGTGCACGGCTGGATGCCCGATCCTCCTCACCGCATGCCGCTCGGTACGCCGGTTGCGACGACCGCTCCTTCGTAGGATCGTACCGACGTGCCGATCGGACGGCCACCGGCTGCCTCACACCCGATGCATACTTACGATTCCGGGATGCGGGGCGCAATGCGTCTTACGGCAGTGGAGGTTCGAATGAAGCTGGCTTTGCTCGCGACTGCGCTCGTTGCTTCGGCAGCGGCGTCCGCTGCCGATCCCGGGCACCAGGGCCATCCGAACTGGGAGCGCCGCTAGCGCACGGGCCATGCCGACCGTCGACGACATCGCCGGCCTGCGGCGCATTCTCGCCCGTTCGCGCACGCTCGCGGTCGTCGGGCTTTCTGCGCAGTGGTATCGGCCGAGCTATTTCGCTGCGAAGTACATGCAGGACCATGGTTACCGGATCATCCCCGTGAATCCGCGTTACGGCGAGGTGCTCGGGGAAAAATGCTTCCCCGACCTGCGCTCGATCCCGCAACCGGTCGACCTCGTCGATTGCTTTCGCAAGTCCGAAGACATTCCCCCGCTCGCCGACGATGCGGTCGCGATTGGCGCGAAAGTGCTGTGGATGCAGCTCGGCATCGTGAACGACGCCGCCGCGCAACGGGCGAGCGCCGCGGGTCTCGACGTCGTGATGAACCGCTGCGTCAAGATCGAGCACGCGCGCATTCTCGGCGGTCTCAACTGGGCGGGCGTCAACACCGGCGTGATCTCGTCGCGCCGCGCGGCCGTTTCATAGCTCGGCGCGTTCGCGGCCGGCGCACGAGCGAAGGATCGCGCACGGCGCATTCCGCGGCTCGCGCATAATCTCGAACCGGCACCGGTTCGTCGCCTGCTTCCCGGGACTTGCGCGCATGCCTGATCACGCCTACGGCTTCGACACGTTGTGCCTGCACGCGGGGCAGATCCCCGACGCGCAAACGGGTGCGCGCGCGATGCCGATCTACCAGACGACGTCGTTCGTCTTCGACGACGCCGACCACGCAGCGTCGCTGTTCAACCTGCAGACCTTCGGCAACGTCTATTCGCGCATCTCGAATCCGACGGTGGCCGCGCTCGAGGAACGCGTCGCGGCACTCGAAGGCGGCCGCGCGGCACTTGCGGCCGCGACCGGCATGGCCGCGCAGATGCTCACCTTCCTCACGCTTGCGCGCGCCGGCGACCATATCGTGGCCGCGCGCACGCTCTACGGCGGGTCGTATTCGCAGCTCGCCGTGACGTTCGCGCAGCTCGGCATCGACTCGACTTTCGTCGACGCGGGCGATCCTGAAAACTTTCGCCGTGCTCTGCAGCCGTCGACGAAGTGCCTCTACGCCGAGACGATCGGCAACCCGCAGCTCAACGTGCCGGACATCGCCGCCCTGGCCGAAATCGCTCACGGCGCCGGCGTGCCCCTCGTCATCGACAACACGCTCGCCTCGCCCTACCTGTGCCGCCCGTTCGAGCACGGCGCCGACATCGTCGTGCATTCGCTCACCAAGTATCTGGGAGGACACGGCACGACGATGGGCGGCGTCGTCGTCGAGTCAGGCAGATTTCCCTGGGACAACGGCAATTTTCCACAGATGACGGAGCCGTCGCGCGGCTATCACGGCGTGATCTTCCACGAGACGTTCGGCGACTTCGGCTTCACGATGAAGGCCCGCATGGAGACGATGCGCACGCTCGGACCGACGCTCTCGCCGCTGTCGGCGTTCCTGTTGCTGCAGGGCGTCGAGACGCTGCATCTGCGCATGCCGCGGCATTGCGAGTCGGCGCTCGCTGTCGCGCACCATCTCGAGCGGCACGCGGCGGTCGACTGGGTCAATTACCCGCTCCTGCCGGGCAATCAGGGCTATGCGCTCGCGCAGCGCTACCTGCCGCGCGGCGCGGGCGGCATCCTCACTTTCGGCGTCAAGGGCGGTGCCGCGGCGGGCGTGCGATGCATCGAGGCCGTGCAGTTCCTTTCGCATCTCGCCAACGTGGGCGACGCGAAGACGCTTATCATTCACCCCGCGTCGACCACCCATCGTCAGCTCGATGAAGCGGAGCAACGCGCGGCCGGCGTGTCGCCGGAGCTGATCCGGCTGTCGGTCGGGCTCGAATCGCTCGACGACATCCTGTGGGATCTCGACCAGGCGCTCGAGCAATCGCAACGCTGAGCCAGTTCACGACATCACCCCCGTCACTCTCGCGCCCCGTGCGCTCCTGCCCCCGATGAATCGCTACGCTTCCATACCGTGGCCATACGCAGCCTTGTTCCTGTGCGCGGCACTGATTGCCCAGGAGTTCCTGCTGCGCTCGTTCGGTGCGCAGCCCGCCATGTCCGAATCGGCGTACCGCGTATTCGTGATGACGCTCGGCGTTGCCTCGCTGGCGCTGATCGTCCTGCCGCCGCGGCGCACCGCGTACTTCCTCGGCTTCCTCGTTTGCGCGGCGCTGATGGCGTGGGCGCTATGGCTTCAGTACGGCGAGGGGCTCGAGCCCTGTCCGCTTTGCATGTTCCAGCGCGTATGCGTATCGGCGGTCGGCATCGTATTCCTGATCGCCGCGATCCAGAATCCGGGGAGGAGGAGCGCGGCATTCTACGCGCTGCTCACGCTCGTCATCGCCGGTGCCGGTGCCGCGTTCGCCGCGCGCCAGATCTGGTTGCAGGCGCTGCCGAAAGACCAGGTGCCCGCATGTGGAATGGGCTTGTCGTACATGATGGATACGCTGCCGTTCGCCGACGTGGTGCGCAAGGTGCTCGAGGGCAGCGGTGAATGCGCGGAGAAAGGCTGGGTGTTCCTCGGCCTGTCCATTGCCGGTTGGACGTTCGTTTTCTTCGTGAGCATGATCGCGGCGGCCATCGCGCTGATCAGGCGCGATTAGTTTCGGGATGGATGGATTAGCCGTGCCAGCGCGCCTGTTCGCTCCTCGCATCGTTCATCGGAGCCCATTGCTGATGCGCTTACTCAACGTTGTTGCGATCGCCACGATCTCGACGCTGGCGACCGGTGTCCTTGCACAGTCGACGCAGCGCATTCGCGGCGACATCATTTCGGTGGAGGGGCCGACGCTCGAGGTGAGAACGCGCACGGGCGGAATGGCGTCCGTCACGCTTGCCGATCAGTACAAGGTCTCGGCGGTGGTCAAGACGAACGCCGACGCGATCGTGCCTGGCGCCTACGTGGGCACCGCGTCGATGCCGCAGGCCGACGGCAGCGCACGCGCGCTCGAGGTGCTGGTATTTCCCGAATCGGGCCGCGCCAGCGGCGAAGGCCATTACCCGTGGGATCTCAAGCCGGGCAGCATGATGACCAACGCCACCGTGGCTCAGGTCGCAAACGTCGAGAACGGGCGCCGGATCACACTCAAGTACAAGGATGGCGAGAAGACGATCGACGTGCCGCCCGACGCACCGATCGTCACCTTCGAGCCGGGCAGCCGCGAGATGCTGCGCCCTGGCGCGCACGTGATGCTGAACGCGCGCATCGGGCCCGATGGGTCGCTCAGCGCAACCGGCGTCGTCGTCGGCAAGGATGGGCTGGTCCCGCCGATGTAGCGTCGCCGAAGCGGGGGCCATCGGCCGCCGAAGCGGCTTCCGTCGAAGATCGTCCCTGACGCAGCATCCGAGCTAAGCCAGCACCTCGCGGCGCCGTCGGATCTGCCCGATGTGCTCGTCGCGCACGCGCTCGAACCCCTCGTCGAGCGCCTGCTCGAGGATGGCGGCCATCTGCGCCGCCGAATGCAGCCGCGAAACGAAGACGAAATCGGCGCCGGCATCGTAGAGCATCAGCGCCGACGCGGCGCGGTTGGCGGTAACGATCACCCTCGCCTGCGGCCACAGCCGGCGCGCGAGCTTCAGCAGGCGCAGGTTGTCGGTGCCCTTGAGAATCGCATCCGGGATGGTCGACACGACGAGCCTCGCTTCATGCGCGCCGGCGTGATGCAGCGTATCCATGTTCGCGACGTCGCCGTACCGGCATGCGATGCCGCGGCGCGTCAGCTCGGCGTGCACCTCGGGATTGAAATCGATGACGAGCAGCCGCTCGAGCATCGCCTTCGCATGCGCCGTCTCTCCCATCTCGTACTCGTGCACGAGCGCGCTCGCCTCCGTGAAGAAGCCGAGGAGCACGACGTCCTTCGTTACGACGGCATGAGCATCGCCGGACGACGGTTCAGCGTCATCGAGATCCTTCACGCCGGCGTTGCGCAGCCAGTGCGTCAGCGTTCGCTGCAGCGGATGGCTGTAGCCGATCAGGTAGGTCGACGCCACCGACGTGAACGCGAACACGAAGATCAACAGGCTGGCGGTCTTCGTGTCGATGTGACCGTAGCTAAGCCCGATCGCCGCGATCACCATCGAAAACTCGCTCATCTGCGCGAGGTTGATGGCGGGCAGCAGGCTCGTCCGGTGACCCTGCCGCAATCCGCGCAGGACCGGGAAAACGACAGCGAAACGGCTTGCCACGAGGAAGAGCGACGCAACGAGCGCGAGCGCCAGGAGCTCGAAGGTCGGCATCGGAATCTGCATGCCGAGTGCCACGAAGAACAGCGTCACGAAGAAGTCGCGGATGCTGACGACCTTCGCGATCACGTCGAGGTTGTACGGAAAGGTCGAGATGCTGATGCCGGCGATCAGCGCACCCATCTCCCGCGAAAGGCCGACGCCGCTCGCCGCCGCGCAGACGATGAAGCACCACGCGAGCGAGCCGATCAGCACGAGCTCGGGCAGCTTGGCCACCGAGCGAAACAGCCGCGGCAACACCGTCTTGCTGATCAGCAGCGTCGCGCCGACCAGCAGCACACCGCTGCCGAGGGACAGCAGCACCTTGCCGAGCTCCGGGTTGCGCAGGTTCGGCTGGACGCCCAGCACCACGATCGCCCAGACGTCCTGGAAGATCAGCACGCCAAGCGTGATGCGTCCGGGCAGCGTGTCGAGCTCGAACTTGTCGTAGAGGAGCTTGACGACGATCATCGTGCTGCTCAATGCGAGGCACACGGCGACGTACAGCAGCGAGAAGTCGGCGCCTTGCATCCTGAAGCCGAACGGGAGGAAGAACGCGAGCCCGAGTGCCAGGCACAGCGGGAACTGGAGGACGCCGGTGACGAGGACCGGCTTGCCGGCGGAGAGCAGCTTCTTGAGGTCGAGCTCGAGGCCGATGATGAAGAGCAGCAGGATGAGGCCGATCTCGGAGACGGTCTCGATGCTCGCCTCGTCGCTGACGAGGCCGAGGCCGATCTGCGGTCCGATCAGCACGCCGGCGAGCAGATACGCAAGCAGCAGCGGCTGGCGCAGCCGGTTGCCGATGAACGCAAGAATGGCCGCGACCGAAATCGCGATGCCCACACTCCCCAGAAGATCGATGTGCTGCATGCTTTCCTCGATAGTGCGACCGCGTGACGATGGGCGGCCGGCGCCCGACGTCGCGGCGCCGCTTCGCGTCTACTTCGCCGCCATCCTGATGGCACCGTCGAGCCGGATCACCTCGCCGTTCAGCATCGGATTGGCGACGATCTCGCGCACGAGCGACGCGAACTCGTCCGGCTTGCCGAGGCGCGGCGGGAACGGCACCATCTTTCCCAGCGCCTCCTGCACTTCGGGCGCAAGGCTCGCCATCATCGGCGTCTCGAACAGGCCCGGCGCAATGGTCATCACACGGATGCCCGAGCGCGCAAGCTCGCGCGCGATCGGCAGCGTCATGCCGACCACACCCGCCTTCGACGCGCTGTAAGCCGCCTGCCCGATCTGGCCGTCGAAGGCGGCGACCGAAGCGGTGTTGACGATGACGCCGCGCTCGCCGGCATCGTTCGGCCGGTTCTTCGCCATGGCCGGCGCAGCGAGGCGAATCAGGTTGAACGTGCCGATGAGGTTGATGGTCACCGCGCGCACGAAGCTCGCGAGCGCATGCGGGCCGTCCTTGCCCACGACCTTCTCGCCGTGCACGATGCCCGCACAGTTGACGAGCGCGTGCACGGCGCCGAACGCTTCCATCGCTGCGGCCACCGCAGCCTCGCCGCTTGCTTCATCGGTGACGTCGGTGCGCACGAACCGTGCGGCGTCGCCCAGTTCGCCGGCGAGCGCCTCGCCCCGCGTTTCGTCGAGGTCGGCGATGACGACATTGGCGCCGCCCCCGGCGGCCATGCGCGCCGTAGCGGCACCGAGGCCTGATGCGCCGCCGGTGACGATGAATGTGCTGCTTCGCAACTGCATCGCGGTCACGCTCCTATCAAGCGGTTGCGCTCGGCACGGTCTTCACCACCGACAGCGCGGTGGCGATGAGCCCTGCGACGTCGGCAACATTGGCGGGCAGGATCACCGTGTTCGTCGCCTTGGCAAGATTGCCGAATTGCGCGATGTATTCCTCGGCGACTTTCAGGTTTACCGCACTCGCGCCGCCGGGTGCTGCAATCGCATCGGCGACCTGGCGGATCGCCTTCGCATTCGCCTCGGCGAGCGCGAGAATCGCGGCCGCCTGCCCCTGGGCATTGTTGATCTCCGCCTGCTTCTCGCCTTCCGATTTCGCGATGGCCGCCTCGCGCGCACCCTGCGCGATGTTGATCTGCTCCTGCCGCTTGCCTTCCGACGTGGCGATTACCGCGCGCTTCTCGCGCTCGGCGGTGATCTGCGCCTGCATGGCGCGCAGGATTTCTGCGGGCGGCGTCAGGTCCTTGATCTCGTAGCGCAGCACCTTGACGCCCCAGTTCGGCGCGGCGGCGTCTAGCGCACTGACGACGGCGGCGTTGATCTGGTCGCGCTCCTCGAACGTGCGATCGAGCTCCATGCGGCCGATCACGCTGCGCAATGTCGTTTGTGCAAGCTGCGTGATCGCGAGCACGTAATTCGTCGATCCGTAGGAAGCAAGCCGCGGATCGGTCACCTGGAAATACAGGATGCCGTCCACCTGCAGCTGCGTGTTGTCGCGCGTGATGCATACCTGCGGCGGGACGTCGAGCGGCGTCTCGCGCAGGTCGTGCCGATAGGCGATCCTGTCCATGAACGGAACCACGAAATTGAGGCCGGGCGCGAGCACGCCGAAGAAGCGTCCGAGCCGCTCGACGACCCATGCGTGCTGCTGGGGCACCACGCGTATCGCCTTGACGATGCCGATCAGGACGACGATGAAGATCACCAACGTGACGAGCGAAAAACCGATCTGCATCTGTCCTCCCCCGCTGCGCGGACTCGTGCCGCTTGTCGTGTCAGGAACCCGGATGGCCCGCCGGCTGCTCGTCACCCAGAACGAGCGTCGAGCCGCGCGTGGCGACAATGTACATCGTGTTCCGGCGCACCATGTCGCTCGACGCGAGCACGCCATCCCAGTGCGTGCCGCGATAGACGACGCGCGCGCTGCCGTCGGCATGCCAGCTTTCCACGTGCACTCGCTTGTCCACGTCGAGACCCGGCGCAGGGGCCGGCTGTCCATGGCGGCCTCGCCAGTGATGCGCGATCATCGTACCGACCACCGCGAGAACACCGGCGATCAGCAGTTGCATCGGCCGGGACGCGCCCGCGAGCGCCGCTGCGCCGCCGAGCGCGAAGGCAATGCCGACGGCGAGCAGATAGAACGTGCCGGTGACAAGCTCGGCGCCGATCAGAATCGCCGCGAGAATCCACCACAGCCAGTAGTCGGTCATGTCGTCGGTTGCGAAGCTTTCGTGCCGGGCGCAAGCATAAGACATGCGCGCGTATCGCGAAAGGCCGGTTTCCGGTATAATTTCCCGTTTGTTATCAAAAGCTTTTGCGCGCGTTCCAACCCACGCGCGACGTGGACAATCATGCCGATCTACGAATATCGCTGCACTTCCTGCGGGCACGAGCTCGAGGCACTGCAGAAACTCTCCGATCCACGCCTGACCGAATGCCCGGCCTGCCATGCGGCCGCGCTCACCAAGAAAGTGTCGGCCGCCGGTTTTCAGCTCAAGGGCTCCGGCTGGTACGCCACGGACTTTCGCAACAGCGGCGCGAAGCAGCCGGCCAAGGATGGCGCCGCGAAGACGGGTGACAAGCCCAACGGCGCCGAGACGAAGCCCGAAGCGAAGCCGGGCGACGGCGCGAGCACCGAGTCGACGACCACCACGACGAAGACGAGCGGCACCGCCGGCGCGACCGAATCGAAGTCGACCACGACCAGTACCGCCGACAAGACCGGCACCTGATCGACACCGCGACGATGAGGCGCTATCTGATCGCGGGCCTGCTGGTCTGGGTGCCGCTCGGCATCACGCTCTGGGTCCTGCACTTCCTGCTGACTTCGCTCGACCAGGTCCTGCTCGTGCTGCCCGAAAGCGTGCAGCCGCGTGCGCTGTTCGGCTTCGACATTCCCGGGCTCGGCGTCGTCGTCGCGTTTCTCATCCTGTTTGCGACGGGCGTCGTCGCGGCCAATTTCTTCGGCCAGCGGCTGATCCGCGCGTGGGAAGCGGTGCTCGGGCGCATCCCCTTCGTGAAGTCGATCTATTCGTCCGTGAAGCAGGTCAGCGACACGCTGCTCTCCGACAAGGGGCAGGCGTTTCGCAAGGCGCTGCTGGTCGAGTTTCCCCGACCCGGAAGCTGGACGATCGCATTCCAGACAGGTGCTCCGGCGGTTAGCGTCGCACCGCTGCTTCCAGGCGAACACATCAGCGTGTACGTGCCGACGACACCGAACCCGACCGGCGGCTACTTCCTGATGCTGCCGCGTGCGCAAGTGCGCGAGCTCGACATGACGGTCGACGAGGCGCTCAAGTACATCATCTCGATGGGCGTCGTCGCGCCACGGCCGCACGCGCGCGGCGTGCGCGGCGCTGGCACGGACGGCGCCAGGCATCGTGCGCCGAGCGCGTCCTCCGAAATCCGGAACTGAGAACGATTTGACTCGCACCGATTATTGCGGCCGCATCGACCGGCGCTACCTGGGCAACGACGTGACGGTGATGGGCTGGGTGCACCGGCGCCGCGACCACGGCGGCGTCATCTTCATCGACCTCCGCGATCGCGAAGGCATCGTGCAGGTCGTGTGCGATCCCGACCGCGCCGAAACCTTCGGCATCGCCGAGAAGCTTCGCAACGAATACTGCATCGCGGTGAGCGGGCGTGTGCGTCCGCGGCCCGACGGCACCGTCAATCCCAATCTGCCCTCCGGCGAAGTGGAGATCCTGGCGCAGTCGATCGACATCCTCAACGTATCCGCCACACCACCCTTCCAGCTCGACGACGAGCACCTGTCGGAAACCGTGCGGCTTTCGCATCGCGTGCTCGATTTGCGCCGGCCGCAGATGCAGCACAACCTGATGCTGCGCTATCGGGCAGCCATGGCGGCCCGGCGCTATCTCGACGCGCAAGGCTTCGTCGACATCGAGACGCCGGTGCTCTACAAGTCCACGCCGGAAGGCGCGCGCGAATTTCTCGTGCCGTCGCGCATGCATCAGGGGCAGTTCTACGCGCTGCCGCAGTCGCCGCAGCTCTTCAAGCAGATGCTGATGATCGCCGGCTTCGACCGCTACTACCAGATCGTCAAGTGCTTCCGCGACGAGGACATGCGCGCCGACCGCCAGCCGGAGTTCACGCAGATCGACATCGAGACGTCGTTCCTCGACGAGCTCGAGATCCGCGTGATGATGGAAGGACTCGTGCGCGCGATGTTCCGCGACGCGATGGGCCTCGAGCTGCCCGATCCCTTTCCGGTGATGACGTACGACAATGCGATGCGCGACTACGGCTCCGACAAGCCCGACCTGCGGGTGCCGCTGAAGCTCACCGAGCTTACCGACGTGATGCGCAGCGTCGACTTCAAGGTGTTCCGCGCTGCAGCCGAGTTGCGCAACGGTCGCGTCGCCGCACTGCGCGTGCCGGGCGGCGGCACGATGACGCGCAAGGAAATCGACGACTATGCAGCGCTCGCCTCGGTCTACGGAGCCAAGGGACTCGCGTATGTCAAGGTGAACGACGCGACGAGGCCCAGCGAGGAAGGGCTGCAGTCGCCGATCGTCAAGTTCCTCACGTCCGACGTTCTGGTAACGATCATCGAGCGCACCGGCGCACGATCCGGCGACGTGATCTTCTTCTGCGCCGATCGCGCCAAGGTCGTCAACGACACGCTCGGCGCCCTGCGCGCGCGCATCGGGCACGAGCGCGGCCTCGTCGAGGCCGGCTGGAAGCCGCTGTGGGTCGTCGACTTTCCGATGTTCGAGCAGGACGAGGCCACCGGTGCGTGGATGGCCCGGCATCACCCGTTCACAGCGCCCAAGGACGCGCACGCCGAGAGCTTCACGACGGATCCCGAGCACGCGCTCGCCAAGGCGTACGACGTCGTGCTGAACGGATGGGA
>Ga0308173_10001110_pt1 | contig 12933 bp, 15 predicted proteins | sample PhyPR1_FD_203716 | JGI IMG/M metagenome (GOLD analysis project Ga0308173, IMG submission 203716) | Soil microbial communities from UC Gill Tract Community Farm, Albany, California, United States - DLSLS.P.R1 | ecosystem: Environmental > Terrestrial > Soil > Agricultural land | place: USA... | reverse complement strand
GCTGCTTCGCGAACAGCCGGGCATCGCTCTGGCCATGACCGCCTTTTCGCTGTCCGCTCTGGGGCTGCCGCCGTTCTCGGGGTTCTGGGCCAAGGTGTTCGTGTTCAAGGCGGCCTTGAACGCCGGGCTGCCGATCGCCGTCGTGCTGGGCCTGGTGGGTTCCGTGGTCGCGGCCTTCTACTATCTGCGCCTGATCAAGGTGATGTGGTTCGACGCCGCCGAGGGCGCGACCGACCCCCCGCCCATCGAAGCGCGCGCCATCGGCGTCGGCCTGGCGCTGTTCTCCTTTCCGCTGGTGCTCGGCGCCCTGATCTGGATCTATCCCGCCGCCGGCCGCGCGGCCCACGCCTTCGGCCTCGCCTAGCGAGTTGGCTGACCATCCGCCCATCGAGGCCTACGACGAAATCGACTCCACCAACGCCGAAGCCCGCCGCCGCGCCGAGGCCGGGGAGGGCGGTCCCGTGTGGATCGCAGCCACGAGGCAGACCGCCGGCCGCGGACGGCGGGGCCGCGCCTGGTCGACGGAGACCGGCAATCTCGCCGCGACCTTGCTCACCACCACCGACCTTGCGCCGGCGCAAGCCGCCCAACTTTCGTTCGTGGCCGCGCTCGCCGCCTGCGACCTTGCCGACGCCTGCCTGGGCGCGGGCGCGGCGCGGCTGAAGTGGCCCAACGACCTGCTGCTCTTTGGCCGCAAGGCGGTCGGCATCCTGGTCGAATCCGGCGCCCGGCCGGACGGACGGCTTTGGCTAGCGGTGGGCGTCGGGATCAACCTCGCCCATGCCCCCACCGATACCGAACGGCCGGCGACCTCCTTCGCCGAGCATATGGCCGGCGCGCCGCCCAAGCCGCTCGACGCACTGGAGGTGCTGGCCGAACGCTTTGAGTCCTGGCGCCGGCTTTGGGCGACGCACGGGTTTCCCGCGATCGCCCAGGGCTGGACCGCGCGCGCACACGGCCTGGGCGAGCGCTGCGAGGCGCGCCTGCCCAACCGCAGCCTTTCAGGTGTCGCCGAAGGCATGGACCCCGACGGGGCGCTTCGTCTGCGGCTGGACGACGGTGGCCTGGAGCGCATAACCGCGGGCGACGTCTTCTTCGGAGGGGCTTGAGCGATGCTGCTGGCCATCGAGCAGGGCAACACCAACACCCTGTTCGCCGTCAACGACGGCGACAAGTGGATCGCCCAGTGGCGCTCGGCCACCCATGCCGCGCGCACCGCCGACGAATATGCGGTCTGGCTCTCCCAGCTCCTGGCGATGGCAGGCCTGCAGTTCACGGCGTTCGACGGCTGCATCATCTCCAGCGTCGTGCCGCAGTCGGTGTTCAACCTGCGCAATCTGGCTCGACGCTACCTGCACGTGGAGCCCCTGGTGATCGGCGAAAACGTCGAGCTGGGCATCGAGGTGCGCATCGAGAAGCCGTCGGAGGCCGGCGCCGACCGGCTGGTCAACGCCATCGGCGCCCACATGGTCTATCCCGGCGACCTGATCGTCATCGACAGCGGCACGGCCACCACTTTCGACGTCATCGCCGCCGACGGCGGCATGGAAGGCTGCGCCATCGCGCCGGGCATCAACCTGTCGATGGAGGCCCTGCACCAGGCGGCCGCCAAGCTGCCTCGGGTGGCAATCCAGCGGCCGCGGGGCAATACCGCCATCGGCAAGGATACGGTGGCCTCCATGCAGTCAGGCGTCTTTTGGGGCTATATTGCCCTCATCGAAGGGCTGGTGGCGCGGATCAAGGCCGAATGGGGCAAGCCGATGACGGTGATCGGAACCGGCGGCGTGGCCTCGCTTTTCCATGGGGCCACGCCGTCGATCGACCACTTCGATCCGGACCTGACGATCCGCGGCATGCTCGAGATCTACCGCCGCAACACGGCGAAGGCTTAGATGGTCAGACACGCTCCGGACGACGAGCTCGTCTTCCTGCCGCTCGGTGGGTCGAACGAGATCGGCATGAACTTCAATCTCTACGGCTATGGACCCCCGCACGACCGCAGGTGGATCGTCGTCGACCTGGGCATCACCTTCGGCGACCAGACGACGCCGGGCGTCGAGGTGATCCTGCCGGATCCGACGTTCATGGAGGAGAACGCGAGCCGCCTCCTCGGGATCGTGCTGACCCACGCCCACGAGGACCACATCGGGGCGGTCGCCTGGCTCTGGCCCCGGTTCAAGGCGCCGATCTACGCCACGCCCTTCACCGCCTTCATCCTGCGCGAAAAGCTGCGTGAGGCCGGCCTGCTGGAGCAGGCGCAGATCACCGAGGTGCCGCTGGGCGGCTCGATCTCATTGGGACCTTTCGAGCTGGAGCTGATCACGCTCACCCACTCGATCCCGGAGCCCAATGGCCTCGCCATTCGCACGCCCCTGGGGACGATCCTGCACACCGGCGACTGGAAGATCGATCCGGACCCGCTCTTGGGCGCGGCCACCGACCAGGACGCCATCAGGCGGTTGGGCGACGAAGGGGTGTTGGCGATGGTCTGCGACAGCACCAACGTCTTCGTTGACGGCCATGCCGGGTCGGAGGCCGAGGTGCGCGCCACCCTGATCCCGCTGATCGGGACTCTGAAGGGCAAGGTGGCGGTCGCCTGCTTCGCCTCCAACGTGGCGCGGATGGACAGCGTCGCCCGCGCGGCCGAGGCCAACGGCCGCCGCGTCTGCCTGGCGGGCCGCTCGATGCACCGCATGGCCGCCGCGGCCAAGTCGGTGGGCCTGATGCAGGGCCTGCAGCCCTTCCTCGACGACCACGAGGCCAAGAAATTCCCCGCCGACAAGGTGCTCTACCTCTGCACCGGGAGCCAGGGCGAGGGCAGGGCGGCGCTGTCTCGGATCGCCGATGGCACCCATCCGCACGTCAGTCTGGGCGCCGGCGACGCCTGCGTCTTCTCCTCGCGGATCATCCCGGGTAACGAGATCCCGATCCGCAATCTGCAGGACCGCCTCGCCGACCGCGGCGTGCGGCTCTACACCGAGCGCGACCATCCTGGGATCCACGTCTCCGGCCACCCCTGCCGCGACGAGCTCGCCGAGATGTACAGCTGGGCCCGGCCGCAGATTTCCGTGCCGACGCACGGCGAGCGCCGGCACCTCCTGGAACACGCAGCCTTTGCCCGCGACCTTCAGGTTCCCCAGCAAGTGACCCCGCGCAACGGCGACATGGTGCGCCTGGCGCCTGGCCGCGCGGCGATCGTCGACGAGGTTCCGGCGGGGCGCCTCTACGTCGACGGCGGCATGGTCACCGTGGAGAACGGCGACGCTCTGCGCGAGCGCCGGCACGCGGCCTCGAACGGCGTGATCGCCGTTTCCGTCGTGCTGGATGGCAAGAACAGGATCGCCTCCGGCCCGCAGGTCCGGGCCATGGGCCTGCCCTCCGAGCCCGACTATCCGCTGCACGACATCCTGGACGACCTGGCCGACGAGGCCGAACAGGCGCTTGGCCGGCTCAAGGGCGAGCAGCGCGATGTCGACGAGGACGTCGAAGCGGCCATGTCGCGTGCGGTGAAGAAGGCCAGCCAGCGCATCTGGGGCCGCCGTCCCGTGGTGGAGACGACCGTGCTGCGGCTTTGACCCGCCTCCCGCCTTGGGACGGCGCGCGTTCAAGGCAGTTCCGGCGTCGCCTCAAGCGGACGCGCCGAAGCGCTTTTGCGGCTGGAAAATAGAGCGTCGCGAGCCCAAGCTCCGAAAATGGGCGGGCGATCACCTTGAAAGGCGTTTTCAAGTGGGCGGCTCTCGTGGTGGGCGCAGGCCTGGCGCTGCTGCTGATGGTCGGCGCGGTTTGGGAGCAGGTCGAACGCCGCCAGGTCGCTGAGGCGTATCCGGCCCCCGGGAGACTCGTCGATATCGGCGGGCGACGCATGCAGATCGAGTGCCGCGGCGCGGGCAGCCCCACCGTGGTCCTTGAAACGGGGCTCGACTACTTTGGCGAGCTGGCCTGGGCCAAGGTTCTGGGTCCGGTCGCGCAATTCACGCGCGCCTGCGCCTACAGCCGCGCGGGGATCGTCTGGAGCGACGACAAGCGCGGCGCACATGACGGTGTGGGCGCAGCACGTGATCTCCATGCGACCCTGGCGGCCGGCGGCGAAAAGGGTCCTTTCGTGATGGTCGGTCTCTCGCTGGGCGGTCCGATCATCAGCATCTATACGGGCCTCTACGGCGATCAGGTCGCAGGCCTCGTCTATGTCGACGCCTCGCATCCGGATCAACTGAAGCGCACCCAGGCGGTGCTCGGAAAGCTGCCCAACGACAAGGCGTTCATCCAGGATCTCGGCGGGAAGCTGTCGTGGACCGGCGGCCCGCGCCTGGTGGCGGTCTTGGCCCGCAACAGCCACGGCGAAACGACCGCCGCCATGTCCCCGAGAAGCCGGGCGATCGCCTTGGCCTATTTTTCCAAGTCCCTCGGACCGATGGTGTCCGAAAGGGACTCAATTCCAGCGACATTCGCCGAGGCCGGCGCCTATCGCAATCTGGGTGCGAGGCCCGTCATCGTGCTGACGCGTGGAAGACCGGCGCCGGATGTGCCCAAGGCGGATGACGACAAATTTCAGACGCTCTGGCTCGACATGCAAAAGGACATGGCGACCTGGTCCTCGCGCGGCGCTCAGCGGACAATAACCGGCTCCGGTCACTACATTCCCAACGACGATCCCGCGGCCGTCATCGCCGCGATCCGGGATGTGGTGGATCACGTGCGTGCCGGCGACGGCGAGAAGGTGAATGCGGCGCCCGCAGGTCCTCACGAGTCATATCGTTTGACAGAAAGAAATTAATGATAGACGCTGTGTGGGTCGTCAACCGGAGGCCCGCATGGCATCGATCATCGATCTGGTCCCGCCGCACGCCGCATCGACGCCGGGCTATCGGCGACTACGCACCGCCAGCCGCGGCCTGGAATGGCTGTTCGCCGGGCTCTTCGTCGCCTTCATCGTCGCAGCGGTCCTCAGCCTCTGGATTCTCTGGGGCTACCAGGGGACCCTGGTCACGGTCGGGCCCCGCGGCGGGCTGATCTCGACGGTCCCGCCGCCCGCCGACTTCGTGCCATTCCGGCTCTGGCCGCTTGGCGAGAAGCTCGCCTACACGCCCGACATCCTGGTCCGCGCCGCGCCCACCATTCTGCTGTTCTGGTGCCTGCGCAGCCTATTCCGCGGCTATGGCCGCGGCGAGGTGTTCACCGCCCGCAACGCCCGGCTGATCCAGGGGATGGGCGTCTGTCTGATCGCCGATGCGGCCTTGCCCCTTCTCTGCCACGTGGTCCTGAGCGCCACGAGCTACGAGATCGACAAGCTCTGGGCCCACATGGCCGCTGTGCAAGAGTTGGTGCTGGGCGCCACCGTGCTGGTGATCGCACTGGTCATGCAGGCAGGCCACGAGATCGAGGAAGACCGCGAGGGGTTCGTCTGATGGCCATCGTCCTGCGGCTCGACGTGGTGATGGCCCGGCGCAAGGTGCGCTCCAACGTCCTGGCCCGCGCCATCGGCATCACAGAGGCCAACCTCAGCCTGCTCAAGTCCGGCAAGGTGAAGGGCCTGCGCTTTTCGACCCTGGAGGCGATCTGCCGGGTGCTCGACTGCCAGCCGGGCGATCTCCTGGAGTATGTGCCCGACCAGGGCCTCGAGGCGTTCCGAAAGGCCAGCTAACCGCGCCGAATCTGACCTGAAGCAAGGAGAACGACCGATGATCGGGCGAATGATAGCGCTTGCCTGCGCCCTGGCGCTGACCGCCGGCCTCGCAAAGGCGGAGATGGTCGGCGTAGACGGCGGCCAGATCTACTACCAGACCTGCGGCAAGGGCCCGCAGGCGATCGTCCTGATCCACGACGGGGTGATCAATTCCGCCAGCTTCGACGACATGTGGCCGCTCCTCTGCCGGGATTTCCGCGTCGTCCGCTACGACCGGCGTGGCTACGGCAGGTCGCCCGCCGCCAAGGCGCTCTATTCGCCACAGGAGGATCTGGCCGCCGTGATGCGGGCGGCGCAGATGGATCATGCGAGCCTGGTAGGCTTCTCCTTCGGCGGCGGCCTGGCGGTTTCATATGCGATCCGGCACCCCGAGCAGGTCGACCGCCTGATCATTTCCGGCGCGGCGCTCAACGGCTTCCAGCAGACCAAGCACTTCCGCGACCATGTCACCCGCATCATGCTGCCGATGATTGTCGGGAACTTTGACGCCGTCGTCGCCAACGCCGCCAAGTCCGGCTGGGTCATGGCCCCTGGCCACGACGCGGCGAAGGCCGAAGCCCTGGCCATCCTCAAGGCCAGTCCGCACGACCTCAGCCATCAAATGCACGATCCTATCAGGGCGTGGCCGTCGGACTTGCCGCGCATGGGGCAGATCAAGACCCCGACCCTGATCCTGATCGGCGACCACGACATTGCGGACAATCAGGCCGAGTCCGGCGCCGCACAGGCGCTCATCCCGGGCTCCAGGCGGATCGTGATCGACGACGCCGGCCACCTGACGCAGCTGGAGCATCCGAAGGAAATCGCCGAACTGATCGCCGACTTCGTCCGACAGGGCAAATAGGCGCAGCTAGCCCTTCGCCAGGCCGAGCGCGTCGATCGCCGCGACCTGCGCCGCCTCCAGCGGGCCGGCGGCCTCGGCGGCGAGGCACTGGGCGAGTTCGGCGCGGTTCTTCACCCCCAGCACGACGGTGTCCACATTGGGCATGCTCAGGGCATAGCGGTGAGCGATCACCGCTGGGTTCTCCCCCCATTCCGCGCACAGCTCGCGATAGGCCGCGGCCCGCAGGTAGTCGGCGCGGTCGGGGGAGTTCAGTGAAAGTTGCCGGTCGACCACACTCGTGAGCGCGCCCGCCTGCACCGCACGAATGCCCATTACGCCGGCGCCGCAGGCCTTGGCCGCCGCCGCGACCTCCCGTGGGCGCGCGGGCTCCGCATAGCGCCTCAGGGCTCCGGGGCTGTCCATCAGGTTGGCGATCGCCTGCACCGCGTCGGGATGCGGCGCGTGCTTAATCGCGGCGAGGATCGGCGTCGGCACGCCGATGCCGGTGATCCCCCAGGCGTCGATGCGCCCCTGGGCCTTCAGCCGCTCGAAGGCCGGAACCACCTCGTTCACATAGAGCGACCAACTGGTGGAGAAGGTGTCGCGGTGCGCGTTGCCGTGGGCGTAGTGGAATCCGTCCGCGTGGATGTTGGAATGCAGGAAATAGAGGTCGACGCGCTCCAGCCGCATGGCTTTCAGACTGGCGTCCAGCGACGCTTCCAGGCGACTGGCGACCTCGCCGGCCGCCGGCGAGCCCAACTGCTGCTTGGTGGTGACCTTCACGCCTGCGGGCAGCCGGCCTTGGAAGGCGTCGCCGATGAACGCCTCGCAGTTTCGATAGATTGGGGCTGCGTCCAGCAGGGTGATGCCCCCGTCGATGGCCGCCTTCAGCGTGGCCAGGGCCTCGGCCTTGGTGTTGGCGCCCCAGATCTGGCCGATGCCGCCGCCGCCCATCGCCAGCCGGCTGACCTCGCCCAGCGGTCCCAAAGTCGCGGTTCTCATGCTGCGCCGTCCTCCAGGTTGACGACTAATCGTGCTCGATCGCCTGCGGTCAAGCCGGCCTTCGTGGTCGCAGGGCCCTCGCCCCCGCCCGCGGGCGAGGCTATACCCGCAGGATGATCGGAAAACTCAATCATGTGGGCGTCGCCACGCCGTCCATCGAAACCTCGGTGAAGATGTACCGCGAGATGCTGGGGGCAACGGACTTCAGCGAAACCTTCGCCATGCCTGAGCAAGGGGTCTGGGTCTGCTTCGTCAACCTGCCCAACAGCCAGATCGAATTGATCGAGCCCTATGACGACGGATCCCCAATCGTGGCCTTCCTGCAGAAGAACCCCAAGGGCGGTCAGCACCATGTGTGTTTCGAGGTCCCCGACATCCTGGCCGCGCGCGACGACATGCGCGCCAAGGGCGCGACGGTTCTGGGGACCGGCGAGCCGCGCATCGGCGCCCATGGCGTGCCGGTGATCTTCGTCCATCCAAAGGACATGGGCGGGGTGCTTGTGGAACTGATGCAGATCCCGAAAGGAAGCCACTGATGGGCGGGCCGATCACCCTCATCGCCATCTATCTCACCATCTGGTGGACGGTGCTGTTCGCGGTGCTGCCGCTCGGCGTGCAGAGCCGCGCCGACGCCGGGCTGCCGAACGACGGGTCCGACCCCGGCGCGCCGGTCGATCCGAAGCTGAAGCGAAAGTTCATCACCACCACCTGGGTCTCGGCGGTGCTGTTTTCGATCCTCTGGCTGATCGTCCACTTCCGGTTGGTGGACCTGTCGCGCCTGCCGGGTCCGCACAGCTGACGCGTTGCCAAGATCGTCAGGCGAAGGCTATCAGAGCCCTCCGCCTACGGTCCTTGCTGGAAAGCCTCCAAAGCCCATGCGCCTTTCGCGCTATTTCATGCCTACGCTGCGCGAGGCGCCTGCCGACGCCCAGATCGTCTCCCACCAGCTGATGCTGCGCGCCGGCCTGATCCGCCAGGAGGCGGCCGGCATCTACGCGTGGTTGCCTCTCGGCCTGAAGGTGCTGAAGAAGATCGAGCAGGTTGTGCGCGAGGAGATGGACCGGGCTGGCGCGATCGAGGTGCTGCTGCCCACCCTGCAACTGGCCGACCTTTGGCGCGAGAGCGGGCGCTACGACGACTACGGCGACGAGATGCTGCGGATCAAGGATCGCCACGACCGCGACCTGCTCTACGGCCCGACCGCGGAGGAGGTGATCACCGAAATATTTCGCGCCTTCGTCAAATCATACAAAGATTTGCCCAAGAATTTTTACAATATCCAGTGGAAGTTCCGCGACGAGCGACGCCCCCGCTTCGGGGTGATGCGCGGCCGCGAGTTCCTGATGAAGGACGCCTACAGCTTCGACATCGACGAGGCTGCGGCGAGGCGATCCTACAACCGCATGTTCCTGGCCTATCTGAATATCTATGCGCGGCTGGGCCTGAAGGCGATTCCGGTGAAGGCCGATCCCGGCCCCATCGGAGGCGATCTCTCCCACGAGTTCATCATCCTGGCCGATACCGGCGAGAGCGAAGTCTTCGCGCACGGCGATCTGGTGGAGATGGGCGCGCCGGGACCGGACATCGACTGGGACGGCGATCTGGAGCCGCTGGTCGCCAGGCGCTCGCGCCTCTACGCCGCGTCCGACGAGATGCACGACGCCGCCCGCTTCGAGGCCGAGGTCCCCGCCGACAAGCAAATGAGCGCCCGCGGCATCGAGGTCGGCCACATTTTCTACTTCGGGGATAAGTACTCGAAACCCATGAAGGCCCTGGTCACCGGCCCCGACGGCAAGGACGTCCCGATCCACGGGGGTTCCTATGGCGTCGGCGTCTCGCGCCTCGTCGGCGGCATCATCGAGGCCAGCCACGACGAAGCCGGGATCGTCTGGCCGGACGCGGTGGCGCCCTTCGGCGTGGCGGTCGTGAACCTGCGGCCCGGAACCGCCGAAGTCGATGCGGTGGCGGAGCAGGCCTATGCGGCCCTGACCGACATCGGCAAGGAGCCGCTGCTCGACGATCGGGACGATCGGCCCGGGGCCAAGTTCGCCTCCCTCGACCTGGTTGGCATCCCCTGGCAGCTCATCGTCGGGCCAAAGGGCGTCGCGGATGGCGTCGTGGAGATCAAGCGCCGCGCCACGGGCGAGCGCCAGACCCTGCCGCTCGATGCGGCCCTGAAGGTCGTCGCCGGGTGAGCGACGCCATGGCGGGCGCCGGCGGTCGCGCCCCGCCATTCGGCCGCTGGGAGCGCATGCTGGCCAACCGCTACCTGCGCGCCAAACGCAGCCAGGGTGGCGTGGCGCTGATCTCGATCATCTCGTTCGCCGGCATCATGGTGGCCGTGGCGGTGCTGATCGTCGTCATGTCGGTGATGAACGGCTTCCGGGCGGAACTGTTGAGCAAGATTCTCGGCTTCAACGGCCACGCCTTCGTCACCGGCGGCCTGCTGGACGACGCCCAGATGCGCGACGCCGCGGTCCGTCGCATCGCCCGCGTGCCCGGCGTCACCCAGGTGTTTCCGGTGATCGACGCCCAGGCCATCGCCATCGGGCCGAACCAGGTCACCGGGGCCATGGTCCGCGGCCTGGCGCCCGCCGACCTGCGCAACACTCGCATCGTCGCCGGCAACCTCACCAAGGGGAACCTGCGAGGCTTCGGCCAAGGCTCCTATGGCGGCGACGTGGTGGTGGTGGGCGCCAGGCTCGCCGACCAGCTGGGCGTCAAGGTGGGCGACGACATCACGCTGATCTCGCCCTCAGGAGCGGCGACCGCGTTTGGCGACACGCCGGCGCAGAAATCCTATGTGGTCGGCGCCACCTTCACCGCGGGCATGAGCCAGTACGATCAGGCCTACATCTTCATGCCGCTGCAGCAGGCGCAGCTATTCTTCGGCCGCGAGGGTACGGTCGACGCGATCGAGGTGCGGGTCGCCGATCCCGACCGGGCCGTGGCCCTGAAGCCGGCCATCTTCCGCGCCGCAGGCCCCACGGCCATGGTCGTCGACTGGACCCAGCGCGACGCCTCCTATTGGGGCGCCTTGAAGGTCGAACGCAACGTCATGCGGCTGATCCTGATGCTGATCGTCGCCATCGCCGCGCTCAACATCATCTCGGGCCTCACCATGCTGGTGAAGAACAAGGGCCGCGACATCGCAATCCTGCGGACTATGGGGGCCGGACAGGGGGCTGTGCTGCGGATCTTCTTCCTGGCCGGTTCGACCATCGGCGTGCTCGGCACGGCCGCAGGCCTGGCGCTGGGGGCGCTGGTCTCAATCTACATCGATCCCCTTCAGAGCTTCGTCGAATGGGTGACCGGCCAGGCGGTGTTCTCGTCCGAGGTCTATTTCCTGAGCCGCCTGCCGGCCAAGGTCGACTGGATCGAGGTCTCGATCATCGTGGGTTTCTCGCTGGCCATGTCGATGATCTGCACCCTGCCGCCGGCGTGGCGCGCCTCGCGTCTCGATCCGGTCGAGGCGCTCCGCTATGAGTGATCCGGTCCTGGCGATCCGTGGTCTGGAGCGCCGCTACCTGACCGGCGCCCGCGAGCTCACCGTCCTGCGCGGTGTCGACCTAGACGTCATGCCGGGCGAGATCGTGGGCCTGATCGGGCCGTCGGGATCGGGCAAGTCGTCGCTGCTGCACGCAGCCGGCCTACTCGAGCACCCGAACGCGGGGCGGATCGCCATTTTGGGGCGTGATTGCTCAGACCTGCCCGACCGCGATCGCACCGGAGTGCGGCTTTCCACGATCGGCTTTGTCTACCAGTTCCACCACCTGCTGCCGGAGTTCTCGGCGTTGGATAACGTGGCCCTGCCGCTGATGATCGCCGGCCGCTCGCGGGCCGCCGCCCAGGCCCGCGCCGGTGAGCTTCTGGACGAACTCGGTCTCGCCGAGCGCGTCCACCATCAGCCGGCCCAGATGTCCGGCGGCGAGCAGCAGCGCGTCGCTGTCGCGCGCGCGCTCGCCAATTCGCCGCGCCTGCTACTGGCCGACGAGCCCACCGGCAACCTCGATCCGCACACGTCGGCGGCGGTGTTCGAGAACCTCTATCAGCTTGCCCGCCGCACCGGCGTCGCCGCCGTGGTGGCCACCCATAACCTTGAGCTGGCGCGCCACATGGACCGGGTTTTCGCCCTGCGCGACGGGCATCTGGAAGCGCAGCCGCGGGCGGACAAGCTGTAACCGTTCTGAAATGGGAACCTCTTGTAAGAAGCGGGCTTTTCCGAAGGCGCGGCTGTGCCTATCTTGACCGCGGGACGTATAACCGTTGGCCCCTCGGGCCTCGGCCTCCATGGAGGTCACGATGAAGACCATTATCGCGGCGCTTGCAGGCGCCTCTCTCCTCGCTGCCGGCCTCCCGGCTGCGGCGCAGCATCACGGCGGCGGCGGTGGCGGCTGGAGCCACGGCGGCGGGGGTGGGTGGAGTCACGGCGGCGGCGCGGGCGGCTGGAGCCACGGCGGAGCCGGCGCGGCAGGCGGCTTCCACGGCGGGTTCCAGCACGGCGGATTCCAGCACGGTGGGTTCGCCCGCGGAGCCGGGTTCGGCGGCGGCCGCTTCGATCACCACGGCTTCCATCATCACTTCGTGGGCTTCCCGGTGTTCGTCGGCGGTTTCGGCCTGGGCTTTGGGCTAGGCCTCGCAGCGTTCGATCCGTGGTTCTACGACGGCCCCTATTACGGCTACTACGGCGACTACTCGCCCTATGCATACGGTCCGCCGCCGCCCTATTACTATCCGCCCGCGGCCGCACCGCCGCCGCCCGGGGCTGAAGCGCCGCCGCCGGCCGCCTGCGGCTCGTGGTCCTGGGATGCGGCCAAGCAGGCCTACAACTGGGTGCCCTGCGCCAGTTGACGCTGAGGTCTAACGCCGCGGATCCTGGTCCTGTGGCAGGGTGTCCCGGTCGAACGTCTTCTGCTGCTCGGGCGTGAGCTTGTCGTAGAAGGCCTTCACCGCCTCGCCCTGGCGTCGGTAATCGGCCATGTCCTGCGCCATCGTCGCCTCGATCAGGGCGATGCGCCGCGGCGTCGGCACCAGTGGCAAGAGTTCGCTCGTCGCGCGGTGCCGCGCCAGCGCGTCGGCGCTCGGGTTGATGGCCCGGGTATAGTCCCGCCAGGCGGCGTCCTGGCTGTCGCTGAGCCGCAGGTCGTCATGCAGCCGTAGAAGTTCGGCGTTCACCGCCTGCTCGGCCGCCGCGGCCGTGCCGGCGGCTGCGAGGGTCAGGCAAATTCCCAAGAAAATCCATCGCATCCCAGAAAACCCTAATGTCGGCCCCTCCATCGCACTATCGCACGTCATGGGTGAGGTGGGAATGCACCCGCAGCGCGGAGAAGGCCGGTCATGGCCGCGGGCGCGCTTGAGCCGCCCTGGGGATGGCTCCGCCACTTGACCGCGGGGTATAGCGAGGGTCGGAACAGAAGCAGGTCGT
>Ga0308173_10001109_pt1 | contig 12939 bp, 11 predicted proteins | sample PhyPR1_FD_203716 | JGI IMG/M metagenome (GOLD analysis project Ga0308173, IMG submission 203716) | Soil microbial communities from UC Gill Tract Community Farm, Albany, California, United States - DLSLS.P.R1 | ecosystem: Environmental > Terrestrial > Soil > Agricultural land | place: USA... | reverse complement strand
CCTGCAAGCGGATCTCGATCCGGTCGCTGAGGCCCGCTTCGGCGATCTTCTGCTCGGCCCAGCCCTTCTGTTCGGTGGAGAGCGTAAGCCCGACGACGGACGCGCCGCGCCTCGCCGCTTCGATCGCCAGTGTGCCCCACCCGCAGCCGATTTCCAGGAGGCGTTGCCCCGGCTCGATTTCAAGGCGGTCGAGCAAGGTGGCGACTTTCCTGAGCTGCGCCTGCTCGAGGCTTTCGTCCGCCGACGCGAACCGCGCCGACGAGTAGGTCATCGTCTCGTCGAGCCACGCAGCGTAGAAGTCGTTCCCTAGGTCGTAGTGGGCGGCGATATTCTCCCGGGCGTTGTTGCGGCCGTTGTCGCGGAGGCGATGGGCGAGCGCGTTGACCCAACGGAACGCCCCCTTGGCGCGGCCGACGTCGCCGAGAGCGACTGCGTTGGCGGAAAACAGCTCGAAGATCTTCACCGGGTCGGGGCTCGACCATTCGCCAAGGGCCCACGCCTTGTACCAGCCGACCGATCCCGAGGTGGCGAGGCGGACGAGCGACAGCCAGCTCTTCAGCTGGACGACGGCAGTAGGTCCTTTGCCGTTGAAGCCGAGCCGCCGCCTTTCACCGCCGGGCAGCGTCGCCTCGATGCCGCCAATGGCGAGCCGCCGGTCGATCTCGTCGAGCACTTTCGTGAAAGCAGGCGCGGTGAGTTGCGCGAGCATGCCGCCGCCGGTTGCGAAGCGGCGGTCGGCCCGCACCAGATGCTCGCCGCGGGTGCTCATGACGCGCGAGTTATGAACTCGGCTAACGGTTGTCGAGCGGGATCAGGAAGGAGCTGCGGCGAACCGCCCGGCGCATCGAGCTGCTGAACGGCGAAGCCGCCGCACTGTAGAAGCGCTGATCGGTGAGGAACGACTGCCCCTCGATCCTGACGACGATCGGCATGCGCGACCAAACGAGGAAGGAGCGCACATAGCGTTGTGTCCGCTCGGCAAGGGCAAGCTGCGGGTCGTTAAGGCCGAGCGGCTGTGTCGCGGGGTCGAGCCTAAGACCGCCGGCGGGGCTGAACCAACCGCCGCCGAAGCTGTCCGAGCTGCGCCACTCGATCGTTCGGCTCCAGAATGCGAGCGGCGGCGGGCCGGCGACGACGAGCGCCGGCACGATCCCGCGGGATCGCAACTCGGCCGCGGTTGCACGCTCCACCCACGCGCTCTCGGCAAGGTTGAAGCCAATGTAGGCAAGCATCATCGCGCCGGCGACCCGGGCGGGGCGCGTCGCCTTGGGGAGATGCCTACGCCAGCGACGAGCCGACAGCGCGATCCCGGCGATCATCAGCAGCCAGTAGACCCAGTCGACGATGAAGATCGCATTTCCCGAATACCAGCGCCAATCGACCGGAGCGAAGATCGCGATGGCGTAGGTGGTCAGCCAGTCGAGGAAGGGGTGCGTCAGCACCGCCAGCAGCGCGACGATAAACAGCGCTCCTGGGCGGAACTGGAGCGTGTCTTCGCCGCGCGCCTTCAACTGGTCGACCATCCAGAGGATCGCGACGATACCGGCGGCAAGCACCGGCCAGGCAAACACGGCGTGCAGCGGGCCGCGATGGAAAGCGATGCCGTCGACGGGCAGAACCAATGGCGCGAAGACGTCGATGTCCGGCGCGTTGGCGCCGAGTATGCACGCGGCCATCGCAAAGCGCGAGCGGCGCTTCAGCCCCATTTGGCCGATGAGGGCACCGGCCAGCGTGTGGGTGATATTGTCCACTTAAGGAAGATTAAGGCCCTCACCCCAACCCTCTCCCGCACGCGGGAGAGGAGGCAGGAGCGGCGCCGGACCCTCTCCCGCGTGCGGGAGAGGGAGGAGCGGCGCAGCCGCGGAGGGCGAGGGTTTTCCTTCTTCCTCGTTCAAAGCGGCTTCGGCTCCTTGTCGACCATCCAGGTCTGGCCCTTCGACACGAGGGCCTGAAGGTCAGCCTTCTTGCCCGAAGCAGCGGCTGCGTTCTGCTCGACCACGGCGCTTTCGAAAGTCGCCGCCGGGTCCTCGTAGATGACGCCGAGCGCGATTGGGAAACTTTCGTGCGGCATCAGGATCAGCATAGCGGCGAGCTGGCGGTTCTTCGGGTCGTGGACCAGCACCGATGGATCGTCGCTGGGCACGACCTTCAGCGCGAGCCGCTCGGTGTCCAGCGCAAGGGCCTTGGTGCCGTTGGCGAAGAGCATCTTCTCGCCGGCCTTAAGCCACAGCTGCTTCTCCTGCGCGACGCCGCGCTCGGTGAAGCTGGCGAAGACGTCGTCGTTGTAGACGACGCAGTTCTGATAGATCTCCACGAAGCTCGCTCCCTTGTGGGCGTGGGCGGCCTTGAGGACGTCGGGCAAATTCTTGTGGACGTCGATGCCACGGGCGATGAACCGCGCGCCGGAGCCGAGCGCGAAGGCGCAGGGCGTGACCGGGCGATCCACGGAACCGAACGGCGTCGACGGGCTGCGCGTGCCGACGCGGCTGGTCGGCGAATATTGCCCCTTGGTCAGGCCGTAGATCTCGTTGTTGAACAGCAGGATCTGGCAGTCGAGGTTGCGGCGCAGCACGTGCATCGTGTGGTTGCCGCCGATCGACAGCGCGTCGCCGTCGCCGGTGATGATCCACACGTCGAGCTCGGGATTGGCGAGCTTGACGCCGGTGGCGATCGCCGGGGCACGGCCGTGGATGGTGTGGAAGCCGTAGCTCGCCATGTAATAAGGGAAGCGGCTCGAGCAGCCGATGCCGCTGACGAACACCGTCTTCTCGCGCGCAACACCCAGGTCCGGCATCGTGCGCTGCACGGCTTTCAACACGGCATAGTCGCCGCAGCCTGGGCACCAGCGGACCTCCTGGTCGCTGGCCCAGTCCTTGGCGGTGGTGAGGGTCGTCATTTCATTCATCGGGCGAAGGCTCCTCCGAGCCAGAAAATTACAAACAGGACCACAATCAGAAGCATGAGCATCGGCCAGACGTTGATCTGTTTCATGGCAACAGCGTCACCCCGGACTCGATCCCGGGTCCGTCTTTTCGTCTCGCCCGCGCGATAAGGCAGGCGGATCCCGGCTCAAGGCCGGGATGACGAGAAGAGGCGAAACGCAGCAATTGCAGCACTCCTACGCGCGCATGCCCAGCCGCGCATCGATCGCGGCCTCGATCTCGGCGATGCGGAACGGGTGACCGCTGACCTTGGTCAGCGACTGCGCATCGACCAGGAACTGGTCGCGGAGCACGGTCTTGAGCTGGCCCATGTTCATCTCGGGCACGAGGATATGTTTGAAGCCCTTGAGTAGGACAGACATATTCTTCGGCATCGGCGCGATGTGACGGATGTGGAGGTGGGCGACGTTCTGGCCCTTCGCGAGCGCACGGCGCACCGCCTGGTGGATCGGCCCGAAGGTCGAGCCCCAGCCGACGACCGCAAGCTCGGCGCCTTCGCTGCCGAGGCAGACGTCCTGGTCCGGAATGGAATCCGCGACGCCGGCGACCTTGGCGTGGCGAGTGTTGGTCATGTCCTGGTGGGCGCCGGGCGAGTAATCGATGTTGCCGCTTCCCGGAGCCTTTTCGATGCCGCCGATGCGGTGCTCGAGGCCCGGCGTCCCCGGCTTGATCCACGGACGCGCGAGGTCGCCGTTGCGGGCGTAGGGCATGACGCCCTGTCCTTCCGCCGGGGGCGTGTCGAAGAAGCTGACCGGGAACGGCTGGTAATTGCCCATGTCGGGCACGCGCCACGGCTCGGCGGCGTTGGCGATGTAGCCGTCGGTGAGCAGCATGACGGGAGTCATGTAGCGGGTGGCGATGCGGCAGGCCTCGATCGCGCATTCGAATGCGTCGGCGGGCGAGCGCGCGGCGAGCACCGGCAGCGGCGCGTCGCCGTTGCGACCGTAGACGGCCTGGTAGAGGTCCGACTGCTCGGTTTTGGTCGGGAGCCCGGTCGAGGGACCGCCGCGCTGCGAATTGACGATGACCAGAGGCAACTCGGTCATGATCGCGAGGCCCATCGCCTCGGTCTTGAGCGCGATGCCCGGGCCCGACGATGAAGTGATGCCGAGCTGGCCGGCGTAGCTCGCGCCAATCGCCGAGCAGATGGCCGCAATCTCATCCTCCGCCTGAAACGTCGTGATGCCAAACTCTTTCAGCCGCGACAGGTGGTGGAGCAGCGCGGATGCCGGCGTGATCGGGTAGCCGCCGAAGAACATCTTCAGGCCGGCAAGCTGGCATCCGGCGACGAGGCCAAGCGCCAATGCCTCGGCCCCCGTCACCGTGCGGTAGAGGCCGGGCTCGGCGGGGGCGGCCGCGATGTGGTGCTGCTTGAACGGCGCGCCCATCTCCACCGTCTCGCCATAGGCATGGCCCGCGTTCAGTGCGGCGATGTTCGCTTCGGCAAGCTCCGGCGCCTTGGCGAACTTGGTCTTGAGCCAGTCGACGATCGGCTCACGGCTGCGATCGAACATCCACAGGGCGAGGCCCAGTGTCCACATGTTCTTGCAGCGCAGCGCTTCCTTGTTGCCGAGGCCGAACGGCTTCACGGCATCGAGCGTCAGCTGCGAGATGTTGAAGTGGACGACCTGCCACCTGGCGAGGCTGCCGTCCTCGAGCGGGTTCTGCTCGTAACCCGCCTTGGCGAGGTTGCGCGCCGAGAACTCGCCCTCGTCGGCGATGATCAGGCCCCCGTCTCTAACCTGTGGCGCGTTCACCTTGAGCGCCGCGGGATTCATGGCGATCAGCACATCGGGCTGGTCTCCGGCGGTATCGATCGCGGTCGACCCGAAGTTGATCTGGAAGGCGGAGACGCCGAACGTCGTCCCCTGCGGCGCGCGGATCTCGGCCGGGAAGTCGGGGAAGGTCGAGAGGTCATTGCCGGCAAGGGCGGTCGAGAGCGTGAACTGACCGCCGGTCAGCTGCATGCCGTCGCCGCTGTCCCCGGCAAAACGGACGACGACGGCTTCGCCCGGCGGGTGCGCCGTGGCTTCTTTTTCGGTGAGCAAGTGGGTGGCTGTCGCCACGGATATGTCCTTCAACAAACGCTGATCAGGGTGTTGGAACCACTTTAAGCCTGTGAGCCGGTTTTCGCCACCGTTTCGTGGGGTGGACCGATGCGGCGGGCCGATGTCTGCTTTCGACCCATTGCAGACATTAGCCCAGCCGCGCAAACTGCCGCGCATGAGAGCTGCCTGCATGATATGGCAAACAGCCATCCTGCTGACGGGAGCTTGCGGACGGTTCGCAGCGTCGGAAAGCTTGGTAGGGGCCAAGGACCTGCCATCCGCCATTGAGCTTGCTGCCGAGGAAATACAGATCAGTCGTAGGGCAGGCGCGGGACAAGCTCATATGCTCACTTATGACTTGTCCACGAGCAACTCGTTGACCGTTGCTCACACCGTTGACCAACTCGGGGGAACGAAGACGGTCTCCAGAGCGACGTTCCGTCTTACCCCAGAGGCCGCGAATAAGGTGAGGTCCTTGCTGTGGCGGGTTCGTCCCGAGCGCCTGACCGGTATTCAGGACATCACTTTGCCGACTGGATGCACCGTCGTTGTCGACGCATCGCCTCAGGCAAATGTAGTTTTTGCTGATGCCAAACGCCGATTGGGGATTACATCGATTCCAAGTGAGCCCAACTGCGAGACGCCCAATGCTGAACAAGCCCGCCAGTTGGTAGCGCGTGTGCTCGCGTCCCTACCCGGAAGGAACCTCGCCGCTCAGTTTCCGACTTAGGCTAATGTCCGCTTTCCACCCATTGCGGACTCTAGCCACGAGCGATGGCGCACCCATCACCTGAGGACTGCGACGCCTTCCTTCGACCAATCCTTGTCCACGTCGACGCCCTGCTCCGCCCACTCGGCGCGAGTCCAGCACTGGACTGTCTCGGCAAGGTTGCCGGTGAGAGGTCCGACGCGCATGCAATACCTGGCGCCTGGACTGTCCGCCGGAGCCGGTTGCGGCAGCACGGGGTCGGCGCTTGCCGCTGAAAATGGAGAGGCGGCGGTCAGGCTGAAAGCGATCAGAACAACTACATTTCGCGCCATGTCATTTCTCCCGATGGCAGTCCCTGCACAGCACGCGTGTAAACGAAGCAGAGGCGCGTTCGGCTGCACTGGCGAGTTTGGCTGGAGCTTTCGCGGGGGCGACGATTGCGCGTAGGACCTGGCCATGAGTTCAGCGTTCATCCGTCGCGACGTCCGGCAGTTCCTCGATTATCTCGAAAGTCTCAATCGGCCGAAGGGGCACGAGATCGGCGCGGAAGCCGCTCGCAGGATGATGGTTGCGTCGCGTCATGCGTTCGAGGTGCCGGCGCGGGAGATTTCGGTTATTCGGGACATTGCTGCACCGGTTCCGCTGCGGCTGTATGACTCGCGGCCAGAGCGCGGGCCGGGTCCGGTCCTGGTCTTCATCCATGGCGGCGGGTGGGTGATTGGCGATCTCGAGACGCACGAGCCTTTTTGCATCGATGTGGCGATCGGTCTCGACCTGCCGGTGGTGTCTGTCGACTATCGGCTCGCGCCAGAGAACCCCTTCCCGGCGGCGTTCGAGGATGCGCTTGGAGCGACGCGTTGGATCGCCGCCAGTCCGCCGGAACTGGGCCGCACTGCGACCTCGCTGTTCCTCGCGGGTGACAGCGCCGGGGGCAATCTAGCGGCCGGCGTCTCGGCGGCGTTGCGGGAGGAGCCGGCTCCGGTGCCGGTCGCCGGGCAGTGGCTGATCTATCCAGCCGCCGATCCCGGCACGCATTATCCGAGCTACGACGAATTCAGCCGGGGACACCTGCTCACCAAGGAAGGAATGGACTGGTTCGGGGAATGCTACGCCGGTCCGCGCGAGGACTGGCGCTATTCTCCGTTGCTTACGGGAACCGCGGGGTTGCCGCCGACTCTCGTGGTCACAGCAAGCCTGGATCCCATTCGTGACCAGGGCCGCACCTATGCCGCGCGGTGCGTCGAGGCTGGCGTCGAGACCATCTACCTGGAAGCCGAGGGAACCGTTCACGGCTTCCTCAATTTGCGAAAAGGCATGCCGTCCGGACAGGAGGATCTCACCCGATGCCTGAGCTATCTGAAGCCGTGGGTGGAGCGGGCGCGATGAGCGACCGCGATCCGCGAGGCTATCGCCGCGGGGTCGGCGTGATGCTGCTCAACAGCCAGGGCAAGGTGTTCGTCGGCGCGCGGATCGATAACACCGACGAGGCGTGGCAGATGCCGCAGGGCGGGATCGTCGAATGCGAACACGAAGATCCGTGGCAGACGGCGCTGCGTGAGCTGGAGGAGGAAACCGGCATTCCGCCGAATCTCATCGAGCGCGTCGCCGATTGCCCGGAGCGGCTGAAGTACGATTTGCCGGATGAGCTGCGCGGCAGCCTGTGGAAGAGCAAGTACAAGGGGCAGGACCAGGACTGGTACCTCGCCCGCTTCCTCGGCCGCGACAGCGACATCGATATCGCGACCGAACACCCGGAATTTCGCGAGTGGAAGTGGATCGAGCCGGAACAGCTTCCGGAACTGATCGTGCCGTTCAAGCGCGATCTTTACCGGCAATTGCTGCGGGAGTTCGCCGAGCACCTTTAGGTGCCCTGCCTCATTCCGGAGCATTTGCCGGCCCTTCGTTGACACGCTTCGACAAACCATCGAAGCGTCGCCATTCAAACAAAGGGGGAACGGTGCCGGACTGAGCCGGGGGGCTCATCCGTGTGGCGCCTGGGGAGCGTCTTGAGTGTCAGTAGATAACGGCGGGGCTCGCCTTGAGCTCACGACCGTGCGCGGCATCGCTTGCGTCGCGCTGGTTGCTTATCACGTCATCGGGCCGACTTCGGCCAGCGGAATGCACCTGCCGGATTCATCCGGCTGGCATTATGCGATGAATAGCCTGGATTTCCTGCGGATGCCGATCTTCTCGGTCGTCTCCGGATTCGTCTACGCGCGGCATCGCGTGTCCCGTGAGATGCTGGGCGGCTTCCTGCGGAAGAAGGTCGCGCGGCTTGGCGTGCCGCTCCTGTTCCTGACGGCCGTGATGCTGATGCTCCGGCGCCGGGTCTATGGCGACGAGACCAGCTTAGGCGGGGCGCTCTTCTTTCATTACCAGCATCTGTGGTTCATCCAGGCGCTGCTTGTCCTGTTCACCGCGATTGCGCTGTGGGACGCATTTGCCCGGCCAGGCTGGCCGGCACTGCTGGTTGCGGCGTTTGGATCAGTACTGATCTCGAGGTCGTTCGCAGTCACTGATTTCCTCAGCATCAATGGCGCGTTCTACCTCGCGCCATTCTTCCTGTTCGGGATGGTCCTGCGGCTTGAGGACGCGCTCCTGCAGCGCGACGATCTGGTTACGCTGGCAGCCTGGCTCGTCGGGACGGTGTTGCTGGTCAACCAGGCTGTCGTGCTTCTGCATGGCGAGCCGATCATCAAGACGTCGCTTCCCGCCGCCGTTTGCGGGATTGGCGGCAGCTATTTGCTGCTGGCCCGTTGCCCGAAGGTCAGGCTGTTCGACCAGGTCGGTTCGTACAGCTACACGATTTACCTATGGCACTCGGTCGCGAGCTCCGCACTCCGGCATGTGGTGGAACGGTGGACTCCGATGCCGCAAGCGATGGAGTTCGCCGCACTGCTGGTGGCCGGGCTCGGACTGCCGATCCTGATCCATCGCGCCGTTGAAGGCGTGCCCGTCCTGTCCCTCCTGATGGCAGGCATTCGCAGGCCGAGCCGGATCAGCGCGCGAGAGGGGCGGAGGATCGTGCAGGATGCGCCGGCCGCCCATCAGGTTCTGGAGCGAATGCCGCTGCCCGCCCCTGTGGAGCAGATTACCGATTTCGCAGCCTGATCAGCGTCGGCTAGTCACTTCCGGCCGGAGCTGCCCTTTTGCTCGCTGGCGAGGGTTTCGATGGCGCGGCGGCCGATGGTGAGGGCGAGGTCCCACATCGGGCCGCCCTGCTTGCCGGATTTTTTCGATAGTTCATCAAGCTGATCGCCGGCGTCGCTCGCGAGGCGCTTGGCTTTGTCCGAGTCCTTGAGGGCGGCCGCCATGGAGATGAGCGCCGCGGCTACGACGTCGGCGACGAGCGGGTTTTGAGTGATCGCCTGCAGGCCCTTCGCAGCCTTCTTCGGAGCCTTTGCGACGATCGAGCCGTTGGCCTTCTTGTCGTGCTTCTTGTCCTTCTTTTTCTTCTTGTCCTTGGACACTTCAGTCACCTCTCGAACTCGCCGAAGCGACTGCCATACCATTTTTCGTCACATCTCTGTAACAGGGCTCTGTTTCAGTTCGGCGACATGCTTTGGACAAAGACACGCGCATCCTTTCCCGTCGTGACGAACTGATGGACAGCGCTTCCGAAGCGGTCGCCGCAGTGCCGCCGACACCACCTGTCGACCTTCCCCAGCCGGATGCGCGCTACTTCAACCGGGAGCTGAGCTGGCTGGCGTTCAATCGCCGGGTGCTGGAGGAAGCCTGCAATTCGAAGCACCCGCTGCTCGAGCGCGTGCGCTTCCTGTCGATCTCGGCCAACAATCTCGACGAGTTCTTCATGGTGCGCGTCGCCGGCCTGAAGGCGCACCAGACGCTCGGCGTGGAAGAGCTCTCGCCGGACGGGCTGACCGTCGGGCAGCAGCTTGCCGCCATCAGCGTCGAGGCGGACCGGCTCGTCACCAGCCAGCATGAGGTCTGGGGCGAGCTCCAGGCACAGCTCGACGAGGCGCGGATGCACGTGATCGGCGAGGAGCCGCTCGATGCAGAGGCGGAAGCCTGGCTCGACCAGCATTTCCGCGAGCAGATCTTCCCGGTGCTGACGCCGCAGGCGATCGATCCCGCGCACCCCTTCCCGTTCATTCCGAACAAGGGCCTCGCGCTCATCTTCGAGATCAAGAAGGGCAAGGCGACCGTCCGCGAGCTGATCATGGCGCCGGCGACGTTGCCGCGCTTCATCCGCGTGCCCGGTGACACCGGGCGCTATGTCGCGCTCGAGACGCTGATCCGGCGGCGGACGGATTATCTCTTCCCCAAATATGAGGTGCTTCGCGGCGGCGCGTTCCGGATCATCCGCGACAGCGACATCGAGGTCGAGGAGGAAGCCGAGGACCTCGCGCTCTATTTCCGAAGCGCCATCAAACGGCGGCGGCGGGGCCGCGTGGTGCGCCTGGAGCTCGAGCCCGGCATGCCCGAGAGCATGGTCAACGAAGTCAAGGAGGCCGTCGACGCACTGAACGCCATCACCTCGGAGAAGCGCGGGTTCCTTGGCATGACCGACCTGTCGCAACTCGTCGACGAGGACCGGCCTGACCTCAAATTCCCACCGTTCAATCCGCGTTTCCCGGAACGCATCCGCGAGCATGGCGGTGACTGTTTCGCCGCGATCAAGGAAAAGGACATCCTCGTCCATCACCCATACGAAAGCTTCGAGGTCGTGGTGGAGTTCATCCAGCAGGCCGCCGCCGATCCGGACGTCGTCGCCATCAAGCAGACGCTGTATCGGGCGGGCAAGCAGTCGGCGATCATCCGCGCGCTGATCGACGCCGCGGAGGCCGGCAAGTCGGTCACCGCCGTCATCGAGCTGAAGGCCCGGTTCGACGAAGAGCAGAATCTGATGTGGGCCAACGCGCTGGAGCGCGCCGGCGTGCAGGTGGTGTACGGGTTCATCGAGTGGAAGACGCACGCCAAGGTGTCGATGGTCATACGGCGCGAGGAGAAGGGCTTCCGCACCTACTGCCACTTCGGGACAGGCAACTACCATCCGGTGGCGGCGCGCATTTACACCGACCTCAGCTATTTCACCGCGAGCGCGCAGATCGGGCGCGATGCGGCCAAGCTGTTCAACTACATCACGGGATATCTCGAGCCGCGGAACCTGAAGAAGCTGGTGATCTCGCCCACTCAGCTTCGGCCCGAGCTGATGAAGCTGATCGATGCCGAGATCGCGAATGCGAAGGCGGGCAAGCCATCCGGCATCTGGGCCAAGATGAACTCGCTGGTCGACCCCGCGATCATCGACAAGCTGTACGAGGCGAGTTGTGCCGGGGTGCAGATCGACCTCGTGATCCGCGGCATCTGCTGCCTGCGGCCGGGCGTTCCCGGCCTGAGCGAGCACATCTATGTGAAGTCTATCGTCGGCCGTTTCCTGGAGCATGGCCGGCTATGGTGCTTCGCCAACGGGCACGAGTTGCCGCACGGCGAGGCCAAGGTCTTCATCAGTTCGGCCGACTGGATGCCGCGGAACTTCGACCGCCGGATCGAGTACATGCTTCCGATCGAGAACCCGACCGTGCATGCCCAGCTCCTCGACCAGGTGATGGTCGCCAATTTGATCGACAACGAGCAGAGCTGGAGGCTCAACGCCGACGGCAGCTACACCCGGCTGCAGCCGAGCGGCGGGCACGAGTTCAACCTGCACAATTACTTCATGTCCAACCCGAGCCTGTCGGGACGCGGGCAGGCGCTGAAGAAGGGCCGCAAGGTTCCGAAGCTCCGCTTCCATCGCGGGCGATAGGGCAGAAGCAGGTTGGAACCCGCCGGTATCATCGACATCGGGTCGAACTCTGTCCGGCTCGTGGTCTATGCCGGGCCGGAGCGAATCCCGACGCCGATCTTCAACGAGAAGGTGCTGGCGGGGCTCGGAGCCGGGCTCGATCGGTCTGACACATTGCCCGAGGCAGGGCGGCGCAAGGCTCTCGCGGCGCTGGCCCGGTTCAGGCTGCTGCTCGATCATATGAAGGTCAGGAAGGCGCAAGTGGTCGCCACCGCGGCGGTTCGAGACGCCGCCGACGGCCCCGAGTTCATCCGCGAAGTCGAGCGCATGGGGCTGGAGTGCCGAGTGCTGAGCGCTGGACAGGAAGCGGAGCTTGCCGGCGAAGGCGTGATCTCCGGCATTCCCGAAGCCGACGGCACAGTCGGCGACCTCGGTGGCGGAAGTTTGGAGCTTGTCGACGTCGCCGACGGGAAGACGAGTGGCGGGATTTCGATGCCGCTCGGCGTGCTCCGGTTGGAAGCCAGTGCGGCGGGCGAGCGGGAGGCGCGGAAGCTTCTTCGAGACGCGCTCAAGAACTCCGATCTTAAGGAGCGCGCGCGGCGGCGGACGTTTTACATGGTCGGCGGATCGTGGCGTGCGTTGGCGCGGATCGACATGCTCTCTACCGACTTCCCGCTGCCGATCACGCATCAGTACCGGATAAAACCCGGCCGAGCGAAGGAGCTGCGCAAGCTGGTGCGGGCGCTCGATCCCAAGCTCAGCAGCGCTGCTGCTCCGGCCCGCCTAGCAGCTTCTCCTGTCGCAGCGATGCTGCTCGAGATGCTGGTCGATGAACTTGAGCCGTCGGATCTCGTGGTCTCGACGTACGGCATCCGGGAGGGCCTGCTCTACTCGAAGCTGAAGCCCGGCGTTCGGCGCGTCGACCCCTTGATCGAGGAAGCGCGGGAAGCCGGCGGCGGCGAGCACCGGTTCGGCCAGCATGGCGATCTGCTCGACGAGTGGATCGCGCCCTTATTCGACGACGGCCCGGCGATGGAGCGGCTCCGTCTCGCCTCCTGCCTGCTGGCGGATGTCGCGTGGCAATCGAACCCGGGCTTCCGCGCCGACCGCGGCATCGAAATGGCGCTGCACGGCAACTGGGTCGCGGTGAGTCCCGCCGGGCGCGTGATGATCGCGCAGGCGCTGACGGCGAACTTTGGGCGCGACCGGCTGCCCGACCCGAGGCTGACGAGCCTGTGCAAGGACGAGCAGCTGACCCGCGCGCACTGCTGGGGCATCGCGATGCGACTGGGGCAACGCCTCTCGGGCGGCGTCGCTTCGGTGCTGAAGCGGACGAGCCTCGGGATCGCCAATGGTTCGGTGCAACTCACCGTGCGGCGCGGCGAGGAAGCACTGGTCGGCGATCAGGTCGAACGGCGGCTGGCGAGGCTCGCCGAAGCGCTTGGCAAGAAGCCGGTGATCGCCACGGCCTAGGTGGTGTGGCGTTCCTGAATT
>Ga0308173_10001108_pt1 | contig 12953 bp, 12 predicted proteins | sample PhyPR1_FD_203716 | JGI IMG/M metagenome (GOLD analysis project Ga0308173, IMG submission 203716) | Soil microbial communities from UC Gill Tract Community Farm, Albany, California, United States - DLSLS.P.R1 | ecosystem: Environmental > Terrestrial > Soil > Agricultural land | place: USA... | reverse complement strand
GATCCGCGGGCCCGACACGCGTGTCCGTACCACGCGCGCCGGTGCCGGAAGCTCGATCCCCGGTGGGACGGCGACCACCACGGGCGTGGCGCCCACGTCGCGCGCCGTCGCCACCAGCGCGCCGAGTGCCGCGGTGCGTGAGGGGTCCGCCTCGTGGCCGAGCACCAGCGCGGCGATCGGAAAGGCCTGAGATGTCATGTCTGCCTCCGGTCGCTACGTTTCTGGCGCGCTTCCTCGCGATCGGCTCACGTTAGCGCGCGATTCCCGCAACGGCCACCGCGCGTTGCGGCGCCGTGCGACGATTCGTCTCTGAACGACCCCTTCTCCGATCGATGTCGATCTCCCCGTTGCCGTCTCGCTTCCTGCTCCCGCTCGCGCTCATCGCTGCGAGCGCGTGCGCCAAGGACCGAGCGCCTGTCAGCGTGAAGAAAGCTCACGCCGCGAGGCCGCCCGTGCATGCGCACGCCACCCCTGTCAGGCAGGCAGCGAACGTGACCTCGGCGAGGGCTCCGCTCGTGGCCCAGCAGCGCGATACGGCGACGCCGCGGCACGTCACGTCGAAGCTGCCCACGCTCACGGACGCCGAGCAGCGGATCGCGGACGGCGTCGTCTTCGCGCCACGCGTGACGGAGCGCTTTCTCGTCGCGTCGCGGAAGAAGCGGCTGCTCGTCGACGTCGGCCGCGTCGATATTCCCAGGCTCGACGCCGGGCAGCTCGCGACGCTGCGCCGCGTCAGCGCGCGCACTGGCCCGCTCTCGAGCGTCACCCACCTGAAGGTGCGGGGCTCGTGGGGCGAGGAGACCGATTCGATCGTCGGCTACGACGTGTGGAATGGACGCGCCGTCGCCGTGCTCGCGGCCACGCCGCCGACGGATTCGCTGCTGAAGACGAACGCGTCGCTCGTCGGCGTGGCCACCCGTGCGGCGAGCCCGGACTCCGTGGAGACGCCACCCCCGCCAGCGCCGCCGGCACCGCCGGCGGCGCCGGTCAAGCAGGCGGGCGCCGCGAAGACCGCGGTGACGCCGCTCCCCGCCTGCGTGCGCGACAGCCTTGCGCCGCAGATGCAGGTACGCGTGACAGCCGTGCGCGATTCACTGCTGCGCTGGGTCACCGACTCTCTCCGTTCCCCGTTCATCCGGTTCGCGAAGGCGACCACCGTCCGCGGAGAAGCCGCTCTGGGCTGCTTCGGCAACTGGCGTGCGGTCGTCGTCGTGAACTCGAGAACGCCGGGGTTCGAGTGGAACGAGGAGCGAACGCTCCTCGTCGCGCCTGATGGAAAGGTGCAGGCGGCTCGTCTGCGCGACCTCCGGCTGCGCGCGCACGAGTCGCTCCTCGCGTTCGACGCGGACGGCGACGGCGTCGACGAGCTCTCGACACGCGGGCTCGCGACGCGCATGGGCGCGCAGAGCATCCTCAAGCTCGATCCCCCCACACGTCGATTCGCCCGATTCGCCTCCGGCTTCGCCTGGGAGACGCGCTAGGCGTGACTGGTCTGCGAGCTCGCTTTCGCGCGGCTCCCGACTTCGAGCAGATGCTGGCAACTGTCGCGAAGAACGCCGACCTCTGGGCCGCCGTCTGGCGTCGCGCCGTCGTGGACGACGACTACCTGGATCGCGTCGCGGCGGTAGCGGGCGACTGGCATCTGTTGGTGCTGAGCGAGGATTGGTGCGGCGACGCGGTGAACACGGTGCCCGTCGTCGCGAAGCTCGCCGCCCTGTCGCCCAACCTCGAGCTTCGCGTGCTCGCGCGCGACGAGAATCTCGACCTGATGGACGCCCATCTCACCGGCGCGTCGCGGTCGATCCCGATCGTCATCCTGCTCGATGCGGAGTACCGCGAGCGCGACTGGTGGGGGCCGCGACCGACCGCGCTGCAGGACTCGGTGTCGGGCGAGTGGAAGGTGCTCGAGAAGTCGTCGCGCTATCGCGAAGCACGCATGTGGTACGCGCGCGATCGCGGTCGCACGACGCTCGAGGAGGTGGTCTCGATGCTCGAGCGCGCCGCTCGCGAGGTGCCACCAGCGTCGAGCGCCGACACACCGTAATGAAGCAGGGGCAGCGCCGCGAACGGCGCTGCCCCTGCTTCGTGCGAGCGGTGGGGACTTGCTCGCACACCCCGCCGGAGTGTCGGGGTTACTGGTTCGAGGTCGTCTCGTTCGACGCCGTCACCTTGGTCGCTTCCGGGTTGGCCGGCGTCTCGATCACGAACACGACGCGACGGTTCAGCTCCGCGCCCGGCTGGTCGCCCCACGCGCCCGGGTTGACCTGACGGGTCTTGCCGTAGCCGACCGCGTTGATCAGCGACGCGTCGAGACCCTTGCTCGCGACGTACGCCTTCACGGCGTCGGCGCGACGCTGCGAGAGCGCGACGTTGTAGCCCTTGCTGCCCGCCGGGTCGGCGAACCCTTCCACGGTCACCTTGGCGCCGGTGTAGTGCTTGGCGACGACGTTCGCGAAGCGATCGAGCGCCGCGGAATCCTCGGTGCGGACGTTCGCATCATTGAAGGCGAAGTGCACCGGGAAGGCGAACTGCAGCCCCTGCGACACTTCGGCGATCTTCGCGCCGAACTCGGTGCGGAGACCCTGGAGATCATTGCGCAGCGAAGCGATCTCGGCCTTGTTCGCCTCGTCGCCCGCGACACGCGCGGTGCGCTCCGAGTCGACGGCGGCGATGCGGGCGGCCGACTCGGCCGCGACGCTGTTCCTGACGAAGCCCTTGGTGGCGCAGGCGGACAGCGAGGACACCGAGACGACTCCAACCGCACACAACGTCAGCGTTCTCGAGACTTTCATCGTTCACTCCGGGTTTGGGATGAAAAACTACCCGTCGCGCGATGCTAAAAACGTTCCTGTCTATGCGGTCAGCACGCTGATTTCGCGTCTGTAAATCAAAGAGCGACATGCACTTGCACGTCGCTCTCAAAAACTCGATGTCACACCAGCTTTGTGAGTCAGCTCACTTCACTCGTGTGAGCCGCTCGACGCCGACTCGTAAGTGGCCCGGAAGCGCGTGTCGGTCGGGTGCAGATACGTCTTCTTGTGGATGTACGTCGCAGTTCCCGCGCACACCACGGCGAGCAGGACTACGAGCAGCGCGATCCCCCAGCCTTCCTGCTTGAAGGGGACGTATCGGTCGACGTGCGGCGTAGGGGATTGCATGCGTGCTCCGGAGAGTCGGTGATGCGAGATAAAGTAGTCGAGCACGTTCGCCCGTGCAGCCCCGCACGGCCGAGTTGTTGCGCCATCAACGCGCCGCAGCGCTCCCGCATCCCCGCATCCCCGCATCCCCGCACATGGCCACTGCCGCCCGCACCACTGCCGCCGAGATCCCCCTGCGACCGTTCGGACGCACCGGCGAGACGGTGTCCGCCCTCGGATTCGGCGGCTTCCATCTCGGCGAGATCGGCACCGAGCGCGAAGCGATCGCGCTGCTCCACAAGTCCGTGGACGCCGGCATCACGTTCATGGACAACGCCTGGGAGTACAACGACGGAGTGAGCGAGACGCGCATGGGGAAGGCGCTCGCCAACGGCTGGCGGCAGAAAGTCTTCCTCATGACCAAGGTCTGCACACACGGCCGCGATGCGAAGACGGCCATGCGGATGCTCGAGGAGTCGCTGCGCCGCCTCAGGACGGACTACCTCGACCTCTGGCAGATCCACGAGGTCGCGTACTGGGGCGATCCGGAGCGCCACTTCGCCAAGGGCGGCGTCGTCGAGGCGCTCGACCGCGCGAAGCAGAAGGGGATGGTGCGCTTCGTCGGATTTACCGGCCACAAGGATCCGGCGCTGCACCTCCAGATGCTCTCCTACGGCTATCCGTTCGACAGCTGCCAGATGCCCCTCAACTGCTTCGACGCCACCTTCCGCAGCTTCGAGCAGCAGGTGCTCCCGGAGTGCCTGCGGCAGGGCATCGCTCCCATCGGGATGAAGACCTTCGGCGGCGAGGGCGACGCCGTGAAGAAGCGAGTCGTCGCCCCCGCCGACGCGCTGCGCTACTCGATGAGCCTTCCCGTCGCCGTCACGGTCACCGGGATCGACTCGGCGCGTATCCTCCGCCAGAACCTCGCCGTCGCCCGCGGCTTCCGCCCCATGGGTGCGCTCGAGATGCAGCGACTGCGAACCCGCTGCGCCGAGCAGGCGATGGACGGCCGGTTCGAGCTCTACAAGACGACCGCCAAGCACGAGGCGGACGTCGGCCGGAAACAGCGAGGATTCCCGCTCCAGGCCGAGCTGGGTGGCTGACGCGCCGCGTGGCGAGCGCCGCGCGCCTCTTCTACCTTGCACGCATGACCGGGGTGCCGGCGACACGTCCGTCGTCGGCTGAGAGAGTCCCGTTGAACCTGATCCGGTTCGCACCGGCGTAGGGAGTCCGACGATGATCATGAGCACCAAGAGCAACACGCAGATGCGCTTCGCGCGCGACGGCATCATCACCGACGCGATGCGCACGGTGGCCGAGCGCGAACAGCTCAGCCCTGAGCTCGTGCGGAGCGAGGTCGCCCGCGGCCGCCTCGTCATTCCAGCCAACGTGAATCACCTGGCCGGTTCGCTCGTGCCAATGGCCGTTGGCAAGGTGGCGAAGGTCAAGATCAACGCGAACATCGGCAACAGCGCCGTCACCAGCGACATCGACGGCGAGTTGGAGAAGCTGAAGTTCGCCGTGAAATACGGTGCCGACACCGTGATGGATCTCTCGACGGGCCACGCCCTCGACGAGACGCGCGAAGCGATCATCGCCGCGTCCCCGGTGCCGATCGGCACCGTGCCGATCTACCAGGCGATCCAGCAGGTGAAGGAGGCGACCGACCTCACCGCCGATCTGCTGCTCGAGGTCATCGAGCATCAGGCGAAGCAGGGCGTGGACTACATGACCATCCACGCCGGTATTCTGTTCGAGCATCTGCCGTTGGTGTATGGCCGCGTAACGGGCATCGTCAGCCGCGGCGGCTCGCTGCACGCCGTCTGGATGATGCACCATCGCAAGCAGAACCCGCTGTACGAGCGCTATGACGACGTGCTCGACATCCTGCGCAAGTACGACGTCACCATCTCGCTCGGCGACTCGCTGCGCCCGGGCTCCATCCACGACGCGAGCGACCGCGCGCAGTTCGCCGAGCTCGAGACGCTGGGTGAGCTGACGAGACGTGCGTGGGAGAAGGACGTGCAGGTGATGGTCGAGGGCCCTGGCCACATCCCGATGCACCAGATCGAGATGAACGTCCGCAAGCAGAAGGAGATCTGCAACGAGGCCCCCTTCTACACGCTCGGACCTCTCGTCACCGACATCGCGCCGGGCTACGACCACATCACGAGCGCCATCGGCGCGGCGATGATCGGGTGGTATGGCGCCGACATGCTCTGCTACGTCACGCCGAAGGAGCACCTCGGCCTGCCCAACGCGGAAGACGTGCGCAACGGCGTGATCGCGTACAAGATCGCCGCGCACGCCGCCGACATCGCGCGCGGGAGACCCGGTGCCACAGATCGCGATGACGCACTCTCGCGTGCGCGCTACAAGTTCGACTGGAACGAGCAGTTCGCGCTCTCGCTCGATCCGGACCGGGCCCGCGAGTACCACGACGAGGCGCTCCCGGCGGAGTACTTCAAGAGTGCGGAGTTCTGCGCGATGTGCGGCCCGAAGTTCTGCTCGATGCATCACACCCGCACCATCGACGAGCAGATCGAGCAGCTGGCGCAGGAGCAGGGGCTCGTGCCGTCCGCACGCGCGCCGCGGGAGACGGAGTACGCCCGCGAGCTCGCCGGCGCCGGCGACTGATGCAATGCTGGCGTCGATCCGCCTCTTCTTCGCGATCCTCGGTCGTATAAGTCCAGCGCTCGCCGGCCATTTCGCGGCGAAGCTCTTCTGCCGGCCGCGCCATCACGGGCGGCCGGACCGCGAGCGGACGCTGATCGCGCGGGGCACGCCGGTCCCGCTTCCCAACGGCCTGCATGCGACAGCCTGGGGTGCGGGACAGGTCGTGCTGCTCGTGCATGGCTGGGAAGGGCGAGGTGCGCAGCTCGGCGCTTTCGTCGATCCACTCGTCGCGGCGGGCTACCGTGTGGTCGCCCTCGACGGGCCGGCGCACGGTGACTCGGCCGGCACCTCCGTTACGGGGCCCGAGTTCGCGCAGGCGATCGAGACGGCACGCGAGGCGATCGGTCCGTTCGCGGCCGTGATCGCGCACTCCTTCGGCGGGTTCATCTCGCTGCTCGCCGCGTCGCGCGGGCTGGCCGTCGACCGCGTGGTCGTCATCGGCTCGCCATCTTCCGTGCCCGAAGTCCTCCGCGAGTTCCAGGAGCTGATCGCACTTCCCCCGCGCGCGATGCCGTACATGGTGCGCGCGCTCGAGCGACGAGGCGGACAGCCGATCGAGAGCTTCGACGTCGCCACCTTCGTCGGCCACATCGACGCACCCGTACTGATCGTGCACGATACCGACGACGTCGAAGTGCCCTACGAGAACGGGCCCCGCCTCTCCGAGTTGCTCGGGGGGCGGCTGCTCACCACCTCCGGGCACGGCCACCGCAGGGTCCTCTTCGCCCCCGACGTCGTCGCCGCGGTCGTCGAATTCGTCGAGGCCGGGCGCTCGCTCGCGCCGCACTCCGATCCAGCATTGGAAAAATCATGAGAGCGATTCGCGTTCACGAGAACGGTGGTGCAGAGGTGCTCCGGCTCGAGACGATCCCCGATCCCGTGCCCGGTCCGGGCCAGGTGCTCGTCCGGCTCGGGGCGATCGGTGTCAACTTCATCGAGATCTACCAGCGGCGCGGGCTCTACAAGGTCGCAATGCCCTTCGTTCCCGGTGAGGAAGGGGCAGGGACCGTCGAGGCGCTCGGCGCTGGCGTCGAGGACGTGCGCATCGGCGACCGGGTCGCGTCGGTGAATTTCCGCGGCTCGTACGCCGAGCTCGCGATCGCCGACGCGGACAAGGTCGTGCCGATCCCGGACGGAGTCGACGTGCGCCACGCGGCGGCCGTCATGCTCCAGGGGATGACGGCGCACTATCTCGCCACGTCGGTCCACGCGCTGCAGCCCGGCGAGCGTTGTCTCGTCCATGCCGCCGCGGGCGGCGTCGGGCTGCTGCTCTGCCAGATCGCCAAGCGGCGCAACGCGATCGTCTTCGGCACGGTGTCCACCGCCGAGAAGGCGCGGCTGGCCCGCGAGGCGGGCGCGGACGAGGTCATCGACTACACGACGCAGGATTTCGTCGCCGAGGTGCAGCGACTCACCGCCGGGGCGAAGCTCCGGGTCGTCTACGATTCCGTCGGCGCGACGACTTATGCTGGCAGCATCGACTGCCTCGCGCCGCGCGGCATGCTCGCGCTGTTCGGGCAGTCCTCCGGAGTCGTACCCCCAATCGATCCGCTGCTGCTGACTCGGAAAGGCTCGCTCTTCATGACGCGCCCCACCCTCGGCCACTACATCGCCTCGCGCGATGAGCTCGTCTGGCGCGCCGGCGACGTGCTCGGCTGGGTACAGGAGGGCGCGCTGTCGGTGCGCATCGATCGTGAGGTGCCGCTCGCCCAGGCGGCGGACGCGCACGTTGCACTCGAGGAACGACGCACGACCGGAAAGGTTCTGCTCGTTCCGTGACGCAGGCCGGGTTACTCGCGCCGCGTCCGCGCGTCACGCTCACGATGCGTCCTCGCTCGGTCGCCCTCTGGCTCGCGCTGCTCGTCGGCGCGTGCGCGCGTCCGTCGTATACGACCTCCGCCGCCTCCGCTCCCGAGCCGCGCGGCGCGTCGGCGACGCCCACGGCGACACCGCGCGAGGTCGTCGGCACCACCGGACCGATGTCCGGGTCGGAGACGGTCAACTACATCCTCGGCCGCGGTCTCATCGTCCCCGTCGCCGGCGTCGCCGTCTCCCAGCTCCAGGACTCGTTCGACGAGGGACGCGACGAGGGGCGCGTGCATCGCGCGCTCGACATCCTCGCACCGCGCGGCACGCCGGTCCTGTCCGCCGACGATGGCCGGATCCTCCGCGTTCGTCCGAACGCGCTCGGCGGCAACACGGTGTACGCCACCGATCCCGCCGGTCGCGTGGTCTATTACTATGCGCACCTGGACGCGTACCAGCCGGGCCTCACCGAGGGGCAGACCATCGCGCGAGGCGACGTCCTCGGAATCGTCGGCACGACGGGCAACGCGCCGAAGGATACGCCGCACCTCCACTTCCAGGTCATGAGCATGCCAGCGGACGGCAAGTACTGGGACGGCGAGGCGATCAACCCGTTCCCGCTCTTTCTCCTCATGCAGGCTGGCCGTCGATGACGCTCTCGTCCAAGGAGCGCGCCGCGCTGCGCGCCGAGGCGCACCACCTCTCCGCGATCGTGCACGTCGGGCACCACGGCCTCACCGATGCGCTGCGTCAGACGCTCGACGACGCGCTGCGGACGCACGAGCTGGTGAAGGTCGCGCTCACCAAGTCGACCGACGTCTCCGCGAAGGACGCGGCGCACCAGTTGGCCGAGGAGCTCGGCGCCGACGTGGTACAGACCATCGGCCGCACCTGCACGCTCTACCGGGAGAACCCGGACCTCGAGCGGAAGAAGGGTGCTCCGCCGCCCTGGCGCTGATCCCGTTGTCGCGTCGGTGAATCGCGTTATCTTGAGAAAGCCGACTTCACTTCGCGGGATCCCTCGAGGGAACATGCCCTACGTCATTACGGAAGCCTGCATCAACACCAAGGACAAGGCGTGCGTGGACGTCTGTCCGGTGGACTGCATCTACGAAGGCGAGCAGCAGCTCTACATCCACCCCGACGAGTGCATCGATTGCGGCGCCTGTGAGCCGGAGTGTCCGGTGACGGCGATCTTCCCGGAGGAGGACGTGCCGGCGAACCTCAAGTCGTACGTGCAGCTCAATCGGGACGTCTTCCAGAGCGACAACCCGCCGGGTCGGCCCACGCGGTGACCACCGCCAGAAGGCGCGCGCGATGCTTCGCGCTCTGACCTTCGACTACTGGGATACGCTCTACGAGGGCGGCGTGCTCCCCGAGCGCGTCGCCCTTCGTCGTACCGCTGTCGGTGCGCTGCTCGGCGCGTACGGTCGCGCGCTTCCCGAGGAGCAGCTGCGCATCCTCTACGAGGAGTCGGGGCGCGAGGCGGAGCGCTGGTGGCGCGAGGATCACCGCGGCTACTCGACCAACGACCGGCTGCACTGGATTCTCGAGCGAGCCGACGTCGCGCCCCGCGACGCGTGTGAGCACGTGGCCACGGCCGCCGAAGCGGTGGACAACGCGCTGCTCATCCTTCCCCCCGCGATGCTGCGCGGCGCGTGGCGGGCGCTTCGCACGCTGAGCCGCCATCTCGTGCTCGCCGTCATCAGCGACACCGGCTTCGCTTCGGGCCGCGCCCAGGACCGGCTGCTCGAGAAGGACGGCGCGCGGGACTTCTTCGCCGCGACGATCTACTCGATGGACGTCGGTCACGCGAAGCCGCGCCCCGAGATCTTCCGCGCGGCCGTCGAGACGCTCGGACTCGCGCCGGACGAGATCCTCCACATCGGCGACAACGAGCGCACCGACGTGCGCGGTGCGCTGGACGCCGGCATGCGCGCGGTACGCCTCGACGTCGTGCGCGCCGGCGGTCCGAGCGAGGCCGAGTTCGTGGCGCGGAGCCACGAGGAGCTCGTGGAGTACCTCCTCCGGCAGACGCCGGCGCGCTGACCGCGCTCAGCCGCGACCGACGCCCAGCGCGTCCGCGACGCGGTTGATGTGGTTGAACCAGCTCGCGATCAGCGTGATCTGCAGGATCCCCCGATCGTCGAAGCCCGCTGCACGCAGCCGTTCGTGACGGAGACCATCGTCGCGATCATCTCGTGATGCCGCCGCTCGAGCGGCAGATCGGGCGACATCAGCACGCCGAAGGTGGAGAAGGCGTGATACTCATGGGGACGTCCGCCTGGAGAGGGGAGCGCAGCGCGCGGGCTGCTACGGTGACTCACACGTGATTGTGCGGGTCACATCTGCCAGCAGGATCGCGCAATGGAAATTGCTCATGTCGGGTGCCGACAGGAACGATTCGCATTTGCGAATCTCTGGACCGGCACGTAGCATATGCATCGCTGTCCCACCCGTCGCACCCGGCCGAGGACTCGCGGATACGTGAGCCAGGGTCGATCCCCTCTGCCCACCCGCCGACGTATGCCTGCTTCTGCCGTCCTTCGCGCCGCGCTGTTGCTGTTCGCGGCGGCGCCGTTGCTGCACGCGCAATCCGGTCTCGTGCGTGGCAGTGTATCCGATGACGCCGGACGACCGCTCCCCGTCGTGCGTGTGAGCGTGCTCGGGACGACGCTCGCCACCGAGTCGCGCCCCGATGGAACGTTCGAGCTGCGCGGCGTGCCGGTCGGCACGCGCACCATGCGCGCGCAGCGGTTCGGCTATCGCGCCGGCACGATGATGGTCGAGGTGCGTGCAACCGAGACCGCTACCGCGCGCTTCGCGCTCCACGCCGATCCGTTGGCCCTCGAGGGCGTCGTCGTCTCCGGCACCTTCAACCCGGCGTCCAAGCTCGAGTCGAGCACTGCCATCACGACATTTTCGGAGCAACAGATTCGACAGCAGGCACCGCGTGGCACCGCGGAAGTCCTCAAGACCGTGCCCGGTTTCCAGGTGATGAGCAACTCCGGCGAGACTGGCGCGGACGTCACCGTGCGCGGTCTGCCGGTGGCCGAGCAGAGCTCCTTCCGCTACGTGCGGCTGCAGGAGGACGGGCTGCCCGTCTTCGAGCCCTCGAACCTCATCTTCGCGTTCCCCGACGCGATGGCCCGCATCGACGAGACGGTCGATCGCGTCGAGGCGGTGCGCGGCGGCAGCTCCGCCGTCTTCGGCTCAGGTACGCCCGGCGGGATCGTGAACCTCATCAGCAAGACGGGCGGGCCGACGTTCGGCGGTACGGTGCGTAGCACGACCGCCGCGCAGGGGATGCAGCGCGTCGATCTCGACATCGGTGGCCCACTCGGCGACCAGTGGCGCTTCAACACCGGCGGCTACTGGCGCTACGACAAGGGCCTCCGCGATCCGGGCTTCGCCGCCAACGAGGGCGGGCAGATTCGCGCCAACCTCACCCGCAATCTCGCCTCGGGCCACATCCGCCTGTACGGCAAGTATCTGAACGAGCGCGACGTCTGGTACCTCGGCATCCCCATTCAGAACTACCGCGATCCGCAGGCGATCGCGGGCGGTCCGGAGATCGGGAGTGGGACGATGTTCGCCCGCGAGCGTCGCCAGCTCACCGTCCCCGACGCCTTCAACCCGGGTAAGACGGCCACGCACGACCTCGATGGCAACACCACGCGCTACAGCACGGTCGGCGCGGACTTCGAGCGCTCGCTGGCGCACGACTGGACCATGACGCTGCGCGGCAAGGTCCTGCACTCGGCGAACGAGAGCAACTTCATGGTCGACGTCGCCGATCCGTTCCCGATCAGCGTCGTCGGACCTCCCGGCGCACGTCAGCTGAAGTACGTGACGACGGGGCAGATCATCACCGACTCCGCGGCCGTGGCGAACCTGAACGGCAATGGGCTGATGACCGTCTCGGGCATCGCCTTCATCGACCAGCCAGTCACGAACGGCATCGCCAACCTCGAGTTTGCGCGCCAGGGCACACGCCACAACATCACCACTGGCGTCTACCTCAGCGCCTATCAGACGCGGCTCGAGCTCGTGCAGGAGGGAGTCTTCACCGAAGTGTCGGACAACCCGCGCCTCATCCAGGTGGGGATGCCCGGACCCGGCGGCGCGTTCATCGGCCTCACGCCCCCCGACGGCTTCGCGGGCTACAACCCCGGATTCTGGAATCTCACCAACCACACCGCCATCGCCTCGCTCTATCTCGGCGACTCCTGGCGCGCCACCGACCGGCTGAGCATCGAGCTCGGCGCCCGCTACGACCATAACGGCAGCAACGGGAAGAACGAGCGTCCCGTCGTGCCGGGACAGGTCGTCAACGGGCAGGTCGTCGGCCAGGAAGTTCCCGCGGGCTACGCGCCATTCACTCCCACCGCGGCGCAGAGCAACGCCGGCATGTTCGGCAGCGGGATCTATCGCACGTGGGACTACACCTTCGATACGTGGAGTGCATCGGGTGGAGCGAGCTTCAAGCTCACCGATCGCTCGGCCCTCTACGGTCGACTGAGCCGCGGCACCCGCATGCCGACGCCGCAGCAGTGGACCTTCCAGACCACCGATGGAAGTCAGGTCACCGGCGACACGAAGAAGGGAGTCGTCGAGACGACCATGCAGGCCGAATTGGGCGTGAAGACCTCGGCAGACCGCTGGTCGCTCCTGCTCACCGGTTTCTACGGCAGCAGCAAAGGCATGCTCGTCTCGCTCGACCGCGGGCAGGCCAACGGCGGCTTCGTCTTCCTGCCGATCAGCTCGGACACCCGCACCTACGGCGCAGAGATCGAAGGCTCCGTCTCGCCGATCCAGGGTCTGCAGCTACGCGGCACCGTCACGGCGCAGGATCCGCGCTTCACGCACTTCGAGTACGACTTCTTCGTGCCGGGCACCAACCAGTACAGCGGTCCTCAGCATCGCGACTACGCGGGCAATCGCCTGAACGACGTGGCTTCGTTCCTCTCCGACGTCGGCGGTTCGTATACGTGGCGCGGTGCGGAGATCTTCGGCGACTATCGCTACAGCGGATCTCGCCCCGCCAACCGGCCGAACACCATCACGATCCCCGGTTGGGGTGAGCTCAATGGCGGCGTCTCCTACCGCCTCGCTCGCGCCAGCGTACGCCTCCAGGCGCTCAACCTGCTCGACAAGCAGGCCATTCAGACGATGGGACAGCGCACGGGTGAAGACGTCCTGAGCGTGAACCCCGATGGATCGGCGGTCTCCGTCGTCACCACCGGCGCCGCCGCGGGCACGACCTCGACGAGCCGCTTCACCACGGGGATGGGAATCTTTCCCCGGACCGTTCAGCTCAGCATCGCCTAC
>Ga0308173_10001107_pt1 | contig 12963 bp, 13 predicted proteins | sample PhyPR1_FD_203716 | JGI IMG/M metagenome (GOLD analysis project Ga0308173, IMG submission 203716) | Soil microbial communities from UC Gill Tract Community Farm, Albany, California, United States - DLSLS.P.R1 | ecosystem: Environmental > Terrestrial > Soil > Agricultural land | place: USA... | reverse complement strand
GTCGAGGCCGTGGAAGAAGGCCGCGAAGGCCGGCAGGGCGACCACCTCGGCGGCCGCGAGGAAGCCGAGTACGGCGATCGTCTTCCCGAGCCAGATCGCGCTCCGGTCGCACGGCGCGAGCACGAGCGCGTCGAACATTCCCTGCTCGCGCTCGGCGACGAACGCACGGGTGAGGCCGAGGAGGGCGGTGAAGATCAGCGCCGCCCAGAGGAGCCCGCGGGCGGCTGTCGGGTCGGAGCCGCGCGGCAGGGCGAAGTGGAAGATCACGAGGGCGGCGATCACGAACAGGAGCATCGACGGGAGCGTCTCCTTCGCGCGCAGCTCCAACAACAAGTCCTTGCGCGCGAGCGCCCCGACATCACGGAAGTACGTCATGCGAATGCGAGCCTCTGGTCGGCGCGGTGCTCGACGCGCCGCGGCTCGTGTGTCGCGACGACGAGCGTCCGCGGTTCGTCCAGCATCGCGTCGAGCAGCTCCGCGCCGGCCGTATCGAGCGCGTTGTAGGGCTCGTCGAGCACGAGCAGCGCCGGCTCGTGCAGCACGACGCGGCAGAGGCCGAGCCGCTGCTGCATCCCGCGCGAGAACGTCGACACGCGCTCGTGGCGCACGTCCCACAGCCCGAAGCGCTCGAGCAGCATCCCGATCCGCTCCGCGCGCTCGGGCACGCGGTAGAGCCGGCCGAAGAGCGTCAGGTTCTCGATCGGCGTCAGCTCCCGGTAGACGAGCGGGTCGTGGCCGAGGTACCCGATCGTCTCGCGTGGAGGCCCCTCGAGGCTGCCGGCGCTCGGCGCCGCGAGCCGCGCGAGGATCCGCAGCAGCGTGGTCTTGCCCGAGCCGTTGGGGCCGGTGACGAGCAGGAAGCCACCCTCGGGGAGCTCGACGTCGATGTCGCGGAAGACGCGTCGGTCGCCGAATCGCTTGCCGAGCCCGTGCGCCGCGATCACGCGCGGAACACCTCGGCGGCCGCACGGTGGAAGCCGTCGGGCTCCGCACGTGCGAGCCGCTCCTGGAGCTCGGGGGCTGCGCCGCGCCACTCCTCCTCGACGCCGTAGTGCGCAGCGACGTCGCGGATCGCGAGCAGCATCGCCGCCGTCCCCTTCGACCACGCGGCGTAGACCATCTTCACCGCCGACGCGTCGCGCACGACGTGCGTCTCGAGCGACGGGAACAACGAAGCGACCTTCTCGGCCTCGTCGCCCGACAGGTAGAGCGCCGGCGCACCGGGGCCGCCGACGATGCCGCCGTCGACGAACCGCGGCTGCAACGCGGCGATCTCCGCCGCGTGGGCGGGCGAGATCGCGTTCGCGTCGACGTACAGGCCCTCGAAGGCGGCACAGGCACGGGCGACGTCGAGGGCGGCGTGCGGCGGGCAGATCGAGAGCACCACCTCCGCCTCCCCGAGCAGCGCGTCGAGCGAGCCGACATCGCGAAACGCGGCGGCCCTCGCGCGCGTCTCCTGGCTCCGATCCTCCGACGCCCAGAGCACCTCGCCCTCTGCGGCCGCTCCGATCGCCGCCCCCATCTCGCCCGGGTGCAGAAGAGCGATCTTCACAGAGCGTCCGCGAGCACGAACGCGAAATACGCGACCGAGATGACCCCGTTCATCGTGAAGAACGCCGCATCGAGCCGGCGCAGGTCGCCCGGCCGGACGAGAGAGTGCTCGTAGAGGAGGAGCAGCGCGACGACGAGCGTGCCGAGCCAGTAGAGCGTGCCGACCGGAAGCCCGGCGCCCACCGCGACGAGCAGCAGCACTGTGCCGATGTGCAGCGCACGCGCACCGAGGAACGCGCCACGCTCGCCGAACCGCGTCACCCACGAGTGCAGTCCCTGCGCGCGATCGACCTCCACGTCGAACAGCGCGTAGAAGAGGTCGAAGCCCGCGACCCAGGCTGCGACCGCGCCGCCGAGCGCCCAGGCCTGCCACGGCAGGTTCCCCTTGATCGCAGCCCACGCGCCGAGCGGCGCGAGCCCGTCGACCGCGCCGAGCCACAGATGGCACAGCCACGTGAACCGCTTCAGGTACGGGTAGACGACGAACGCCGCGACGGGAATCGGCGCGAGCCAGCGCACGAGCGGATCGAGTTGCCAGACGGCGAGGATGTACAGGCCGAGCGACGCCGCGCAGAACAGCAGCACGTCGTTCGCGCCGAGCGCACCCGACGGGAGCTCGCGCGCCGCGGTACGCGGGTTCGCCGCGTCGATGCGCGCGTCGATCAGCCGGTTCAGCGCCATGGCGAGGGAACGGGCCCCGACCATCGCGATCGTGATCCAGAAGAGGTCGTGTGCCGACGGGATGCCGCCGACCGCGAGGAACGCGCCGACGTACGCGAACGGCAGCGCGAAGACCGTGTGCTCGAACTTGACCAGCCGGTAGTAGAGACGCGCGACGCCCATTAGGAGGGTGCAGTCTGCCGATGCTGGGTCGGCTCGTCGGCGAGGAGGGAGACGGCGTGGCCGAGCGCGGGCCGCAGCACCGCGTAGCCGTCTCGGCAGCCGCCGGTCGAGCCGGGCAGGTTGACGACGAGCGTACGGCCGACAACGCCTGCGACGCCGCGTGAGAGCAAGCCGTGCGGTGTCTTCGCGATCGAGTCGGCCCGGAGCGCCTCGGCGATCCCGGGCGCCTCACGCTGCAGCACCGTGCGCGTCGCCTCCGGCGTGACGTCGCGAGGCGCGAGGCCGGTGCCGCCGGTCGTGAGCACGACATCAGCGTCCGCCGCGAGCTCCTCGATCGCGGCCGCGATCTCGTCCGCCTCGTCGGAAACGACGCGCCGCGTCACCTCGTGCCCGTCGGCGCGCAGAAGCTCGTCGAGCGCGCCTCCGCTCTTGTCGTCCGCCTCCGCGCGCGAGACGCGGTCCGACACTGTGAGGACGGCCACCTTCACTGCTTCGTCTTCTCCACCAGCTCGACGGTGAACCGCATCTCCTTGTCGATCGCCTTGACCATGTCGTAGACGGTGAGCGCGGCGACAGACGCGGCGGTCAGCGCCTCCATCTCGACGCCCGTCTGCGCCGTCGTCTCCGCAGACGCGACGATCTCCACGCCGTCGCCGGCGACGCGCAACTCGACATCCGCATGCGTGAGCGGGAGTGGATGGCAGAGCGGGATCAGTTCCGAGGTGCGCTTGGCAGCCATGATCCCCGCGAGCTGCGCCGTCGTCAGCGCGTCGCCCTTCGGCAGGTCGCCGAGGCGCGCGACCGTCTCTGGCGCCATGTGCACGAACGCGCGCGCGACGGCGCGACGGCGCTGGGCGGGCTTTGCGCCCACGTCGACCATCTTGACCGACCCCGAAGGATCGACGTGCGAGAGCTCAGCCACGCTCGAAGGTTACGCCGTCGAGGTCGGCGAGCAGCCCGTCGACCCAGGCCCGGACGTCGTTCGCGCGGACGTGCGCCTGGATCGCCTCGAGCCGGCGGCGGCGCTCCTCCTCCCCGAGCGAGAGCGCCTCGTGCAGCGCCTCGGCCTGTCCCCACACGTCGAACGGGTTGACGGTGATGCACCACTCGCCGAGCTCCTCATGGGCGCCGGCGTTCTCGGAGAGAACGAGCACGCCGTTCCGCTCGTTCACGAGCGGCGCCTCCTTGGCGACGAGGTTCATACCGTCGGAGACGGCGTTCACGAGCAGCACGTCGAACTGCTTGTACGCGGCGACGGACTGCGGGAAGTCGTCGGCGACGCGCAGCTCGATCGCGCCCGGGTGACGTGCGTTCACCTCCTCGACCGTCCGCTCGACCGCCGCGAGGTACTCGACGTACTCGGGGATCGTTTGCCTCGACGGATCGAGCAGTGCGAGCATCCGCACGCGCCCGCGCCACTCCGGATGCGTCTCGAGGAGGATGCCGAGCGCGATGAAGCCGCGGACGACATTCTTCGACGGATCGGTCCGGTCGACGCGCACGATCAGCTTCTCGGGCCGGTCTGCCTCGATCTTCGCCTCCGCCGCGCGTACCGCGTCCGACGCGCGCAGCTCGTCGAACTCGCCCGTGTCGATCGAGATCGCGTGGTGTGTCACGTGTGTCGCCCCACAGCCGCCGCAGACCTCGGCGCAGCTCAGCTCGAAGTTGCGAGCCCACCGCGCCGTGTGGAAGCCGACGGCGTCGTTCGCGAGCAGGCCCTCGTGGATCGCCCGCCGCATCGGTTCGGGCAGGATCGTCCAGTCGACGGGCCAGGGGATGTGCACGAAGTGCGCGAGCACCGAGTGGGGCCGCGCAGCGCGCACGAACGCCGGCGCGAGATAGAGGTGGTAGTCCTGAAAGAGCACCGCCGCCTCCGGTCCGTTGTCCAGCTGGCTGACAACCGCGTCCGCGAACGTCCTGTTGACCAGCTCGTAGTCGCGCCAGGCCGCATGGAACGCACCGTCGATGTCCGGACGCCGAGCGCGATCCCACAGCTGGTGCTGCACGAACCACAACATCGGGTTCGCGACGACGTTGTAGTAGTTGTCGTACGCGCGCCGGTCGTGCGCGACGAGAACGACCTCGCCGTCGCCTTCCTGGGCAACACGCCGGTCCTCCTCGGTCGTCGCGCTGGCGATCCACGTCACGTCGTGATGCTCCCGTAGGCCGCGGAGCGCGGTGACGAGGCCGCCGCCGCCCCGCTTCGCGACCCGCCGGCCGGACGGGTCGCGGTCGTACGTGACGGGCCCCCGGTTGGAGACGATGATCAGCCTGCGACGCGCGGGCAAGCGGGCTACGAAAGGCGCTTGACGAAGCGGAGGCGGGAGCCGCCGCGGGTGCTCTCGCCGATCTCGAACTCGTCCGCCAGGGCCTCGATGATCGCGATGCCGAGCCCGCCTTCCGACAGCTCGTCCTCGTCGGTCAGCGCCGACGCCGGCCGCGCCGGCGGCTCGAACCCTTCGCCGTGGTCCGACACCTCGACGACGAGCCTGTCGGAATGGAGCTCGTAGACGATCTCGACGAGACCCTCGCCGTCCGCGTACGCGTGACGGACCGAGTTCGTGCACGCCTCGGTCAGCGCGAGCTTCAGGTCGCCGAGCGCCTCCTGCGACATCGGCTCGGCGCGTAGCCTTGCGATGCCCGTCAGGGCGAGGCGGCCCAGCGTGATGTACTCCGGTTTGGCCGGGATCGTGAGTCGGATCGCGTGGGCGACACCGTTGGCGGAGTTCATTGCCACCTTTTTCCCAAGGGATTCGGAAGACAAACCTCGGAGATTCTGCCGAATTCTGCCGGACAGGTTCTCCGCCTCACGTCCGTACCCTGCCCGACCGTGTCCTAACCCGCCGCCGGCCGTTCGCCGAGCCGCACCGGAACGACGCGCCGCTGCGAGCCGTCGACGACCGTGAAGCGGACGGTCTCTCCGGGCAGCAGCTTGCTTGCAACGATCCGCACGACGTCCTCTGCGTTCTCGACGGGGACGCCCGCGATCGCCACGATCGCATCGCCGCCGACCCGCACGCCGAGCCCCTCGAAGGCAACCGTGTGCGTGCCGGGGCGCAGGCCGGCCTTGGCGGCGCCGCTGCCCGGGACGACGCTGTCCACGAGGGCGCCCCGCGTCGCCGCATAGCCGAACCGCTTGGCGATCGAGGGCGTCAGGTCCTCGGTCTTGATGCCGACGTAGGCGTAGTGGACGGATCCCGTGGCGAGGATCTGCTGCAGCGACCGGCGGGCGGAGTCGACCGGGACGGCGAATCCGACCCCCTCGAACCCGGAGCTCGTGCCGCTCGAGCGGATCTGGGCGTTGATCCCGATCACCCGGCCGCGTGCGTCGAAGAGCGGGCCGCCCGAGTTGCCGTGGTTGATCGGCGCGTCCGTCTGGATCGCGTCGACGAGGTCGTACTTGGAGGTGAGCGACGGGATCGAGCGGCGGACGGCCGAGACGACGCCGACCGAGAGCGAGTCCGTGTTGCCGAACGGGCTGCCGACTGCGGCGACCGGCTGGCCGACGACGACGCGGCTCGACTCTCCGAGCGGCACCGGATCGAGCTTGTGCGCCGCCGGATCGACGTGCACGACGGCGACGTCGTCGAACAGGTCGTAGCCGACGACGTGCCCCGCGACCCGGTCGCCGCCCGCAAACTCGACGTAGATCGTGCGGGCGACGTGCGTCGGCCCCGTGCCCTGGCCGGCGGTCGTGACGACGTGCGCGTCCGTGAGGATCGTCCCCTGGTCGGAGACGACGAAGCCGGAGCCTTGGCCGGCGCTCGCATCCGGGGCATCCGCGGAGTCGAAGTACGAGATGATCGTGACGACGCCCGCGGAGCGGCTGCGGTAGATCTGCGCGGGCTGGAAGCCGTTGCCGGCAAGCGGCTTCGCGACGACGACCGGCGCCGCCTCGCCGCTTGCGGGAGCACGCACGACGACGGTGCGGTTCGTCGCATGCAGGTAGCCGAGCGCCTTCGCGCCTGCGAGCACGACGACCCCGCCGAGAACGGCGGCGACGAGCACGAGGGCTGCAGTCGAGCTCGAGCGCACCGTGCGGCACTATACGGCGTCTGGCGGCAAGCGGTTTTTTGGCTCTACTGAACCGGTTGCGCCGTTTTCACGGTTTTCGCGGCGCTGGGGTCGACCGGCAACGCCAGCGTGAAGCGCGTCCATCCGTCCCGGGACTCGAGCTCGATGCGACCGTCCATCACCTCGGCGAGCTCCCGGGCGATCGCGAGGCCGAGACCGCTGCCCGAGGCTCGGCGGCCGTCGAGCCGGTAGAAGCGCTCGAACACCTGGCGCTGCGCCTCGGCCGGGATCGGCGGCCCGTCGTTCGCGACCGTCAGCACCGCGCGGCCCCCCTCGGTGGCCGTCTCGAGGCGCACCGTCGTCCCTGCAGGCGTGTGGACGAGAGCGTTCTCGACGAGGACGCGCCCGATCTGGAGGACCCGCTCCTCGTCTGCGAGCGCCTCCGCCGGCTCCACCCGGGCGACGTCGAGCGCATGGCCCGCGGCAGCCGCTCGAGGCCCGAACTCGAGCGCGAGCTCGCTCGCGAGCCCCGGGAGGTCGACGGCCTCCGCAGCAACGCCGAGCCGGCCCGCGTCGAGCCGAGAAAGGTCGAGAAGGTCGGTTGCGAGCTTTGTCAGCCGCACGACCTGCTCCCGCATCTGGGCGATGAACTCCTCGCGCGTCTCGGAGTCGACGCCCGGCTCGTCCAGCAACTCGAGAAACCCCGCCAGCGAGAAGAGCGGCGTCCGCAACTCGTGCGAGGCGTTCGCGATGAACTCCCCGCGTGCACGGTCGAGCGAGGCGATCCGCAGGCGCATGCGCTCGAACGCGCGCGCGAGCTGGCCGACCTCGTCGTCCACATGGTCGACGACCGGCTCGTCGAAGTCCCCGGCCGCGATGCGCTCTGCGGCGACCTCTAGCCGGCGCAGCCGGCGGGCGAAGACGTTCGCACCCGCGTAGCCGACGAGAATCGCGAAGAGGGTCGCGAGCGCGCCCGCCGTGAAGAATCGGCGGCGCACCAGGCCGACGGTCTGCAACTGGTCGTGGAGCGGCGCGGAGAAGAGGAGAACGTACGGGCCGACCGGGTAGGCAACCTCCGCATACCTCTGCTCGTTCCGCTCGACGGTTCCGCGGGCGAGCCGTTTCGCGCGGATCGCGCGTTTCGCCACCGGATCGCGCTCGAGGCTCGCCGAGCTCGACTCGACGCTCGAGTCGGCGATCGGCTCGAGCGGCCCCTGGTCGGCGAGCAGGTCGAGCACGACGACGCGGGCATTGACGAGCGGGGCCATCTCCTCGGTGTAGGGCTGGAGGAGGTCGTACTCGTCGGGGAACACCCGCAGCGCCACCTTCGTCATCGATTTCGAGAGGCTCGACAGCTCGGCGTTCTCGAGCGAGCGCTGGTAGGACGGGACGACGACGAGATAGACGATCGCGAGCACGCCCACGACGATCGTCAGGAGCGCGAGCGCAAGCCTGCCGCCGACGCTCCGCCACGGATTCATCTATTCCCGCTCCGGCAAGCCTACGCTCGATCTCTGAAGCGGTAGCCGACGCCGCGCACGGTGAGGATGTACTCGGGCGTCCGCGGCTCGAGCTCCAGCTTCTCGCGCAGGTGGCGCACGTGGACGTCGATCGTGCGCGGGTCGCGGTAATCGGCGCTCTTCCAGAGCGCCTCCAGGAGCATCCGCCGGCTGAAGACACGCCCCGGCGACGCGGCCAGCGAGCGCAGGAGCTCGAACTCGACGTAGGTGAGCTGCACCGGCTCGCCGCGCACCTCGACCGAGCGGCGCGGAACGTCGATCACGAGCCCGTCCGCCTCGATGCGCTCGTCCTCCGCGGCGCCCGGGATGTGCGGGGAGCGCGCGCGGCGCAGCAGGGCGCGCACCCGCGAGCGGAACTCGCGGATCGAGAACGGCTTCGTGATGTAGTCGTCCGCGCCGAGCTCGAGCCCGAGCACCTTGTCGAGCTCGTCGTCGCGGGCGGTCAGCATGATGATCGGCACCGTGCTCGTCGCCCGCAATCGCTTGCACACCTCGAGCCCGTCGAGCCTCGGCAGCATCAGGTCGAGGACGACGAGGTCGACCGGCTCCGCGCCGAAGCGCGCGAGCGCCTCCTCGCCGTCGCCAGCCTGGACAACACGGTACCCGTCCTTCTCGAGCGGGAACGCCAGCACCTTGCGGACGGCGTCCTCGTCGTCGACGAGCAGGATCGTGGGGGAGTCGTCGGGCATCGTCGGGCCGGCGGTGCCAGGATAGCTTCGTCTATGGCGGCGACCCGGACCCCCGCAGGCCGTCGCCGCGCTCGCCGCGGCTCGCTCGAGCGGCCGCTGAACGTGCGCCTCTACCGTGGCTCGTTCCTCGTCCTCGCCCTGCCGCTGCTCGTGCTCGCGTTCAGCGTCGTGCGGCCGCTGCCGCTGCCGGCGCCCCCGCTGCCGGCGAACTTCGACGCGACCGCGGCGCGGGCGCTCGCGTTCGACCTCTCCGGGCACTTCCCGGATCGCTCGCCCGGTGGGACGGGCTCGCTGCGCGCCGCGCAGTGGTTCCGGGACCAGATGCGGCAGTACAACCTCCCCGTCTCGTCGGACAGCTGGACGCAGGAGGTGCCGGGACTCGGCCGCGAGCGCCTGCAGAACCTCTGGGCGGTCGCCCCCGGCCAGTCTCGCCAGGCGATCGTCGTGATGGCACATCGCGACGACACCGGCGCAGGGCCCGGCGTGGACGACGACGCGAGCGGGACGGCCGCGCTCGTCGAGCTCGCGCGCGGGTATGCCCGCGTGGCCGGCGCGGCGCCGGGGGTCCGCTCCGCGCACACGATCGTGTTCCTCTCCACCGACGGAGGCGCCTTCGGCGGGCTCGGCGCCGCCCGTTTCGCGGCGCACCCGCCGTTTCGCGTCGTCGCGACGATCGGCCTGACTGCGATCGCCGGTCGCGGCCCGCCGCGGCTCGAGATCGCGGGCGACACGCCGCGCTCGCCGGCGGCAACCCTCGTCGCAACGGCTGCCCGGCGCGTGCTCGAGCAGGCAGGGGCGCCGCCCGGCCGCGCAGGACTGCTCGCGCAGCTCGTCGACCTCGGATTTCCGTTGACGCTCTACGAGCAGGGGCCGTTCGTGGCGCGCGGCATCCCGGCGGTCACCCTCACGACGGCGGGCACCAGGCCGCCGGAGGCGTTCACCGACCGGAACCTCGACACGGCGCACCTCGCCGAGATCGGCAAAGCGGCACAGCAGCTCGTCGGATCGCTCGACCAGGGGCTCGAGCTCGCGCAGGGCACGACGACGTTCCTGTGGACCGGAGGGCGAATCGTGCGCGGCTGGGCGATCGAGCTCGTCCTCTTCGGGCTGCTGATCCCGTACTGGGTCGCCGTCGTCGACCTGTTCGCGCACTGCCGCCGGCGGCGCATCCCGGTGCTTCCCGCAGTGCAGAGCCTGCGGAGCCGCGTCGGGTTCTGGCTCTTCGTCGGGATCGCGTTCTACGTGCTCGGTCTCCTCGGCGCGTGGCCCGCCGGAGCCCGGCGGCCGATCGACCCGTCGACCCGAGTCGCCGGGGACTGGCCGGCGCTCGCGCTGCTCGCGCTGCTCGTGATCGCGCTCTGCGGCTGGTTCGTCGTCCGTGACCGGCTCGTGCCACGGCGACCGGTCGCGGCAGAGGAGCGGCTCGCGGGCGAGACGGCCGCGCTGCTCGGCCTGGGCGTGGTTGCGTTGCTTGTCTTGGCAACGAATCCGTATGCGCTGCTCTTCTTCGTCATACCGCTGCACGCCTGGCTCTGGCTGCCGCACCTGCGCATGCGGCGCGGGCCGGCCGGCCTGGCCGTCTTCGTGTTGGGGCTCGCAGGGCCCGCGTTGATCCTGCTCTCGCTGGGGGCGCGCTTCGGGCTCGGCTTCGACGCGCCGTGGTATCTCGTGGAGCTCGCCGCGACCGGCTACGTCGGCGTGCCCGCGGTCGCGATCTCGCTCGCCGGAATCGCGTGCGCCGCCCAACTCCTGACGGTGACCGCGAATCGTTACGCGCCGTACCCGACGCCCGGCGAGCGGCCGAGGCGAGGACCGCTCCGCGAGCTCGTCCGCCGGATCATGCTCGCCGTTCGCCACCGGCGCCGCGTAACCGCGGAGCGTCGCCGCGCGTTCGGAGGATAGTGAGGCGTCTCTCCCGGATCCTCGGCTCGCTCCTCGTGGTAGCGGGCGCGCTGACTCTCGTCTGGGTGGTCGTCGTCTGGCGCTGGCAGGACCCGTTCACGGCGATCTACACGCACTTCCAGCAGGCTCGCCTCGCACACGCCTACGACCGGCGCGCGGCGGCGTTCCATCCACGGCCCGGAGGCGGCGACCTCGCGGCCGTCGAGCGCGAGGTCGCGCAGGAGGCCCGCGCGTATCGTCGGACGCTCCATCGCGGCGATCCGGTCGGACGGATCGAGATCGGGCGGATCGGGCTCGACATGGTCGTCGTGCAGGGCACGGACCACGAGACCCTGAAGAAGGGCCCCGGCCACTACATCGAGAGCGGGCTCCCGGGCGAAGGCCATCTCATCTATGTCGCCGGACATCGCACGACCTACCTCGCGCCGTTCGCGTACATCAACGACATCCGGGCCGGCGACTACGTCAAGTTCGAGGTTCCCTACGGCACGTTCACCTACCGCGTGACGCGGCACTACGTCGTCGCGGACAACGCGATGCGCGTGCTGCAGGACCACGGCTCCGAGATCCTGCGGCTGCAGGCGTGCCACCCGCGCTTCTTCGCAACGCACCGCTACATCGTCGACGCGAAGCTCGTGAACGTCGCGCCGCGCGGCGGCACTCCGTACTCGGCTACAACCGCAGCCACCTGACCTGCTCTCCCCGGCGCACCTCACCCTCGCCGCGCGAGACGAGAACCAATGCGTTCGCGTTGGCTGCGCGACCGATCATGTGCGACTCCTGACCGGAGAGCGGGTGGAGGACACCGTCGTCGAAGCGCGCGCGCACGAGCTCGTCGCGCGTCGCGTTCCGCCGCAGCGTCGCGCCGAGGATCCCCGGGAGATAGGCGGGAGCGGGATCGCGCATGCCCTGCAGCGCTAGCAGGGCGGGGCGCACGAGCAGCTCGAAGCCGACGAGCGAAGACACCGGGTTTCCCGGCAACCCGAAGGCGAGCGTGCCGCCGCGGACGGCGAACGCGATCGGCTTTCCCGGCTTCACCGCCATCCGCCAGAAGACGTCCTCGGCGCCGAGCTCGGCGAGCGACGCGCGCACGAGGTCGTGCTCGCCGACCGACACGCCGCCCGACGTGACGAGCACGTCTGCCGCGAGCCCGCGCTCCAGTGCGGCGCACGTCGCGGCCGCGTCGTCGGCAACCGCGCCGAGCAGCTCGGGCTCGGCACCGGCGGACCGCACGGCGGCCGCGAGCAGCACCGAGTTCGACTCGTAGATCTGGCCGGCGCCGAGACTCTCGCCGGGACGCCGCAGCTCCGTGCCGGTTGCGAGGATCGCGACGCGCGGAGCCCGGCCGCAGCGGACGGTTGCAAGCCCCGCGGAGGCGAGCGCGCCCACCTGCACCGGCCCGAGGAGGGCTCCGGCAGCGACCACCGCGTCACCCGCGTGCACGTCGCCGCCGCGGGGTCGGACGTTCTCGCCGGCGGCGACCTGCTCCACTTTCACCTCCGGCTCCCCCCGGTCGGTCTGCTCCACCGGCACGACGGCGTCCGCACCGTCCGGCACGACGGCGCCGGTGGAGATGGCGATCGCCTCGCCTTCTGCAAGCGTGCGCCCGGCGGGCCGGCCCGCAGCCGACCGGCCGGCGATCACGAGAACCCCCGGCGTGTCGGCAGAACGCACCGCGTAGCCGTCCATCGCGGAGCTCGCGAAGGGCGGCAGGTCGATCCTCGCGATCGCATCCTCGGCGAGGCAGCGTCCCGCGGCGGCGCCGACCTCGACCTCCTCGTCGGACAGCGGCCGCACGCGCTCCAGCACGAGTGCGAGTGCATCGTCGATGGTCGGCAGGCCGGACACCGCAGACCACGATAATGGGACGTTCATGCCAGATGAGCTGATCGCCGGCCGGTACCGCCTCCTCGAGCCCCTCGGCCGCGGCGCGATGAGCGCCGTGTGGCTTGCCGAGGACGAGGAGCTCGGCCGCCGTGTCGCGCTGAAGACGCTCGCGCCGAGCGCCGACCGGCAGCGGTTCGAGCGCGAGGCGCACGCCGCCGCCGCGCTCTCGCATCCGAACATCTGCTCGCTGTACGACTACGGCGAAGCCGACGGGCGCCCGTTCATGGTGCTCGAGTACCTCTCGAACGGCTCGCTCGAGGATCGCCTGAGGGGCGGCGCACTGCCGGACGCGGACACGCAGCGCATCTCGACGGAGGTCGCGGCCGGCCTGGCGCACGCGCACGAGCGCGGCCTCGTCCACCGCGACCTGAAACCGGCGAACATCCTCTTCGACGCGGAAGGGCGCGCCAAGATCGCGGACTTCGGGATCGCGCGCATGGGCGGAACGGGCACCCTCACCGAAGCGGGCACCGTGCTCGGCACCGCGTCGTACATCTCGCCGGAGCAGGCTTCGGGCCACCCAGCCGGCCCGGCGAGCGACGTCTACTCGTTCGGCG
>Ga0308173_10001106_pt1 | contig 12970 bp, 10 predicted proteins | sample PhyPR1_FD_203716 | JGI IMG/M metagenome (GOLD analysis project Ga0308173, IMG submission 203716) | Soil microbial communities from UC Gill Tract Community Farm, Albany, California, United States - DLSLS.P.R1 | ecosystem: Environmental > Terrestrial > Soil > Agricultural land | place: USA... | reverse complement strand
CGTCCCGTGCGCGATGCGCGGGCGCACTTCGCGCTCGTGCAGTATCGGTGGCAGCGCAGGCGTCCGGATGTCGCCGCGCAGAGCGAACATCTGCTGCGCCTTTCGCAGCGCCTGAAGAGTGCGAGCGAGCGTCGTTGGGAGCGCGAGAATGCGCGTGTGTCGGAGTTGTCGGCGCGCTTGCAGGTGCTGAGTCCGCAACGCACGCTCGAACGGGGCTATGCCGCGCTCATCGACACGCAAACGGGCCGCGCGCTGCGTGCGCCCAATGCGCTGAAGCCCAAGCGCCCGCTCACGGTTCATCTCGCGCAAGGTTCTGCGGACGTGCTCCTCGCCGACGTCCAGCCGCGTCTTTCAGATGAGTTCTGACGCAATGAACGGCCTTCGCGCGACGTAGTTTTGACGCGCGGCGAAGCGCCGTCGGGAGCACTTTTTACGCTGCTTTCAGCGAGAACTAAGCGATATTCCTCATAAAGGCGCGCGGTTTGCGGGCTTATCCCAACTCGCCTACAATCCATTGCTCCACTGCTTCACTCCTCACAGTCCCACAATCCACATAGAAAGGAAGCTCGCAATCATGGAACATACGCTCCCGCCGCTGCCGTTCGCCAAGAACGCGCTCGCTCCGCACATGTCGGAAGAAACGCTCGAGTTTCACTATGGCAAGCACCACCAAACCTATGTGACGAAGCTCAACGAGCTGATTCCGGGCACCGAGTTCGAGAACATGCCTCTCGAAGAGATCGTGAAGAAGTCATCTGGCGGCGTGTTCAACAATGCGGCTCAAACGTGGAATCACACGTTCTTCTGGAACAGCCTCTCGCCGAACGGCGGCGGCGCACCGGCCGGCGCGCTAGCTGACGCGATCAACGCAAAGTACGGTTCCTTCGACAAGTTCAAGGAAGAGTTCGCGAAGGTTGCCGTGGGCACGTTCGGCTCGGGCTGGACGTGGCTCGTGAGGAAGACGGACGGCTCGCTCGACATCGTGTCGACCAGCAACGCCGCCACGCCGCTCACGACGGACAGCAAGCCGCTCTTCACGCTGGACGTGTGGGAGCATGCGTACTACATCGACTATCGCAATGCGCGTCCGAAGTTCATCGAGGCTTTCTGGAACATCGCCAACTGGGAATTCGCTTCGAAGAATTTCGGGGCCTGAGGGAGGCGCGTGTGAAGTCGTTCGAAGCCGGTATCGCGACGATGCGGCCCGAAGCAAAGCCCTCCTCTGGAGGGCTTTTTCACGTCCATGCTACTCATCGGTTCGATACAGCCGCGAAGCTGCGCGCTCAAGGCCCGGCGACTAAAATACCGGTCTCATCGCAGCACGACTCCATCATGAAACGCCTCGCAGCTCTTTGTCTCGCGGCCTGGTCCGCCGCCGCGCTGCTCTACTTCGGGCGGCATTCGACTGCGTTCATCGTGCTGTCGGGCGTGCTCGCGCTGGCAGGGTTCGACCTCCTGCGCCCGGAATCGAACGAGCGCTCGTGACGTCGCGCGCCCCGAAGTATCGTGCGAGACACAGCAGATAGAGCACCCACACCGCGACCGTGTAGCTCGCACTGCGCGCCGCAAACACCATCACGAAGAGCGCAAGGCTCGCGAGCATCAGCTCGACGCGCGGCGCGAGCCACGACAGCCGCGTGCCCGGCCGCTCGAACCCGGTGCCGAACAGAACGCTGATCGGCACCAGCGCGACCACGAGATGCACTGGCTCGAGCATCGGCGATGCGACGAGCATCGTCATCGTGGCCAGCGCAAAGTCCATGCGCCGGTCGGCGTGCCGCCGAGCGATCAGCACGACGGCCATCGTGCAAACGAGCGCCGCCGTCGCGAGCCATACCGCGCCGAGCAGCTTCTGCGATGCGCCTATGCCGGCACTTTCCATCAGCGTCTGAAGCCCGCCGCGCAGCGCATTGTTGATCGGCGCGCCGCCGAGCATGACGTTTTGCGTGTTGAGCCGCGGCATGTCGGATACAACGTAATGCCAGATCGTGTTGAAGCCGAGCGCCCATGCCGTGATCGCCGCCAGCACGGCCGACGTGACGAGCGTCGAGATGGCGGTGCTCCATTCCCGTCGCAGAAGGAGGAGTCCGGCGATGGCGACCGGCGTCACCTTCAGCGCGATAGCCAAGCCGAGAAACACCCCCGCCAGGGCGCGGTTGCCGCGATCGATGAAGAAGAACGTCGCGGCGATCAGGAAGAAGAGCAGTTCGTTGGACTGGCCCCAGTAGACATCGTCGAAGAAGGGACGGCTCAACAACGCCAGCGCGACGATCAGCAAGACCACGCCACGATCCGCGCCGCGATATGCGAGCTTCGCGGTCATCGCGACGCCGAGTGCGAACAGCATCATCGAGCCGCAAACCCACACGCCCTTTGCCGCGAGCGGCGAGAGCGCACCGAGCGGCGAAAACAGGAGCGCGAATGCAGGGGGATAAGCGTAGAAAACGTCCATGCCCGTTTCACGCGCGCCGATGGAGCGCAGGAACGCGACGAGACCGCCGTGATCATAGAGCACGGTCGCATCGGCGGGATCGCGCAGGACGGTCGTGAACGCGTAGAGGTAATAGTTAAAGTCGCTGAAGGCATCGGCGGGGTCGGCGCGGAACTGCGCGTACACGTGCGGCATGCGCGCCGCGATGATGCACAACGCTAACGCAATCAGCACCGTCGAAATGGCGCCGAGACTAAGCGCGGATTTCCCCGCGCTGGCCCGTGTAATCAACATGACAAATCCCCGTTTTCAAATCTTTTTTTCTATCGCAACGAGTCAGGCAGTCGTCGCACCCGGCGCATAAAGCAGCAGCACACTCGCAATCAGAAGCGCAGCGCCGGCAAGCGTGCGCAGCGACATCGCTTCTCCGAGCACGACGCCGAACAGCATGATTTCGAGGATCGTGACCGCCACCATCAACGGATAGGCGACGCTCAGTTCCACGCGCTTCAACGCGAACGCATAGAGCACGAAGCCAGCGCCGTAAGCGCCGATCGCACCGAGCCGGTAAATCAGCGGCCGCGCCTCCATGCCGAAGAAAAGCGCGTTGCCGCTCGCAGGCAAGCTGCCCGCAAGGCGCAGCAGAATACTCGCGAGTGCGCTGCACGTGCCGCTCAGTACAAGCGTGATGTATTGCATGAAGCAGAACAGGAAGTAAGGGCTAGATCGCGGCGACCACCGTCGCGACGCATAGACAGATGACGAAGAGGCTTAGCCGGTTCTTGATCGCATAGACGATCGGATCGTCATGCATCTCGCCGCGAAACGCGAGCATCCAGACGCGGCTGACCCAGTACAGCAGGAGCCCGAATAGCAGCCACAGCGCATGCGGATGCCGGTACAGCAACCGCACGTCCGCAGAATTCAGGTATAGCGCCAGCACCAGCACGGCCACATAGCCCGACGCGGTTCCGAACGAACGCAGAATGCCGAGATCCTGCGTGTCGTAGCCGCGCCCGGCGGCCGACGCCTTGCCGTCGCGCAGAAGGGCGTCCAGTTCGGTGTAGCGCTTGACCATCGCGAGGCTCAGGAAGATGAGCACCGAGAACATGATGAGCCAGTCCGACAAGATGATGTCTCCCGCCGCGCCGCCCGCGATGATGCGCGACGTATATAGCGCGGCGAGCGTGAATACATCGACGAGCATCATGCGCTTGAGCTTGAACGAATACGCGAGCGTGACGATGAAATAGCCGCCGAGCACGAGTTGGAAGTTGGGTTCGAGCTGCGCGGCGAGCAGGGCCGATGCAACGAGCAGCGTCAGCGTCAGCGCCATGCCGAACGTGAGCGGCAGTTGCCCCGATGCGAACGGCCGATTGCGCTTCTTCGCGTGACGCCGGTCCGAGTCGAGATCGAGCATGTCGTTGAGCAGATACACCGCCGACGCGCAGGAGCTGAACGAAAAGAACGCGAGCGTTTGCACGAGCAGCATCGAAGGGTCGGTGAAGCGGTGCGAGGCGAGCAGCGGCACGAAGATCAGCAGGTTCTTCACCCACTGATACACGCGCATTTCCCTGACGGTGAGGCGAACGAGCGAACGCTTCTGCTCGAAGAAAACGATCGTCTGATTCACCTTCTCGGCCGCCGCCGCGAGTTGCCGGTTGCCGACGACGATAGCCTGCCGGGCCTGCTTCCACACGGGCACGTCGGCGAGCGCGTTGCCGCAGTAATCGAAGCCTTGCGCGCCGAACTCCTTTGTCAGCGCGCCGGCCTTGTGGCGGCCTTTCAGATTGTGGGCCTCGTCGCTGGCGAGCACGCCCTTGAAGATGCCGAAATGCGTGGCGATCTGCTCCGCGAACTGCTGATTGGACGCCGTGCAAAGATAAAGATCACGTCCGCTCGAACGCTGCTCCTGCAGATATTCGACGAATCGCGCGTTATAAGGCAGCACCGAGACGTCAATGGCCACGCGCTGTGCAATCTGCGCCTTCAGATACGCCCGGCCGCGCATCAGCCAGACCATGCAATAGAGCACATAAACGGGATTCTTCTTGACGAGGACCAGGAACGATTCGACCAGCAAATCGGTGGCGGTCAGCGTGCCGTCGAGGTCAACGCACAGGGGAATGCTCGCTTCGGCCATGTTCTCCTCGCTACGCTGATTCGTCTTTGATTCAGGCGAAGCGCGCCGCTGAATCGTTTGAATTACAGGATAGGAGGCGGGTTCGCCGCGCTCTGTGCGCTACGCCACGCCTGTTGCGCGCGGCTGACGGTAGGGTATTCGTTTGTTGAGGCGTTGTGTGAGTTAGTTCGGACCGCTTGCTTCCGGTGGCGAGAACCGGCGCGTGTTAAGTAAGCGCACGCATGGTCACTCAATGGCGTCTGCGCGCGGCTTCCCAGTTGATATCGACGCAGAGCACCTGCAAACCAAAAGGCGTTTGCGCCGCAATCGACGCCGTCACGCACAAGTGCGCCTCGTTTATCGAAAGATACGGCGCCGTCAGATGTACGTGGCCTGGCGTACGGAGCGCCTCGATGAAATACGGTCGCCGCTCCCAACTTGCGCCTTCCGAATGCAGCAGCGGACTAAAACGCTTCGCCCGTTGCGAGGTGCGCACGACCGGTACGACGTTGTCGCCAATCTGCCGGCCCGCGTGATCCAGCAGGAAGCAGCGAGCGGTATCGACGTGATGCAGCAGTTCGCTCGTCGCGGCGGCAAGCGTTTTGCCTTCCATCAGTTGGACGGCAGCGCGTTTCAGCCCGCTCACGTAAGGCTCCAGCCGCGCGGCCTGCGCACGCTCGCGCGCCGCGACGCGTTCGCGCGACGCGGCGGAAAGCGCGTCCATCGTATTGGCCGCGACTTGCGGATGCACGGCATCGACGCTCGGCTGTGCGAAGTACGCGCCCTGCACGAAATCGACGTTGCATTCCAGCGCGATCAGCGCGTCGCGTTCCGTGGCGAGGCCGCCCATCAGCACGAGCTGGCCGGATTCGTGCAGCAGCGACACGAGCCGCGGCAACACGCGTTCGATATGCGAATGCTCGGTCGCTTGCTGGAGAATGCAGCGGTCGAGCGAGACGATATCCGGCCGCAACTGCCACACGCGGTCGATGTTGGAATGCTTCACGCCGAAGCCGTCGAGCGCGATGAGGAATCCGGACTTGCGCAGCGAATCGACGATTTCCGTGAAGCGCGTCATCTCGCCGCCCGCTTGCTCGGGTACTTCGAGCACCACGCGCTGCGGCGGCAAGCCGATGTCCTTCAGCGCCGCCAGCAGCGCGTCGCCGTAGCTCGTGTCCATCAGCGCGGCGGGGTGCAGGCTCAGGAATAGCCATTCGTCGTGGCTGTCGAACGCGTTGAAGTTGCCGAGATGCAGCGATTCCGCGAGCCGGCCCAACTCCAGCAGATCCCCGCGACGCGCGGCTTGCGTAAACACTTCATGCGACGGCACATGGCGATGCGCGTCGTCGCGCGCGCGCAACGACGCGTGGTAGCCGATCGCGCGCCGATGCGACACCGAAAACACCGGCTGAAACACGCTGAAGACGGTGTACTCGCCGTATAGGACGGTGCGACGCGAGCCGTCGTCGCCCGCGACAGGGCGGGGCGGCTGGAAGCGGGGAGGATCGAGGTCAACCATGCTCATGGTCTGGGCGGGCGCGAGTCAACTATTGAGATGCCGACAGTTTATAAGATCGGCCGTCCGACCGTTCGAGCAAGAAGTATGCAACTTCAATGCACGAGCGGCTTTGCGGCGCGATGCCGGTGATTCGTGTGCGTATTGGCGGAAGAACGTGCGGGCATGGCCCGGATGGACGTCGCGTCGCGGTGCCAGCCGCACCGCAGCGGTGCGGCGCGATCGTCGCGATGGGGAATCTCGCGTTGACAACGCTCCAACGCCGTTTAATTCGCCTCCGACGGATCTGTCTTCTGGCGCCCGCCGCGCACTTCCGGCGCAAGCTGGCCGAAAATCCACGCGGTCGCCGCCGTGATGACACCCACGCACAGAAACGTCGCGTGGAACGCAGGCAGCGAGTTCGTCTCTGTGACGCGCGGCAGCAGGCTGGTGAAGGTCGAGAGGATCGCGCCGGCGACGGTCACGCCAAGACTCATCGAAAGCATCTGCACGAGCGAGAATAGGCTGTTGCCGCTGCTCGCGCCGCCGGTGCCGAGGTCTTTGAGCGTGAGCGTGTTCATCGCGGTGAACTGCATCGAGTTGACGCAGCCGAAGATGGCCAGTTGCACGAGGCGCAGCCAGAGCGGCTGATGCGCGGTCACGAGCCCGAAGCTCGCCATCATCAGGCCGACGAGCACCGTGTTCACCACCAGCACGCGCCGGTAGCCGACCCGCTCGATGAGCCGTGTGGCGAGCCGCTTGCTCAGCATGCCCGCCGCGGCAACCGGCAGCATCATCAGACCGGCCTGGAACGCGGTGTAGCCGAGGCTCACCTGCAGAAGCAGCGGGATGAGATAAGGCATCGCGCCGCTGCCGATGCGCGCGAACAGATTGCCCAGCAAGCCGACGCTGAACGTGTGAATTTTGAAAAGATCGAGCGAGAAGATGGGCTGCGCGGCGCGCGTCGCGTGGAGGCCGTACGCGACGAAGCACCCGAAGCTCAGGATCAGCAGCACCAGCACAATGGCGTGCCGCAGGCCGAGATCGGCGAGGCCGTCGAGCGAAATCGTGAGCGCGACCATGCCGACAGCGAGCAGCAGATAGCCCGCGAGATCGAACGGCGCGGTGGCGGGATTGCGGCTGTCGCGCATATAAAGATTGGTCGCGATGCAGCCGATCAGGCCGACGGGCACGTTGATTAAGAAGATCCAGTGCCACGATGCGATTTCCACGAGCCAGCCGCCGAGCGTCGGACCGATGAGCGGGCCGATCAGCCCCGGAATCGCGACGAACGCGAGCGCCGAGAGATACCGCTCCGCCGGAAACACGCGCAGCACGGCGAGCCGGCCCACCGGCAACAGCATCGCGCCGCCGATGCCCTGCACCACGCGGTAAGCGACGAGCGCGTTGAGCGACTGCGCGTTCGCGCACAACACCGAGCCGACGGTGAACACGAGGATCGCGCTGAAGAACACGCGCTTCGTGCCGAGCTTGTCCGCGAGCCAGCCGGAGACGGGAATCATCATCGCCATCGTGAGCGAGTAGGCGATCACGACGCCCTGCATGCGCAGCGGCGCAACGCCCAGGCTGCGCGCCATCGCGGGCAGCGCGGTATTGACGATCGTCGAGTCGAGCGTCTGCATGAAGAAGCCCGTGGCGACGAGCCACAGCATGATGGAAAGCGATCGGTCGGACGGCTCGGCTGCGGCGGTATCGGTCATGGGCGGGCGACTTCGTTATTTGCGCAGTTCGGCGACGAAGTCGTAGTAGTCGTTGCGACAGTAGGTATCGGTGAGTTCGATCGCGCGCTGATCGGCCGTGTAGCCGACGCGTGTGATGAGCAGAAGCGCATCGTGCGGCGCAATGCCCATTTGTTCAGCAATCTCCGGGCTCGCGTTGACCGCCCGAAAGTGCTGAAGCGCGCGCACGATTGCGAGACCGCGCGCGTCGAGATAGCTATAGAGCGAATCGCCGATGGCGAGCGGATCGGGGATGAGCGAGGCCGGGAAGGTGGAGTTCTCGACGGCCATTACCGTGTCGTCGGCAAGACGCAGGCGCTTCAGGCGCGCGACGGTAGCCGCGGGCGAGAGACCGAGCTGAATGACTTCGTCGCGATTGGCGGGCTCGATGGTGCGCGCCAGCCACTTCGAACTGGGCTTGAAGCCGCGCCGCCGCAGCATTTCGGAGAAACTCGACAGACGCGACAGCGGATCTTCATAGCGCGGCCTGATAAAGCTGCCCGCACCTTGCTCGCGCCGGATCAGCCCTTGTTCGACGAGGAGCGCAATGGCTTTTCTCGATGTGATCCGCGAGACGCCGAGCGCTTCCGACAGTACACGTTCCGACGGCAACGCTTCGCCCGCGTTCCAGCGGTTCTCGTGAATGGCGTTGGCGAGTTTGCGGGCGAGTTGAAGATAAAGCGGAGTGTCGCTGTCCGGGTCCGGGCGCAAATCGCGCCAGCGGTCTTCCGAGGTCGAGTTCATAAATCGGACGCTAGAGGGCCAAGGCGCGATTTTAAGACAAACGGTGGGGCGAAGGCGGCGCCTTTCCGCGGTGTTGCGGGAATGGCCGAGATAAAAGATGGCAGCGACGAATTCGAGCGACGGCGCATCGAACAATGACGATATCGCCGAACACTGCGACGCTCGCCTGCAGCAATGCGGCAACGGCGCCGCATGGCGCAACTGGCGGGCGACGGCGGCATCAGCCGCGAGAGCCTGCGGGAGCTTGGTCTAACGACGGAAAAACCGGGACATGGTTCGAGCGACGTTACGCTGTCGCCGCGCCACCCACGCCGCGCCCGGCGCGCATATAAAGCGCAACTGACAACGCCACTGCCAGCGCGGCCGCGAGCGCGGCGAACAGGAACACCGAGCCATACCCGAACTCGCCGGCCACGTAGCCCGCGAGCGGCCCGGTCAGCCCGAGCGACAAATCCAGGAATACGGAATACGCCGACAGCGCCGCGCCACGGCTCGCAGGCGGCACGAGGCCGACCGCTTCGACGCCAAGCGCCGGAAACACGAGCGCGAAGCCGCAACCGGTCAACGCCGCGCCTGCGAGCGCGAACGTCGGTTCGGCCGAAAGCCACAGCATCAGGAGGCCCGCGCATTCGAGGGCAAACGAAACGATCGCCACGCGAAAACCGCCGTACGCCTTGATGGTATTGGCGAACAACAAACGCGCGCCGACAAACGTCGTGCCGAACACCGTGAGCGAAAGCGCCGCGTTCGGCCAGTTATGCGCGGCGTAGAAGAGCGTAATGAAGGTCGCGATGGTGCCGAAGCCCGCCGAGCCGAGCGCGAGCCCGATCCCATGCGGCAGCACGCGGAACAACACGCTGCGATACGACATGCGCTCGCCGTGAACGATGGGCACGCTCGCCATGCGCGTCGCGAGCCAGTAGCCGAGGCCGGCCAGCGCGATGACGATGAACGCGAGCGCCGCAAATCCCAACGAATGGTCGACGGCGACGCCGAGCGGTGCGCCAATCGCAAGCGCGCCGTACGTTGCGATGCCGTTCCACGAAATCACCTTTGCGTTGTGCGCGACGCCCACCCGGCCGATGCCCCACGTGATCGACCCCGTGCCGACCCAGCTTTCGCCGAAGCCCAGCACCAGCCGCGCGATCACCAGCAGCACGAGACTGACTGCATGCCATTGCGCCGCGAGCGCCGAGCCGAGGAGCAGCACGCCGCTTGCCGCGCATGCAGCGAGTCCGTAGAGCACGGTCTTCTTCGGCCCGAGCGTGTCCGCGGTGCGTCCCGCGAGCGGCCGCGAAACGAGCGTCGCGAAGTACTGCACGCTGATCGCAGCGCCCGCCATCACGGAACCGTAGCCCAGATCCGTATGCACGAAACCCGGCAGCACCGCGAGAGGAATGCCGATCGTCAGGTAGCAAAGGAACGTGTACAGCACGACCGATACGATCCGGACGGTGACGGCGAAATCGCTTTGCGGCGCAGCGGCGGTGCGGGACGGGGAGGACATAGGGAAAGTGCGGGGTTGAAATCGGCGGGAAGGCGTGATTCTCCCATATGTTGCGGGGCAACGTCGCAGCAGTTTTGTAACCGGATGGACCAAATTCGCCTTTAGAACGCTCGTGCGACGTTGGCGAAAGCCTTGTCGGGAAAGCGAGCAGCGACTTATCGCAGCGGGAATATGTCGTTCATGCAATGCCGGCTATGGGTTGCGGATTTTGGTGGTGATAGCTTTCAAACCATCGAAGCTGTCGGACTATTCCGAAAAAGCACCGACCGCTCCTCACCGCCACCGGCTGCGCGCCCGCGCAACCAGCAAGAAGCTGCAAAGCCCGAGATACGATCCCATGAGCCAGCCCATCCGCTTTTATCACCGCAACGCGATCCGCGAAGTGAGCGGTGCGTCCACGACGCGCACCGTCCTTCAATACCTGCGCGAAGACGCGCGCTGCACCGGCACGAAGGAAGGCTGCGCGGAAGGCGATTGCGGCGCGTGCACGGTCGTCGTCGGGGAGCCGGACGGGGCGGGCGGCGTCGCGTTCAAGGCGGTCAACGCGTGCGTGCAATTCCTGCCGACGCTCGATGGCCGCGCGCTCTTCACCGTCGAAGATCTACGTCAGCCGGACGGCTCGCTGCATCCGGTGCAGCAGGCGCTCGTCGATTGCCACGGCTCGCAGTGCGGCTTCTGCACGCCGGGCTTCGCCATGTCGATGTTCGCGCTCTACGAAAAGCACGGCCACGCTTGCACGCCTTGCGCGCACAAGACCACGCCGTCGCGCGAGGAAATCAGCAACGCGCTGACGGGCAACCTGTGCCGCTGCACGGGGTATCGGCCGATCATCGACGCCGCCGAGCGCATGTTCGATCACGCGCCGCTCGCGCCGGTGAACGTCGACGCGCTCGCCCGCACGCTCGACGGCCTTGCGCGCGACGACACGTTCCACTACGAGCACGCCGGCCGCCAGTTCGACGCCCCGCGCACGCTCGACGCACTGGCGCAGCTCAAGGCCGAGAAGCCGAACGCGCGCATTCTGGCGGGAAGCACGGACATCGGCTTGTGGGTGACGAAGCAATTGCGCGATCTCGGCGACATGGTGTATGTCGGCCAGATCGATGCGTTGAAGCACGTCGAGACGACGGAGAACTGGATCGACATCGGCGCCGGTGTGACGGTCGAGCGCGCGTATGCGGAACTCGCGAAGACCTATCCCGAACTCGAGGAAATGTGGCTGCGCTTTGCCTCGCTGCCGATCCGCAATGCGGGCACGCTCGGCGGCAACGTCGCGAACGGCTCCCCGATCGGCGATTCGATGCCCGGCCTCATCGCGTTGAACGCGCGCGTCGTGCTGGCGAGCATCGACGGCACCCGCGAGATGCCGCTCGAAGACCTGTACCTCGCGTATCAGAAGAAGGACATGGCGGAAAACGAATTCGTCGCCGCCGTGCGCGTGCCGACGCGCACGGGCCAGCGCGAGAATCTGCGGTTTCGCACGTACAAGCTCTCGAAGCGCTTCGACTCGGATATTTCCGCCGTATGCGCCGCGTTCGCCTATATCGCGGATGGCGACGTGATTCGCGAGCCGCGCATTGCGTTCGGCGGCATGGCCGCGACGCCCAGGCGCGCCGCGCGCACGGAAGCCGCGCTCGCCGACGCGCAATGGCACGAAGCCACCGCGCGAGCCGCAATGCTGGCTCTCGGCGAAGACTACGCGCCGCTCACCGACATGCGCGCGAGCAGCAACTATCGGCTGGAGACGGCGAAGAGCCTGCTGTATCGCTTCTGGCTGGAGACGCGTCCGCACAATCCGCTCGATAAATCGAAGCTGGATGTGCGCGCAATCGAACTCGTCGAAGCGAAGTAAGGGAAGGAGCCAGGAACATGAATCAGCAGACCGAAGCCTTTATCGCCGAAGCTCAAACCCTCGCCAGCGAAGCCGGCGATTTCAAGCAGGTCCACGTGTCGCGTCCGCATGAATCGGCGCATCTGCACGTGAGCGGGCGCGCGAGCTATACCGACGACATCCCGCTCGTCGCGGGCACGCTGCACGCCGCGCTCGGATTGAGCCCGAAGGCGCACGCGAAGATCGTGTCGATGAATCTGGACGCCGTGCGCGCGACGCCGGGCGTCGTCGCCGTCTTCACCGCCGACGACATTCCGGGCGTCAACGACTGCGGCCCGATCATCCACGACGATCCGATTCTCGCGCCCGGCGTCGTGCAATACGTCGGCCAGCCGATGTTCATCGTCGTCGCCACCTCGCACGATACGGCGCGTCTCGGCGCGCGCCGGGCGAGCATCGAGTTCGAGGACTTGCCCGCCGTGCTCACCGCCGAAGCTGCGCGCAAGGCCGAATCGTACGTGCTGAATCCGCTGAAGCTCGCGCGCGGCGATGCCGCCGGCCGCATATCGAAGGCCGTGCATCACGAACGCGGCGCGATGAAACTCGGCGGCCAGGAGCAGTTCTATCTGGAAGGTCAGATTGCCTACGCGGTGCCGAAGGACGACGACGGCATGCACGTCTACTGCTCGACGCAGCATCCGACGGAAATGCAGCATCTCGTCGCGCATGTGCTCGGCGTGCAGTCGCATAACGTGCTGGTCGAATGCCGGCGCATGGGCGGCGGCTTCGGCGGCAAGGAATCGCAGTCGGGGATGTTCGCGTGCTGCGCGTCGCTTGCAGCGTGGAAGCTGCTGTGCCCGGTGAAGCTGCGCCCCGATCGCGACGACGACATGATGATTACCGGCAAGCGCCACGACTTCGTGTACGACTTCGAAGTGGGCTACGACGACGAAGGCGTGATCGATGGCGTCGCAGTCGACATGACATCGCGCTGCGGCTTCTCGGCCGATCTGTCGGGACCGGTGATGACGCGCGCCGTCTGTCACTTCGACAACGCGTACTGGCTGCCGGACGTTGCAATCGAAGGCTACTGCGGCAAGA
>Ga0308173_10001105_pt1 | contig 12972 bp, 12 predicted proteins | sample PhyPR1_FD_203716 | JGI IMG/M metagenome (GOLD analysis project Ga0308173, IMG submission 203716) | Soil microbial communities from UC Gill Tract Community Farm, Albany, California, United States - DLSLS.P.R1 | ecosystem: Environmental > Terrestrial > Soil > Agricultural land | place: USA... | reverse complement strand
TTGCGCAATCGTTCCCGACGTTCGCGACGTTCGCGACGTTCGCGACGTTCGCGACGTTCGCGACGTTCGCGACGTTCGCGACGTTCCCGACGTTCCCGACGTTCGCGACGTTCCCGACGTTCCCGGCGTTCCCGGCGTTCCCGACGTTCCCGACGTTCCCGGCGTTCGCGACGTTGGCGGCGTGCCCGGCGTGCCCGGCGTCCCGAGCGTGCCGGGCCTGGGTAGTGGAGTCGCCGCGGTCGCGCGCGACCGCGCGTAAGCCGGCGCACGCGCATCGGCGCGAACGGTGCCGGTCGTGTTGCGTGCGTCGTCGCGTGCGGCGGCCTCGGCGCGCCGCGGTTCGACCGGGGCAGACGTCGCGGGCGCCCGAGGGCCGGTTGCCGCTGCCCGCGTCGCCGTATCGTCGGCCGGAGTGTTACCACCACGCAGTGCCATCTCTAGCGCCGCGATGCGCCGTTCCATCGCACGCACGCGCTCGGCGACACGCGGGTCGAGCAGCGCCAACGGATCGCCCGCATCGACGCTGCCCGATCGCCCTGTTGCCGACTGCGACTTCCGCCGCGACTCGAGCAGATAGCCGATGATGAAGCCGATCAGCGCGCCCGATGCAGCCGTTTCGAAGCGACGCCCGAGCAGCATACCCAGCATCGCGCCCGCGAGCAACAGCAAAAGCGGCATCGTGGTTCTCCCGTCGTTGCCGCGCCTCGCAGGTCCGGCGCGGTGTCAGGTCACAGCAACGGTGTTTGCAAGCCGCTCATCGTGCCTCGCCGCGCAACGCGCGCACCCGTGCAAACAGCGTATCGGGCGTCGCGTCCTCGGCGCGCACCGGCGCGGCCGCCACCAGCGCGATGCGTTTGAAAAGACCGATCGTGCTGCGTCCCGCCCTCCCTTGTCGCGATCGCGAAAAGAGGCTTCCCCACAGGCCGCGCAGCGCCATGGGCACCACCGGGACCGGCGTCGTTTCGACGACCTGGCGCACACCCGCACGAAACCGGTTGAGCTCGCCGGTGTGCGTCAGACGTCCCTCGGGAAAGATGCCGACGATCTCCCCCGCCGCCAGGGCCGCCGCGACCTCCGCGAGGGCGCGCTCTTTCAGCGCGGGATCGTCGCGCGCCGAAGCGATCGGGATCGTACGCATCGCGCGGAAGATGAACGACAGGACCGGCACGCGGAAGATCCGGTGATCCATGACGAACCGGATCGGACGGCGCACGCACGCGGCTATCACGACCGCGTCGACGTAGCTCACGTGGTTGCAGACGATGACGCAGGCTCCCTCGTCGGGGATATTCTCGAGTCCTTCGCGGTGCACGCGGTAGACCGTGTGGACGAGCAGCCAGGCAACGAAGCGCATCAGGAATTCGGGAACGAGCGTGTAGATGTACGCGGCGACCAGCGCATTCATGACGCCCACGGCAAGGAACAGTTGCGGTATCGACAGCCCAACGGAGAGCAGACCGATGGCCACGCCCGCGGAAGCGATGATGAAAAGCGCGTTCAGGATGTTGTTCGCGGCGATGATGCGCGACCGATGCGGCGGCTGCGATCGCTCCTGGATCAGCGCATAGAGCGGTACCGTGTAAAAGCCGCCGAAGACGCCGAGCAGCACGATGTCGGCGGCAACGCGCCAGTTGCCCGGGGCCACGACAAACGCGCCGAGGCCGTCCACCGCGACCGCGTTCATGTGCCGCGACGCGAGCCACAGATCGAGTGCGAACAGCGACAGTCCGATCGATCCGAACGGCACGAGGCCGAGCTCGACGCGATGCCCCGACAATCGCTCGCACAGCAGAGAGCCGATGCCGATGCCGATCGAGAACAGCGCGAGCAGCAGCGTGAACACGTGCTCGTCGCCGCCCAGCACCCGCTGTGTGAAAGCGGGCAGCTGCGCCAGGTAGATCGCACCGTAGAACCAGAACCACGAGATTCCGAGCATCGAGCGCCAGACGACGACGTTCCCGCGCGCGATCCCCATGTTGCGCCATGTCTCGCTGACCGGATTCGGATTGATCACGAGCTGCGGTGCGACCGCCGGCGTGAATGGAATGTGCCGGCTCGCAAGCCAGCCGGCGACCGCAATGGCGATCCCGAGCGTGCCTGCGGCGATTGCGCCACCGGGCTTGATCGCGACGACGAGCCCGCCGGCGATGGTGCCGAGCAGGATCGCGACGAATGTTCCCGCTTCGACGAGTCCGTTGCCGCCCACGAGCTCCTGCGGCGCGAGATGCTGCGGGAGGATCGCGTACTTGACGGGCCCGAACAGCGTCGAGTGGATGCCGAGCAGCGCGAGCGCCACGAAGAGCAGCGCAACGCTCGACAGGACGAAGCCCACGAGGCCGATCGTCATGATCGCCACCTCGAGGAGCTTCACGAGGCGGATCAGCCGCGATTTCTCGAGCTTGTCGGCGAGCTGGCCGGCGGTCGCCGAGAACAGCATGAACGGCAATATGAATACCGCGCCGATCAGGTTCACGATCATGCCGGCGTCGATGGCGAGATGGCCTGACGCTTCGAACGTGACGAACACGACGAACGCGTTCTTGAAGACATTGTCGTTCGCGGCACCCAGGAACTGGGTCCAGAAGAACGGTGCGAAGCGCCGCTCGCGCAACAGCGCGTACTGGCTGCCGGCTTGCCCGGCGGATTGTTTGCGTGCGCTCAAATGATCCCCCCACGCTTGCGGGTGCGCCCCGCGCTGGCGCAAACGAAAGCGGCCTACCCGGGTTTGCCGTCGAGCCGCGGGCGCATCAGCACCGGCCAATAGCGGAATGTGAAGAGCGCGAAGCCCGTGGACCAGCAAAGACCGGACGCGAGCACCGTTGCGCGGTAGAACTCGGGCAGCCCGATGCCGCCGAACACGCGGATCGCTGCGGCGAGCGCGATCAGCGCATAACAGCTCACCTCGACACGGTCGGCGACGAGCGGGCGTCCCGAGTGACCGCGCGCGGTGCGCGTCATCATCCCGATCGTCATGCCGCCGATCGTGCCGATCGTCAGCGCATGGATGGCGAGCGGCGCCGCGACGACACCCCAGGCGGCGAGTCCCCGCAGCACGAGGTAGACGACGATCCAGGCGTACGCAAGATGCAGCACCCAGACGAGCGGCGTCGAGCGCGTGCGCCACGGCTGCCACAGCCATAGCCGCGCGGCGTGGGCGAACGCAACGACGATCGCGACCGCCCCAGTCCATGCCGCGTCGACCTGCAGCAGATCGGCGAGGATCAGCAGCAGCACGCCGCCGAGCGCCGCCTTCTCGACGAGCGGACGGCGCACGGCGCGAGCACCGGGAACGCCGTTGTTCGTGAACATCGGCACGACGCGCCCGGCCATCACCGCGATGATGAACAGGATTGCGTCGAGCGCAACCTGCAGGCTCGCGCGCGCGGGCCACGCCACGACACCGAGGCGTGCCATGTGCACGGCAAACGTCGCGAGCCCGAGCAGCACGAGCAGAGCGACGAAGAAAAGATTGCGCCGGTTGCCGCTTCGCACGAGCGGTACCGCGAGGCCCGCGGCGACGGCGATCGGGAACAGTGCATTCAGCGCCGCGGAGACGAACGCGTACGGCGTCAGGACGCTGATGCGGCCGGCCATCCACAGCAGCGCGTACGCCGCGAGCAGCCCGCCGGAGGGCGTTGGCTGGCCGGTCCAGTTCCGCACGGCGGTGAACAGAAAGCCGGTGATGACCGCGATCGTGTAGCCGAACAGCATTTCGTGCGCATGCCAGACCGGATCGTGCAGGTAGCCTCCGGGCAGCAAGCCGGCATATTCGGCGATCCATAGCAGGATCGACACCGATGCGAACGCGCCCGCGAGCAGGTAGAACGGGCGAAAGCCGAGATTCCACAACGCGAAGTCCGGGCGCGCGGAGCGTGCCGGCGCGATGCCGGGGTGCTGCGGCGACATCGCCTTATGCGGCAACATCCGGTCGGCTCGTTCCCGGCGACGTGCGCAGCATCAGTGCACGAGCCTGTGCCTGCAGCGCACGATAGGAGCGCTCCCATTCGCCATCGCGGGGACGGCTCGATGCAAGCGTTCGCACGAGCCTTTGCAATGCATCACGCTCACGGCGCATGCCTTCGAGCTCGGCGACGACCTGCACGTGCCGGGCGGAGTGCACGAATTCGACGCGGCGGTCCTGGCAAACGCCGACGCACGTCTGCGGCGCTTCGATCCTGCCGCAGCCGATGCATTGCCACGCCGATATCGTTTCCACCGGAGGCTCGGCCTGCCTCGTCTGCTGCACATCCATACGCAAAGATTAGCCGATTCGCCATCGGGCGCACTTGATCACGCGCAACTCGTCGCGTGAACCGGGCGGCGCACCCTCGCGTCGAGTGCGCCGCTGTCACCGTCATGCCACGTACGGACCCCCGCCTGCGATCGGGCAATAGCGCGACAGCCAGAGGCTCGCCTCCACGCTGCCTTCGAAGCGCTCGTCCAGCCGGTCGCCATAGCCGAGCAGATGACCGAGCGGCGCCTCGGCCTCGATGACGAACACGCCTGCACGCTGGTCGACACGCGTCATCGCCCCGCGGCGCTGCCCGAGATCGCTCTGCACGTACGGCAGATGCCGAGCGGGCCCGGTCACGAGCACGTTCATGAACGGCTCGAGCACCGGTGCGCCATGGGCATAGCGCACCGAGGCCGGCTCGACGACCACGTCGCCGCCGTAGCGCTGGCGCAGCGCGCCGACCGGCGCGTCAAGTGCCCGTTCGGTACGGGCCAGCACGCGCAGGCAGCCCGGCTCGGCCACGAGCAGCGCGCCGTCGGCGATGAACGAATGGCGCCGCCATATTTCCTGCAGCAGTTGCGCCTGCACGGGAGCGCTGCGTCCGCGGACCGTCTGCTCGATCGGACATTCGGGATGCAGCATCGCGGCGGCGCGACGGAGCTCGGCGCGCGCCGCGAGCCGCGAGAGCAGCCGGGCCGTCATGACCGGACCCTTTCCTTGCGCACGGCGACCACGTGCAGCTCGTCGATTGCCGCGTTGGGCAAGGCCACGGGCACGCGCGTGCCGGCGCGGCGGCCGAGGAGCGCGCGCGCGACGGGTGCGAATACCGAAATGCGTGCGGCCGACGCGTCGGCTGCCGCCGGGTGCACGAGCTGCACCGTGCGCGTATGGCCGTGCGGAAGCTCGACGTAGGTGACCTCGGTGTTCAGCGCAACCACGTCGGCGTCGAGCGCATGCGGGGCGACGAGCGTCGCACCGGACAGCATCTCGGCGAATTCATCCATCGCGCCGGGCATCGGCGCGTCGAAAGGCGAAAGGGTAGCGAGCACGGCGGACAGCGTTGCCGCGTCATGCGTGGACAGGACAAGTTCGTTGCGATCGATCACTCGGACCTCCGGACAGGGCAATCAGGCAGACCGCGCCTCGCGGCGCAGCGGCTGGTGGTTGTCGCTCCCGGCAAGGGCCGGCGGCGCCGAAAGGCGCCGCCCGCGGCTTGCCGGGCTCACCCGAGACAGGCGAGCGTGCCGCGGTCGGTGCGGTGGATCGAGAGCCGGCCCGCGATCGACGCGGAGGTTCGGCGAGAGGCGAGGCGAGCGCGCGCGGTCACTGGCGCAGCGCGCCGGTGAGACCACTTGATGACCTGAAAAATCGCTCGCATTTTCGGATCATAGCCTCATCCGGCGATTTATGCAACTCTTCCAATGGCCCCAGGACGAAGCCATTGCGCTGTCATACCGCCATCGGCGCAGTCAGAGGCGGGTGGTGGCGGTAATTTTCAAGTGAAAAATCGCCGGGTTCGACTCGTTCGAGCCAATCCGGCTCATAACGTCCCGTCTTCGAAAGCGACGGAACGCGGTCGGAGATGGCGAGGCGCGGCGGCGGATACGGCGCGCGCGAAAGCTGCATCTGCAGCATCTCGACCTGGTTCTCGTAAATATGCGCGTCGCCGATGAAGTACGTGAGCCAGCGCGGCGAGTACCCGGTGAGGCGGGCGACCAGCGACAGCAGCAGCGCCGCCTCGCACAGGTTGAACGGCGCGCCGAGACCGATGTCGTTCGAGCGCACGTACAGGCACAACGACAGCTCGCGGGTCACGGGATTGGGGAGCAGCTGATACAGCAGGTGACAGGGCGGCAGCGCCATCTGGTCGAGTTCGGCGCAGTTCCACGCATGGAACAGGATCCGCCGATCGGAGGGATTGGCGATGATCGTGTCGAGGCAGGCGCGCACCTGGTCGATCGCCTTGTGCAGCAGCAGCTTGTGCGTGCCGTCGTCATCCACACGGCCGATCAGGCGGTAGCCGCGCGCGATGGCGTCGTCGACCTGCGCGCCGTTGTCGGCATCCAGCAACTTGTACGCGGGCCACGCACGCCACTGGTAGCCATAGATCTCGCCGAGCCAATCGGGTCCGACGCGATACGGACTGGCGAGCCACGCTGCGTTTTCGTTCGCGTTCTGGTCCCAGACCTTGCAGCCCAGCGCGCGGAACTGTGCGGCACTGCGGGCGCCGCGCAAAAACCCGATCAACTCGCCGGCGGCCGACCTGAACGGCAGGCGGCGGGTGGTGATTGCGGGAAAGCCTTCCGCGAGGTCGAAACGCATCGATGCGCCGGGAATGCTGATCGAGCGGATCCCGGTACGGTTTTCCTGCCAGGTGCCCGTGTCGAGGATCGACCGTACGAGCGATAGGAATGGTTGCATGCGCGTTCCCGGCCGGACGCCGCAAGCGAAGGCCGGTGCTCGAGGATACCGCACGTCCTGCGAACAAACGGACGTGCGCCCTTTACAACGCGATCGCGAGGGCGGGCGGCCGGTGCGCCGATGCCCGGCGCACGACTCTGGAAACCGCGCGGTGTCAGTAAACGCTTCGGGCCGCGCTGACCCGATCGGCGAGCTGCTCGAGTTCCGCCTCGTCGGCGAGCGCATCGTCGTCGCGCCGTGATTTCTCGGCGGCGCTCGCGGTGCTCGCGCTGCAGTGATGAACGAGGTCGGGGGCCTGGGTTTCCATGATGTCGATTCGCTTTACGTTGCGCGGGTGCGCGCTCCATTACGCAACCGTTCAAGCAATCGACATGCCACGTACCGGCGAACGCGTGGTTCCCCTAGGGACGGAGCGCGGCAGCCGTGCGCGGGAAGACTTCCTGCCCGTGTCCGCGTCGCTTCACGCGAGTTGTTTTGTCGCGCACCGCCGACAGCAAAGGAGCGAGGATCGACAAGTCGTTGAAGCAATGTGCTATTACGTGTCGCCCGCGGACGACAGCATCCGCCGGCGGGACGCAGCACGCTACGTCTTCGCTTCCTTGAACATCCCCGGCTCCAGCCGGTGGCGCTGCAGCAGCTTGTAGAACTCGGTGCGGTTGCGCTTGGCGAGCTGGGCCGCCTGCGTGACGTTGCCGCCGGTGATCTTCAGCAGGCGTACCAGGTATTCGCGCTCGAATGTCTTGCGCGCTTCCTCGAAGGGGACGAGCGCGGCCGCGTCCTCCTTCAGCGCCGCCTGCACGAGCGTCGCCGGAATGACTGGCGTCGTCGCGAGCGCAACGGACTGCTCGAGCAGGTTCAGGAGCTGACGGACATTGCCGGGCCAGGGTGCGGCCACCAGCAACGCCATCGCATCGGGGGCGAGGGACGGCGTCGGCTTGCGGTAGCGCTCGGCAAGGCGGCGCAGGAAATGCGCGGCGAGCAGCGGAATGTCCTCGCGCCGGTCGGCGAGCGACGGCAGCTTGAGCGAAACGACATTCAGGCGGTAATAGAGATCCTCGCGAAACAGGCCCTGCTCGCGCTGCGAGTCGAGGTCGCGGTGGGTCGCCGAGATGACGCGGACGTCGACGGGGATCGCCTGCGTGGAGCCGACGGGACGCACCTCGCCTTCCTGGAGCACGCGCAGCAGCTTGACCTGCAGCGCCAGCGGCATGTCGCCGATCTCGTCGAGGAACAGCGTTCCGCCGTCGGCAGCCTGGAACAAGCCCTTGTGCGCCTGGATCGCGCCGGTGAACGCGCCGCGCGCATGGCCGAAGAGCTCCGATTCGAGAAGATCGCCGGGGATGGCGCCGCAGTTGACGGCGACGAACGGCTTGTCGCTGCGCCGGCTTGCGTCGTGGATCGCGCGCGCAAGCAGCTCCTTGCCCGTCCCCGATTCGCCGAAGACGAGCACGCTGGCATCCGAATCGGCAACGAGCTTCGCCTGGCGCAGCAGGTCTTCCATCCGCGGGCTGCGGGTGATGATGTTCGCGCGCCACTTCCCGGCGGTGCTTTCGCTGCCGGCGGACTCGCCCCCGGATACCTCGAGGGCACCAGCCACCTTTTTCAACAGGTCCTGGCTGTCGAACGGCTTGGTCAGGTAGCCGAATACGCCACGCTGCGTTGCATTGACGGCGTCGGGAATCGTTCCATGCGCGGTCAGGATGATGACGGGCAGCGCCGGATGCTGGCGATGGATGGCCTCGAAAAGCTGCAGGCCGTCGATGCCGGGCATGCGCAGGTCGGTGATGACGGTGGCCGGACGTTCCACTGCGATCGTCGCCAGCGCGGTCTCGCCACTGTCGGCCGTGCGCACGCGATAGCCCGCCGAGTTGAGACGCAGGCTGATGAGCCTGAGCAGGTCGGGGTCGTCGTCGACCAGGAGGATGTCTCCACGATTCATGAATTCCTTTCGAGGCACGAATGCTTGTTCATCCGGCAAAGCACTCGCGGTGCATGGAAGTTGTGAAACGGGTATTCAGCGCCCCGACCCGCCGGCGCCCGATGCCCCGCCGCCGCCGCCTCCGCCGCTGCGCACCCGATCGCGCAGCAGGCTGCGCTCCATGGCCCGCAGCGCCTCGAGTTTCTGGATCGCCGCGTCGGCCTTCTGCTGCTCGTCGTGTACCGCGCGCTGCCGCTCGTTTACCTGCGCCTGCAGCACCGCGGCGAGATGGCGGATCGGCGACGACGCGGGCGCGCCTTTCGCGACGTTTTCAAAAAGCTGCAGCGCGCGCTGATCGTCCTGCGGCGACGAGTGCAGGAGCGTGTAGAGCACGGCCAGCCGGACACGATTGATATCGGTGCGCTGCCGGGCGAACGTCTGCGACGCCGTGGACACCTCGCGCTTCAGCTCGTCGTTCTGCATCGTGCCGAAGCGCTGCAGGTCGGCCAGCAGCTCGATCATCTGCTCATCCTCCGTCGGCGGCGTCGCAGGGGCCGGCGGTGCGAGGATGATCACCGGCGCCTGCTGCCCGGAGGCCGGCGGCGTCGATGCAGGCCCCGCCGCGTTCGCCGCCGGTGCGCCAGGCGGCGGCGCGGGCAGCGGCGGCTCGACCGGCTCCATCGGCGGCGATTCGACCATCGGCGGATCCGGAATGGCGTAGCTGCCCGGATCGCTTTCGTCGGCCGGCATGACGGGGGTGGGCAGCGAGGTGCAAGCGGCGAGTGCCCATGCGAGCGCCAGCACCGTGCAGGCCCGGCCGCCCCTCATGTCGTGCTCATGAATGTGCCTCCACCAACCGCTGGTGCTGGCGGGCGCTCTCGGCAGCCGCGAGCGGCAGCGACAGCCTGAACCACGCACCGCTCTTGCCATCGGCGCGACCCGCCACTTCGATGGTGCCTCCCTGTGCCAGCGCGTATTCGCGGGCGATGGCAAGGCCGAGCCCGGAGCCCTTGATGCGCCCGTCCACCGGCGCCGGGCCCTGGTAGAAGGATTCGAAAATGCGCTTCCGGTCGGCGAGTGCGACGCCCCGTCCCTCGTCGACGACATCGAGCACCGCGAAGCCGTCCTTCGCGGTCACGTTCAGCCGGATCGTCGCGTTCCGCGGGGAATACTTGAGCGCGTTCGACAGCAGGTTGTCGATGATCGTGCGCAGCTTCTCCGCGTCGCCGATCACCGTGGCCGGCTCGATCTTCGTGTCGAACGTGATCATCCGTGCGACGGCCGCAAGACGCTGCTCGCGCACGACCCGCGCGACGACTTCGGGCAAGGCGACCGGCCCGAGCGCCGCCGGTTCCATCGCCCGTGTCTGCTGATACGCGAGCAGATCCTCGATCAGCTTCTGCAGCGAAAGTGTGTTGTCGCGCACGATACGCACGATGTCGCGCTGCTCGGGCGTGAGCTTGCCGCCCACGTCGTCGCGCAGCAGCTCCGCGCCCTCGCGCACGGCGGTGAGCGGCGTCTTGAGCTCGTGCGAGACGTGCCGCAGGAACCGCGCCTGCTGCTCCTCGAGCTCGGACAGGCGCCCGCGCAGCCATTCGAGGCGCTGGCCGACATAGCGCAAGTCCTGCGGGCCGGTAACCTCGATCGCGTGCGTGAAGTCGGCGCTGCCCATCTGGCGGATGGCCAGATCGAGCTGGCGGATCGGTCGTGCAATCAGCGTCGCGAACACGATCGCGAGCGCGATCGCGATGCCGACGGTCGCAAGGCCGACGTAAATCCATTTCTCGCGGCCTTGCGTGGCGGTCTCCTGCAGCCGCTCGATCGCGCGCTGTGTCAACTGGTTGCTCGCGGCCAGCATCGACTGCGCGCCGTCGACGAGCTTGGAATAGCCGTCGGCGAGCTCGTCGGCCGCCTCGGAGCCGCGTCGCGGCGCGGTCAGCAGCTTGTGCAGCCGGCTTTCGCGATCGGCAAGCTTCTCCAGCGCTTCCTGCGATCCCGGCTCGAGCGGGAGCGCTGCGAGCTGGTTGGTGGTCTGGCGAAACTCTTCGCGCAGCCGCGCGTATTCATCGAGCAGCGCACTGTCCTCGAGAATCAGATGCTGGCGCGCAATGCGCTCGAGCGTCGTCGCCTGCTCGTAGAGCAGGCGGCTCGTGCGCCCGGCTTGCGCGGCCTGCACCACCTCCTGGCGGCCCTGCGATTCGAGCCGGTCGAGCGACAGGATCATCTCGGCGAGCGCGTAGACGAGCGGCAGGCTTACGAGCAGGAAGCCGAGCAGGATGAACTTGAGAAACGAGCGCGGGTAATACACGCGTTGGGGCGAGCGCCGCGGTCGGCGCGCTGGCTATAATCGACGGATTATGACATTGCAGCGTCGTTCGCATTCGGCTTCCCGGCCGGCGCACCGAAGCGACGCCCTGCATCCGGCCCGGGCGTGACGCACGAACCCCTTGCGCTGCTCGCCGCCGTGGCGGCCAACGGCGTCATCGGGCGCGACGGCATGCTGCCGTGGCGCCTTCCCGAGGACCTGCGGCGATTCCGCGCGCTCACCATGGGCCACGCGATCATCATGGGCAGGCGGACCTGGGAATCGCTGCCGCACGCGCTGCCCGGGCGGCAGAACATCGTCGTCACGCGCCAGGTCGGCTACGTTGCCGCCGGCGCATCCACGGCATCGTCGATCGACGATGCGCGTCGCGCGGTCGCGTATCCTGCGCCGGCGTTCTGCATCGGAGGGGGCGAGCTGTACCGCGCTGCGCTGCCGCTCGCCGCAACAGCGTTCGTGACCGAGATCGCGCGCGCCTTCGACGGCGACGCGACGTTTCCCGAGCTGGACGCGAGCGAATGGACCGAAACGGCACGCGAGGCTCACATGCACGAGGGCGCTGACCGCTTCGCGTATGCGTTCGTGACCTACGAGCGCATCGTGCGGCGCCCTTGACTCCATCGGGGAGAAGAAGCGATGTCCGCCAGTGAATTCCACGTGCACGGTCCGCACGATCACGAAGTCGAGCATGCGGCGCACGGGCGCGACCCGTTTTCGGCGCGGATCGCGGTCATGACGGCGATCTTCGCGACGATCGGCGCACTCTTCGGCTACATGGTCGGCGCGACGCAGAACGACGCGCTCCTGTTCAAGAACGACTCGGCGATCCGCAGGACCGAAGCGTCGGACCAGTGGAATTTCTATCAGGCGAAGAGCAGCAAGCAGAACCTGGCCGAGCTCGGCGCGTCGCTCGCGACCGGCGACGCCGGCACGCGATTCAAGGCGGAGGCCGAGCGCTACAACAAGGAAAAGCAGGACATCATGACCCAGGCGCAGAAGCTCGAGAAGCGCTCGGACGAACTCGAGGCGAAGAGCGAAGCGTCGATGCACGTCCATCATCGGTGGGCGCAGGCGATGACGCTGATCCAGATCGCGATCGCGCTCGCCGCCATCACGCTGCTCACGCGCAGCCGCTGGCTGCATTTCGTGTCGTTCGGTGCAGGCGGCGCGTCCGTCGCGATCGGCGTGCTTGCGCTGATGCACGTGTGACCGGCTCGCAGGGTGATTCGGCGATAATGCAGGTCTTCGCATTCGTTTGCTGCACAGGCAACGCGAGTGTGCGCAAGGCCGGGGTGGCGGAATGGCAGACGCAGCGGACTCAAAATCCGCCGCTGGCAACAGCGTGAGGGTTCGACTCCCTCTCCCGGCACCAGCAATGCATGCCCGCTCCCGGAGTGCGGCACGGGCGTGACGGGTCATTCCCCCTGGACGCTCGAGGATTTCGACTACGATCTGCCGGCGGATCTGATCGCGCAGACGCCGGCGCCGCAGCGCACGGCCAGCCGCCTTCTCCACGTCGCCGGCACGCAACTCGACGATCTCGGCTTCGCTGATTTTCCGCGGCTCGTCGGCGACGACGATCTTCTCGTGCTCAACGACACGCGCGTGATCAATGCGCGCATTCGCGGCCGCAAGCCCACCGGCGGCGACGTCGAGATGCTCGTCGAACGGGTGACCGCCCGCGATGCCGCGCTCGTGCAGCTCAAGGCAAGCCACCCGCCCCGCCCGGGCGGCACGATCGAGCTCGCGGCCGGCGCGCGCGCCACCGTCGTCGAGCGTGACGGCCGATTCTTCAGGCTGCGCTTCGAGGGCATCGACGATCTCTCGGATTGGCTCGACCGGCACGGCCTCGTGCCGCTGCCGCCGTACATCACCCACGCGCCCGGCGCCAAGGATGCCGAGCGCTATCAGACGGTGTACGGACGCCACCCGGGAGCCGTGGCGGCACCGACCGCCGGCCTGCATTTCGACCGCGCGATGCTCGCGGCCCTGGCGGAGCGCGGCGTCGCGACGGCCTATATCACGCTGCACGTGGGCGCCGGCACGTTCCAGCCGGTGCAAACCCATCTGATCGCC
>Ga0308173_10001104_pt1 | contig 12972 bp, 10 predicted proteins | sample PhyPR1_FD_203716 | JGI IMG/M metagenome (GOLD analysis project Ga0308173, IMG submission 203716) | Soil microbial communities from UC Gill Tract Community Farm, Albany, California, United States - DLSLS.P.R1 | ecosystem: Environmental > Terrestrial > Soil > Agricultural land | place: USA... | reverse complement strand
CGCCTGCTATCCCACCGCGGACGCCACGCTCGAGGAGGCACAGGCGGCCAAGTACGACCTGGTCTGCCGCAAGCTCGACCTGCGGCCCGGGATGCGGCTGCTGGACGTGGGCTGCGGCTGGGGCGGGATGGTCCGCCACGCCGTGAAGAACTACGGCGTCACGGCCCTCGGCGTCACCCTCTCGGAGCAGCAGGCGGCGTGGGCCGCCAAGTCCATCGCTGAGGAGGGGCTGACCGGCGCCGCCGAGGTGCGGCACAGCGACTACCGCGAGGTCCGCGAGGCCGGCTTCGACGCGGTCAGCTCGATCGGGCTGACCGAGCACATCGGCGTGAAGAACTACCCCGCCTACTTCCGCTTCCTGCGCGACCGGCTCCGGGACGGGGGACGGCTGCTCAACCACAGCATCACCCGGATCGACAACCGCCACCCCGGCATCCCGCGCGCGGGGTTCATCAACCGCTACGTCTTCCCCGACGGCGAGCTGACCGGCTCGGGCACGATGGTGACGACCATGCAGGACGAGGGCCTGGAGGTGCGGCACGAGGAGAACCTGCGTGAGCACTACGGCATGACCTGCCGCGACTGGTGCCGCAACCTCAGCGACAACTGGGACGAGGCGGTCCGCGAGGTCGGCCTGGGGACCGCGAAGATCTGGGCGCTCTACCTCGCCGGGTCGCGGCTGTCCTTCGAGCGCAACCGGATCCAGCTGCACCAGATCCTGGGCGTGAAGGTCCCCGACGACGGCAACGCGCAGTTCCCGCTGCGGCCGACCTGGGGCGCCTGAGCGGCGACCGCCTGAGCGCTGACGGCCGACGGCCCGGACGGGCGACGCCTCTGGCCCTGCGGGGTCAGAGGCGTCGCTGGTCCGGAGCGGTGGGTCAGAGGCGGATCAGCATCTTGCCGGTGTTGCCACCGGACAACAGGTCACGGAAGCCGTCGACCGCCTTGTCGATCCCGTCCACGACGGTCTCGCGCCAGGAGATCTTGCCCTCGGCCAGCCACTGGCCGACCTCCGCCTCGAACTGCGGGCGCAGGTCCTCGTGGTCGGAGACGATGAAGCCGCGCAGGGTGAGGCGCTTGCCGATGATCATCATCAGGTTGCGCGGGCCGGGGGCCGGCTCGGTGTCGTTGTAGGACGAGATCATCCCGCACAGGGCGGCGCGTCCGCCCTGACGCATGGCGCCGATGGCCGCCTCGAGGTGGTCGCCGCCGACGTTGTCGAAGTAGACGTCGATGCCGTCGGGGGCGGCCTGCTTCAGGCCCTCGGCGATCGGCTGGGCCTTGTAGTCCACCGCCGCGTCGAAGCCGGCGTCGTCGAGCAGCCAGCGGGTCTTCTCCGGACCGCCGGCGCTGCCGACGACCTGCGCAGCGCCCTTGAGCCGGGCGATCTGTCCCACCAGGGAGCCCACGGCGCCCGCGGCGGCCGAGACGAACACGCGGTCGCCCTCCGTGAACTCACCGACCCGCAGGAGGCCGGCGTACGCCGTCCGGCCCGGCATGCCGAGCACGCCGAGGTAGGCCTGGGCGGGAGCGAGGGCGGTGTCGAGGACCCGGGTCCGGTCGGCAGCCACCAGTGTGTCGGTGCGCCAGCCCAGCCCGTGGATGACGGTGTCGCCGACCACGATCGGCCGACCGGTGGCGTCGATGGCGCCGTCGCCCACCGCGGTCACCTGCCCGACCGCCTCACCGTCCATCGGGCGGTCCAGCTGGAAGGGCGGGACGTAGGACTTCGTGTCGTTCATCCGGCCACGCATGTAGGGGTCCACCGACAGGAACGTGTTGTGCACGAGGACCTGGCCCTCGCCGGGCTCTGCGAGCTCGACCTGGGCGAGGGCGAAGTCCTCGTCGACGGGAGCCCCGTGCGGTCGGCGGACGAGGTGCCACTCCTGGCTGGTGGTCATGGTGCTGCCTCTCTGCTGGGCGTACGGGCGCGCTCCGGCGCACCCACCGGTGCCAACCGGACCATGGCTCAGGTTCATCCCGTCCCGGTGGGTGAAGGCCGTCACGGCCCGGCGTGACCGGAGGTGCAGTGGAATCTTTTGGCCCCGGGGCGGGTTGGACCGGTAGTCTGAAGGCGCGTCTCCCCGGAGCGCGTGTTGACAAGTGAACAGTGCGACGTGTGCCACCCCACGGGGGTGATCGGTTTCGACGTTGATCGTCATCCCAGGAGAAGCGGGTCGAGGATGCAGAGTTATCTCGTAAACGCTCTCTGCAAAACAACAGGTGCCAATTCCAAGCGCACCGACTTCGCCCTCGCTGCCTGAGCGAGCCTCGAAGTCCGTCAGCCTAGGTTTGCTTTCGGCCTAGATCCTGGCGTCAGCTAGAAAGCTTGCTGCGTAGCCTCGCCGGGGGGTTGCGCGGGACTCTCACCCGGCTGGGCCTGTCAGCGGACGTGTGCGCGCGAGCGCTGGGGCCGAGAAAATCCATAGCGCACTGCACCCGGAGAAGTCCTGGTTTACCGTCAGCGGACGCGGGTTCAATTCCCGCCACCTCCACCACCGGGGTCCTCGTGAACAGCGAGGGCCGGCTCGCGAAATGGAGACGGTCGCCGAGAGGCGGCGGTTGTCCAGGCCCGAGCTCTCACGTCGCACTGGTCGCACCAGAAGGCCCGGCTGTCCTCCACCAGGACGGTCGGGCCTTCTCGTGTGTTGCCGGCTTGGTGTCCCCTCCCGGAGCGAGCCCCTGGGCTCGCAATGGTCACGGGCCGTTCCGCCCTGCATCGACCCAGTCGTCGATCAGGCCGGCTCAGGCAAGGCCCTCGAAGGAACGGACCTCGACCTTGCCCGGCACGCCCTGGACCCCGGTGGCGGGTGGGTGCTGGGACTGGTGCCGGCGAGGGCTCGGTTGTTGACCAGGAGGGTGTCGAGGGGCAACGTGGACCAGGCGCCGGGAATGACGTCGATGCGCACGCCTGCGAGGAGAAGCACATGGGCTCGATCGAACGGCCACCCGCGATCGTCCGCTGGACCCTGCGGCTCGAGGAGGTCACGGCGCTGGACAGGCCGGTGCAGGCGATCGAGCCGACGATACGGTCCGTCTTCGGCAGTGGGACGCGTGGTTCGGTGTTGCGCGGCGGCTGGCTGGGTCACGCAGTCCACCCGCTGCTCACCGACGTCGTCCTGGGCACCTGGACCTCCGCCACCGTGCTTGATGTCGTCGGAGGGCGCGGCTCGTCCGCAGCGGCGCAACGGCTCGTCGGCACCGGACTCCTCGCAGTTGGCCCGACAGCGTGGACCGGGTGGGCGGAGTGGTCGGCGGCGGGGCCGCGTGAGAAGCGGGTGGGCCTCGTGCACGCTGTGACCAACGCCGTCGCGATCAGCGCCTACGCGGCGTCGTGGGTCGCACGCAGGAGGGGCCGGCATGACACCGGGGCGCGGCTTGCTTTCGCCGGAGCTGCCGTCTCCGGAGTCGGCGCCTACCTGGGCGGCCACCTCGCAGAGGCGCGCAAGGTGGCCAGCCGCGATCCCGCCTATGACGATGCTCCGTCAGGGACCCAGGCGGGTTGACGCCACCGGACGAGCGAGAGACGGGTGGATGCACCGGCGGGGGATGGCGTCTCTTCCGCCGCGATGGTCCGCCCGTGCCGACGCGCCAAGGACGCGCCGTGTCGGCAGCCGTTCGTCACCTTCGCCCGTCCGTCAGCGGGCGCCTTGTCGATCGAGTGAGGGGCGCTTCGGGTCGAAGGTCCAGTCGGGGACGAGGTACTGCATGGCGACCGAGTCGTCCCGGGCACCGAGGCCCTGCTCGAGGTAGAGCTCGTGCGCCGCGGCCAACAGATCGCGGTCAAGCTCGACGCCCAGCCCGGGCGCGGTGGGGACGTTGATGTGGCCGTCCTCGATCCGCAGGGGTTCGCGGGTCAGGCCCTGGCCGTCCTGCCAGATCCAGTGCGTGTCGAGCGCGGTGATGTCCCCGGGCGCGGCCGCTCCCACCTGGGTGAACATGGCCAGCGAGACGTCGAAGTGGTTGTTGGAGTGCGAGCCCCACGTCAACCCGAAGTCGTGACAGAGCTGGGCCACCCGCACCGAGCCTGACATCGTCCAGAAGTGGGGGTCGGCCAGCGGGATGTCTACGGCGCCGGTCCGTACGGCGTGCGCCAGCTGGCGCCAGTCGGTGGCGATCATGTTGGTGGCGGTGCGCAGGCCGGTGGCGCGCTTGAACTCGGCCATGACCTCGCGGCCCGAGAAGCCGCCCTCGGCGCCGCACGGGTCCTCGGCGTACGCCAGCACGTCGCCGAGGTCGCGGCACAGCTCGACCGCCTCGCGCAGCAGCCAGCCGCCGTTCGGGTCGAGGGTGATCCGTCCCTCGGGGAACCGCTCGGCCAGGGCCCGTACGGCCTCGACCTCCTCGGCACCCGCGAGCACGCCGCCCTTGAGCTTGAAGTCGGTGAATCCGTAGCGCGCCTGCGCGGCCTCGGCGAGCCGGACGATGGCGGCCGGCTCGAGCGCGGGACGACGCCGCAGCCGCTGCCAGTCGTCGCCGGACTCGGCCGGCCGCTCGTAGGGCAGGTCCGTGCGGTCGATGTCGCCGATGTAGAAGAGGTAGCCCAGCATCGGCACCCTGTCGCGCTGCTGCCCGTCGCCGAGCAGCTCGGCCACCGGTACGCCCTGCGCCTGGCCGGCGAGGTCGAGCAGCGCCGACTCGAGGGCGGTGACGGCGTGCACGGTGGTGCGCAGGTCGAAGGTCTGCAGTCCTCGTCCGCCCGCGTCGCGGTCGGCGAAGCGGCCCGCCACCGCGCGCAGCAGCGAGCGGTAGCGGAGCACCGGCGCCCCCACGAGGAGCTCGGAGGCGTCCTCGATGGTGGCCCGGATCGCCTCCCCGCCCGGCACCTCACCGAGGCCGGTGCGACCGTCGGAGTCGGTGACGATCGCGATGTTGCGGGTGAAGAACGGGCCGTGGGCGCCGCTGAGGTTGAGGAGCATTGAGTCGTGGCCGGCGACCGGCACCACCTCGATGCCGGTGATCGTGGCGCTCACGCGCGATCCTCCAGGACGCCATCGACCCGCCGGGCGAGCCCCCACGGGTTGTCGTCGCGGACGGCCTCGGGCAGCAGCTCCGCCGGCAGGTCCTGGTAGCAGACGGGACGCTGGAACCGCTCGATCGCCAGCGAGCCGACCGAGGTGGTCCGGGAGTCCGATGTTGCCGGGAACGGTCCGCCGTGCACCATCGCGTGGCCCACCTCGACCCCGGTCGGCCAGCCGTTGAAGAGGATGCGGCCGACCCGGTCCTCGAGCACGGGCAGCAGCGCACGGGCTGCGTCGGCGTCGGCGGGTGCGTAGTGGACGGTCGCCGTGAGCTGGCCCTCGAGGGACGCCAGGTGCGGCAGCAACTCCTCGACGGAGTCGTAGCGGACGACCACGCCGGAGGCCCCGAAGACCTCGGAGGCGACGGCACTGTCCTCCTGAACCAGCATCGTGACCGGCGCCTCGGTGACCATGGGGGCCGGGGCGTGCTCGCCTCCCTCGCTTCCGCTGGCCACGACGCGGACGCCGTCCGTGCCGCGGAGCGTCGCGGTGCCCGTGGCGTACGCCTCGGCGATGCCCGGGGTGAGCATCGGCTGCCCGATGGTCTCGGCGACGGCCGCGCCGGTGACGGCGAGGAACGCGTCGCCGGCGTCGCCGGTCGGGAGGAAGATCAGCCCGGGGTTGGTGCAGAACTGGCCGGCACCCAGGGTCAGCGAGCCGACGTACGCCGTCGCGAGGGCCGCCACGTCGCCCTCGGCCAGCGCACCGGGCAGCACGACCACGGGGTTGATCGAAGACATCTCGGCGTAGACCGGGATCGGCTCGGGGCGCGCGGCGGCCGTGGCCACCAGCGCGAGCCCGCCGCCGCGGGAGCCGGTGAAACCGACCGCCTTGATCCGCGGGTCCTGCACCAGGTCCTGACCGAGCTCGACACCGCGCCGCGGGTCGGCGGCGAGCAGGAAGGAGAACGTACCGGCGTGCAGGTCGTGGGCGGCGACGGCGCGGCCGATCGCGCGCGCGACCAGGTTGCCGGTACGCGGGTGGGCTGGGTGGCCCTTGACGACGACCGGGCAGCCCGCGGCCAGCGCGGACGCGGTGTCCCCGCCGGCGGTGGAGAAGGCGAGCGGGAAGTTGCTGGCCCCGAAGACCGCGACGGGGCCAAGGGGGATCTGTCGCTGTCGGATGTCGGCGCGTGGCAGCGGCGCGCGGTCCGGCAGGGCGGGGTCGATGCGGACGCCGAGGTGGTCGCCGCGACGAACGACGGCGGCGAACATCCGCAGCTGGCCGGTGGTACGGCCGACCTCGCCGGCGATGCGGCCCTGCGGCAGGCTGCTCTCGGCCACGGCCGCCTCGACGATCGCGTCCCGGTCGGACTCGATCTCGTCGGCGATGGCCTCGAGGAACGCGGCGCGCTGCTCAGGAGTGGTGGCGCGGTAGGACACGAACGCCTCGGCGGCCGCGGTCGTGGCGGCGGCGACGTCGGCGATATCGCCCTCCGCGCCGGCGATGATGGAGCGGGCCTGCACAGCGGTGCTGGTCATGCTGTCCTCTCGGTTCAGGGGCTCGTCAGGAGATGCGGGCGATCAGGTCTTGGAGCTCGGCGACCTCCGAGTCGCGCAGGTCGGTCAGCGGCGGCCTGACCGGGCCGGCGGGTCGCCCGATGGCAGCGAGGCCGCCCTTGACGATCGAGACGGCGTAGCCGGAGGTGCGGTCGCGGATGTCGAGGTACGGCAGCACGAACTCGTTGAGCCGACGGTAGACCTCGTCGCGGTCCTGGGCGCGCACGGCGTCGTAGAACTCGATCGCCCACTGGGGCACGAAGTTGAACAGTGCCGACGAGTAGGTGCTCACGCCGAGCTGGAGCAGCGGCAGCGCGAAGGTCTCCGCGGTGGGCAGCCCACCGATGTACGTCAGCCGGTTCCCCACCCGGGCGTAGGTGCGGGTCAGCTGCTCGATGCTGCCCACCCCGTCCTTGAAGCCGATCAGCGTGGGGTTGCGGTCGGCGAGGGTCGCCACGGCCTCGTCGCGGAGGACGGCGTTGGCGCGGCTGTAGACAACGACACCGAGACCGGTGGCCCGGCAGACCTGGGTGACGTGCTCGACGAGCCCGGCCTGGCTGGACTCGGTGAGGTACGGCGGCATGAGGAGCAGGCCGTCGGCGCCGGCGGCCTCCGCCGCCCTGGCCTGCGCGACGGCGTTGGCGGTGCTGCCGGTGGCGGGCGCGAGGACCGGTACTGCGCCGGAGACCTCGGCGACCGCGGCGCGGACGACGCGGTCGGTCTCGTCGAACGTGAGCGAGAAGCCCTCGCCCGTGCCGCCCGCGGCGAACAGGCCGGCGACCGGATACTCGGCCAGCCAGGCCAGGTGCTTGCGGTAGGCCGCCTCGTCGAACTCGAGGTCTTGGGTGAAGTGGGTCACCGGGAACGAGAGCAGACCGCTCTTGAGCTGGGCGGCCAGATCGGTGGGGCTGTACTCGGTCACGGGGTGTCTTTCTGTCGTCGCGGATGCGCCGGCGCCTCGCCGGTCCGTTCACGCTAGGACGCTGGGACGATGCCTGTCCAAGCCCGAGTTTGTATTCCGCGATGCGCCGCGGGCATCCACGCGTGGGCTACGTCCCGACCGACGTGACGACGTCCAGCACCCGGCGCACAGCCGGGGTCACGCCGCCGCGCGCCCAGATGGCGTGCAGCTCGACGGGCCGCTCGGGATCGGCGTCGAGCGTGGTGTCGCCGCCGCCGTGCGCCAGCTCCTTGAAGGCCACTCCGAGGATCCGGAGCGAGGCCGCGGAAGCGGGCGCGAGCGCGAGACCGCGGTCGGCGGCGACGAGCAGGATGGCGGTGAGCACCTGGTGGACGCGCTGCTCGATCCGCGGGTGCGCGTTGGCGAGGAAGCGCACCGAGAGCTCGTGGAAGTAGCGCGACTGGTCGGGGTGGTAGCCGATCACGGCCCGGCCCTCGAAGTCGTGCGGGGTGAGTGGGCGGTCCAGCGCGGCGAGCGGGTCGCCGACCGGGACGACCGCCATCAGCGGTTCGCGCAGGACGACCCGGGAGGACAGCAGGCTGGTGTCGAACGGCGGCCTGGCGAGGCCGACGTCGAGCTCGCCGCGGCGGATGCCGTCGACCTGCGCACTCGTGACCCTCTCCGAAAGCAGCACCTCGATGTCGGGCAGCTCGGCGGCGAGTCGGCGCAGTGTGGGCCCCAGGACCGAGATGGCCGAGACCGCCGTGAAGCCGACCCTCACCACGCCGGCCGCACCGGCGTCCACCCGTCGGGCCAGGTCACCGGCCCCCTCGACGAGGTTCAGCATCCGGTACGCCTCTCCCAGGAAGGCGCCCCCCGCTCCGGTGAGCTCGACCCGGCGGTTGTCGCGCACGAGTAGCTGCACGCCCACCGACTTCTCCAGCTTCTGGATCTGGCGCGACAGCGGCGGCTGTGTCATCCGGAGCCGCTCGGCGGCCCGACCGAAGTGCAGCTCCTCGGCCACCGCGACGAACGAGCGCAGCTGGTCCAGCGTGATCACCGCGCCAGCGTAGTCGACGATGCGCGGCACATATCACTCCATGCCGAATGGGGCTTGGACGGGCATCGAAGACGCTGCCTACTGTCGGTGGCCACAGGAGCGCCGCCCCCGACGGCGCCACGACAAGGAGTGACGACGATGCGAGTAACCAGCCGCAACCTCAGCCTCGGTGCGGTCGCCACCGCCACGGCCCTGGCCCTCAGTGCCTGCGGCGGCGTCCAGAACACCGCCGGTAGCGGCAGTGACAGCGGCAAGTACCCGTCCGGAGCAGTGGAGATGCCGGTCGGCGCCTCCGCCGGCGGCTCGTCCGACCTGATCAGCCGACAGATCTCCCAGGGGCTCACCGCCGAGCTCGATGCCTCCTTCCCGGTCATCAACCGCGCGGGTGCCAACGGCGCGCTCGCCGCGGCCGGGGTCGCCAAGGCCAAGCCGGACGGCTCCACGATCTCGGTGCAGAACGCATCCCTGTTCACCATCACCCCCCTGGCGGTCAGCAAGGACGAGGTCACCAGCATCAACGACTTCGACGTCGTCCAAGGGGTCTCCCGCGACGACTACGTGCTCGTGGCCAGCAAGGGCAGCGGCTTCACGTCGATCGACGACCTCAAGAGCCACGGCAAGAAGATCACCTACGGCACCACTGGCGTCGGCACCGGCGCCCAGCTCGCCTGCGCGCTGACCTACAACGTCAACCACACGGCCGCCGAGGCAGTCCCGTTCGACGGTGGCGCTCCCGCCCTGACCGCTCTCCTCGGCAACCAGGTCGACACCGCCTGCCTGCAGGTCGGCGAGGCCATCGAGAACATCAAGGCCGGCAAGATCACCCCGTTGAGCGTCTTCGGCCCTGAGCGTGTCACGTTCCTCCCCAAGGTGCGCACCGCGAAGGAGCAGGGCCTTGACGTCGAGGTCGCGCAGTACCGCTTCATGACGGTGCCGAAGGGCACCCCGAAGGATGTCCAGGACGCCATCGCCAAGGCGATGCAGGCGACGTTCAAGACGAAGAAGTACCAGGACTTCAACGCACAGAACAACCTCACGCCGATGGAGATCCCCGGTGACGAGGTCCTGAAGCAGCTCGAGAAGGACAAGAAGCGGTACGCCGACCTGGTCGCGAAGTACAACATCCACCTCGGCGACGCCAGCTGACGAAGCCGACCAGACCGAGAGACGAGACGACCATGACCGAGCGACCGACCTCCACGGCCCAAGAGCCCGACATCCTTGCCGAGCTCCAGGCCGAGGTCGCCCAGGACCTTGCCGACGAGCGACCGCCCGTCGGCGGCCCGGCGTACCAGGTGGTGGCGGCGGTCGTGGTGCTCGTTCTCGGCATCGGGACGGCCGTGCTCGCGTACGGCTACGGGCTCGGGTCGCTACGGCGGCCCGGCCCGGGGCTGTGGCCGTTCGCGGTGTCGGTCCTGATCGCGGTCCTTGCGGTGCTGCTGCTGGTCCTCGGCCGAGGCCTCGACGACGCCGAGAGGTTCACCCGGTCGAGCCTGCTGGTGCTTGTCGGCGGCGCGACCTTCGTCGGCCTCGGCCTGCTGCTCCCGAGCATCGGCTTCGAGATCCCGGCCGTCGCGCTGGGCATCGTCTGGTTGCGCTTCCTCGGAGGCGAGTCGTGGCGCAGCACGATCGTCATCTCTGTCGCCACGACCGCGGCGTTCTACCTGCTGTTCCTCTACGCCCTGAAGATCCCGCTGCCCCACCTGCTCGCCATCTGATCCCGAGAGGAGACCCCGATGGACTGGAACGCTTTCCTCGACGGCTTCGTGGTCGTGACGCAACCGAACAACCTGCTCTACTGCCTGATCGGCGTCGTGATCGGCATGCTGATCGGCGTGCTGCCGGGCCTTGGCCCCGCCGCCACGATGGCCATCTTGCTGCCCATCGCCTACAACGCCAGCGATCCTGTCTCCGCCATCATCATGCTCGCCGGCATCTACTACGGCGCGCAGTACGGCGGCACCATCACCTCGGTGCTGCTGCGCATCCCGGGTGAGGCCAGCTCCGTGGTGACCGTCTTCGACGGCTTCGCCCTGGCCAAGCGAGGCAAGGCTGGTACCGCGCTCGGCATCGCGGCGATCGGCTCGTTCTTCGGCGCCACCGTGTCGATCATCGGGCTGACACTGCTCGGCCCGGTCGTCGCCGGCTATGCCCTCGACTTCGGGCCGCCGGAGTACGCCGCCCTCGCCCTGCTCGGCGTCCTGCTGGTCGCCACCGTCGGGAACGGCAACACGCTCAAGGCCCTCGTCGCCGCCGCGGTAGGGCTCCTGCTGGCCACCGTCGGCAGCGACAGCTTCACCAGCGCCAACCGTTTCACCTTCGACACCCTCCAGCTTCAGAGCGGAATCGACTTCGTCGTCGTCGCGATGGGCCTCTTCGGGGTCGGCGAGATCCTGTACAACCTCGAGGAGCGCCACGGCAAGATCCACGTGCCCGCCGCGGTCGCCAACATCTGGCCCTCTCGCAAGGACCTCAAGGAAGCCTCACCCGCCATCGGCCGCGGCTCGGTCATCGGCTTCCTCCTCGGCGTCCTGCCCGGCGGTGGCGCCGTGATGGCCTCGCTGGCGGCCTACGCCGCGGAGAAGCGCGTCGCCAAGGACCCCTCCCGCTTCGGCCGCGGCGCCATCGAAGGAGTCGCCGGCCCCGAGTCGGCCAACAACGCGGCCGCCACGTCGTCGTTCATCCCGCTGCTCACGATCGGCATCCCCGCCAACGCCTCGATGGCCATGCTGTTCGCGGCGCTGCTCGTCGTCGGCGTCACCCCCGGACCGCAGCTCATCGCGGAGCGCCCGGACCTGTTCTGGGGCGTCATCAACTCGATGTACATCGGCAACCTGATCCTGCTGATCCTGAGCATCCCGCTCGTCGGCGTCTTCGTGAAGATCCTGCGGGTGCGTCCCGCGATCCTCGCCCCGATCACGGCGCTGATCACGATCCTGGGCGTCTACACGATCAACAACTCGGTCTTCGACATCTTCGTGATGATCGCCTTCGGCATCCTCGGCTACCTGATGAAGAAGACCGGCTTCGAACCCGGCCCGATGGTGCTCGCCTTCGTGCTCGGATCGCTCATGGAGTCGAGCTTCCGCCGCTCGATGCTGATCTTCGGCGGCGACCCGACCGGCTTCCTCACCCGGCCCATCTCCGGGGCCATCCTCGCCTTCCTCGTGCTCGTGCTGGCGCTGCCCCTGATCAAGCTGGCGTTCCGCCGTCGCACCCCCGCCACCACCCCCAGCTCTGACGACATCGACCAGGAAGCAGGCGCGCGATGACCGTGCTGATCGGCTACGTGCCCACCCCCGTCGGCGAGGCGGCCCTCGCGGCCGGCCTGGCGGAGGCCGCCGTCCGCGGCGAGGACGCGGTGATCCTCAACAGCCCGCGCCGCGGCAGCACCGTCGACGCCGACCTCGTCGACACCACCTCGGCCGACGAGCTGGTTTCCCGGGCCCACGAGGCCGGGGTGAAGGCGAGCGTGGACCACGCCGAGCACGGCTCCGACCTGGTCTCGACCTTCGAGACCCTCATCGAGCGCACCGGCGCCTCCTTGGTCGTCATCGGCCTGCGCCGGCGCAGCCCGGTCGGCAAGCTGGTCCTGGGCAGCGACGCGCAGCGCCTGCTGCTCGAGCTCGACGTGCCCGTGCTGGCCGTCAAGCCGGCCCGCTGAGCGTGGACGTCGTCTCCCGGGTCGTCGTCACGCCCGTCGCCTTCCGCGACCCGCCCCTGCTCAACGTCGTCGGCGTCCACCAGCCGTGGGCGCTGCGCGCCGTCGTGGAGGTGCACGCCACCGACGGACTGGTCGGCCTCGGCGAGACGTACGCCGACGAGGCCCACCTGGCCCGGCTCGAGGCGGTCGCCGCCGTCCTGCCCGGGTGCCCCGTGTACGACCTGCACGGGCTGCGGCGCCTGGTCGCCGATGTGCTCGGCCGCGAGACCGGCGGTGCGGGCGCCAGCTTCGGCGGCATGCTCGACGTCTCCTCCGCGTTGGACACCGTCTACTCGCCGTTCGAGGTGGCCTACCTCGACCTGCAGGGCCGCGTGGCGGGGGTGCCCGTCAGCGACCTGCTCGGCGGTGCGGTCCGCGACCGGGTGCCGTTCAGCGGCTACCTGTTCTACAAGTGGGCCGGGCACCCGGGCGGGGAGCCCGACGCCTGGGGCGCGGCACTGGACCCCGACCAGGTTGTCGCGCAGGCCCGCCGGATGGTGGACGGGTGGGGCTTCGGATCGCTGAAGCTGAAGGGGGGCGTGTTTCCTCCCGAGGAGGAGTGCGAGGCGGTCGAGGCGCTGCGCGGGGCCTTTCCGGCCCTGCCGCTCCGCCTCGACCCCAACGGCGCCTGGACGGTCGAGACCTCGCTGAAGGTGGCCGACCGCCTGGCCGGGGTCGTGGAGTACCTCGAGGACCCCACCCCCGGCATCGACGGCATGGCCCGGGTCTCCACCGGGACCGACGTGCCGCTCGCGACCAACATGTGTGTCATCGCGATGGAGCACCTG
>Ga0308173_10001103_pt1 | contig 12973 bp, 23 predicted proteins | sample PhyPR1_FD_203716 | JGI IMG/M metagenome (GOLD analysis project Ga0308173, IMG submission 203716) | Soil microbial communities from UC Gill Tract Community Farm, Albany, California, United States - DLSLS.P.R1 | ecosystem: Environmental > Terrestrial > Soil > Agricultural land | place: USA... | reverse complement strand
CGACAAGTTCGCCGAGGAGCAGCACATGCTCTCCTACGGCCCGGTGCCGCTGGAGATGCTGTGATGAGCCGCGCGCCGACCCGTGTCGGCCTCGTCGGGTGCAGCTCGGCGAAGCTCTCGCGCCCAGCCCCGGCCCGCACCCTCTACACCAGCGCCCTGTTCCGCAAGTCCCGCGACTACGTCGAAGCGACCTGCGACCGCTGGTACGTCCTGTCTGCGAAGCATGGGCTCGTCCACCCGGACGCCATTCTGGAACCGTATGACGTCAAGCTCGGGCGCGTGATTCCGCGCGAACCCGAGCGGAGCGCGCAGCCGATCCACCAATGGGCAGATATGGTCCGTGGGCAGCTGGCAGTCGAGCTGGCAGACGTCCCGCGCGTAACCCTCATCACGGTCGCCGGCGAGCAGTACCGCACGATCCTGCGCCCCTGCCAGTGGCCATACGCGGTACCCATGCGGGGGCTCGGGATCGGCGAGCAGCTCGCGTGGCTCACCGCGGCGCTGTCGGAGGCCAGTCGGTCGTGATCGAGGCCGGATGGCGCTCCGGATCGCTCAACACCGCCGGACACGCCGCCGCCCTCGGCCGTAGCCTCGGCGCGGTTCCAAGGACGCCCCGCCACCACCCGGCGGGGCGTCCTGCCGTGCACGAGGAGGAGCAGCTGTAGGAACCGGTGCGACATGTCCATCACGACCGCGAAAACACCGGCGCGCTACGAGCGAAATGTCCACGCGGCGCTCGCCAAACTTGAGGACAAGTTGTCCATTTCGACTGGACGCGCGTGGCCCGCGCTAAGCGTGTTCCAGGCGGACCCGATGCGGTGCACGCGAGCGCGCAGTGCCATAAGCCGGTCCTTCAATGCGACAGCCCGAGCAGAAGCGGACCCCTCCTCCGCGCGACTGACAACCTCGCCAGAAAGGTGCGGCCGAGCGAGGTGTTGAACACGAGCAGAAGCTGCAGAGCGACTCAGGTTCCCCAGGTCGCACGGAGTATGCGTAGCGCGTCCTCAAGTCCGACATCGGCTGCGGCGCACTGGGCCGATAGTGCCCGGGCGGCCTCGAGTACCTTCCGGTTCGTGGTGGCTGCGGACGGACCGACGCGGGTGCTCCCGCCGGCTTTCGCCGTCAGGAAGCCGTCGGCTTCAAGCGCTCGGTATGCCTTTGCCACGGTTCCGGGTGCTATTGATAGGTCGCGGGCAAGTTGGCGTACGGACGGCAGTCTGTCGTCTGCGGAAAGCTGACCGGACGCGATCAACCCTCGCAGTTGATCCACGATCTGCTCTGCGGGTGGGGTGGACCCAGACAGTTCAATCCGCATGGGCTGCATGGCTGTGTCGTGCGGCGATCGCGGTGAGTTGCTCGATGAAGAGCCGGCACCAGAGGACGAAGCCGACGATGATCGCACCGATGCCAAGACCGAGAAGGGCGGGAGCGAGGACAGCGAACGGAGGGTAGACCGGGACCACCGCGTCGCCCACCGAGACTCCCGTGCTCAAGTTCGCGGTATAGGCGAAGAAGATCAGCACCGTTCCCACGTGTATCAGCACCGCGCCACATGCAGTGACGAGGATGGCGCGGCTCCTCGACCGCCGGGCTGCCAGGTCGCCGGCGGTGTCCTCGGCGATCGGCGGCCGTGCGATCAACGTCAACCCCAGGAGCGTCGTGACAGTGAGCAGCAGCAACAACAAGAGACTTGGCCCGGAGAATGCCCACCCGTAGATCAGCCGGCCCACGATACCGAGACCGGCGTCCTGCAGCCACATCGTGTAAGCGCCGTCCTGGTCCGGTCGCGAAGCCAGTCCACCTGTGACCGCGAGCAGGACGGCGACGCCGACGGCGACCCCGGTCCCAAGCAGCCAGGCGGCGGACGCGAAGGTGAACGGTGTGCGGGGGGCGAGCTCTGCCACCTCCCGCCGCGGTCCACTCGGCGTTGGTACGCACTGAAGCGCCGTTGCAATCACGCCGCCAAGCAACGGCGCCGCAGACTGCCAGTCACCAGGAATGAGCGACAACCATTCGAGGGGCGTCGTGAAGCCCATCGACTGAAAGGGCCAACTGCCGCTGGCAACCATCACGACCTCGACCGCGAGCGCGACGCCAAGCCCAACTGCGGCCAGAATCCTCACCCGCCGGGGAAGGCTAGGGAGCAAACGCGGCCACGTCCTGATGAGCAAGATGGACACCACAACACCGATCACTGCCGGCGCGAGCATCAGCAAAGCAGGCATCGACACCTCACTCTCTGTACTAAACGACCAATACGGTCAGTGTGTCATCCGATTAGTACGGACGCAAGCGCTTCATCGAGAGAGCGAGACAGCTCCACGAGCCGCGCGGTAATCCAAACGCAACCGGCGCGCGGAGGGCCTTCTATTGTCGATCGCTCAGGAGGGGGTCCCTCAACGCGACAGTCGGCGTCCCTGATACCGACCCATGTCGACCACTGGGTGGCAGCCCTTAATGTCGCGTGCTGGAACTCGAGTCGAATGTAGGCGAGGTCGTCGCGAGGGAGTACTGCAGTGAGGATCGCCCCGGTGGGCAGTTCCGCTCCTACGCAGTAGACGAACGGGTCGGTGTCGATCTCGGCGCCGGGCGCCAGAGGGCTTTGTTGCGGCAGCGGAAACTGTCTGGCGATCGACCCGGCGTCAGCCGGACAGCGGAACGACGGCTCCGGAGACCTCAACGTCGATCGGCACATCAGTGCGCTGCAGCGCTTCCCCGATCCGTCTCCCAACGTCTTCAACGGAGGAATTGGCGGGAAGTTCCACGACGCCGAAGTCAAGTCCTGAGGCGTCGTTCCTGACGTATCCAGTCGCGATCTGCACGCCCGGGACCGTACCGAGTTCCATCGCTCGTGAAACCAGCGCTTGGAGCTCGCCGGGTGGGAAGTCGGCCGGCTGAACGACGATCTCGATGTCTTCGGGAGCTTCGGCGAGGAGTGCGCCGAGGGCGGGTGTCACGTCTCCGAACCAGGTGATTGTCACTGTCGATCGGGTGTCGTCGATTGCGACGACGCCAAAGTTCGGGTCTCCCGACAAAGTGGTTTGGACTGTGGTCAGCCAGTCCATGGTCTCGACTCCAATGGGCGGCAGCATCAACGCCTCCGGCGCGGAGGGGTTTGCTGAGGGCTCAGCCGCCGTGCTCACGCACCCGGTCAACGCAGCGAGCCCGACCGCGACGACCACCATCACAGTGCGAACTCGGCGACCACGTCCACGTTGCAAGATTTCCATCGGCCCCTTTCTTAGTCAGACCCGGCTGTCGCCGCGCCTGCCACCAGTCTCCTCATTTTCAAGCGTCACATCTGTCGTCGCGGACACGCGTTGGTCAAGGTCGCTCGGCCGTGAGCGTTGCCCGAAGACGCTCCCGTGCTCTGGCGTAGCGACTCCGCACCGAGCCCGGCCGGCGACGCATCAGTTGCGCTACCTCCGCCAGCGAAAAGCCTTCCCAGTGCACAAGGCGGACGATTTCCTGGTCGACGGGATGCAGTTGAGCGATGGCCTGGTGAAGGTCGACGTGGTCGCTGCTCTCGTGCGCGGCGATGTGGACGGCCACTTCTTGGCGGAGCGCGTCGTAAAGTGCGGCTTCTCGACGCCTCCCCCGCCTGTGGTTTCGCAAAGTGTTGCGCGCCACGCCGTACAACCAGAGGCGAGCCTCCATCACATCGGACGGAAGCTCGTGCGACCGCCGCACTGCGACGACGAAACACTCAGCGGCGAGGTCCGCCGCATCGGCATGGTTCTGCACTCTTCGTGCGAAGTACGCCAGGAGCTTCGGACCCTCTTCCTTGAGAAGCTGCGGCAGATGGTCGACGGTCAGTGCAGTGTCCACGTGCAATCCGAGGTTCCTCCGCGCGATACTCCGGGCCGGTCCAATGGATTCCCTGGCATCTCAGCGTGAATCATGTCGATGAGAAGCAACGCGAACCCTGCTTCCTCACGAGCCTGCTTGCCGCCATACTCGCCTTCGAGCTCGACTGGGTTGGCCAGCCACGTGTCATACGCCCGTTGCCCGATGCCCTCCCAATCATGCTGGGCAACCCACTCCTCGACATCGGAGACATCAGTGCTCATACCGTCCCGCACATCGATACCCATCGCCCACCGGCACGAGACTTCGGTACCGGTGTCGGTCGTGTACTCGATGGGGATAACGGCGTCGAACTCGAAGTCTCCCCACAGGCTCAAGGTCGCGGCAGCAGTCGAAACCAAGAGGAGCGCCGGGACCGCCAGGACAACTCCCCACTTCGCTCTCGGCGACCACCCCTTCGGCTCAGGAGCATCAACCGCGGCAATCGTAAGCCTGTTGACGAGGCCCGGCGTGGCAGCATCATCGACCAGCGACGCATAAGGCGCCTTCGCCAGAAGCCGATCCAGCTCATCCATCATCAATCTCCTTTCCTCACCCCGTACATGTCCTGTCATGGCCGAAACGTTGCACTGCTCGGCATTCACATCTTTTGGTACACCGCGGCAGACCGCGCGCAGCCTCTTAGCCGTCCATTCCCGCCTGCACGCCAGTTGCTCAACGCGACAGAGAGGGACGGCGCGGAAGGGATCGCGGCTCCGATTGCCGGTCCGTGCGCAGTAATCCACAGCTGTCGCGTGCCGAGAACGATTGCCACTAGCTTCGGTCCATGAGATCTTCGCTTCGCCGTCTTGAGGTACTCGTCGACATTTGGATTGTGATCGGCCCGCTGCTACTCGTGATCGGCTCGCTGCTCATCTTCTCCAACCCAGGCTTACTGCCGCTTCTGGGCTTCGCTGCCGTTACGTTCGGCGGACTCCTGCTTCTCGGAGCACTGATCGGCAAAGTGGCTCTTCTTGCGGTGCGCGCCATCGACGAGATGGCGCGGGAAAGATCATCCAGCATCGAGGCATAAAGCTGCCCCGAGGAGTCATCGGGTTGGTCCACGACAACTACGCGCGCTTAGGGTCCTGGTCTGCGACAGCTCTCGTCCTCGGAGAGGATCGGCCCGCAGCACGAGTTTGGGTGTTCTAGGATCCTGGTCGAATCGTTCGCTCGCTCATTGCATTCACGAACTGCACGGCACCCAGGACAAATATCAAGATGCCCGAGAAGATGATCACCCACAGGGCTGGGTTCCAACCGCTGATCCCAGTCTCATCCGCGACGATCGCGTAGTTGTACAGGGCAATGCCGCCGCAAATCGTGACAGTCGCCCCCAGCAACGCGACCGCGCCGCCCAACCAAGTCCTCATCGCCTGCCTCCGATAACCCCGTAGCAGAACAATAGCTGCACGCTAGAGATGCCCGTCTCCCGTGGATCAGCGGTTGCGATGACGGTCCCTCAGCGCACAACCCGAGGCGCAGGAGGCGATCCGACTTCAGGCAATCGCAATGGCCGCTTGCTAGGGGTGAATCCCTGGCGCACACTCGTGCGCTGAGCTCGTTCTCACTTCGCGCCAACTGCGGTCAAAACGAGGGCCTGATGCTCGTCGGCGTCGCAGTACTGACTGAAGGAACCAAAGTATGACTGCGATTCTGTCCCCAGAGGTAGGTCCGCGACCGCAACCAGCAGCGAGTCCGCCTCCATGGCGCTGCCTTCGAAGAATGTCTCCCCCGAGGCAAGTACGGCGCCGTCGCCGTTCTGCGTTTCTTTGGTCCCTTCGGGCCAGATGATCCAAGCGCCGGAGGATTCGGCATCCGGACCCACTGACCTCCACATGAGACAGCCTCGATCTGTCCGGGCAAGCTCACCGCGGACATGCCGCACTTGCGCGCCGGTGGCGGAGGCGATCGAATTCGCGTCACCAGTCGAGAGCACGGGGACGCCCATACCTACCTCCGCCGCACATCCTGCTAGGACGACGCTGATCGCCACCGCCGCCGCGAGCCCCGCGCAGACATGCACAGGCCGCGCAGCGCTCCGATGCCCCACCATGGACGAATCGTACACTCGCCCCCAACCCACCCAGTAGGCCGCTGGACCCCGACAACGGCCATCACTGAGCCGTCGAGAATGAACGCGGCCGGAAGCCGGTCCTCCCGCGACACGACGAGTCGCAAACAGCTCATGCGTGGGGCGTCGGGAGCTGCACCGGAATGTGGATCTGCAGGGTTGGAGGCAGGGAGATCGCGGCCGGGTGAATGAGATTTTGGGTTACGTCCACGGATGCGCTCCGTTCGTCAGGGTGAAAGTGTGATGAAGACCCGGGCGGAACCAGCGGTCGCGACTGAGCTGGCGACCGGTGCACCGTCTTCGGGCTCGCTGATTGTGCTGGGGTTGGTTCGCCAGACGACCCGTAGGGCGTTGATCACGTCCTCGGGTCGGTGCCGGTTGCGGTGGCTTCGTCGACCGGTTCCCGGATGCGCCGGATGACCGATCACGGACCTGGTGCGGCTCGAGTCTATTGATGGCCACCCGGCGTCGGGCGGTCCGGTCCCGATGCTTAGTGGAAGACGAGCACCGTTGGTGCGATGAACATCCAGGTGAGCGCTACAGCCAGGACGGCGATCCCGACGAGGACCCCGGTGAGGATCCTGCGCCGCAATTTATCCGGCCTGGACAACGTGGGGTGAGCTTCGAGTTCTTGAGTGATGATCTCGGCGGGCGTCCCGAAGTCTGCCAAGGTCGCGCCGATCTCGGCGCTCGTAGCATCAGCTGGGATCGCGTCTCGCAAATGAGCTTGAATCTCATCTCGAAGGGTTTGACGACGTTGCTTGGGAAGCTCTGCTGCGAGTCGGTCGAACTCGTTGAGGTAATGGCGAACTGACGATTCGGTCGGCGAGCTCACGGGAGTACTCCTTCTTCGGTTGCGGGATTGGGGATGCTCATGAGGCGGGTAACAGCGCCCGAAAAGGACTCCCACTCGGATCGGAATGCCTTCAGCTCGTCCGCGCCACTCGACGAGAGTGTGTAATACCGGCGCGGGCGTTCCTCATCACTGACGACCCAACTGCTGCGCACGAGGTCGGCGTCGCTGAGCCGGTTGAGGAGCGGATAAAGCGTCCCCTGGCTGGTCAGCAATTGACCTGCCTCATTCAGCCGCTCGACGATCTCCAACCCATAATGAGGCCCGGACTCGAGCAGCGCGAGGATGCAGGGACCCACCACTCCTCGCCGCAGTTGGCTCGCCATCGACTTATCCATGTGAAGGAAGATACCTTGTACCGCAAGATATAGTCAACAACAAGATTCGCTCACGGCCACGGCGGTTACTTGGCGCACTCCCCCCGCGCCGCCATATTGAATCCCGCGACGGGATCAGCGGACCCAGCCTCCGCGTCCGCGTCCCAGAGAGACACCACCTCATACGTCTCCCTCACCCTGAGGAACTGTCCGGGCGGCACGACCGGATCGAGGCGCGCGCGCGCACGGGGGTCCCTCTACGCGACAGTTCCAGTCGCGCGCGCGGAGCCTCCCGTGAGACGCTTCGACCGTGACGCGAGCAAGGATTCTGTTGGCCGGGATAGCGCAGTTCGCGATCGCGGGGATCGCTATAAGTCTCATTGCCTGCTCAGGCTCACCGTCAGCGCAAGAGGCGGACGGCATCACTTTGATGGCCGCGTCCACCCCTCCCGATGCAGTCATGCAAGCGTTAATCACCGGAACTCTGACGACCACAGAATCGGGCTGCTTCGCCGTCGCCAGCGGCGATGTGACGTACCCGCTGCAATTTCCGTATGGAACGGTACTCAGCGATGACGGCCGGACGGTGAAGGTCCCCGGACACCAGCCTCTCGAAGTAGGCGACGAAATTCGAGGCGGCGGGGGGTACGTCCATCTGGATACTGTCCCTGCCGGCTGTGAAGCCCAGAACGAGTATGACGAGTACGCGGTGTGGCAGACCCTTGATGATTGACGATTTCGCAGCCGCACACAATCGCACGGCGGTCCCTCAACGCGACCCTGCGGCGAAGAGCCGATCAGCTTGGCCGCAGCTGGCCTTGGCGTCGTTCAGTAGGCGGGGCGGATCCAATCTGTGATGGGTTCGAAGGTGGGGTCCAGCGTTCGCGTTCCGTCCTCCAATGCGGTGGTGCTCGTGATGATTGTGGCGTGGTCATACTCGATGCGTTTGGTGGCGATGCCAGAGTCTTCGTCGACGACCATGGTCTGTCTCATCGCGGGGTCGCCTCCGTGCTCGAAGGTAAGCAAGAGCGACCGCTGGCCAATGCGCTGAGCGAGCACAGGACGGAAATGCGTCGGACGCTCCCCCCACACCAAGAACTCGGTTGGCCAGAGCATCTTCATCGGCTTGGACATTGAGTCATGAAAGGAGGACGGGTGCGAGTTCCCGTTGCCGTAGTCGACGATGCCCGCAGAGTAGGACCACCGCGCACCGTTGTCGAAAACCGCAGCCCACGACGACTCGGGCTCATCTACCCAGAACCGAAACTGGCGAGTCTCGCCTCGGTCTTGAGTTACTCCTTCCACCAAGAGCGATCGCGGCGAACCGAGCGCGCCGATGTCTGAGCGAAGCTTCGCTCCGTCTGTGGGGCCGAGTACACGATCCAAGAGCATGATTCCCACTCTGGGTGCTCGGGCCGGAGTCCAGCAAGCGGAGCCCGTCCGTCCGGCGCGTCGTCCCGTGTGCGCAGTTATGCGAAGGCCCGTCCCGCCCACGCGCTGCTAGCCCCACAGGCGGTCCGCGTGCGAACAGGGTCGAAGAAGGACACGCTCGCGGGCAAGGGCGTTGATGGGTAGCGGGTTTGTGATTGGGCATGCCACCCTTGGCTCGAAAGGCGGGGGGTTGTCGTGCGTTCAGGTTGGCCGATTCCGGGGAACCCGTGGCCGCACGACATGATCATCACGGTCGATGATCGCCCTCAGCAGTTGCTTGAGCTGCTGTGGGTCCGTGACACGTGGTCACTGGCTGCCGGTCATCCGGACCCGCCGCCAAGCCTGGTCCAGGCCGCTCCTGCAGGTGCGATCCCGGACGACGGGTGGGCGACGTGGAACGCGGCGTGGTCGGGACTGTGGCAGGGCGCCGTGGAGCATGCCGGCCGTGTCATCGGCGCCGATGCGCACGCGAAGCTGACGCGACCCAACCTGGCTCCCCCCGAGCGGCGCGCGCTGCTCGCCCAGATCGTCGGACCCAACTGGCGCGACCAGTTCGGCGACGAGGGGCTGGGCGACGCGTATCAATCCTGGCAAGCGGTACATCAGCGGAACCGGGGTGCGCGGCGCCGCGAGTTGATGTCCGCCGAGCTGGAGCGTCACGCGCTCGACGAGCTGGCCCCCGCGTGGAAACGCGGACTGACCAAGATCGTCACGATTCCCTGCCGTGGAGACCACACCCGCACCATCGGCGCGCACACGCTCCTTGTGACGGACGAGACGCGCGAGGATCTGGGTCGCTACCGTCGCGGACTCGCCACGTTCTGATCGCACGGCAAGGGGTCGGTCTGCGTACTCGCGCCGGCCTTGATCTGGGCGATACGTTCGACGGGTGAGAGCAGAGCTCATCGATCCTCGCGATCAGACGTCTCAAATCGACGATCCGCGCTACCGGGTCTACTTCTGGGACGCGGTCGGCAGAGCCAAGGAGGAGTGGCAACTTTCGGAAGCTGATCTCGATGAAGTTCTCGAGTGGATTCCCTCACAATCTCACGGCCGGAGCCATAGCCTCTGGGCAGTTACGAGGACTGCAATAGGCGTGTGCTTGATTCGCCTGCAAGGCATCGACCTCGACACCGAACCGGACCAACGGCCAATCTGGGCCAAGCAAGTCTCCCGATAGGGCGCGGCAGCCGGTCCCTCAGCGGACAATTCTGGTGGTCCAAAGCGTCACAGTCGAAGACGGGACGTGGAAGGGGGTGCGCACATCGACGAGATGAACGATCGGCCTTCGGGTGGACCTCCGCGGGCAATGCCCGCGCCGCGGCGCGAGTCGACCGGGCCGTTCCTCAGTGCCGTGCTGCGACTAGCGCCGGTATTCGTCCCGCCTGCCGCCGTCCTGGTTGACGCGTATGAATTACCCGACGATTCAGCCGGATGCGCGACCTACTCAACCGGCGACCACACGTACTTCCTGACGGTGCAGAGACAAAGCAACCCTCCCGACCTCGGGGAGATCCTCCTCAATGCCGTGCGCGTTGAGCTCCCTTCGGGATCCACCCGCTTCGATGTGACGGGCTCCGGTTACGTGCAGGTCATCCTCACTCGCTCCTCTGGAGTCGCGGTGACCGTCACCATTTCCTACGTTGACGAGAACGAAGATCGGGGCGGGGTTCTGTCCGACCTTGCCTCCCAGGTCACCGAATTGCTCGATGTCTCATCGACCGACGACATCGGCCTCGCCGGACTCGGTTAGCTCGACGCGCGCGGGCTGGGGAACCCGCTCGCTGTGACGGAGTGTGCCTGATGACCGTCCCGCACCGGACGGTGCGGTGCTGTTGATCGCAAGGGATCCTTGAGCAGGCAACTCCAGCTCAATACGACCCAGAGTCGAAGAACAAGGGCCGGGTGTCAGACGATTCCCGCACCGATTCTGAGTGTCAGATAGGCGATCCCGGTGATCAGGATGGAGACGCCGACCCCTATGCCGAGCACTGGATAAGGGCTCCGTCCCCATGCAAGCGGCAGAGCGAATCCCAGCACGGTTGTCACAACCCACACTGCGATCAGGGCCGGCTGAATGCCATTCGCTGCCAGGTAGGTGAGTGTGTGGTTGCAGGCCCGCTGGGCTCCGCATCCGGCGACCATCAGGCTATTCAGCTGAACCCAAGTCCAGGCCACGACAGATAGAAGAAACTGAAGAACCACGCCCGGCAGCGCTCCGAGTACGTACCCGAAGCGTTGCCGGGCGTTGGTAGGTGTTGCCGCCGAGAGCACCATGTCGTGCGGCCAGGGATCGCTGGGGATCGGTTGTGTGGATCGCATCCTGCTCCTGCCCTTCGGTGGCTCCATCGTTGCGGAACGCCCGACAAGTTCCAAGAGCGGCGGACGGATGAGGGTCCCTCAGCGACAAAGCTGGGGCCACACATCGGATCCCTCGGTGCGACAACGGTGTCGCGGCCAGGTAGCCGCCCCGCCGTGCCGTCGTTCCAGCTGTCGATCCTCGCGTCGAGCAAGATTGGCGTGAACCCAATCGACGGAATCGAGCAATACGGATGTGAGCCCCGATAACGAGGTTATAGAGCGGTCGGCGCGTGAGCCGGCCGTGTTCGCGACGTTGTACGACCGTCACGCGACGTCGGTCTTCCGGTATGCCGCACAACGGCTGGGCGACCACGCCGCGGACGACGTGATGTCGGAGACGTTCCTGGTGGCGTTCGAGAAGCGGGCGTCTTACGACACCGCAGTGGTCGATGCGCGACCGTGGTTGCTGGGTATCGCCACTCGACTGATGCGCAAGCATGTCCGCTTAGAGGCGGTGGCGTGGAAGGGGATGTCAGCTGACCTCGCGGCGCAGATCGCCCCGGACTTCATCGATCTGGCCGGCGCACGAATGGACGCTCAGCGGCTCACCCGGCGGTTGGCGAAGGCGCTGCAGCGACTGTCGGAGATCGATCGGGACACGCTGCTGCTCTACGCCTGGGGCGACCTCGATTACGCCTCGATCGCGTTAGCAATGCAGGTGCCGGTCGGCACGGTGCGCTCACGACTGAACCGGGCGCGGCGCCAGCTGCGCCGCGCAGCGGGCATCGAAACCATCGAACAGGAGACGGAACATGGACGAGCTGACGCTGCTCCGCAGCACGCGTGACGACACGCGGGAACCGAGCACAGATGCCCTGACCGCGGGGCGAGCGGCGCTTCTGCGCCGCATCGCGGACGACGGCGCCACGACCATGACAGCGCAGCCCCGCAAGAAGCGGCGGTGGGTGCCGCGGCTGACATGGGCTGCAGCCTGGGTGGCGGCCGCGATGACGGGTGTCCTCGTGATGGGCAACGTCACCCTGAATGCGCAGTCGGCGTACGCGATCGACGTGCTGCGTTCCGCGGCCACCCAGACCATCCAGTACGCGGATCTCGTCGCGGGCTCCGATCAGTACCTTCGGTCCCGCACGCACGCACGCTGGGGGGTCTGCGACGGGACGGGCTGCGAGCCGAACGATCAGATCCTGGACGTGTACATGCCCGCCGATCCCGAGACGGAATGGGTGCTCTACCGCGACTGGGGAAACGAAGCAGGTGTGCTCACCGGCGCGTCGATCGAGACAACCCGAGCGGTCGACGGCCGGTTCTACGGACCCGAGTCGTCGTGGGTGAATGTCGACTACGCGGACATTCCCCTCGACGGCGCCGCAGCGTACGAATGGATCGACGGCCAGTACATCGGCGGATCAGCATCCCGCGACGAGGACAATTTCGTGCGCATCACCGACATCCTTCGATCCGGTCTCGTCCCGGCGCCACAGCGGGCAGCCCTTCTCAACGCGCTGTCTCGCATCCCGGGGGTTGCGGCCACCGACAACATCGCCAACCTCGACGGCGTGACAGGAGTTGCCATCGGCCGGAACGAACCACTGCGAGAGGGAGAACGACAGGAGATCATCATCGATCCGAACACCGGACTCGTCATCGGCGAGCGGGCCATGAGCGGCGCGACCATCTTCGGTTGGGGACCCAACCAGGAGATGTCGCTGACCGCGATCGAGACCACCGTTGTGGACACGGCACCATGAGCGCGAGCCAACAGGTGAACCCGGCCGCAGTTGATCTGCCGCCGACGCTCTCCGTTCAGGTCCCACTTCCACCGGCACCGACAAGTTGACGACCACAGAGTGGCCGGCGACATGCAGTCGCGGGCCACTCTGTTCCCTATGGTCGACGCGCTAAGGGGTAAGGGGCGCGGAGATAGACACGGACGCGCAATACCTCTCCCGCAGGGACCGAATGGCGGTCCCTCAGCGCGACAGTCCAGGTCAGGCGGAGCTGCCCGCCGGGGGGGCGCTACGTAGTTCGTCAAGCTCTTCGTGGGGATCGTGGCCCGCTTGAATCCGCCGATCGGCTACGGCACCAAGGCAGTCCCGATCTGAATCCCGTTCGCGAGATCTGATCGTGATC
>Ga0308173_10001102_pt1 | contig 12983 bp, 16 predicted proteins | sample PhyPR1_FD_203716 | JGI IMG/M metagenome (GOLD analysis project Ga0308173, IMG submission 203716) | Soil microbial communities from UC Gill Tract Community Farm, Albany, California, United States - DLSLS.P.R1 | ecosystem: Environmental > Terrestrial > Soil > Agricultural land | place: USA... | reverse complement strand
CGGAAGTGAGCATGGTTCGCATGGCCACGTCCAGATCGCCCGCAATGCCGAGCGCGCCAGCAAGCCAGCGCAGCTCTTCGCGAACCCACGGACTTTCCTCGTCTGCGATGGCGGTGCGGAACAGGCTCGTCGCTGCACGTAGCCTTCGCAATGCGACGCGCGTCTGGTGGAGCGCCTCAGGGGCGCGCTTCTCCACGACGGCGGGGTGGTTAAGTCGGAAGTGGCGAACGCAGTTGTCGACGATTTCCTCGAAGCCTTCGGCAACCGTCATGTCGCCGTTCAGAACGACGCGTTCCGCCTTCGCAACGGTGCCACACCGCGGCTGCCCGAGGATGAAGCTATGCTCCGCTCTCGTCATTTTTTCATCATACCAGCAGGCCGCTCTATGATCACGCGATGACTCGCGCCGGATCGAAGATCATACCCGTTCAGGCCGGTGCGTTGCCGTGGCGGCAGAGGCAGGGAAAGAAGAACGGCAAAGCCGAGATTCTGCTCATCACCGGGCGACGCTCGGGACGCTGGATGATCCCCAAAGGATGGCGGATGCTCGGCAAGTCCGTGGCAGAGTCCGCCGCTCAGGAGGCGTTCGAAGAAGCCGGCGTCGAAGGGACGATCGAGCACGAACCGCTCGGCCGCTTCCGCCACGTCAAGCAGCACATCCTCTTCGGCAAGGTCGAAGTGGACATTCAGGTCCATGTACTCAACGTCGAACGCGAGCTCGACGATTGGCCCGAGCGCGGCGAGCGGCTGCGCAAGTGGTTCAGGCTCGAAGAGGCTCCGACGAAGGTCGATTCGGATGAGCTTCGGGAGCTCATCCGGCGCCTCGGAAATCGGCTGCGGGCTTAGCTCCCGTTCCCGGGCGACGCCCGCTTGTAAGGCACGTCGTCAAGCTCGCGTCGCAGCTGCTCGATTTCCGGATCTTCCGCGTCGCCATATTTCGCTTCCAGCCCCACCTCCTCCGGCGTCTGCTCACGGAAGTAAGTGATGGTCAGCCGACGGCCGAACACGTCGTCGCCTCGGATCTTCAGCTCCGCCTCAGAATCGGCTGGCAGATTGTCCCGGATCGTCTCGAGGTACCGAATGAGGTCGTCGAGCGACGTGAACTCGCTGATATCGATAAAGTCCTTGATGCGTCTCGGCACGGCCGAATTGCACTCCGTTCTCAGTGGAATCACGCTGCCGCGGCAGCACGCGTCGCGGCACTAAGCTGCAACGGTTTACAGGGCAACGCGTGAATGGGCGGTTATTTTCCGGTTGCGCGGCGGCCGCGCCGACCTAGCGGCCAGCCGGTTCGGCGTCGCTCAGTCGTTCGCGTCCAAATGTCTGCCCTCATGATCGAGGTGCAGATAATTCGGATTGAACATCGATACGTCCATGAGTCGCTCCAGATGCAGGATGTGCAGTTGCTTGCGTTCCAGCTCGATGAGATTGTCACGACGCAGCTCCTGAAGCGTGCGGTTGACGTGAACGGCGGTCAGGCCTGTGGCGTCGGCAAGATCGTTCTGGGTCAGCGGGAAGTCGCAACGGCCGTCACGGGCACGACCGACGGCCCGCAGCCGCACGTAAAGTTCGACAAGCAGATGGCCGAGCCGCTCGTAAGCGGTGCGCTGTCCCAGGTTGAGCGTCCACTCGCGTTGGATCGCGGTCGACACCAGCTCATGCCACCACAGGGCCTGCGTTATTCGCGGCCGCCCCTCGGTTAGGGCATTCATTTCCTCGGGGGTGATGAGCGCGACCTTTAGCCGCGTAATCGCGCTGATGCTGTGGTCCGTGTGCCGCAGGATGTAGACGTTGACGTCGCAGAAGTCGCCCGGAACGAAGATGCTGACGATCTGCCGCTTGCCGTCCGGCAGGCTCTTGTACCGCGCGCCCCATCCGTCGAGCACCAGGTGCACATAGCGCGGCTTGTCGCCTTCGGAGATTAGATCCCGGCGAGGGTCGATGAAGCGGACGTTCTGAGTGATTTTCGCCAAGGCGGCGCGATCGGTGCTGGATAGTTTCGCGAACGCATCAAGCTTTGTCGCCACCGCAGGTCCCGGATTGAACTGAAACGCCGGATCAACCGTAAGCAGCGTCATCGCGCTTCACCCTCACCTATGTTATTTGAGAATGCGCACAGGGAGGCGGATGAAGAATCATCATGGCCGCCGAAAAAACGCAGTCGGATCAGTCGGTTCTCCTCGGACGACGAGTCCTGCTCGTCGAGGACGAATATTTCATTGCCGATGACTTCAACCGTGCGCTCACCAGCGCCGGCGCGACGGTCATCGGACCATGCGGTTCGGTTTCCAGTGCTCACGATGCCATCACCTCGGGCGGCTTCGAATGCGCGGTGATTGATCTCAACCTGCGCGGCGAGAGCGCCGCGCCGGTCGCCGACCACCTGCTCCGGCTGAACATACCATTTGCCATTGCTACGGGCTACGGCAGTTCGGCCGTTCCAGAGCATCTACGCGGGATCGCCCGGTTCGAGAAACCGTTCGACCCCGCACAGTTGGTGAAAATTGTGGGTATGCTAACGGCCGAAGCCGTCTCCTAAGCTGGCGCTGCGGTTAGATGACTCCGAGCAGCCAGAGAATCAGGATCAAAAGCAGCAAACCGCCGAGACCGATGTACATGACACGCTCCTCTTGTTTGGTTTTGCTGCTGAAACGGTGACCGCGTCCGCCCGTTCCACTCGTTACGCACGCGGCTCGATCTCGACAGGGGTATGATTTTACCCGTCGGCAAATTACCGGATTTGCTTGACTTTCTGACGCTCACCCGCAAATAGCGCGGCGACGGCGGCGCGCGCGTGCGTCGCCTTTTCGCATTTCCATGAAAGGATCAACGCCATGCGGGCGCTGATGAAGACGACCAAGTCGGCAAAGCCGGCCGAGGTCGAGAAGAAATGGCACCTGATCGACGCCGACGGCCTCGTTGTCGGCCGCGTCGCGACGATCATCGCCAATATCCTGCGCGGCAAGCACAAGCCGAGCTTCACGCCGCACGTCGATTGCGGCGACCACGTCGTCGTCATCAACGCCGACAAGGTCCGCTTCACCGGCCGCAAGCTGGAGCAGAAGACCTATTACAAGCACACCGGCTACGCCGGCGGCTTGAAGGAAGTCACTGCGGACAAGGTCCTCGGAGGCCGCTTCCCCGAGCGCGTGTTGGAGAAGGCCGTTGAGCGCATGATCCCGCGTGGTCCGCTCGGCCGCGACCAGATGCGCGCACTGCACCTCTACAACGGCACCGAACATCCGCACGGCGGCCAGGATCCGCAAGTCCTCGACGTCGCGTCGATGAACCGCAAGAACAAGGTGGGCGCATAATGTCCGACACTCGTGAATCGATCGCCGACCAGCTCGGCGCCACCCCGGCTCCGGCCGCGCCCGCTCCGGAAGCTCCCGCCGCCGAAGCTTCGGCTGCTCCGCCGCCCGCCCAGGACGCCGCTCCGCTCCGCGAGCAGCAGCTCGACAAGTTCGGGCGCGCTTATGCGACCGGACGCCGCAAGGACGCTGTCGCGCGCGTCTGGCTGAAGCCCGGCTCGGGCAAGATCGTCATCAATGGCCGCGAGCAGGAAGTCTATTTCGCGCGCCCGTCGCTGCGCCTGGTGATCAACCAGCCGTTCGGCGTCGCCGACCGCGAAGGCCAGTATGACGTCGAAGCGACCGTCAAGGGCGGCGGCCTCTCGGGCCAGGCTGGTGCGGTCAAGCACGGCATCGCCCAGGCATTGAGCCGCTTCGAGCCTGCGCTTCGCACCGCGGTCAAGCAGGCCGGCTTCCTCACCCGCGACCCGCGCGTCGTCGAGCGCAAGAAGTACGGCCGCGCCAAGGCACGCCGTAGCTTCCAGTTCTCGAAGCGCTAATCCTCATCGCAAGGCGCTGAGCGCCGCGGCGATCCACCCGGATTGCTTCGCTCCGCCCGCAAGGACAGCAAGATTAGAGGGCGGTTGGGGGTTATCCCGGCCGCCCTTTCTTCATTCGAAAATCGCCGGATCGACCGCAAACTCCTCCACAGGCGGGCCGAGGACCAGCCGAAACATGAAGCCGCCGACCGCGCCGAGCCCCCCGCAGACACCGACCGCATTGGCCACGTTTCTCCAGTCGCTCGCGAACTCTGCCCCCGCCGTCGCCATCATCAATGACATGAACGGCACCACGCCGATAATCATTCCGGCCAGCGCTCCACTGCCGACGGTGAGCGCAACGCGGCTGCGGAGCAGGAGATAGGCAGGGAGCCCCAACAGCAGCGCATGGCCGATTGTGACAACGAGAGCGGCGGGCAGCGCTATGAGTGCGAGGCCGCCCGTGAAGAGAGCGACGGGCAGTGAAGCGCTGACCGCCCCCGCAATCAGCGCAAGGGCAACGCGCTCGGTTGCCGGGTATCTGTAAGACATGCCTGTCTCCTTTCAGCCTTGGGCGCTCTGCCGACGATCTCGGCGAATGCCGAACGGACCTCGGGATATGCGAATGTGAACCCGAGCCGCTCGGCCTTCGCCGGAATGACCGCCTGGCCGCCGAGCAGCAGCTCGTCCGCGAAGTCGCCGAGCGCGAGCCGCAGCGGTGTTGCCGGAACAGGAAGCACGGCCGGCCGCCGCAGAACGCACCCGAGCTTCGCGGCGAAGGTGCGGTTGTCGACCGGATTCGGTGCGGTCGCGTTGACTGCACCTTCGAACCCGTCGTCGGCGATCGCCTTGACGATCAGGCGCACGAGATCGTCGAGGTGAATCCAGCTCATCATCTGCCGCCCGCTCCCGAACGGCCCGCCGAGACCGAATTCGAACGGCGCCAGCATCCGCGCCAACATCCCGCCGTCGCGCCCAAGCACTAGCCCAATCCGCAGCATCACCAGCCGTACGTCCGCCGCGGCCTCGCGCGCTGCGCCTTCCCAGGCAGCGCAAACCTCGTGGCTGAAGCAGGGCCGGAACTGTGCCTCCTCGGTAAGCCGCTCTTCACCGCGCAGGCCGTACCAGCCGATCGCTGAGCCGCTGACGAGCACCGCGGGCCTGTGCCGAAGGCGCTTGAGCAGGCGACCGACCTCGTCCGTCACCGAGACCCGCGAAGCGATGATCCGCTCGCGCTTCCGAGCCGTCCACGGCGCGTTCGAGATCGGCTCCCCGGCAAGGTTCACCACCGCGTCGATCCGCGCGTTGGAGGCGACCTGATCGAGAGTGGTCAGGATGCGGATCGGGGCCGGCAGATGCGCAGCCGACGAGCGGTCGCGGGTGAGCACCGTCACATCGTGCCCGGCCTCGACGAGCGCCTTGACGAGGCGCGTGCCGACGAACCCGGTCCCGCCCGTTACGAGAATGGAGCGATGGTCCCCCAGCTCATCCGCGAGCCGCGCAAAATCAGGTTCGTCGAACAAAGCCATGCGCCGGGCGGCGGCAAGGTCGCGCAATCCGAAGAGGAAGGTTCCGGCAGAGGCCGACACGCACATCCAGCTCCAGAGGCCGTAGTAAGCTGGCTCGAGCGACTCGGCGCTGTGCATCCAGCCCCAGAGCACCGGCAGCAGAAGCGCGATGATCGCCCCATAATTGAGCGTGAGCAGGGTGTGGGTGACCCGCTCAGTGGGCGGCAGCTTCCGGGTCCGGTCCTCTTCCACGAAGTCCCACAGGGTAATGACCAGTTCGACGATCAGCAGCGCCAGGAATGCAGCGGCAATGATCCCGCCCGGCTGTGCCCAGCCCAGGACGGCGAACATCAGCGAATAGAGCAGGTTGCGGAGCCCGTGGAGCCGCAGCTCGCGCTGCTGGCCCGACCGCCACGCCAGCCGCTCCGTGCCCTCATGATGGAAGACGGTGTCGAAGCCGCCCATCGCAATCTGCATGGTGATCAGCGTCCACAGGATCGTGGTCATTGCTTCGCTCCCGCTTCGTGGAACATGGCGGTCTGGTGGATGAGCTCGCCGAGCCAGCGGTGCTCGAGCTGCAGCACGAACGCGAACCATCCGTGATTGCAGTCGACGTGACTGACGCGCAGGCAGCCCGGCGCCGCCCAGCCGGGAATCCGCAGCCGGACGCTGGCCATGCGCACGAAATAGTGATCGCTGATGAAATGCAGCGCCCCGTTCTCCACCTCGCAGCGGAGCGCGATGCCGAAGCCGCGGCCGACATATTCCTCGAGGCCCGTCGGGCCGGCGAAGCGCTTGCTCGAGTGGATCACCTGCGGGAAGCCGCGCCGGCGCCCATAAATGCGGGTCCAGAACTGGCCGTTACACGCCGCATCCTCGGTGACGAGCACCGCCGCAGCTACGTCCTCGTCGCGCGAAAGCGGCAGCGGGGCGCCGATGATCTTGAGCGCATGGGCGAGAAGCCGGCCCGCGCGGCTCATCCGGCATTCGACGATCTCGCCTTCGTAGGCGACGCTGTCGCCCTCACGGATGCGCTTACTGAAGCGCGACCGGGTTGCCGCAGGGAGAGAGGACCAGGCGGCATCGCCCAGCAGCGCCCGAAAGCGGAGATCGCCTGCCGGCGATCCGTCGTGCGGGCCTCGCCTGAATGGCAGGACTTTCGCGGCAGTTCCGACTTCCAACATACATGCCCCCTGTTGGTCTGTCGTTTCTGTAAAGAGAGAAACGAATGGCTAAATGAACCTCACTCCGAATTGGCTGCCGGCTTCTCCTTTCGAGCAAAGCTGAGCAGGTTCACGACCCGCGAACCCATTTTCACGAGCGTCATGATCTTGGCCGGCGGAACGCCGAGCATCTGGTCGTACCAGCGGTTCAAGGTGTCGACGAAGCCTTGCATCTCGGCGAGCCGCTCGCGCGCGACCCGGCTGACCCGCGGGTCTGACTCGGCATCAGCGACACAGGCGCGAAGGGCTATGGCAGCGGGATCGATCTCTCGCTCCTTGCGCCCTTGGGCGATGCGCCGAACCATTTCCAGCAGGTCAGTCTCGGCCTCGAAATGGTCGCGCCGATCGCCAAGCAGTGGAACGCGGCGCACCAGCTTCCAGCCTATCAATTCCTTGATGCTGTTGGAGACGTTCGACCGCGCCATCCCGAGCGTCTCGGAAATCTCCTCGGCGGTCAGCGGCCGTTCGGACAGATAGAGCAGGGCATGGATCTGCGCGACGGACCGGTTGACCCCCCACTGATCCCCCATCTCACCCCAGTGCAGGATGAACCGCTGAACCGCGAGCGGGAGAGAAGCGGCCTTGACAGGTATTTCTGTCATGACAGAAATATCAGACAGAAAAGCATCAGAGTCAAGCGCGCTTTTTCGCCCACGGCTGTTCGTGGTAAGGCTGAACACCTTCCCTGTGGCGTCCGGCACAAGTCCAACGGAGATGTGCAATGACAGGCAATTCCACAGATCCGCGGCGGCTGGACGGTAAGGTCGCCGTCATCACCGGAGCCACGGGAGGCATCGGCGAAGCCACCGCCCGGCTCTTCCTCGATCTCGGCGCAAAGGTCATGCTCGTCGGCCGCAGCGCCGCGAGGCTGACCGAAACGTACGGCAGGTTGGGCGGCGGAGAGAATTGTGCAACCGCTCTTGCAGACTCGACCGACGAAGCAGCCATTCAGGCTGCGATTGCGGCGGCCGTCGCGCGCTTCGGCGCAATCCACATCCTGGTGGCGAACGCAGGGACGGAAGGCACCCTGAAGCCCCTCGATCAGCTCAGTGTAGAAGACTTCGAACATGTGTTGGGGGTCAATGTGGTCGGCGTCTGGCTCGCGATGAAATATGCGGCACCCGCTATCCAGGCCGCGGGCGGCGGGTCGATCGTCGCCATGTCGTCAGTCGCTGGCGTGATCGGCTTCCCGGCAATGGCGCCCTACATCGCCAGCAAGCACGCCGTGTTCGGGCTGGTGAAGGTCGCAGCCCTCGAGCTCGCCGCCGTCGGGATCCGCGCTAACGCCGTCGCCCCGGGCCCAATCGATAACCGCATGACCCGGTCTCTGGCCGAACAGCTCGGCGGCGGCGACGAATCCGGCTTCCGTACCTTCGTGGAAGCGAAAATCCCGATGGGCCGCTACGGCACGAACGAGGAGATCGCCAACCTGATCGCTTTCCTCTCGAGTGACGCCGCATCCTATTGCACCGGCGGCTTATATTTGGCGGACGGAGGCTACGTCGCGGCCTAGGGCTAGCCCAGCGGCCCTTTTCGATTCTAGGCTGCGCGTCATGCGTCGCCTCGTCCTGCTCCTCGCCGCCATCCTGCTCTCCGCGCCCGCGCTGGCGGACACCTTCATCCTGAGACCTGCTCGCGTGTTCGACGGCGTAAACCCCGCGCCGCACGAAGGCTGGAGCGTTCTGGTCGAGGGCGACCGCATCTCCGCTGTCGGCCCGAACGTAGCGGCACCGCCGGGCGCCAAGGTGATCGACCTCACCGGCACGACCCTCATGCCTGGCCTGATCGAGGGCCATTCCCACCTCTTCCTTCACCCGTACAACGAGACTTTGTGGGACGATCAGGTTCTCCACGAGCCGCTGGCGCTCCGCACGGCCCGCGCGGTCGTCCACGCCCGCGTTACGCTCGAAGCCGGCTTCACGACGGAGCGGGACCTTGGCACCGAAGGCGCCGGCTTCGCCGACGTCGGCCTCAAGCAGGCGATCAATCAGGGCATTGTCCCCGGCCCGCGGATGCTGGTCGCCAGCAAGGCGATCGTCGCGCGCGGAGCTTACGGTCCCAAAGGCTACGAACCCGGCGTCGCCATCCCGCAGGGGGCGCAGGAGGTCAGCGGCGTCGATGAGATGACCAAGGCGGCTCGCGACCAGATCGCTGGCGGCGCCGACGTCGTGAAGATGTACGCCGACTATCATTATGGTCCGCACGAGCCGAGCCGCCCCACCCTCTCCGAAGCGGAACTCGCTGCCGGCGCTGCGATCGGCCATGAAGCCGGGCGCATCGTCGCCGTTCATGCGACCACGGCCGAAGGTATGCGTCGCGCGGTGCTTGCAGGCGTGGATACGATCGAGCACGGCTATCAGGGCACCGCGGAGATCTTCAAGATGATGGCCGCCAAGGGCATCGCTTTGTGCCCGACCATCGCCGCATCGGAAGCCTACGCCCGCTACTTCGAGCATTGGAACGGCCAGGAGCCCGCGCCCGAGAGCGTGCAAGAGAACCGCCGCTCCTTCCGGCTCGCCATGCAGGCGGGGGTTCCGATCTGCATGGGCGGCGACGTTGGGGTCTACACCCACGGCAAGAACTGGCTCGAGATGGAAGCGATGCAGCGCGCCGGAATGTCGCCAGCGCAGGTGCTGATCTCCGCGACGTCGCGCAACGCCCACATCTTCCACCTAAGCGACCGCGGCCAGGTCAAGCCGGGCCTGCTCGCGGACCTCGTCGCCGTCGACGGGGACCCGACGCGCGATGTCTCCGCCGTCGAGCATGTGCGCTTGGTGATGAAGGGCGGACAAGTCGTAAGGGGGCAGTAAGCGTGAACATCGAACGCAGGTCATTTCTCGGAGGGATCGCGCTGCTGGCGGGCTCGGCTGCCGCCCAGACGCCGACACCGTTCGCAGGCGCTTCGGACGGGCCGTTCTTCCCGCCCAAGGAGCGCTTTCCTCTCTGGCCCGGTCCACCGCCGGGTGCGCCGAGAGCGAAGATTGTGCCCAACTGGACGATGAACAACGCGCCGCCGAACCGCGAGCTGTGGATCCGCGGCGTTCCTTTTCCCGAAGTCCACGTCTACCGGCCCGCCCGTCCGGACGGATCGTCGCTGCTCGCCCTTCCCGGCGGCGGCTACGAGTTCCTGTCCGTCCAGAACGAAGGCCTCGACGTCGCCGAGCGCTTCAATGCCGATCGCACCACGGTGTTCGTGCTGACCTACCGATTGCCAGTCGACGGCTGGGCCAACCGCTCGCTCGTGGCGCTGCAGGACGCCCAGCGCGCAGTGCGGCTGATCCGATCCCGCGCTGCCGAGTTCCGGATCGACCCGAACCGCCTTGGCGTCATCGGCTTCTCGGCCGGAGGTCACCTCGCCGCTGATCTGGCGGTCTCGCACAGGGCGCAGGTCTACACGCCGATCGATGCCGCCGACCGCCTCTCCGCCCGCCCAAGCTATGTCGGGCTGGTCTATCCGGTGATCAGCCTCGACCCCAAGACGACCCTCGGAAATTCGGCGCCGAACTTGCTCGGCGAGATTCCCTCACCGGCATTGATCGCGAGCCGCTCCCCGGCGCTTCACGTGAGTTCTGACACGCCACCGAGCTTCGTGACGGCCTCGTTCGACGACGGTCTGGTGCTCATCGACAACAGCCTTCAATGGATCGACGCGTGCCGCCGGGCAAAGGTCTCGGTTGAAGCGCACCTCTTCTCCGAAGGCGGCCATGGCTTCGGCCTGCACCTGCCGAAGGACATGCCCGGCTCGCGCTGGCCCGACCTGTTCGCGCTCTGGATGCGCAAGCACGGGGGTTGATGTGAGGGCGTTCACGCGTGCCGTCAGCCCGCGGCTGGCCGAGTGCCAGCTGACGCATCAGGACCGAGTCCCGATCGACGCGGCCAAGGCTGCGGAGCAGCATTCCGCCTATGAGGCGGCGCTAGGCGACGCCGGGTTCGAAATTGTGCGGCTACCGGAACTCGCGGAGGATCCCGATGCGGTCTTCGTCGAGGACACCGCGCTGCTGCTGGACGGTCACGCGATCATCACGCGGCCCGGGGCGGCATCGCGCATCGGCGAGATTGAATCCACGGCCGCTGGCTTGACGCCGCACTTCGAGCTGCACCGGATCGACGCCGGGCACCTCGATGGCGGCGACGTCCTCCGGATCGGCCAGACCATCTACGTCGGGCAGTCCACACGTACCGACGCCCAGGGGATCGACAGCCTCTCGAAGCTCCTTGGGCCACTGGGGTTCGAAGTCGTTCAGGCGGAGCTCCGCGACTGCCTGCACCTGAAGACAGGAGCTACCTTCGCGGGCACCGACACGTCCGGCACGCCGGTGCTGCTCTACAGCGAACAATCCGTCGATCCGGCGCAGTTCCAAGGAGTGGATCCGTTGGCCGCGCCTGAGGTCTCAGCAGCGAACTGCATACGCGCAGGCGAACGCCTCATCCTGCCGGCGGGCAATCCGCGCACCCTCGAGATGCTGAGGAGCCGCGGCTTCCACGTCGTGGAAGTCGACGTGTCCGAGCTTCAGAAGGCCGAAGCCGGAGTGACCTGCATGAGCCTGATCGACGACCGGCCCTAGCGGTTCACCGTCTCCATGCCGCGCGCATGATAGCGCTCGCCGGCCGCCGCGCCAGGCGGCAGGATATCATCGAGCCGCTGCAGGTCGTCCTGCGTCAGCTGCACCTCCAGCGCGCCGATATTGTCGTCCAGATAGCGCACATGCTTCGTCCCGGGGATCGGAACCACATCCTCGCCCTTGGCCAGAACCCATGCCAGCGCCAGCTGAGCGGTCGTGCAGCCCTTCTCCTGGGCCATCTTCTCGACCTCGCGGACGAGCTGGATGTTCTTCTCGAAATTCTGGCCCTGGAAGCGCGGGTGGTTCTTGCGGAAATCTCCCTCGGGAAAGTCGTCTGGCGACTTGAACTGCCCCGTGAGGAAACCGCGCCCGAGCGGCGAATAAGCGACGTAGCCAATGCCGAGCTCGCGCACCGTCGGAAGCACCTGGTCCTCCGCATCGCGGCTCCAGAGTGACAGCTCCGTCTGCACGGCGGTGATGGGAGAGGTTGCATGAGCCGCGCGGATCGTTCGCGGCGCGGCTTCGGACAGACCCAGGAAGCGGATCTTCCCCTCGTTCTTGAGCCGATCCATCTCGCCGACCGTGTCCTCGATGGGCACGTTCGTGTCGACGCGGTGCTGGTAATAAAGGTCGATCGTCTCGACGTTCAGGCGCCCGAGGCTCGCTTCGCACGCGGAGCGCACATATTCGGGGTCGCCGCGCACGCCGAGGAACTCGCCATTGGGTCCGCGAACGTTGCCGAACTTGGTCGCAAGGAACACCTCGTCGCGCCGGTCGGCGATCGCGCGCCCAACCAGCTCCTCGTTCGCGCCCCAGCCGTACATGTCGGCAGTGTCGAGGAAGTTCACCCCGCGATCCAACGCGTGGTGGATGGTCGCGATCGATTCCTGCTCGCTCCCGCCAACGTAGAACTCGCTCATGCCCATGCAGCCGAGGCCGATCGCCGAGACCTCGGGACCATTGCGGCCGAGCCGCCGTTTGCCGACCTGGAACATAAGCATTCTCCCTTTTCCTTAACCGCCCAACCGGCGGCGCGCTTCTTCGAGCTCAAATGGGATCGAGACCCGCTTGTGGCGAGCGGCCTCGCCCGAGATTATCGACAGTTCGGAACGGCTGATCCCAAGCGACTTCGCGAGCAGGCGGATGACGGCCTCGTTCGCAGCGCCATCCGTGGGAGCTTCGGCGACCCGAACCTCCAGCTCTTCCCTTCCATCCGCCGCTTGCCGCCATGCGCCGATCCCGGGCTTCGCCGATCGGGGCGTCACTCGGATCGGCAGCATTTGCGTCAATCCATGATCGGCGGACCGCCGCCCCCGACCTGCTCGCCCTTCTTCATGAACAGTAGCAGCGGAAGCACCGAGAAAGTGACGATCATCATCAGCTTGAAGTCATCGAGATAGGCAATGAATAGCGCCTGCTTGTTGATCATCATGTTGATGTAGGCGAGCGCTGCAGGCCCTGCGACCGGAACCGCCGTCTGAAGGATCGTCGGGTCGGCAGTGGGGATCGTCTGCTGGGTGATGTTCGCCGCCAAATCGGCGTGGCTCACCTGCGTCATCCGCACCAGCTGCGTGCTGACGATCGAAATGCCGATGGAACCGCCGATGTTGCGCGACAGGTTGAGCAGCGCGGCGCCTGTCGTCCTCATGCGCGGCGCGAGTGTCTGGAACGCCAGCGTCTGCAAGGGCACGAAGATGAGCCCAAGACCAAGTCCCTGCACAACGCCACTGACGATGACAGGCCGTGAAGGCTGATCGATCGCAAAGCCCGTCATCATGTAAAGTGACAGGCCCATCAGGACGACGCCAATCCCGACCAGCAAACGCGCATCGATCTTGCCCGTTGCGCGGCCCGCAATAAG
>Ga0308173_10001100_pt1 | contig 13005 bp, 12 predicted proteins | sample PhyPR1_FD_203716 | JGI IMG/M metagenome (GOLD analysis project Ga0308173, IMG submission 203716) | Soil microbial communities from UC Gill Tract Community Farm, Albany, California, United States - DLSLS.P.R1 | ecosystem: Environmental > Terrestrial > Soil > Agricultural land | place: USA... | reverse complement strand
CGTCCGGATGAAGTGGGCCTCCGACACGTACGCGATCCGCGCCAGCGTCGGCACGTCGAGCGGCTCGGCGTAGGAGCGGTCCATCGCGTCCCGGGCGCGCAGCAGCCGCCGGTTGGACTCCTCGACACCGCGGCTCACGCCCGCGATCCCAGCAAACGGCCGATCAGATGTCGACGCCGCGGGCCCGCAGCCACGGCAGCGGGTCGATCCGCGTCCCGTACTCGCCGCCCTGGTGCACCTCGAAGTGCAGGTGCGGCCCGGTCGACTCCCCGCGCATGCCCAGCAGCGCGATGGTCTCGCCGGCCTGCACGTACTGCCCCGGCTTCACCAGGATCTTGTCCATGTGCCCGTACACGGTGACGTCGCCGTTGTCGTGGAGGATGTAGACGGCCAGGCCGAACCCGCTGGCCGCGCCCGCGCGCAGCACCACGCCGTCGGCCGCCGCGTACTCCGGCGTGTGCATCGGGGCGGCGAAGTCGATGCCGTAGTGGAACGTGCCCCACCGCGCGCAGAAGCACGACGAGATGTGCGCGCCGTGGATCGGCAGCACCGTCTTCGGCCGCGCCGCCTCCCGCGCCGCCGCCTCCTTCGCCGTCCGCTGCGCCCGCGAGGCCGCCACGTGACGCAGCCGGGCCTGCGCCTCGGCCACGGTGATCGACGCCATCGGCATCGCCTCGGTGCCCTGTTCACCGGCGAGCAGCGCCTGCTGCGCCTCGAGCACCGACGTCGGCCCGGCCGACGCCGCCGGCACCTGAAGGCCGACCGCGGCCGCGATCCCGCCCGCCAGCAGCGCCCCGAGCAGCAGCCCCGGGCGGCGGTGCCCGGACGACGGACGACGTCCTGGGCGCCGCGCCCGGGTGGGGCGCACGGCGACCAGGAGATCGGTGGGGGCCTCCTGGCGAGAACGTGCGTCCATGCACCTGCCCGTCTGCTGGGGAAGAGGGCGGCGACCCGGCCTGCACGGCCGGTGTCACCGGTTTCGGCTCGGCACCAATCGAAACATCGTGTGACCGCTTCGTAACCGGGTGCTCGGCGCGTCTCCCGGGACACGCCGAGCGAGCCGCCCCACACGTCCCGCCAGTCACAGCTCTAACTGACATCGATGTCATTCGCCGGGCGCGGCGACCCGTACGACTGCGCCTCGTTCGTTATCGACGAGCGTTGCGCCAACAGCCGTTCACACCGTGTACTGGGAGTCGACACCGGCGTCCCACGAGACGACGGCGAGAACACACATCCACAGCCGAGGAGGAGAGCGATGACGCCCGCCCAGGCTCAGTCCTCCCCCGCGCAGCCGTGAAGATCGTCTACGCCACGTTCCGCGGGCTGTTCGCCGACAACCCGCGGGCGATCTATGAGGCCATCGCGGCCGACCCCGACCACGAGTCGGTCACGCACACCTGGCTCTGCAACGAGAAGACCCGGCCGACTTTCCCGGCCGGCGTCCAGACGGTGATCTACCCGTCCGACGAGGCGGCCGCCGCCCTCGGGTCGGCCGACGTCGTCGTCGCCAACGACTGCCTGTCGATGCCGTGGACCAAGCAGCCGCACACGACCTACCTGCAGACCTGGCACGGCACCCCGCTCAAGCGCATCCACCACGACGCGCTGCCCGTCCGCCCCGGCTGGCTGGACCGCCCCGACCAGGACGTCGCCCGCTGGACCTACCTGCTCTCCCCCAACCCGCCGAGCACCGAGCGCCTCCGCCACGCCTTCCGCTTCGGCGGGCCCGTCGTCGAGACCGGCTATCCGCGCAACGACGTCCTCTCCAGCCCGCACCGCGAGGAGATCCGGGCCCGGCTGCGCGCCGAGCTCGGCATCCCCGACGGGACGACGGCTGTCCTCTACGCCCCCACCTGGCGCGACGACCTCGTCTTCGACCACACCGGCGAGCGCGACTTCGAGTTCCCGATCGACATGGCCGACTTCGCCAAGCGGCTCGACGACCACGTCCTGCTGCTCCGGCTGCACAGCATGGTCAAGGACCGCCCGCAGATCGGCCCCGGCGTACCGGTGATCGACGTGTCCGACCACGCCGAGTCGGCCGAGCTGTACCTCGCCGCCGACGTGCTGGTCACCGACTACTCGTCGGCGATGTTCGACTTCGCCGTCACCGGCAAGCCGCTGCTGCTCTACACGTACGATCTGGAGCGCTACCGGGACGACCTGCGCGGGTTCTACTTCGATCTCGCCGACGTCGCACCCACCCCGCTGCTGCGCACCAGCAGCGAACTCATCGAGGCCCTCGACGATCTCTCCGTCGCCGACGGCAGCTCGGAACCTGCAGACCGTTACACCCGTTTCCGGGACACTTTCTGCTCACTCGAGGACGGCCACGCGACCGAGCGTGCGCTGACCCTGCTCTTCCCGCCCGGCGGCTCCGCCGGGCGACTGACCCAGGAAAGGGGATGAACGTGCGGACCACCGACCGAGCCCTGACGAGCTCTCCGCGAGATCTGGCCCGCACCGCGGCGCCATTTCACCTGCACCGCCACCTGCATCCCCCGGTACAGGCGGTGATCCTGGCCGCCGGCATGGGCACCCGCCTCGGCCGGACGACGCCCAAGCCGCTCACGCCGCTGCACGACGGGCGCACCATCCAGCGGCGCCAGCTCGACGCCCTGCGCACCGCGTTCGGCTCCGACGTCGACATCACCGTCGTCGTCGGCTTCGCCAGCGAGCTGCTGATGCGGGCCTCGCCCGACGTGCGCTTCGCCTACAACCCGCACTTCGCCAGCACCAACACCTCGAAGAGCCTGTGGCGGGGCCTGTCCAGCTGCCGCGGCGACGGGGTGCTCTGGCTCAACGGCGACGTCGTGTTCGACCCCGCCGTCCTCGAGCACGTGCTCGGTCACGTGCGCGACGACGAGAGCTTCGTCTGCGTCGACACGGCGACGGTCGGCGAGGAGGAGATCAAGTACACGCTCGACGACGACGGCTACATCCGCGAGCTGTCCAAGACGGTGATCGGCGGCCTCGGCGAGGCCGTCGGCATCAACTACGTGTCCAGCCGCGACAAGCCGGCGCTGATCGAGCACCTGGCCGCGTGCTCCGATCAGGACTACTTCGAGCGGGCGATCGAGACCGCCATCGAGTTCGAGGGGCTGCGGTTCCGGCCGCTCGACATCTCGCAGTTCAACGCGGTGGAGGTCGACTTCGAGCGCGACCTCGAGCGGGCCAACACGATGTTCTGGGGCGAGCACACGGTCGTGCAGCCCCTGGTCCCCGAGCTGATCTGAGCCGGTCCGGGGCGCCCCGCGGCAGGGGCGCCCCGGATCAGCCGACCGGCACCGGCTGACCGGCGTCCAGCGCCGGCTGCGCGGTCTCCCGGAACCTCCGGACGGCGAGGATGCCGCCCACCACCAGACCGGGCCCGAAGGCGACCAGCACCGCCACCGCCAGCCGCGCCGGCAGCTGCGGTCCGGACGACAGCACGTGGGCCGACCACAGCACGTCGACGTCGGGCAGCCCCTCGACGAGGAACAGCCAGCCCAGGACGGCGGCCAGCAGGCCGGTCATCGCGCCGCGACCGCGGAGCGCCGCCCGGAAACCGAGCCCGGCCACCAGCAGCCCGGTGACGGCGGGGAACAGCGCGGCCAGGATCGCCCCCGCGTGCGACGAGACGCTCGCCGGCGGCGCCGGGGTCGCCAGCGCGTGCCACAGCAACGCGGCCGCCCCCACGAGCAGCAGCGCACCCAGCGGGCGCGGACCACGCCCGCGGAGCCCGGCCGCCACCGGCACCAGGACCAGCAGCACGAGGCCGGGCCAGACCAGCCACGGCGACGGCGGCGGGCTCCAGGTCAGCTCGCCGGTGACCGTGACCGGGGTGTCGCCGTGCCGCAGCGCGATGGTCCACACGAACACCGTGTGCGCGACCGTCGGATCGGCGGCGACCGCCGGCGGCAGCAGCCCCTGCGTCATCCAGTGCGTCCGGTGGTCGTGCCAGACGTAGTCGGACCGGGTCGACACCTGCACCCACTTCGGGGCGGCGTGCGCGTCGGCCTCGGCCGGCAGCGTCACCCGGCCGAACCGGTCGAGGTTGATGTAGGTGGCCGGGCTGCGCTCGTTGCGCCAGACGCCGTCGCGCCCGATCCGCAGGTAGGGCTCGTCGAAGTAGCCGGGCACGTGCACCTCGGTGTCCGTGGGGTTGCTGATCTCCAGGTCGTCGCCGAACTGCAGCACGCGCACGGTCACCCCCGGCATCGCCGGGGTGACCGAGCGGACGCGACCGTCGAAGTCGCTGCCCGCCGCCGCCCCGCCGACGTGCGCCGACGCGGGCCCGGCGACCGCCAGGGCGGCGAGCATCCCGAGCAGCACGACCAGGAGGCGCCCCGCGCCCCGGCTCACGACGCGCCCGCGACCTGGCGGAGGTCCGAGGCGATGTCGCGGGAGGTGTTGCCGGCGTCGAACGCGACGTGCGCCTGATCGTCCTTTCCGTACAGCAGCAGTAACGACGAGTGCGTCTTGCCGTCGTCCTCGGCCAGCGGCACCCCGGCGGAGAGCTGCGCCTGGTCGATCGCGTCCTGCTTGCCGGTGAGCCCGACGAACCGGACCGGCAGGTCCGCGTCGAACCGGTGCAGGTACTCGGCGAGCACCGCGGGGGTGTCGTGGGCCGGATCGGTCGTGACGAACACGACCTGCACCTTGTCGGCGGTGGCCCGGTCCATGCCCCGCAGCGCCACGGCGATGTCGGCCATCGTGGTCGGGCAGACGTCGGGGCACCGCGTGTAGCCGAAGTAGAGCAGCGTCGGGCGCTTGCCCGTGGCGGTCGTGAAGTCGAACGGCTTCTTCGCGGTGTCGGTGAGGGTGAACGACGGCCGGCGGTAGGGCTGCGCGAGGTTGATGCCGGCGTACTTCTGCTGCGGACCCGAGGCCGAGACCGTGGCCGGGGGCGACGCCGCCGAGTGGTCGTGAGCGGTCGTGGCGCCGCAGCCGGCCGCGAGCAGGCCCGCCGCGGCGAGGGCCGCGGCCAGCCGGATACGCACGATCACGACGCCACGGTACGACGCCGCGCGTCCCAGCCGAGCACGACGCCGACCAGCCCGATCAGCAGCGCGACGAGGGCGATCCACGTCGCCGCCCCGGACGACGACGTCGTCGTGGTGGCGTGGTTGCTGTGGTCGGTCGCCGACGCGGCGGCGGCCGGTGGGGTGGCGGCGGCGCCGGTCAGGGTGAGCACGGGCGCCGGATGCTCCGGCTCGGGCGCCCCGGCGATCGTCGGCTCGATCCACGCCACCTGCTTACCGTCGCTGTAACTCTGGACGACGCTGAACGTCAGCGAGTCGACCTTCGGGATCGGGCCCACCGAGAGGGAGAACTCCTGGAACTCCCCCGGCGCGATGCCGCCGCCGCGCACCGCGTCGAACTCGACGACCGACACCCGGTCGGTGAGCGTGTCGCCGTCGTCGGTGACCACCGGCTTGGCGAGCTGCTCCTTGGTCGCCGTGAACGTCCAGCCGGGCACCGGCAGCACGCTCACCGACGCCAGCGGCGTCTTCGTGGGCAGCTGGATGCGGAGCTTCACCGTGCTCGCGGTGTCGCTCTCGTCGGGCACGCGGAAGGTCACCTTGCCCTCGCCGCCGGGAGCGGCGTCGGTCGAGGACACGCCCACGTGGGCCGAGGCGCTGCCGACGCCGAGGGTGAGCAGGCCGGCGAGGGCGGCGGTGACGATGCCGAGGCGGCGCAGGGACACAGGACTCCTGTTCGAGCAGGGACGGCGCACGGTCAGCGCACCGGGAAATCGGTCGTGGCGGTCGTGGCGGTGAACTCGTCGAGGCGGACGACGACGGTGAGGGTCCAGGTGCCGGCCCTGGGAATGTTCATGCCGCCGTCGATGAAGTGCCCGGGCCCGCCCGGCAGCAGCGGCACGGGAATCGGGCCGATCTGCTGCTCCCGCTCGGTGAGGGTCACGGTGATACCGGCGGGCTGGGTGAGCTGGCCCTTGTCGTCGAAGAGATAGAGGTGCAGCGAGTCGGCACCCGGCCGCGCCGGCTCGATCGACACCTGCACGCTGCCCCGCGGCCCGTCGGTGCCCTGCAGCGCCATCGTCGCGTTCACCGGCTGGGCCACGGCGGCCCGCGCCGGGGCGCTGCCGACGAGCACGGCGCTCAGCGCGAGGACGACGCCGGCGAGCGCGAGCTCGACCAGCACCGACCGGCGGAAACCGGGCAGCTCCTCGGCGGCGGCGTCGGCCTGGGCGGAGGCGCGCACGGCGGCCGCCGCCTCGACCGGCTCGGCCGGCTCGTCGGCGGGTGCCGACCCGGCGGCGAAGGCGTGCGCCGAGACCCGGCGGAGCCCGCCCGGCCGGCGGTGCGGTGCGCCCAGGTGCTGTTGCACCCACACCCGCGAGATGCCGGCGGCGGCCAGGATGACCAGCACCACCGCGAGCTTGACGACGAGCAGCCACCCGTAGCGCGTGGCGAACAGGGCGCCCGGGGAACCGACCTCGCGCACCGCCTGCAGCACCCCGGTGACGACCAGCGCAACCACCGAGCCGAACGCGAGCCGGGAGAATCTCGGCAGCGCCGCGGCCAGCTCACCCGCCGGCGTCGAGGGCCGCAGCAGGCCCGCGAGCAGCCCGGCGAGGCCGCCCAGCCAGACCGACATCGCCGCGACGTGCACCGTCGTCACCGGGATCGCGAGTGCCGGCAGCGAGCCCGCGACGGCGTGGCCCACGGCTGCCACGGAGGCCGCCAGCCCCGCACCGAGCACCGCGACGCCGACCACGCCCAGGTGCGACGGCGGGCGGCCGCGGCGCCAGGCCGGCGCCAGCACGGCCAGGAGCGCGAGCGCGAGCACTGCCCGGAGCAGCATCATCCGGCCCGCCGAGGAGGCGAGCGTGGCACTGATCAGCGCGCCGTCGGCGAGGGAGCCGAGCCCGGAGCCCGCCGCGTAGGGCCCCTGCAGCAGGAAGCTCAGCGCCGCGGTGACGGCGACCGTGACCGTCCCCCCGGTGGTCAGCCGGCGCAGCCGGGCCGACGCCCACGCACCGGGCCAGCACACCAGCGCCAGCACCGGGAGACCGAGGGCCAGGGCCAGGCCGGCGAAGCCGACTCCCCGCACCAGCGGCTCGGCGGCGGTGACGACCGGGTCGCCCGCCTCTCCGCCCGACGCGGCGGCTCCGGACACCAGGCTGCCCTTGCCGATCACGAAGGAGTACGCGCCGGCGATCGGATGCGAATCGCTCGACACCACCCGGTAGGTGACCAGGTAGCCGCCGTCGGGCAGGTCGCCGCGCAGGGGGATCGTCAGCACCGCACCGTCGACGTGCGCCGCGCCGGCGTCGGCCCGGCCGCCCGAGGAGCCGAGCACCCGCGCGTAACCGGCACCCAGGGAGACGGCCTCGTCGAACCGGAGCGTGACCCGCTCGGGGGCGGTGGCGACCCGCGCCCCCTCGCCGGGGTCGGTGCTGATCAGGGTGGCGTGGGCCGAGGCCGGCCCGGCGACGACGACGCCGGCCAGCAGCCAGCTCGCGAGCAGGGTGAGCAGCAGGCCCGCGGAGCGCCTCACGCGGCGACCCGCCGACGGGCGACGACGGCCGCGCGGCGCCGGCGGCCGCGCCAGGCCACCGTCGCGACCAGCGCCGTGCCGGCCAGCAGCAGCAGGTGCGCCAGCGCCCGGTCGACCTGCACCCGGCCGGCGGCGAGGTCGGCGAGGGTGACCGGGGCGAGCAGCGCGACGAGCGTGCCCAGGAACGGCAGCGCGCCCGCCGCCAGCCGCGGTGCAGCGGCGACCGCCAGGAACGCGGCCGCCACGGCGAGGTTCCAGGCGCCCGACTCGTGCTCCATGTGCACCGGCGCGCTCATCGCGCCCGCACCCGACGCGAGCACCGGCCACGCCAGCCCGGCCTGGGCCACGCCGACCGCGAGCAGGGCCAGCCGGAGCGCCGTCCCCAGCAGCCGCGCCCGCGCGGCCGCGGCCATGCCGGGCAGCTGGCGGGGCAACGCCGCGAGGACGGCGACCGTCAGGTCCGGCACCGCCGGCGCCGGGGCGAGCCGCACGCGGCGGGTGACGCGGGCGGCATCAGCGGCCCAGGTGGCGCACTCGGCGCACCGGGCCAGATGGGCGTCGAGCACGCCGGCGGACATGCCGAGCGGCGCACCGTCCAAGCGCGCGGAGACCGCCTCACGGAACAATGGGCACTGCATGCTCCATTGGTCGTCCGCCGGGGCGGTCCGGTTCCCGGGCCGCGCGACGGAGTGGCAGACAGAGAGAAGGACATGGACGAGTTGCAGCGGACGGCGGAGGACGCCGCCGCCGGCGATCCGCTCGCCGCCGCAGCGCTCGTCCGGGCGACCCAGCCGGACGTGTGGCGGCTGTGCGCCGCCCTCGGCGACCCCAGCTCGGCCGACGACCTCACGCAGGAGACCTACCTGCGCGCCTTCGGCTCCCTGCACCGCTTCGAGGGCCGCTCCTCGGTGCGCACCTGGCTGCTCTCGATCGCCCGTCGGGTCTGCGCCGACGCCGTGCGCTCGCGCCGCCGCCGCCGGCTCACCCTGGTGCGCGACGTCGCCGACGTCGAGCCGACGGGGCCCGGCCAGGACGCCGACCGCGTGGCCGAGGGCGTCGCCGTCGACGACCTGCTCGCCCGGCTCGCCCCCGACCGGCGCGAGGCCTTCGTGCTCACCCAGCTGCTCGGGCTCCCCTACGCCGAGGCCGCCGAGGTGGCCGGTTGCCCGGTGGGCACCATCCGCTCGCGGGTGGCCCGCGCCCGGGGCGACCTGATCGCCGCGCTGGCCGACGACGGGCCCGCCACAAGCGGCAGTGAACACCGGCGAACGGGAATCTGAACGGCAGGTTAACGACCGGGTACCGGCGACATTTGTGGCGCGGGCGGCACCTATGCTGCCCGACGGTCGCGCGTCCACCACAGAGGGCGACGGCGACCGTCTCCACACCCCCGGAACCGGAGCGACGCGTGCCCTTCACCCTGACGCCCAAGGACTCGAGCTTCTACCCGCTGTTCACCGCCTCGGCGGAGAACCTGGTGGCAGCCACCGAGGTCCTGGCCGACTTCGTCCACGACCACGCGCGCCGCCCGCAGCTGAACGACAAGCTCCGCGAGCTCGAGCACGCCGGGGACCAGACGACCCACGCGATCTTCCGGCAGCTCAACACCAGCTTCGTGACGCCGTTCGACCGCGAGGACATCTACAACCTCGCCAGCGACCTCGACGACGTCATGGACTTCGTCGAGGCCGCCGCCGACCTGGTGATCCTCACCGGCCTGGGCACGCTGCCCGCCGAGATGCACCAGCAGGTCGAGCTGCTGCAGCGCTGCGCCCAGACGACGGCCGCCGCCATGCCGCGCCTGCGCACGATGAAGAACCTCTCCGACTACTGGATCGAGGTCAACCGGCTCGAGAACGAGGCGGACAAGCTCTACCGCCGGCTGCTCTCGCGGCTCTACAGCGGCGAGTTCGACGCGCTGGAGATCCTCAAGCTCAAGGAGGTCGCCGACCAGCTCGAGGAGGCGGCCGACGCGTTCGAGCACGTCGCCAACGTGGTCGAGACGATCGCCGTCAAGGAGTCCTGACCCCGCATGTCAGGCATGACCGTCGGCCTGATCGTCATCATCGTGGTGGCGCTGGCATTCGACTACACCAACGGTTTCCACGACGCGGCGAACGCGATCGCGGTCGCCGTCTCCACGAAGGCCCTCACCCCGCGGGCCGCACTCGCCCTCGCGGCGGTGGCCAACCTCGCCGGCGCGTTCATCTCCACCTCGGTGGCCGCCACGGTCGGCAAGGGCATCATCTCCCCGCCCACCGGCAGCCTCGGGCTCCAGATCGTGTTCGCCGCGTTGATCGGCGCGATCTCCTGGAACCTGATCACCTGGTACTTCGGCCTGCCGTCGTCGTCCTCCCACGCCCTCATCGGCGGGCTGGTGGGCGCCGCCCTGGCCGCGGGCGAGGCGGTGCAGTGGATGGGGGTCTTCGACAAGGTCGTCATCCCGATGGTGATCTCGCCGCTGATCGGCTTCGGCCTGAGCTACCTGTTCATGCTGGCGATCCTCTGGGCGTTCCGGCGGGCCAACGTGAGCAAGGCCCACCGCAACTTCCGGTACGCCCAGATCGGCAGCTCGGCCACGATGGCGCTCGGCCACGGCCTGCAGGACGCCCAGAAGACGATGGGCATCATCACCCTGGCGCTGGTCACCGGCGGTGCGATCTCCAGCTTCGTCGTGCCGCTGTGGGTCATCTTCGCCGCCGCGCTGGCGATCAGCCTCGGCACCTACGCCGGTGGCTACCGCATCATGCGCACGCTCGGCCGCCGGATCATCCAGCTCACGCCGGCCGGGGGCTTCTCCGCCCAGACCGTCGCCTCCGGCGTGATGGTGGCGACGGCCACCGTGTTCGCCGTGCCCGTGTCGACCACGCACATCACGACCGGCTCGGTCATGGGCGTGGGCGCGACCCGGCGGCTGTCGGCCGTGCGGTGGGGCGTCGCCGGCAACATCGTGGCGGCCTGGGTCATCACGCTGCCGGCCGCCGGACTCGTCGCGACGCTAGCCTTCGTCCTCACCCACGCCGTCATCGGGTAGGAGGCGGCCGCGACCGGCAGCCCGCCGCCGCAACCGGTCGCGCTGGGGACGGCGGCCGGCCGCTGGCTGGTCCTGGTCACGGTGCTCGCCTCGGGCATGGCGTTCCTCGACGCCACCGCCGTCAACGTCGCGCTGCCCTCGATCGGGCGCGAGCTGGGCTCGACCCTGTCGGGCCTGCAGTGGACCGTCACCGCCTACACGCTGACGCTGGCCGCGCTGATCCTGCTCGGCGGCTCGCTCGGCGACCGGTTCGGCCGGCGCCGGGTCTTCCTCATCGGGGTCGGCTGGTTCGCCGCCGCGTCACTCGTCTGCGGGCTCGCCCAGACCACCGGCCAGCTCGTCGTCGCGCGGGCCGTGCAGGGCGTGGGCGGCGCGCTGCTCACCCCGGGCAGCCTCGCCCTCATCCAGTCCTCGTTCCGCCCCGGCGACCGGGCCCGCGCGATCGGCGTGTGGTCGGCGCTGGCCGGGATCGCCGGGCTGATCGGTCCCTTCCTGGGTGGCCTGCTGGTCGACGCGGTCAGCTGGCGGCTGGTGTTCCTGCTCAACGTGCCGCTGGCCGTCGTCGTGCTCGTCGCCGGCCGGCACGTGCCCGAGAGCCGCGACGAGGAGGCGCAGGGCCGGTTCGACATCGCCGGCGCGGTGCTCGGGGCGGTGGCGCTCGGCGGGATCACCTACGCGCTGATCACCGGTGGCGAGAGCCTGGCCCGCACCGACGTCGCCGTCTCGGCCGCCGTCGGCCTGGCGGCGGCGGTCGCGTTCGTGCTCCGGGAACGGCGGACGCCGCACCCGATGCTGCCCCCGCGGCTGTTCGCCGACCGGCAGTTCACCGGGGCCAACCTGGCGACGCTGGCGATCTACGGGGCGCTGGGCGGCGGCTCGCTGTTCCTGATCCTGCAGCTGCAGACGGTGCTCGGCTACGCCGCGGCCACGGCGGGTGCGGCGATGCTCCCCTCGATCCTGCTGATCACCCTGCTGTCGCCGCGCGCCGGGACGCTGGCCACCCGCATCGGGCCGCGACTGCCCATGACGATCGGGCCGCTGATCACGGCCGCCGGAGCGTTGTGGCTGACCGGCGTGAACGGCAGCGCCCCCTACTGGGTCGAGGTGCTGCCCGGCTCGCTGCTGCAGGGCCTCGGCATGGCGACGACGGTGACGCCGCTCACCGCGACCGTGCTCGGCGCCGCCCCCGACACGCTGGCCGGGATCGCCAGCGGCGTCAACAACGCCGTGGCGCGGGCGGGCCAGCTGCTGGCCGTCGCGGCGCTGCCGGTCGCGGTCGGGCTCTCCGGCACCGACTACACGAACCCGGCCGCGTTCACCAGCGGCTTCCGCATCGCCATGGTCATCTGTGCGGCGCTGTTCGCGTTCGGGGGCGCGGTCTCGTGGGCGACCATCCGGTCCGACGTCCTGGCCCGCTAGCTCCGTCTAATCCGATCGGTCTGGTACACATAACGCCGTGACACGGACGACGGCACTGCTCCTCGTGAGCAGACGACACGTCGACCTGCTGCGCGTCTGCACCGCTGCCTGTCCGGGCTGCTGACCCGCCGCGCCGTCCCCGGCGCCGCTCCGCCTCCCCCGCTCGTACGCGCCGCGCCCTGTTCGCGGCGACCGCACCCGGAGTCAGCCCCGTGAAGACCCTCGTCCTGATCACCCTCGTCGGCCTCGGCGCCCAGTTGATCGACGGCAGCCTGGGCATGTCCTACGGCGTCACCTCGACCACCCTGCTGCTGCTCCTCGGCGCCACCCCGGCAGCAGCCTCGGCCACCGTCCACCTCGCCGAGATCGGCACGACCCTGGCGTCGGGCCTCTCCCACGCACGGTTCGGCAACGTCGACTGGAAGGTCGTCGCCAAGCTCGGCCTGCCGGGCGCGCTCGGTGCGTTCACCGGCGCCCATGTGCTGGCCGGGCTGTCGACGTCGCTGACCAAGCCCCTGATGGCCGTACTCCTGTTCGCCCTCGGTCTCTATCTCCTCGCCCGGTTCACCCTGCGCGGGTTCGACCGGCGCAACCTCGGCAAGCCGCTGCGGAAGCGCTTCCTCGTGCCGCTCGGCCTGGGCGCCGGGTTCCTCGACGCGATCGCCGGCGGCGGCTGGGGTCCCATCGGGACGTCGTCGGTGCTGACCAGCGGCCGTCTGGAGCCGCGGCGCGTCGTCGGCTCGGTCGACAGCTCCAAGTTCCTCGTCTCCTCGGGCGCCAGCCTGGGCTTCGTCACCGCCATGGGCGCCCATCACATCGCCTTCTCCTGGGTCGCCGGCCTGCTGATCGGTGGCGTCGTCGCGGCGCCGATCGCCGCGTGGCTGGTCCGGCACATGCCGGCACGCCTGCTGGGTTCGCTGGTCGGCGGCATGTTGCTCGTCACGAACGCCCGCACGCTGCTGGGCAGCGACTGGATCGCCGCGTCGGGCCCGGTCCGCGGCGTCGTCTACGCGGTGCTCGCCGCGGTCTGGGCGCTGGCCGCC
>Ga0308173_10001099_pt1 | contig 13016 bp, 10 predicted proteins | sample PhyPR1_FD_203716 | JGI IMG/M metagenome (GOLD analysis project Ga0308173, IMG submission 203716) | Soil microbial communities from UC Gill Tract Community Farm, Albany, California, United States - DLSLS.P.R1 | ecosystem: Environmental > Terrestrial > Soil > Agricultural land | place: USA... | reverse complement strand
GTCAGATCGCGCCGTCTGCTGAGACTGTCCATTCACTTACCTGCTTCCGCATGTGGTCAGACGGCGTTAAATCACGTCTGTACCGAGGGGGTGGGGCGGAGTCGAAGGAGAAAACTGACGTGAATCTCCATTAACATAACCAGGCATGCCGAGGACGGCAAGGGTCAGTTTCTCTCAGGACCGTGCGGTGGTGCCGCCGTCGCCCGTCAACCCCAGTGACCGAATCCAGATCTTGTTGAGCGTGCCGATCAGGGTCTCCGCGTCGTACTCGACGCCTTCGTACGACCACGCCATGACCACGCGCTCGACCATCAGCGTCAGGGCGTGCGCGGTGTGCCGCGGGTCAAGATCGGCATACGCCAGGCCGGCCTTCTGCCACTCGGCGATGGCGCGGGTGACCCGGCTCTGGAAGTGGTCGGCGACCTTGTCCCACTGGGCCTTGAGCCGCTCGTCCTCGTCGCGGGTCTGGTAGACGGCCTGCAGTACGCGGGCGTTGCGCCGGAACGCCTCGATGTAGACCCGGTTGACTTCCTCGATGCGGCGGACGGGGTCCTGCTGGGCGCTCACGTGGTCGGGTGCGATCCCCGTCAAGTCGGCGGAGACGTCCTTCATCAGCTCGTACAGCAGATCGTGCTTGGACCGGTAGTAGTTGTAGAGCGTCCCCGACCCGACCTGCGCCTCGGCGCTGATGTCGGAGAGCCGGGCGTTGTGGAAGCCGTCCCGCTCGAAGACCACCCGGGCCGCGTCGCGAAGCCGCTGTGGCGTGGTCTCGCGGCGCCGGTCGACCCGGGTTCGTCCCCCGGTCTCGGCGCGGGGCTTGGGCACGGCTGCACCTCGTCTCGACGATCGCTGAAGGCGCCGATTTTACAGCCGTAACCGCAGGTGCGGGGCCCGTTAAAGTAGAGGTTGACGTCACTCTCAGTTTTTAGGTACTTTCATGCCCCGCGTGACGCGGCTCACGTCATGCCCGGGCGGCGGGCCTGCGGGTTCGCCCACCGGGCGGTCGAATCGGAGAAGTGAGGGCATCGATGAAGCTGGGTGTACGGCCACGAGGCCTGCTGAGCGCCGGGGTGGGTCTGCTGCTGACGGCCACTGCCGCCTGCTCCGGAGGGTCGGGCCATTCCTCCGACGATCCGACTCTCAGCGGCTCGCCGATCAAGGTCGGCCTGTTCGACCCGGATTCCGGGGCGGCGGCGGTGCCCGGTGTGAAGGCCGGCATGGACGCGGGCGTGAGCTACGTCGCCAAAGAACTGCACGGCATCGGCGGGCATCCGATCGTGGTGGAGGCCTGCTCGATCGACGGCACTCCCGAGACCACCATCGGCTGTGCCAACAAGTTCGTCCAGGACCACGTCGTCGCGGCCTTCGACGGCTTCAACTACAGCTCCAGCGCGGGCATCGGCATCCTCCAGGCGGCCAAGATTCCGCTGATCGGTCAGATCCCGTTCGATCAGACCACCGGGAGCGCGGCGGCCGGGCGCGTCTTCTTCGGCGCGCCCCAGGCGTCGTTCCTCGTCGGCGCGCTGCAGGGCTTCAAGGCCGAGGGCAAGTCGTCGGCGACGTTGACGCTGGTGGACACGCCCGCCTCGCACAAGACCGTCGACACCGAGCTGAAGCCGCTGGCCGCCGCCATCGGGATCAAGGCGACCGGTCTGTACTTCTCGGCCACGAACCCGAACTTCAGCGCGGTGGCGGCCACCATCGGCTCGACCAAGCCCGACGTCGCCGGCCTGATCGCCTCACCGAGCGAGTCGGTGTGCACCCAGCTGATCAAGAACCTGCGCTCGGCCGGCTACTCGGGCTCGATCTTCGTCGCCGCCTGCATGTCCTTCATCAAGTCCGACCCCGCATCCGCCGCCGGGGCGACGCTGTACTCGTCGGTGTGGCTGCCCGGCTCGGAGAAGTACGCCCCCGCGACGGCGGCCGGCGAGCTCAAGACGGCGACCAGGTACCTGACGCAGACCAACGGTCCCGCCGACTACTACGGATACGCCCAGTTCGCCACCGTCGTGGACTTCGCCAAGGCCCTGGCGACCGCGCCGTCACTGAACGACCTGACCGGCCCGGCCGTGCTGTCGGCGCTCCAGTCCTTGAAGAACGTCCCCAGCTTCCTCGGACCCCAGATGACCTGCGGCAAGGCGACGACGCCTGACTGCACCACGCAGATGCTCCTGTTCACGGTGCAGAAGGACCTCACGCTCAAGCCGGTGACCGGCAACTGGATCACCCCGGTCCCGGCGATCATGGCGAACATCCCCGGCGCGAGCTGAGCCACCGAACCGCATGAACGATCTGCTGCAGTTCGCCGTCATCGGATTCTCCACCGGGGCCGTCTACGCGGTGCTCGGGGTCTCGCTCGTCAGCATCTACGCCGCCACCGGCGTGATCAACTTCGCGCAGGGCTCGGTGGCCCTGTGGGCGGTGTGGCAGACCGCCGCGCTCCGCGCGAACGGCACGCTGGTACTGCCGGTCGGCAGCCTCCAGCTGGGGTCGGGATCGATGGGCGGGTGGCCGGCGGTGCTCATCGGCGCTGCTGGCGGCCTGGTCTGGAGTCTGGTCGCGCACCTCCTGGTGTTCCGTCCGCTGCGCCGGGCTCCCGCCCTCGGGCAGGTGGTCGCCTCGATCGGAGTGATGCTGTTCGTCCAGGCACTGGTCCCGCTCCGGTTCGACAGTGCGAGCCTCGGCACCGATCCCAGCGGTCTCATTCCGCTCCCGGTGCTGACCTCCCGGACCATCACCGCGGCCGGCGCCACGATCGCTGTCAGCAACCTCATCCTGGCCGCGGCCGCGATCGGGACGGCGCTCGCGCTGGCGGGTTACTTCCGCTTCACCAGGGCCGGCATCGCCACCAGAGCGGGCGCCGAGGACGAGCAGGCACTACGGTTGATGGGGTACTCGCCGGACCGGCTCGCCGCGTTCGTGTGGGGCGTGACCGGCTTCGCCTCGGGGCTGATCGTGATCCTGGCGGCGCCGGCGATCGGCGGCCTCGACCCGACCAGCTACATGCTGTACGTCGTACCGGCCCTCGCCGTCGCACTCGTGGGCCGGCTGACCTCGATCGGGGTCGCCTGCGGCGCCGGGCTGGCGCTCGGCTCGCTGCAGCAGATCCTTCTGTTCCTGACGGCCAAGCCCTGGTGGCCGTCGTGGGCCCGGGCGGGTGTCGGCGACGCGATCCCCTTCCTCATCGTGGTGGTGGCGTTGTTCCTGCTCGGCAGGGGCATTCCGGAACGTGGAGCCCGTGCGGCGGGTCCGCTGCCGCCGGTGCTGGTGCCGCGGCTCCGGCCGCTGTGGATCGCTGTGCTGGTCGGCGGTACGGCGATCGCCATCGCCGTCACCACCGGCCAGTGGCGCTTCAGCCTGGTGATGTCGGTCATCATCGCGCTGATCTCGGCGTCGGTCGTACTGCTGACCGGCTACCTGGGCCAGATCTCGCTGACCACGATGGCTTTCGCGGGTGCGGCGGGCTTCACGCTGTCGAAGCTGACGACGCACGCGCACATCCCGTTCCCGCTGTCGATGCTGCTGTCGGCCCTGGCCGCGACGGCTCTGGGGGTCGTGGTCGGCGTACCGGCGCTGCGCATCCGAGGCGCCCAGCTCGCGGTCGCCACCATCGCGGCGGCACTCGCCATCGAGAGCTTCGTCTTCAACAATCCGGCGTTGACCCCCTACGCGGGCAACCTGATCGCAGACCCGTCGCTGTTCGGCTTCTCGCTGGCGGTACGCCAGGGCACCGACCTCATCACGCTGCGGTTCTCTTACATGGTCCTTGTGGTCGTGGCGGTGCTGCTGCTGGCTCTGGCGCGTCTTCTGTCCGGGGCCACCGGGCGGGCGTTCCTGGCCGTACGGTCCAACGAACGTGCCGCGGCCGCGGCGGGGGTGAACGTTCCGGCGGTGAAACTGCTCGGTTTCGCGCTCGCGTCGTTCCTGGCCGGAGTCGGCGGCTGCCTCATCGGCTACAGCCGAGGACAGCTCTCGGCCGCGTCGTTCACCGTCCTGGTCGGCCTGGCCGTTCTGGCGACGGCCTACGTCGGCGGCATCACCCGCATCTCGGGGGCGATACTCGCGGGCATCGCAGGGCCGCTGGGGTTGCTGTACCTGGTGTTCACCCAGACGATCGACCTGGGCCGGTACTACACGCTCGTCGTGGCGGCGGCGATGCTCGTGCGTGTGGTGGTCTTCGCACCGCACCGAAGCCCGGTCCGCCGGGCCCGCACGCCGCTGCCGGCCGACGCCGCCCTCGCAACGGAGCCCGCCGATGTCCGATGACCTGAGCCCGCTGCTGTCCACCCACGAGGTGTCCGTCCGGTACGGCGGCGTCCGGGCCAACGACCAAGTGAGCATCGAGGTCGGCCGTGCGGAGATCGTGGGTCTCATCGGCCCCAACGGCGCGGGGAAGACCACCTTCGTCGACGCGGTCACCGGTTTCGCGCCGCACACCGGCACGATCGAACTCGACGGGGTCCGGCTCGACCCGGTGCCCGTACACCGGCGTCGCCGGCTGGGACTCGCCCGGACCTGGCAGTCCGGTGAACTGTTCACCGACCTCACCGTGGCCGAGAACCTCGCTGTCTCCGTCGACCCGGCCGGACTGCGAGGCCTGGTCGCCGATCTGGGGAGACGCCGGCACCGGGCTGATGCGCGGATACACGAGGCGCTGAGCCTGGTGGGTCTGGAAGCGATGGCCGGACGCCGGCCCGGTGAGCTCTCCCTGGGCCGCCAGAAGCTCGCCGGTGTCGCCCGTGCCCTGGTCGGCCGCACTCGTGTACTGCTGCTCGACGAGCCTGCCGCTGGACTGGACACCGAGGAGAGCGCCGAGTTCGGGCGCGAACTGCGCCGGATCGCGGCCTCCGGTCCGGGCGTACTGCTGATCGATCACGACATGACGCTGGTCCTGGACGTCTGCGACCGGGTCTACGTCATGGACTTCGGGCAGATCATCGCCGCCGGCACGCCGAGCGAGGTCAGCAGTGACGACCGGGTGGTCGCCGCCTATCTGGGAAGCCCGGTGGTCCCGTGACCGACGTCCTGCGAATCCGCGGCCTCAGCGCCGGCTACCAGGGGGTTCCCGCCATCCGGGACATCGATCTGCGGGTCGTGGCCGGATCGATCCTCGCCCTGCTCGGCCCCAACGGGGCCGGAAAGAGCACCACGCTGCGCGCGGCCGCCGGTCTGCTGCCGGCACTGGACGGGACGGTGACCGCGGTCGGCTCGCCGGTCACCGGGAGCGTCGAGCGGGCCACCCGGGCGGGGCTCTGCCTGATCCCGGACAACCGGGGGGTCTTCCACGGCCTGACCGTCGCCGAGAATCTCCGGCTGGCCAGGGCGAAGGGCGGCTTCGGCCCGGCGCTCGACCGGTTCCCGCAACTCCGGCCGCTGCTGAACCGGCGCTGCGGCCTGCTGTCGGGCGGCGAACAACAGCTCCTCGCGATCGCCAAGACCCTGCTGCTCCGCCCCAAAGTGCTGCTGATCGACGAGCTGAGCATGGGACTGTCTCCGATCGCCGTGCGACGCATACTGCCGGAACTCAGACGGCTCGCCGACGAGGAGGGTACGGCGATCGTGCTCGTCGAACAGCACATCGACCAGGCACTCGGGGTGGCCGACGAGGCCGTCGTACTCCACCACGGCCGGATCGCGCTCACCGGGCCCGCAGCCGACCTCCGGGCGGACCGGGATCGGATCCAGCGGGCCTACTTCGGCGACCAGGGACGTACGACATGACCTTCGACGACCGGCAGCGAGCCGCGCTCACCGCCATCTGCGACACCTTCGCCCCCGGCGACGGCGCCGCCCTTCCGTCCGCGGCCGCGCTGGGCGCCGTGGACATCGCCGAGGCGATCGCCGGCGGCCAGCCCCGCGAACAGGATCGAAGGCGGCTGGCGCGGCTGCTGTCGCTGTGGGACTCGCGGGCGATGGGACTGTTCCTGGGGACGGGCGGTCGGCGGTTCTCGCAGCTGGCCGCCGCCGATCGGGAGCGGCTTCTGCTGCGGCTGGGCGATTCGTCCTCGGAGCGCAAGCGCGTGCTGTTCCAGGCGTTGCGCGGCCTGGCCACCTCCTCCTATCTGCTCGCCCCGGGCCCGACCGGGTACTCGCCGGTCTGGGAGGCGATCGGCTACCCCGGCCCGCCGGGGACACTCGCATCCGCCCCGCGGCCGAAGCTCACTCCGTTGTCGCCGGCCGCCGACACCCTGCTCGACTGCGATGTCGTGGTGGTCGGATCCGGCGCCGGGGGCGGAACCGCGGCCGCGGTCCTGGCCGCCGCGGGCCTCGGCGTGATCGTGGTCGAGCGCGGCGGCTACTACGACGACGCCGACTTCGACGGGCAGGAGCTCTCCGGCCTGAGCCGGCTGTACGCGGCAGGCCCGGCCGCCACCGCCGAGGGCCAGGTCGCCCTCGTGGCGGGTTCGTGCCTGGGCGGCGGTACCGTCGTCAACTGGACGACCTCCTTTCCCACGCCCGCCGAGATCCGTGCCGAGTGGGCCGGGCTGGGCGCCGCGCAGTTCGCCGACGACGAGTACGGCCGCGCCATCGACGCGGTGATGAGCCGGCTGTCGGTGAACACCGAGCACAGCAGCGCCTCGGCCCGGGACAAGGTCATGGAACGAGGCCTGCGCGCCCTGGGCTGGCATGTCGACGCGATGCCCCGCAACGTGGTGGGCTGCGACATGGGCACCGACTGCGGACGGTGCGGCTACGGCTGCCGGCTCGGGGCGAAACAGTCGGTCACCAAGACCTGGCTCGCCGACGCCGAGGCCGCCGGTGCGCGGCTGGTCGTCGACACCGACGTCCGGGCCATCGACATGAAGAACGGCCGTGCCGTCGGCGTGCGCGGTATCACCGGACAGGGCCAGACGGTGACCGTGCGGGCCCGCGCCGTCGTGGTGGCCGCGGGCGCCATCCAGACCCCCGCCCTGCTGCGCCGTTCCGGATTCACCGATCCGGCCATCGGCCGCTACCTGCGGCTGCATCCCGCCACGGCCGTGTGGGGCGTCTTCGACGAGGAGATCCGGCCATGGGAGGGCGGGATGCAGACCCGCTACTCCCGCCAGGACAGCGATCTCGACGGACACGGGTACGGCGTCATCTACGAGACCGGTCCTGGCAACCCTGCCGCCCTGCAGGGCTTCATGAACTGGCGTGGCGGCGCCGCTCACCTGGCCGCGATGAAGGAGCTCGCGCACACGGCCGGGATCGGGATCATCACCCGGGACCGCGACCACGGCGAGGTCAAGGTGGCCGGGGACGGCGAACCGGTGCCGCACTACCGGCTGTCGGACCACGACGCGGCCCACCTGCGGACCGGGATCGAGGGCGCCACCCGTATCCTGGCCGCCGCCGGATCGCTTCGGCCCACCAGTCCGGGCCGTCCTACGAGCCGGGCCGGCGGGGCACCTACGACGAGTTCGTCGCGGCCTGCCACTCCGCCGGCTACCGGCCCGGCCGCTGTGCGATCGCCGCGCTGCACATCATGGGCACCGCCCGCATGGGCGGCTCCCGGAAGACCAGCGCCACCGACCCCGACGGTGCGACCTGGGAGGTGCCCAACGTCGTGGTGGCGGACGCCTCCTGCTTCCCCACCTCCTCCGGCGTGAACCCCATGATCTCCATCGAGGCCATCGCCTACATGAACGCCGCCCGGCTGGCGGACCGCATCGGCACCGGGGGCTGATCCACTCCGCTGTGATTGACTTGCGCGCATGGCCATGTCCGTCCGTACCTCCGACCGAGTGTCGCCGTGACGCCAGGGACGGGCGCGGCCACCCGCCCGCGTAACCGCAAGCAGTTGATCATCGAATCCGCCGGCCCGGTGTTCAGCGAACGGGGCTACCACGCGGCGTCCATGGAGGAGATCGCCGCCAGAGTCGGCATCACCGCGGCGGCCCTGTACCGGCACTTTCCGAACAAGTACGCGCTGTTCGCCGAGTGCGCGGACGGAATGGTGGAGCGGCTTGTCGGGGCGCTGGACGGGGTGCCCCCCGAGGCCTCACTGGCCGAGGTGCTCGGCGCGCTCGTCCGGGTGACGGTGGAGTACCGGGCGTCGGGCGGCCTGTACCGGTGGGAGGCCCGGTATCTGAACGACGCCGACCGCAGCCGGGTCAGGGGCAAGTTCGCGCAGGTCGTCGAACGGGTGACGGTGGCGGTACGCCGCGAACACCCGCTGCCTCTGGAGGGGCTGCGTACGGCCGCGGCACTGGGCGTGATCGGGTCGGTCACGACGCATCACACCTCCCTCGCCCAGCGCCGGCTCGAGGAGGTGCTCCTGTCCGCGGCGCTCCGGGTGGCGGCGACCGGGCCGGTCTCCGGCGGGCACGTGCGTTCCGCCGACCTGCCCGCCCTGCCGGTACCGCGGACCCGGCGGGCGGAGATCCTCGCGGCGGCCATTCCGCTGTTCGCCAGGGACGGGTTCGCCGATGTCACGAGCGGGCAGATCGCGAAGGCGGTCGGGCTGGCCCCCTCCGCGCTTTACCGGCACTACTCCGGCAAGGTCGACATCCTTGTCGCGGCTTGCATGCAGGCCGCCGGAATCCTGGCCCAGGCCGTCGACCAGAACCTGCACGGCGTCGCCGACCCGCACGAGGCGGTGCACGCGCTGGCGGCGACCTATGTGGCCTACAGCTTCGAGTACACCGCGCTGACCAGCGTCGCCATGGCCGAGATCCCCGGCCTGCCGCCCGATGCACGCCGGCCGCTCGCGCTCGCCCAGCGTGAGCACATCGCCGTCTGGGAACAGCAACTCCTGCTCGCCCGGCCCGAGCTGGCGCCACGGAAGGCCCGGGTCCTGGTCCACGCGGGCCTGGGTGTCGTGGTGGAAGCCGCCCGCGCCGTTCGCTGGGAGGACACTCCCGACCACCGAAACGCCGTCACCGCCCTGATCGTGGCAGCCCTGGGTCTGTAGCCGGGACTGAAAGCTTTCATCCGTCGCCGCAGGTCACCGGCCGCAAACAGGGCCGTCGTTGACGGCGTCCGACGGAAAATCGAACAATGACGCCGCTCTTGTCCACGTTGGTCCGTGAAGGGATTCCCATGGACGTCGCGCGTCTGTGTAGATGGCGGCTACCCGGCCGAAGCGGCCGGGGGCGGGGCGTGCTCGCCGCGGGCGCCTCGATCGTGATGGCCGCGGCCGCCGCGATGGTCGCCGTCACCATCTCCGCCACCCCGGCCGCCGCGTCCGGTACCGGCACCGGCTATCTGCACACCAGCGGCAACAAGATCGTCGACAGTACCGGCGCGACCGTACGGCTGACCGGCCTGAACTGGTTCGGCATGGAGACCGACAACCACACCTTCCACGGGCTGTGGGCCGGCCGGAACGCCACCTGGCGCATGCAGATGGACCACATGGCGCAGCTCGGCTTCAACACGATCCGGGTGCCGTTCACCGGCGACTCGCTGCGCTCCGGAGCACAGGCGACCAGCATCAACTCCGACAGCAACCCGGACCTGGTCGGGCTCAGCCCGCTGCAGATCCTCGACAAGGTCGTCGACTACGCCGGGCAGAAGGGGATGCGCATCATCCTCGACCGGCACCGCCCGTCGGCCGCGGGCCAGACCGCCCTGTGGTACACCTCCAGCGTCTCCGAGGCCAGCGAGATCTCCGACTGGCAGATGCTGGCCCAGCGCTACGCGAACAACCCGACGGTCATCGGCGCCGACCTGTTCAACGAGCCGCACGCCGACGGCACCGAGCCCAACAGCACCGGAGCCTGCTGGGGCTGCGGCGACACCGCCCGCGACTGGCGGCTGGCCGCACAGCGGATCGGCAACGCGGTGCTGCAGGCCAACTCCAACTGGCTGGTCTTCGTCGAGGGAGTCAGCTGCCCGTCCGGCGGCACCCCGAACCAGTGGGACAACGTCCCCGACGACCCGCTGGAGTGCGACTGGTGGGGCGGCAACCTCGCCGCCGCGGCCCAGTACCCCGTGCAGCTGAGCGTGGCGAACCGGCTCGTGTACTCGGCGCACGACTACGGCATCTCGGTCTACGACCGGCAGTCGTGGTTCAACGACGCGAACTTCCCGAACAACCTGCCGGATGTCTGGGACCACTTCTGGGGCTACCTCTACAAGAACAACACCGCCCCGATCCTGGTCGGCGAGTTCGGCAGCACCCTGGCCAACCCGCTGGACGCGCAGTGGATGACCAAGCTGATGAGCTATATGGGCTCGGGCACGAGCGGCATGTCGTTCACATACTGGTCCTGGAACCCCGACTCCGGCGATACCGGCGGCATCGTCCAGGACGACTGGGTCACGGTGAACCAGAACAAGATGAACATCATCGGGCCGTCACTGATCCCGCCGGTCGGCAGTACGCCGGTCACCACCCCGCCCACATCGCCAGGCACGTCGAGCCCGCCGGCCGGAGTCTCGTGCACGTCGAGCTACGCGCTGACCAACACGTGGCAGGGCGGCTTCCAGGCCGGGCTGACGATCACCAATTCGGGCACGTCGACCTGGAACAACTGGACGGTCAACTGGACCATGCCCTCCGGGGTGACGCTCGGCAGCGCGTGGAACGCCACGGTCACCACCAGCGGCACCACGTGGACGGCCAAGGCGCCGAGTTACTCGGCCGGCCTCGCGCCCAACGCGTCGGTGACGATCGGCTTCACGGCCAACGGCCCGTCCACGCCGGGTCCGGCGAACATCCAGTGCTCATGAGCTGACGGGATGAGCGGCGGCGCGAGCCGCCGCTCATTCGTCAGATCTTGTGGCGGGCGATGAGCTGGGCGGCGATGACGTTGCGCTGGATCTCGTTGGTGCCCTCACCGACGATCATCAGCGGAGCGTCGCGGAAATAGCGCTCGACGTCGTACTCCTTGGAGTAGCCGTAGCCGCCGTGCACCCGGATCGCGTCCAGGGCCACCTGCATCGCGGTCTCGGAGGCGAAGAGCTTGGCCATGCCGGCCTCCATGTCGGCCCGGTCGCCCGCGTCGAGGCGTTCGGCCGCGTCGAGGGTGAGCAGCCGGGCCGCGCGCATCTTGGTGGCCATGTCGGCCAGCAGGTTGCCCACGGACTGGTGCTTCCAGATCGGCTTGCCGAAGGACTCGCGCTCCTGGGCGTACCGCACGGCGTCGTCGAGCGCGGCCTGCCCCACGCCGAGCGCGCGTGCGGCGACCTGGATCCGGCCCACCTCCAGGCCGCGCATCATGTGGGTCCAGCCCTGGTTCGGCGTCCCGCCGAGCACCGCGTCCGCGGGGACCCGCATGCCGTCGAAGACCAGCTCGCAGGCCTCGATACCCCGGTAGCCGAGCTTGGGGATCTTCCCGGAGATCGTCAGACCCTCGCCCGGCTCGACCAGCAGGACGCTCATGCCCCGATGGGCCGGCTCGGAGTCGCGGTCGGTCACGCACAGCAGGCCGATCAGCCCGGAGTGCGCCGCGTTCGAGATCCAGGTCTTGGATCCGGTGATCGACCAGCCGTCCCCGTCCGGTACGGCCTGGGTGCGCATGGCCTGCAGGTCGCTGCCGCCCGACGGCTCGGTGAGCGCCATCGTCGCCCGGATCCGGCCGTCGGCCATCGCGGGCAGGTATCTCGCCCGCTGCTCGGGCGTGCCGAAGGTCTTGATCAGGTACGTGATCACGGAGTGGCCGCCGATCGCTCCGGCCAGGCTCATCCAGCCGCGGGCCAGTTCCTCCGTGACCCGGGCGAAGCACGCCGTGCTGACGTCGATGCCCCCGTGTTCGGCCGGTGCCAGCAGCCCGAAGAACCCCAGGTCCTTCATCTCCTCGATGAACTCCGCCGGGTAGAGGTCGTCCTGCTCGAACTCGCGTACGCGCGGGCGAACCCGCTCGTCGACGAACTCGGCGACAAGGGCGACCATCTGCGCCTCGTCCTCGTTGAGCCCCATGGCCTGATCCCTTCCTGAGCCGAAGCCGCCGAAACGCCGGGGCCGGATCGCCGTCAGTTCGCCAGCATGGCCCAGACGGGCGGGAACGCGCCGATCGGGGTGCCTGATCAGCGGCCGATCATGCGCATCTGCGCCTCGTTGTGATGATCGCCCGCGGCCGGGGCCATCGCGTCGAGCCGGGCGATCTGGTCGGAGGTGAGCCGTACGTCGGCGGCGGCGAGGTTCTCCTCGAGGCGTACCACCCGCTTGGTGCCGGGGATCGGCACGATGTCGTCGCCGCGCGACAGCAGCCAGGCGAGGGCGACCTGCGCGGGGGTGACGCCGGCGTCGGCGGCGATGGCCTGGACCTCTTGGGCCAGGCGCAGGTTGTGGTCGAAGTTGGCGCCGGTGAAGCGTGGATTGCCGGCGCGCATGTCGTTGTCGTCGAAGCGGGTGTCGGCGGTGATGGCGCCGGTGAGGAACCCGCGGCCGAGCGGGGAGTAGGCGACCAGCCCGATGCCGAGCTCGCGCAGGAGCGGAAGGATCTCGGGCTCGGGGTCGCGGGTCCACAGGGAGTACTCGGTCTGCAGGGCGGTGATCGGGTGTACGGCGTGCGCGCGGCGGATGGTGTCGGCGCCGGCCTCCGACAGTCCGATGTGGCGGATCTTGCCGGCGGCTACCAGGTCGGCGAGGGCTGCGACGGTGTCCTCGATGGGGGTGCCGGGGTCGACGCGGTGCTGGTAGTAGAGGTCGATGTGGTCGGTGTCCAGACGGCGCAGCGATCCTTCGACCGCTTTGGTGATGTTGGCGGGGCTGCTGTCGAGCGTCTCGCGTCCGGTATGGGAGATCATCCCGAACTTGGTGGCCAGCACGACCTGGTCCCTTCGGCCCTTCAGCGCCCGGCCGAGGAGTTCCTCGTTGGTGTAGGGGCCGTACACCTCGGCGGTGTCGATCAGGGTGGCGCCCAGCTCGATCGCCCGGTGGACGGTACGGATCGATTCGGCGTCGTCGCTGCCGGCTCCGGTGTAGGCGGCGGACATGCCCATCGTGCCGAGGCCGATCCGGCCGACTGTCAGCTCTGCGAGCTTCACGTGCTTCATGGCTTCTCTCCAGGGTGCGGGTGGTGCGGCGGTCCCTGGCGCGGTACCCCGGGGGCACCTGATCCAAGCCACATGGGCACGCGGGCCCG
>Ga0308173_10001098_pt1 | contig 13019 bp, 8 predicted proteins | sample PhyPR1_FD_203716 | JGI IMG/M metagenome (GOLD analysis project Ga0308173, IMG submission 203716) | Soil microbial communities from UC Gill Tract Community Farm, Albany, California, United States - DLSLS.P.R1 | ecosystem: Environmental > Terrestrial > Soil > Agricultural land | place: USA... | reverse complement strand
GTTCCCGCCGTACGGCTGCCACGCCGGGCTCCGCTCCTCAGAGACGAGGGAGGCGACCGTGTACGGAACGAACGGGTCGGTTCCCCGGCCGCGCGACCGGTCCGGGGCGCGCGCCGGCGCGGGGGCCGTCCCTGGTGGTGCGGACGTCGCCCGCGCACGGACCGCCTTCCTGGTCGACGAGCCCGTCCGGCACGGCACCGTCCGTGACCCGATCCTGGCGAGCTGGACCCGGTCCCGCCTCTGGCGCGTCCGCCCCGACTCCCTCGACCTGTCCTCGGGACCGGGAACGGACGGCGACTCGCCGCTCGTCCGCGCGGCCGAGCCGGTCCTGGGGCAGATCGCCGACCTCTTCGCCACGGAGCCGGTGAGCGTGATCCTGTGCGACACCGACGGCGTCGTGATGAGCCGGCGCACCGGCGACTCCGCGCTCGAGCGCCACCTGGACCGGGTGTGGCTCGCCCCCGGCTTCAGCTACGCCGAACGGTTCGTCGGCACCAACGGCATCGGCACGGCCCTGGAGGCACGCGGCCCGGCGCAGGTCTTCGGGCACGAGCACTACGTGGAGCGGCTGGAGGAACTGGCCTGCGCGGGAGCCCCGATCCGGCACCCGGTGACCGGGAAGGTCCTGGGCGTGGTGGACCTGACGTGCTGGCAACGGCACGCCGGTCCGCTGCTGGTCGCCACCGCGGCCACCGTCACAGAGCGGATCGAGGCCATGCTGCTGGAGCAGACGGGACAGCGTGAGCTCGCGGTGCTCCACGACTACCTGATCGCCTGTCACCGCAACCGCGGCCCCGTGCTCGCCCTCGGCGACGACGTGCTGATGATGAACGACCGCGCCCGTGAGCTGCTCGATGCCGCCGACCAGGAGCCGCTGCTCGCCGAGGCCGGTGAAGCGCTGGCCGAGGGACGCCGGCATCCGCTGGTGATCGACCTGCCGAGCCGCCGCACCGTGCGCGTCCACTGCCGGCCCACGTACGCCGCCGGCGAGATCGTGGGCGGGGTACTGCAGGTCCAGCTGATCAGCTCGGCCCCGGCTGCGGAGGTGCGCGCCGTGCCGTCGCCGTCGGTACGGCTCCCCACCGCGGTGGGGGCGGGGGCGACCTGGACGAAGTGCTGCGCGGCGGTGGACCGGCACCTGCGGGCGCGCGAGTGGCTGGTCCTGGAGGGCGAGCCCGGCTCGGGGCGGGAGACGGTGGCACGGGCCGCCCACCAGGCCCGGAGCCCCGCGGCCCGGCTGCGGGTCATCCCGGCCGACGGCGCCGGACCGGAGTGGGTCGCCGAGGTCGCCGAGGAGCTGGCCGTCAGCGGTGGCACGGTGGTCCTCTCCGATGTCGACCGGCTGCCCTCCGAGGTCATGGCGGAACTGGCCGACGCGCTCGAGCCCTACCGCGAGTCCACGGACGCCCATCGCCCGTACGTCTTCGTGACCGTGCAGCGACAGGAGGGCGAGCCCGACCCGGAGCTCGCCCTGCTGCTCTCCTGCTTCCCGAGGACGGTCGCGGTTCCGCCGCTGCGCCACCACGTGGAGGACGTGGCCGAGCTGGTGCCCCACCTGCTCGCCCGGCTCGGCCACGGCGGTGCGGTGACGTGCTCGCCGGAGGCCATGCGGGTGCTCACCCACAACCGCTGGCCCGGCAACGTCGACCAGCTCGTCGCAGTGCTCCGCAAGGTCGTGGCCACGCGCCGGGGGGGCATCATCGGCGTGAGCGACCTCCCACCGGAGTGCCTGTCCACGACGAAGCGGATGCTCACCCCGCTGGAGTGCCTGGAGTGCGACGCGATCGTGCGGGCGCTCTTCGACAGCGGCGGCAACAAGGTCGAGGCCGCCCGCAGCCTGGCGATGTCGCGGGCGACGATCTATCGCAAGATCCGTGACTTCGGCATCTCCGTCCCGACCGCCGCCTACGCGCAGCCCTGACCCCCGGGAGCACCGGCCATGGAACCGTCCGTCCGCATCGTGGGCAGGACCGTCGTCCTCGGGGGCTGGCTGGTGGCGCTGGCCGTCGCCGGACGTCCGGGCTGGGCCGCCGTCCTCCTCGGGGTGGCGCTGGTGCTCGTGTGGGCCTCCCCCTACCTGCTCGCCACGAACCGCCGCTCGCCGGCGCGCCGGCCGGCGACGCCCGCACGGCCCCTCGTGGAGCCCAGCGAGGCCGGCCCAGGACGCTGATCCACCGGTCGCGATGCGTCGACCGTCACAGTGCGCGACGGGGAGGCGACCGGTACCCTCGACGTAGCGAAGGGGAGTAGCCCCCAATGTCGCGGTCGACATACTGACGAAGCCCGGTCCGTCCGGGCGCCGTCCGGCCGCGCGGCCCCGCTCCGGCGAGGCGGGCGAGACCTTCGATCCAGGCAAACGTGTGCCGGGATCGAGGTCCGCGCCTTGGTCCGGGCCGGACCAGAGAGGCCCCCGCACCCCGTGGACGCCGTCTTCATCAGCACACTCGTCGCCTTCGGCGTCATCTTCGTCGCCGAGCTCGGCGACAAGTCCCAGCTCATGGCGCTGACCTTCGCCACCCGCTTCAACGTCTGGCCGGTGCTCATCGGCATCACGGCCGCCACGGCGATCGTGCACCTCGTGTCGGTCGGCATCGGCTACGGCCTCGGTGCCGCCCTGCCCACCGGGTGGATCAACCTCATCGCCGCGCTGGCCTTCGTCGGCTTCGGCTTCTGGACCCTTCGCGGGGACGAGCTGACCGACGACGAACGCGAGAAGGTGAACCGCGTCGGCAAGCGCGCCATCATCGCCGTCGGCACCGCGTTCTTCCTCGCCGAGCTCGGTGACAAGACGATGCTGGCCACCATCACGCTCGCCACCGACCACGGCTGGTTCGGCACGTGGCTGGGCTCGACGCTCGGCATGGTGGCCGCCGACGCGCTCGCGATCGTCGTCGGCCGGGCGCTGGGCAAGCGGCTGCCCGAGAAGGCGATCGCCTACGGCGCCGCCGCCCTCTTCTTCATCTTCGGCATCTGGCTGGGCATCGAGGCCGTCCTCCAGCTCACCTGAGCCACCCCGGCGGAAAGCCGGTGCGCGGCATGGCCGGACGGCGCTACCGTCCGGCCATGCCGTTCCGTTGACGCACCCCGCGGACCGCCCTGCCGCCCGCGGCCCGGCCGCTCAGCCGGCTCGCCGTGGGCTGGGGCGCACTGTCGGAGCTCGTGCCGCTCTACCCGCTCTACGCGCTGCTCTTCACCGACCACGGGCTCTCCGAGGCCCAGATCTCCGGTCTGTTCGCCCTGTGGTCGGTCGCGTCGGTCGTCGCCGAGGTGCCGGCGGGGGCGCTCGCCGACCGGTGGTCGCGGCGCGGCGTCGTCGTCCTGGCGGGCGTGCTGCAGGCGGTCGCCTTCGCCGTCTGGACGGCCGCCCCCGGGTACGCCGCCTTCGCTGCCGGCTTTCTGATCTGGGGGCTCTCGGGCGCGCTGGTGTCGGGCGCCTCGGAGGCGCTGGTCTACGACGGGCTGGCCGCGCTCGGGGCGGCCGACTCCTACGCCCGGGTCAACGGCTGGATGGTCTCCGCCGAGCTGCTGGTGCAGGTGCCGACCGCGTTCGCGGCCTCGGTGCTCTTCGCCCTCGGTGGCTACACGCTGGTCGGCTGGGTCAGCGCGGCCGTGTGCCTGGCCGCGGCCGCGCTCGCACTCTGGTTCCCGGAGGCCTCGCGGACGGCGGACGACGAGGACGACGTCCCGCTGCTCGAGGGCGTCCGCGAGGCGCTGCGCCCGGCCCTGCGGTGGGCGGTGCTGGCGGCGGCCCTCGTCGGCGGCCTGGACGCCGTCGAGGAGTACTTCCCTGTGCTGGCCTCGGACTGGGGGGTCGCGACCAGCGCCGTCCCGGTCGCGGTGCTGTGCATCGCGCTGGCCGGTGCCGCCGGGGCCGCGTTCGGCGGCCGGGCGGAGCGGCTGCCCACCCGGTGGCTGCTCGGCGCGCTCGTCGCCGCGGCGGCGTGCCTGGCGGGGGCCGCCGTCTGGGCCCGGCCGGCGGCGCTCGTCGTGGTCGCGGTGTTCTACGGGCTGTACCTGGCGGTGCTGGTGGTCGTCGAGGCGCGGCTTCAGGCGCGCATCACGGGGCCGCACCGGGCGACGATCACGTCGGTCGCGGGCGTGGGCATCGAGCTGTCCGCGCTGCTGGTGTTCGGCGCGTGGGCGCTGGGTGGGGTGGTCGCCGTCGCCGTCCTGGTGCTGGCCGTCGTCCCGGTGCTCCGGGCCGGGCTCAGGACGCCGGAGCCGGCCTGACCGCGCTCAGCGACACCCAAGGCAGCAGCAGCTGTACCAGTGGGCCGATCGCGATGGCGTAGAGGACGGTGCCGATCCCGAGCGTGCCGCCGAGCGCCCAGCCGGTGAGCACGACGGCCACCTCGATGGACGTGCGCACCAGGCGCACGGAGCCGCCCGTCCGGCGGACCAGGCCCGTCATGAGCCCGTCGCGTGGCCCGGGGCCCAGGTCCACGCCGATGTAGGCAGCGGTGGCCAGGGCGTTCAGCAGCAGGCCGGCAACGAGGAGGGTGACCCGCCATGGCAGCGCCGACGGTGCGGGGACGGCGGCGAGCGCTCCGTCGACGACCAGGCCGATCACGACGACGTTGCTCACCGTGCCGAGCCCCGGTCGCTGGCGCAGCGGGATCCAGCTCAGCAGGACGAGTGCCCCCACGACGATCGTGATCCGGCCGATCGACCAGCCGGTCCGCTCGGCCAGGCCCTGGTGCAGCACGTCCCACGGCATGTTGCCCAGGGTCGAGCGCAGCAGCAGCGCCATGGAGACGGCGTAGAGCACCAGGCCGGCGTAGAGCTGGACCAGGCGGCGTGGGAGCCGGCGCCCGCGCAGGCTGCGGGGGCGGGCCGGATGGGCGAGGGTCACCACCGCAGCAGCACGAGCGACGGGCCCGCGCATTCCCGGGGTCAGCCCGCCGGGTAGGCGGCCTCGGCCGCGGCGGTGGCCGCCCGGAGGACCTCCTTGACCGGCAGCTCCAGCCGCCCGGCCAGCGCGGCGACGTCCTCGTACTCGACGCTGACGTTGACCACCCGGCCGCCGTCGACCGCGAGCTTCACGCCGACCCGGCCGCCGAGCACCTCGACCGACGTCTGCGCGCGCTCCAGCGCCACCTTGCCGACGGGCACGACCCGCATGCCGATCGTCGACGTGGTGGCGAAGACCGCCGCCCGGATCTCCGGTTCGGCGTCGGCCCGGCAGAGCACCGAGAGCGTGTGCGCGGGGCGGCCCTTCTTCATCAGGATCGGCGTCAGCCACGCGTCGGAGGCCCCGGCGGCGAAGAGGGTGTCGAGCACGCCGGGCCACAGCCGCGGATCGAGGTCGTCGACGTTCGTCTCGAGGACGACGGCGCCCGGAACGGGCGGCTCGTCGGCCGACCCCAGCACCAGCCGGACGACGTTGGGCAGCTCCTCGGGATCGCGTCCGCCGGCACCCACCCCGACCCGCTCGACCCGCATCGGCGGCAGCGTCGTCCAGTCGTCGACGCGGGCGGCCAGCAGCGCCGCCCCGGTGGGCGTGCACATCTCGGCCGGCACGGGCCCCGCGGTGACGGGGACGCCGGCCAGCAGCTCGAGGACCGCGGGCCCCGGGATGGGGACGACGCCGTGCGCCCCGCGGGCCGAGCCGCTGCCCAGGGTCACGGGGCTCGCCGTCAGCCGGGTCAGGCCCAGGTGCTCGAAGCCCGCGACGACCCCCACGACGTCGGCCAGCGCGTCGAGGGCGCCGACCTCGTGGAAGTGGACCTCCTCGGGCGGCATCCGGTGCACCCGCCCCTCGGCGAGCGCCAGCCGCTCGAACACCGCAAGCGCGCCGTCGCGCACGGCGGGGGTGAGGTCGGCGTCGGCCACGATCGTCCGCACATCGGCCCAGGTGCGGTGCACCGAGGACGGCGGCGCGTGCACGTGCACGCGGGTGGCGCCGAGGCCGTGCCGGGTCGTCTGCTCGGTGACCAGGCGGACGTCCTCGACCGGCAGCGCGGCGACCGCGGCGGCCGGCACGTCGAGCGGCACGCCCGCGTCGACGAGCGCGCCGAGCAGCATGTCCCCGGACGCCCCCGCGCTCAGATCCAGCCAGCCGATGGTCACGCGGCAACTATCCCAGGCGCCTGTTTCGAGTTGATCATCGTCTGCGGGTCCGCGTCTCCGGCGAGCCCTCCAGTGTCGCGAGCACGGAGACGATGATCAACTGGGGAGAGGGGGTCAGCGCCCCGTGCGGCGGGCGACACGGGCCGCGAACACACCCGCCGAGTAGCCGTTGTCGATGTTGCTGACCGCGACCCCGGGGGCGGCGGAGTTCAGCATCGTCAGCAGCGCGCCGAGGCCGCCGAACGCGCCCGGCTGGCCGGCCGACGTCGGCACCGCGACGACCGGGACGTCGGTGAGCGCCCCGATCATTGTGGCCAGCGAGGCGTCGGGGCCGGCGACGACGACGAGGCAGTCGGCGTCGCCGAGCAGCGTGCCGTCGGCGAGCATGCTGCGCAGCCGGCTCCCGGCGAGGTCGTCGACCCGGACGACGTCGGTGCCGGTCACGCGGGCGACGAACGCGGCCTCCGCGGCGACCGGGGTGTCGCCACCGCCGGCGCACAGCACGCGCACGCGGCCCACCGGCTCGGAGATCGGACCGACGACGGCGGCCATCGCGGCGGCGTCCATGGTCGTGTACGCGTCGTGCTCGCTGGCCAGCGCGACGAGGGTCTCCGCTGCAGCCCGCAGGACGAGCGCCGGGCGGTCCGGGCTCTCCCGGCGGGCCTCGCGAACCAGAGTGAGCACCTGCTCGGTGGTCCGTCCGGTGGCCCAGACGACGTTCGGCTCGACAGCCGCCGCCCGAGCCTGGGGCGTCTCGGCGGCGGGCCCGGGCACCGGCCCCAGCAGCGGCTCGGAGGGGCTGCCGGTGCCGAGCGGGGGGTCGACGGGGCGGGGTCCGACGAGCAGCGGCGCGAAGCCGTCGTCGTCCAGCGGGGAAGGCTGCACGTCGGCCACGGTAACGGCGGCGTCGGGCGCGTCCTCGGTGTGCGGGGCGGCCGTGTCGCCGTCCGTCCCGCCGTCCTCGTCCGCCGGCGGCGGGCCGAACAGGACGTCGAGCGGGTTCGCCCCCGGGGCGCGGGTCTGGGTGACCCCCGACAGGCGGACGACGCGGTCGCGGCCGCTGCGCTTGGCGTCGTAGAGGACGCCGTCGGCGGCCGCGAACAGCGTGCGACGGTCGTCGCCGCGGGCCGCCGACGCGATGCCGACGCTGATCGTCACGGTGCCGTCGAGGCCCAGGTCGGACCAGTCGTGCTCGGCCACGGCCACTCGGATGCGCTCCAGCGCCCGCTCGCCCTGCTCGGCCGTGGTGTCGGGCAGCAGGATGACGAACTCGTCGCCGGCCCAGCGGCAGACCTCGTCGGTGTCGCGGACACCGGCGACGAGCAGGTCGGCGACCGTCCGCAGCACGACGTCGCCGCCGGGGTGCCCGATCGAGTCGTTGATCGCCTTGAACCGGTCGACGTCGACGACGGCCAGGGCCGGGGCGGCCCCCGCCGACAGCAGCCCGTCGAGGCGCGCCTCGGCGTAGCGGCGGTTGGGCAGGTGTGTGAGCGGGTCCTCGTAGGCCTGGCGGCGCAGCTGACCGGCGGCCCGCTCGGTCTCCAGCAGGCTCTTGCGGCGGCCGAACAGCTCGACCCAGCGGGTGCGCCGCTCGTCGACCCGGTCGAGCTCGTCGGTGAGGTAGGCCTGCAGGTAGGGCAGCGCGCGGCCGGCATCGTCCAGCTCGGCGTGCAGCGTGCACAGCTCGCGCAGCGCGGCCCGGCGCAGGCGGGGCAGGCCGTGCTCGGTGGCCAGGGTGAGCGCCGACACGAGGTGCTCGTCGGCTGTGCGGGCGTCGCCCTGCCGGCGCAGTGCCCGGCCGAGGGCGAGCTGCGCCGAGGCGAGCTGGGCGCGGTCGGCGGTGGCCGAGGTGATGCGGACGGCGGCGCGCAGGGGGCCGATCGCCGCCCCGTGCTCGCCGAGCCCGACGAGCGCCCAGCCGTGCACGATCTGGGCACCGACGAGGCCGGGTGCGTCCGGGGGCAGGATCTCGAGCGCCTGCTCGGCCAGCCGGCGGGCCTCGGCGAAGTGCGGCTCGGCCGACTCGTCCGCGCCGTCGTCGAGCAGCCCCTCGCCCAGCTCGGCGCAGAGCTCGCCCAGGCAGGTGGCGGTTCCGGCGACCAGCTGCACCGGGTCGCCGTCCTCGGGGCCGAGGGCGTCGGGGGCGGCGGCCGCCGCCTGCGCCGCCTCGTGCGAGCGGCGCTGGTAGTCCAGGGCCAGGGGCATCAGCTCGAGGTCGGCGAGGACCCCGGCCAGCGTGCCCAGGGTGTCGACCAGCAGAGCAGACGGCGGCAGCGAGGAGTCGAGCAGGCTCGCGGCCTCGACCGCCTCGTCCATCGCGGCGTCGATCCGCCGGGAGAGCAGCTCGATGCGGGCGTGCCGGGCCAGTCCGGCGGCGCGCTGCAGGCCGTCGTCCGCGGCGTCGAAGGCAGCCTTCGCGGAGCGGACGAGCGCGATGGCCAGGGCGGCGCGGGCGGCCGACTCCGACCGCGGGTCGCCGGCGTCCCCGGTCCCCGTGGCGGCGGCCGTGCCGGTCTCGATCAGCTCGGCGACGCCGGCGTGCAGGTCCAGCGCCGGCTCGGTGGAGGCGTCGGGGGTGGTCGCCACCGGGTCGCCGACGAGGGTGAACCCGGCGACGCGCAGCCGGCGGACCAGCAGCTCGGCGCGGAGCGTGTCGGCCCAGGCGCGACCCAGGGAGCCCGGGGCGTCGTCGGAGGCGTCGCCGGCCGGTTCGGCCGCGACGTAGGGGGAGGGATCGCGCTCGACGCCGGCGAGCAGTTCCTCGGCATCGTCGAGTTGCCAGTTCGCCAGGGCGGCGCTCACCCGTTGGTGCAGGGCTCCGGGTGGCACCAGCGCACTGTGCACGTCGGTGGGGTCGCTGTCGAGCAGGTGTTCGGAGCCACGCCGTCCCCTGTCCGTCGCGTCCCACGTGTCCCAGCCGCGGGCCGCCCGGCCGTCCGGGCGGTGCTCGGCGGTGCTCACTGCGTCTCCCCGTCGGGTGCGTCGTCCGGCGTGTCCGACGGTGTGTCGTCCGGCGACTTCTGCGCGCGGTCGTCGGCGGCACCGGCCCCGGGTGCCCGCACCCGGTTGCGGCCGCCCCGCTTCGCGGAGAACAGGAGCAGGTCGGCGGTGTCGAAGAGCGTCCGCCAGCCGAGGGGACCCTCTGCGTCCTCGCCCTCGGCGATCGCCGGAGCCGTCGCGACGCCGACGCTGATCGTCACCGACTCGGACAGCTCCAGGTCCGACCAGTCGGCCGTGGCGACCGCGCGCCGCAGCCGCTCCATGACGACGACGGCCTGCGCCTCGGTCGCCCTCGGCAGGACGACGAGGAACTCGTCGCCGGCCCAGCGGTACACCTCGTCGCCGGTGCGGCTGTGCTCGCGCAGCAGGTCGGCGACCCGCCGCAGGACGGCGTCCCCCTGCGTGTGCGACGCCTCGTCGTTGACCTCCTTGAACCGGTCGACGTCGACGACCGCCAGCGACACCGGCTCGGCCCCGAGCCGCAGGGCGCCCAGCCGGCGCTCGGCGCTCCGCCGGTTGCCGAGGCCCGTGAGCGGGTCCTCCAGCGCGTGCCGGCGCAGCAGCGCGGCCTGGCGCTCGGCCTCGCGGAGCCGGCTGCGGCGGATGAACATGTCCGCCCACATCTCGCGGGCGCGGGCGTGGGCGCGGCCCGTGTCGGCCCGGTAGGCCTCCAGCCAGTGCAGCGCCTCGCCGGGGCGGCCGAGGTCGGCGGTGTTCTGGCCGAGCTCGAGCAGGCACTGCCGGTAGCGCCGGCGGTCGCCGGCGGCCACGAACGCGCCGGCGGCGTCGACGAGCAGGCCGACGGCCTCCTCCCCCTGCTCCGGGTCGTCGTCGCGGTCGGCGAGCCGGGCGAGCACGCGGGCGAGAGCCAGGTCGGTGTAGGCGCGCAGCCAGACGCCGCCGTAGCCCTGGACGTGCCGGCGCACGCGCCGCAGCGGCCCCAGCGCGCCGTCGAGGTCGTCGGAGCACTTCAGTGCCCACGCCTGGACGACGTCGAGCAGGTCCTCCTCCGCGGGCTCCGGCCCCCAGGGGAGTTCACGGGCCGCGATCGCGGCCGAGATCGCCTCGACGGCGAGCTCGCGGGAACGCTCCAGCTGGCCGCGGCGGCGCAGGGTCTGGGCCAGCTCGGCGTGCTGCTGCGCCGAGAGGAGGCGCATGCGCCACTGGTCCTCGGGCTCGCGCAGCGCGGCGGCGACGTGCTGACCGCGCAGCGCGTGCGCGACGGCCAGCTCCTCGAGGTCGAGTCCGGAGAGGGTGAGCGAGAGCCAGCGGTGGGCCTCCAGCAGGGCCTTGCTGGGCTTCGCCGCGGCGGGGCCCTCGGCGAGCAGGCTGGCGTCGACGGCCAGCAGCATGGCGCCGTCGAAGTGGTCGGCCGTGACCTCGATGTGGGCGAGGTAGGCCATGGCCAGGGCGGTGTCGGCGGTGGACGGGCACTTCTCGAGCGCCTCGCGGGCGGCGCTCACCTGCTCGGGCACCGCGTCGGAGTCGTTGTCCAGCAGGCTGCGTCGGGCGGTGACGGAGTGCCGCCAGACCACCCACAGCGGCTGGTCGGCCTCGAAGAAGGCCTCGTCGGCGGCATCGAGGGCGGGGAGGAACGCGGCGTCGTCGTCCCGGTGGGCGACGGCGAGCAGGCGCCACAGCGCGGCGTGCAGCTCGCAGTCGGCGACGGGGGCCGGGCGGGGCGTCACGGAACCCTCCAGTCGCGGGTGATCGGCCGAGGGCCGGAATCTGCCGGGTGACGAGTTGCAGCTTCCCCCAGGCGGAGCTCTCGCTCGCACCCGCCCGCACTACCCTCGTCGGATGCCCGGGATGCCATCCAGCACGCCTCCGACGCGGTTCGCCTATCTCGGGCCCGAGGGTACCTTCGCCGAATCTGCCCTGATCAGTGCCGGTGCCTCCTCGGAGGGAGCCCGTTCACCCGCCCCCAGCGTGGCGGCCGCACTGGCCGCCGTCCGATCGGGGGACGTCGACGGCGCACTGGTCCCGCTGGAGAACTCGGTCGAGGGCTCGGTGCCCGCGACGATGGACGGTCTGGCCGACGGCGAACCGGTCGTGATCGTCCGCGAGGTGTTTCTCCCTGTGACGATGACACTGGTGGCCCGGGAGGGTGTGGCGCTCGGCGACGTGCGGTCGCTGGCCAGCCATCCGCACGCCCTGGCGCAGTCGGCGCGGTGGCTCGCGGCGAACCTGCCCGGCGTCGCGCCGCTGCCCGCGGCATCCACCGCGGCCGCCGCGGCCGCCGTCGCCGCGGGGGAGTTCGACGCCGCCGTCTGCGCGCCCATCGCGGCCGAGCGCTACGGGCTGGCGACGCTGGTCGCGGACATCTCCGACCACCCGGGCGCGGTCACCCGGTTCGTGCTCGTCACCCCGCCGGGGCCGCTGCCCGAGCCGACGGGCAACGACAAGACCTCGCTGGTCGCGGTCGTGGGTGACCGCACCGGCGCGCTGCTGTCCCTGCTGTCGGAGTTCGCCGTCCGCGGCATCTCGCTGACCCGCATCGAGTCGCGCCCCACGAAGGAGCGGCTCGGCGTCTACTCGTTCGCGCTCGACTGCGAGGGGCACATCTCCGACGCCCGCGTGGGTGAGGCACTGGCCGCGCTGCACCGGGTCTGCGAGGACGTGCGCTTCCTCGGCTCGTACCCGCGGGCCGACGGTCGGGAGAACAAGCCGGTGCCGGCCATCGCGGGTGACCCGGCGTTCGCCGAGGCCGAGGCGTGGCTGGTGCGGGTCCGGGGCGGTTCGCCCAGCTGACCATCGGCAGGTGGCTGCCCTCGTCGGCGTGGCGGCCCACCACACGCCGATGATCAACGCGTCGAGGCGGGAACCCGTTCGGGTTCGGGTGCTCGGTGCCGGGCCGTGCTCCGCCGCGAGAGCGAACTGGGCCACCAGACCGTGTCGCCGATGAGCACAACGGCCGCCGGCACCACCAGCGAGCGGACGACGAAGGTGTCGAGCAGCACGCCGAAGCCGACCAGGAAGGCGATCTGCGCCAGGAACAGCAGCGGCAGGACCGCCAGCGCGGCGAAGGTCGCGGCGAGCACCATCCCGGCGCTGGTGATCACGCCCCCGGTCACCGCGAGCGCTCGCAGGACGCCGTCCTTCGTGCCGTGCTGCGCCGACTCCTCGCGGGCCCGGGTCATGAGGAAGATGTTGTAGTCGATCCCGAGCGCGACGAGGAACACGAAGCCGATCAGGAGGATCGCCGGGTCGCTGCCGGGGAAGCCGAACACGTTCTCGAACAGCAGCGCGGCCACGCCCACGGTCGCGCCGACGCTGAGCACCACGGTGGCGATCAGCAGCAGCGGGGCGACCAGCGACCGCAGCAGCAGCGCCAGCACGATCGTGATCACGATCAGCACGCTGGGGACGATCACCCGGAGATCGCGGGCGCCGCTCTCGCGGGCGTCGAGGTTGCTGGCGGTCTCGCCGCCGACGATCGCGGCGGGATCGGCCTGGTCGAGCGTCGTCCGCAGGTTCTGGACGGCGTCGACCGCGGCGGTGCTGTCGGGTGCGACGTCCAGGGTCACGTCGAGGAGCACGCGCCCGTCGACGACCTTCGGCTCCCCGCCGGCCCCCGCCGGGCCGCCGGTGAACGGGACGACGGCGGCGACGTCGTGGGTCTGGGCGGCCCGCTCGGCGACCGCACGCCAGGTCTTCTCGGGCGTGATGACGACGGTCGGGCTGCCGGTGCCGGCGTCGAAGTGTCGGCCCAGCGCCTCCTGCCCGTCGACCCCGTTCGACTCGCCCTGGATGGCTTGCGACACGGGGATGCCCTCGGCCTTGAAGGTCGGTGCGAACAGGACTGCGCCGAGGAGCACTGCGACGCTGCCGGCCAGCACCTGCCGCGGCCGGCGGCCGACGAACGCGGCGACCCGCGGCCAGCCGCGTCCGTGCGCGGGCTCGACGCCGTAGCGCGGGCGGAACGGCCAGAACGCCGCCCGGCCCAGCAG
>Ga0308173_10001097_pt1 | contig 13020 bp, 9 predicted proteins | sample PhyPR1_FD_203716 | JGI IMG/M metagenome (GOLD analysis project Ga0308173, IMG submission 203716) | Soil microbial communities from UC Gill Tract Community Farm, Albany, California, United States - DLSLS.P.R1 | ecosystem: Environmental > Terrestrial > Soil > Agricultural land | place: USA... | reverse complement strand
TGACCTGGATGGGCTGGGGCGCGGCCCGGAACGCGGTGCTCGGCGGGGAGGACCGCCCCCTCAGCTCACCGGCCGCAACGTCACCGGCAGGTGCTCGAACCCCCGGAGGGTCTGCAGGTCCCGGCGGACCGGAACACCGGTGACGCGCAGGCCCGGGAAGCGCTCGGCCAGGGTCCGCAGGGCGATGGCTGCCTCCGTCCGGGCGAGGCCGGCACCCACGCAGTAGTGGATCCCGCCGGAGAACGCCAGGTGGTCGCGGGCGTTGGCGCGGGTGATGTCGAACCGACCCGGCTCCGGGAACACCTCCGGATCGCGGTTGGCCGCACCCAGCAGGATCGTCACCCGCGTGCCGGCGCGCACCGGCCGCCCGGCGACCGTCGCGTCGGCGAGGGCGGACCGGCCGGTCAGCTGCACCGGGCTGTCGTAGCGCAGCACCTCCTCGACGGCCCCGGGCCAGCCGGTGGGGCCGGTCAGCAGCGCCTCCCACTGGTCGCGGTGCGCGTCGAGCAGGACGACGGCGTTGCCGATCAGGTTCATCGTCGTCTCGAACCCGGCACCGAGCAGCAGCATCACCGTGGCATGCAGTTCACGCTCGGTCAGGGCCTCCTCGGCCGGCAGGTGCACCAGCCGGCTGACCAGGTCGTCGCCCGGGTCCCGGCGCAGCCGCGCGAAGTGGCCCCGCAGGAAGGCGTGCATCTGCCGGAGCGCCCGCTCGGCCGCGAGGTACCGGCGCAGCGGCAGGCCGGGGTCCAGGGTGGCCGCCGCGGCCGCCCCCCAGCGGAGGAAGTCCTCCCGGCGCTCGACCGGGACACCGAGCAGCTCGGCGATGACCAGTACGGGAAGTTGGGCGGCGTAGGCGCCGGTCAGGTCGACGGGGCCGGAGCGCCGCTCGAGGTCGTCGAGCAGCGTGTCCGCGGTCCGCTGGATCATCGGCTCGAACGCCGCGGTCGCCCGCGGGGTGAACGCCCGGCTGACCAGTCGCCGGTACCGGGTGTGGTCGGGTGGGTCGACCACGAGCATGGACGGCGCCTCGGCGACGCCGCTCGCGTCCATCTCGTCGCCGAACTCCAGCGCCCAGCGGATCAGGCGCGGGGCCGCGGCCCGGTCCCAGCCCACCCCGAACTGCTCGGACCGCAGGATCTCCTGGGCGACGGCGTGCGACGTCGTCACGAGCCCGAGGCTGCCCGGCGTCAGCGGTCCGCGCGCCCGGAGCTCCTCGTGGACGCCGTACGGCTCGTCCCGGACCGCCGGGTCGCGCAGCAGCCGGCCGATCGGGTCGCCGCGGCGCGCGCTCCGGTTCAGGAACGCACCGGCGAGGCCGTGCCGCACCCCCCACCGCGCCAGGGTCCGGGCCGGGCGCAGGACGGCGGCCCGGCGTCCGCTGTCCGGTGCCCAGGCGCGAGGCGGGGTCTCGATGCTCGTCTGCACCCGCGCAGTCTGGCAGCGGACGGCCGGACCGCCCAGCGCGCTCCGTCCCGGCACTCGTGACCTCGTCCCCTGCAGCGGCCCGGCGACGACGGGGACGCTCGGCGCCGACCGACATGCAGGGGAGGCGCGACCATGAGGACCGATGCGCCCAGGGAGATCGCGCCCGGCGTCCGGGTCGTCGTGCTCGGGGTGGGGCCGCTGGCGGCCAACGCGTACCTGGTGGGGTCGGACTCCTCGTGGGTGCTGGTCGACGCCGGCTGGCCGCGCTGCGCACGGACGATCGGACGCGCCGCGGAGGCCGCGTTCGGCCCGGGCACGCGTCCGAGCGCCCTCCTGCTGACGCACCTGCACCCCGATCACTCCGGGTCGGTGCGCGAGCTCGCCGAGGCCTGGGGAACGCCGGTGTTCGTCCACCCGCGGGAGCTGCCGCTGGGCCGGCGGCCCCGCGACCGCATTCTCCGCGGCGCGCGCCTCGCCGACGTCGTCCGCGCCCTCGACCCGTCCGGGCCGCCGCCGGGCCTGCCGGACTGGCAGTGCGTCCCGGCCCCCGGGCACACCCCGGGCTCGATCGCCTTCTTCCGCCCCCGGGATCGGCTGCTGATCAGCGGGGACGCCGTCCTGACCGTGGACCTGACCTCCCGGCGTGGCCTCCTCGGCAGGTGGTCGCAGCCGGCGGCTCCCCTGCGCGTCACCGACTGGGACCCGACAGCGACCGAGGACACCATCGTGGCCCTGGCCCGGCTCGAACCCCGGGGGCTGGCCCCGGGCCATGGCCGGCCCCGCGTCGGTCCCGCGGTGGCCCCCGGCCTGCGTGCCCTCGCCGACCGGCTGACGGCCGCCCGGGGAACCACCGCGAGTGCTTCCTGACCCGGCGCTAGCTCCGGCTGTCCGGGGCGGGCGCCGAACCCGGGTCGCCGTCCCAGTCCTTGCCGGCCACGTCGGCGTGCTCGGAGGCGCTGTCGGTCTGCTCGGCCACCGTCTGGACCATCTCCTCGTCGGAGACGCCCTCCCCTGCGGCCTCGGTGGGGCTGTTCGGCTCGCTCATCGCGGCGTCCTCTCTCGGGCTGACATCGACGGCAGAACACCTCCCCGATCGACGTCCACGGCAAACAACGGCGCGGTCGAGGAGTCAGACCAGGGCGTCGATCGCCTTGTAGATGCGCTGCTCGGAGACCGGGCGCGGGGTGCCGACGTTCTGGGCGAACAACCCCACCCGCAGCTCCTCGACCATCCAGCGGATCCGCCCGACCGGATCGTCGGGCGCGCCGGTGTCGGGCAGCTGTGCCCGCAGCTGCTCGTACTCGGCGGTCACCGCGGCCACCTGCCGCATGGCAAGCTCGTCGCGCACCGCGTTGGCCGGGAGCTTCTCCAGCCGGTACGCCATCGCCGTGAGGTAGCGGACGACGTCGGGCAGCCGGCGCCGGCCGGTCGCGACGACGAACCCCCGGTGCAGCAGACCGCCCATCTGCCGGCGCAGGTCGGCGATCGCCGCGTCGGGCACCCGACGGCCGGGCGCGGCGCCGATCGCCACCGCCACCTCGCGCGCCTGGGTCAGCACCGCCTCGACCCGCGTCACGGTCTCGGCCGTCAGGCGAGGCAGCTCGGTCCGCGCCACCTGCACGAGCGCCGCGAACGCCGCGTCGTCCCGGGGCGGCCCGCCGGCGGCGGTGATCAGCTCGTCGGCGGCGGCGTCGACGCAGTCGGCGACCAGGTCGGCGATCTCGCCGTCCGGGTTGAACTGCAGCGCCAGCCGGCTGCGCGGGGACAGCGACTTCGCGACCTGCCGGGCGGGCGAACCGGCGACGAGGACGAGCAGCCGCCGCCCCCCGCGACGGTGCAGCCGGCCGGCCTCGACCTCGGTGGCCACCACCCGGACGCCGACGGTCTCCCCCTCGTCGACCAGCGCCGGGTAGGCCATCACGCGATGGCCGCCCCGGTCGATCTCCACGGTGCGCGGCAGGCTGCCGACCGCCCAGTCGGTCAGCCCGGTGCGCTCGACGCTCGCGGCCGCCCTGGCCAGCCCGGCGCGGCTGTGCGGCGCGACCAACCGGTGCAGCTCCGTGAGGTCCTTGCCGGTGGCCAGCGGTCGCTGCTGGTCGTCGAGCACCCGGAACGTCGCCCGCAGGTGGTCGGGCACCTGGTCCGGCGCCCAGGCGTCCGGCGGCACGGTCACGGCGGTGGCCCGGCGGAGCTCGCGCTCCAGCGCCGGCAGCAGCGGCTCGCCCGGGTCGATGTGCGGCAGCACCTCACGCACCCGGTCGGGGATCGGCACCAGCCCGCGACGCAGCTGCTTGGGCAGGCTGCGCAGCAGCGCCGTCACCAGCTCCTCGCGCAGGCCCGGCACGGTGAAGGCCAGCGACTCCCCCGACGTCGCCGCGGCGACACCGTCCAGGACGGCGAGCGGCACGTCGACGGTGACGCCGTCCTCGGCCGCCCCGGGCGCGAACGCGTAGGACAGCGGCAGGGTCAGGCCCTGAGTGAGGTGTACCTCGTCGGGATAGTCCTCGACCCGCACCTGCCCGGCGGCGGCGGCGTTGGTGAGCATCTCGGGCGTGAAGGTCAGCAGCTCGGGGCGGGCCCGGCGCTCGACCTTCCACCACCGGTCGAAGTGCCGGGTGGAGACGACGTCGGCCGGGATCCGCGCGTCGTAGAGCTCGAACAGCGTCTCCTCGTCGACGCGGATGTCGCGCCGCCGGGCCCGCTCCTCCAGCGCGGCGACCTGCTCGATCGCGCGCTGGTTGTCGGCCCAGAAGCGATGGTGCGTCGTCCACTCGCCCTCGACCAGGGCGTGCCGGATGAACAGCTCCCGCGACACGACCGGGTCGATCGACCCGTACTGCACCCGGCGCCCGACGACGAGGGGCAGCCCGTAGAGCAGCACCCGCTCGGTGGCGACGACGGAGCCGCGCTTGGCGTCCCAGCGGGGCTCGGAGTACTGGCGGACGACGAGGTGCGCCGCCAGCTTCTCGACCTCCTCGGGGTCGATGCGCGCCACCGTGCGGGCGAACAGCCGGCTGGTTTCGACCAGCTCCGCGGCGACCACCCAGCGCGGGGGCTTCTTCGCCAGGGGCGTGCCGGGCGCGATCACGAAGCGGGTGTTGCGGACGCCGAGGTACTCCCGCCCCGGCCGGCCGGGCTTCCCGTTCCTGGGCTCTGTCTCCTGCCCACCCCGCCGCCCCGAACCGGGCTCCTGCTGCAGGCCCACGTGCGAGAGCAGGCCGGCGAGCAGGCTGGCGGTGATGCCCTTCTCGTCGGCCTCTACGGCCGGCTCGCCGAGCGTCATGCCGAGCCGACGGGCCGTCCCGCGGAGCTGGCCGTGCAGGTCCTGCCACTCCCGGATGCGCAGGTAGTGCAGGAACTCCCGCTTGACGGTGCGCCGGAACTGGTTGCCGGAGAGCGCGTCGGCCTGCTCCCCCAGGTAGCGCCACAGGTTGAGCAGCGCCAGGAAGTCGGAGTTCTCGTCGGCGAACCGGGCGTGCAGCTGGTCGGCCGCCTGCTGGTGCTCCGCCGGGCGCTCGCGGGGGTCCTGGATCGTGAGCCCCGCGGCGATGACCAGTACCTCCTCCAGCACGCCCCGGCGGTCGCCCTCCACCACCATCCGCGCCATGCGCGGGTCCAGTGGCAGCGCGGCCAGCGCCCGGCCGGTCTCGGTCAGCTTCCCGGCGTCGTCCAGCGCCCCGAGCTCCTCCAGGACGGCGAGCCCGTCGGCGACCGCGCGCCGGTCCGGCGGGTCGATGAACGGGAAGTCGCCGACGTCCCCCAGGTCCAGCGCGGCCATCTGCAGCAGGACCGACGCCAGGTTGGTGCGCAGGATCTCCGGATCGGTGTACTCCGGCCGGCCCAGGTAGTCCGCCTCGGTGTAGAGCCGGATCGCGATGCCGTCGGAGGTGCGCCCGCAGCGACCGGACCGCTGCCGGGCCGACGCCTGGCTGATCGGCTCGATGGGCAACCGCTGCACCTTGGTGCGATGGCTGTACCGGGAGATGCGCGCCGTCCCGGGGTCGATCACGTACCGGATGCCGGGCACGGTCAGCGACGTCTCGGCGACGTTGGTGGCCAGCACGATCCGCCGTCCGGTGTGCGGGGTGAAGACCTTGTGCTGCTCGGCCGCCGACAGGCGCGAGTACAGCGGGACGATCTCCGTGTTCGGGAGCGCCCGCTCGCCCAGCGCATCCGCGGTGTCGCGGATCTCCCGCTCACCGGCGAGGAACACCAGGATGTCGCCCGGCCCCTCGGCCACCAGCTCGTCGACGGCGTCGAGGATCGCGCCGACCTGGTCACGGTCGGGGTCGGCCGCGGGGGACCCCTCGGGGGCCTCGGGGTCGACGACCGGCCGGTAGCGCACCTCGACGGGGTAGGTGCGCCCGCTGACCTCGATCACCGGCGCGTCGGAGAAGTGCGCGGCCAGCCGGTGCACGTCGATGGTCGCCGAGGTGATGACCAGCTTCAGGTCGGGCCGGCGCGGCAGCAGCTGGGCGAGGTAGCCCAGCAGGAAGTCGATGTTGAGGCTCCGCTCGTGGGCCTCGTCGAGGATGATGGTGTCGTACTGCCGGAGCATCCGGTCGTGGGCGATCTCGGCGAGCAGCACGCCGTCGGTCATGAGCTTGACCAGCGTGGTGTCGGAGACGTGGTCGCTGAACCGCATCTTGAAGCCGACGGCCTCGCCCAGCGGGCTGTCCAGCTCCTCGGCGATGCGCTCCGCGACGCTGCGGGCGGCGATCCGGCGCGGCTGGGTGTGGCCGATCCGGCCGCGCACCCCCCGGCCCAGCTCGAGGGCGATCTTCGGTAGCTGCGTCGTCTTCCCCGAGCCGGTCTCGCCCGCGACGACGACGACCTGGTGGTCGCGCAGGGCGACGGCGATGTCGTCGCGCCGTTGGCTGACCGGCAGCTCGTCGGGGTAGCCGACCACGGGGACGGCGCCGCGGCGGCGGGCGATCCGGGTCTCGGCCACCGCGACGTCGGCGGCGATCCGCTCGCGCTGTCGCTCCCGCGCGCCGGCGTCGCGGGTACGCCGCAGGCCGTCGAGCCGTCGGCGCAACCGGTGCTCGTCGGCCAGGGTGAGTCCGGAAAGCCGCTCCCGGAGCTCGTCGATGGGCGCACTCACGGGCTGCGTCGGACTCCTCTCGGGCGTGCGCGGTCGGGGCGGGAGGTGCCGGTGCCGCGCCCCAGGATCTCACCGGTCCCCCGCGCCAGGTTCCGGGGCGAGAAAAACGTCGGCCACATCACATTGCGTGTAGCCTGCAACTGATTGTTTGCATCCTGCAACGTCTTGTACGGTGCATTCGTTCCTGTCCCCCTGCTGTCCGGAGGTCCCATGACCGCCACCGACGAGGCCTCCTCGACTCCGGCTCCGGACTCCGCTCCCGCTCCGGCTTCCTCTCCGGCTCCGGCTCCCGCTCCGGCTCCCGTGTCGCCGGCCGAGACCGCCGAGCCCGTGGGCAGGGGCGCCGAGGTGCGCACCCTCTCCGAGCAGATGCCCCGGCTCATGCGCCTCGTGCACGCCGCCAAGACCCAGGCCGCTGCCGAGACCCGCGACCGGGCCGCCCTCGTGCTGCTCTACCCCCTGGTGCGGCTCGGCCCGCTCCGGCAGAGCGCGCTGGCCGAGCTGGTGCACGCCGACCCCTCGACCGTCAGCCGGCACGTGGCCAGCCTGGTCGACCAGGGCCTGGTGCGCCGGGTCGCCGACGAGTCCGACGGCCGCGCGAGCCGGCTGGTCGTCACCGACGGCGGCCATGCCGCGTTCGACGCCCTGCGCCGCGAGCGGGAGGCGAAGCTCGAGCGGATCACCGCCGACTGGACCGAGACCGACCTCGCCACCTTCACCACCCTCTTCGGGCGTCTGCTCGACGCCCTCAGCGCCAACCTGCCCGCCGACGCGGGCTGCCCCTCCCTCCCGGAAGAGAACCGATGAGCCAGAGCACAGCCCGCCTCGACGCGGCCGGACGCAGGGACGCCCGCGCGGCAGCCGCTGCGCCGGACGCCAGCGGCGTCTTCACCCACCGCCAGATCGTCACGATCCTGGCCGGCCTCATGCTCGGCATGTTCCTGGCCGCCCTGGACCAGACCGTCGTCTCCACGGCCATCCGCACCATCGCCGACGACCTGCACGGCTACGACCTGCAGGCCTGGGCGACGACGGCGTTCCTGATCACCTCGACGATCTCGACGCCGCTCTACGGCAAGTTGTCCGACCTCTACGGACGGCGGCCCTTCTACCTGTTCGCGATCGGCATCTTCGTCGTCGGTTCGCTGGCCTGCTCGTTCGCCGACTCGATGTACCAGCTGGCCGCGTTTCGGGCGATCCAGGGCATCGGCGCCGGTGGCCTGATGTCGCTGGCGCTGGCGATCATCGGCGACATCGTGCCGCCCCGTGAGCGCTCCCGGTACCAGGGCATGTTCATGGCCGTCTTCGGCACGTCGAGCGTGCTCGGCCCGGTCATCGGCGGCTTCTTCGCCGGCCAGACCTCGCTGCTCGGCCTCACCGGCTGGCGCTGGATCTTCCTGATCAACGTGCCGCTGGGCATCGCGGCCTTCCTGGTCGTGATGCGGGTCCTGCACCTGCCGCACACCCGTCGCGAGCACCGGATCGACTGGCCCGGCGCGCTGGCCCTGATGGTGGCGCTGGTGCCGCTGCTGATCGTCGCCGAGCAGGGCCGCACCTGGGGCTGGGGCTCCGGCAAGTCCGTGCTCTGCTACGCCATCGGCGCCGTCGGGCTGATCGCCTTCATCCTGGCGGAGCGGGCCTACAAGGACGACGCGCTGCTGCCGCTGCGCCTGTTCAGGAACCGCAGCTTCGCCGTGGGCAGCGTGAGCTCCATCGTCCTGGGTGCCGGCATGTTCGGCGGCATCCTGCTGCTGCCCCAGTACCTGCAGATCGTGCACGGCTCCAGCCCGACGGTCGCCGGCCTGCAGATGATCCCGCTCGTCGCGGGCATCATGACCGGCGCGATGGGCTCCGGTATCGCGATCTCGAAGACCGGCAAGTACAAGATCTACCCGCTGGTGGGCGTCGTGTTCATCGTGACCGCCCTGGTCTCGATGTCGCAGATCATCGACGCGAACACCTCGGTGTGGACGCTGGTGCCGTTCATGGTGCTGCTGGGTGTCGGCCTGGGCTTCAACTTCCAGCCGGTGATCCTCGCCGTGCAGAACGCCGTCCGCCCGAACGAGATGGGCGTCGCCACCTCCTCGGTGACGTTCTTCCGCCAGATGGGCGGCACGATCGGGGTGGCGGCGTTCCTGTCCATCCTGTTCACCACGCTTCCCAACAAGATCATCGACGCGGTTCAGGCGGCCATCAAGGCGAACCCGGCGGTCGCGCCGCAGTTCGCCGGCCTCAAGGGCGCGAACCCCACGTCCGACACGGCCGCGTTCCTCGCCCATCAGCCGGCCGCCGTGGTGAACGCGTTCAAGGTCGGGTTCTCCGACTCCATCGACCTGGTGTTCCTCGTGGCCGCAGCAGTCGTGGCGATCGGGTTCTTCGTCCTGCTGTTCCTCCCGCAGGTGGCCCTCCGGAACGAGTCGGGCATCCAGGCCCAGCAGTCCGGAGCCGGCGAGATCACCGGGAAGGGCGAGGAGGCCACGGCCGACGACGCCGCGGTCGCCGCCGGCACCGCCGCCCCGACCTCGGTGTCACCGGCAGACGGCGCCGCCGAACCCGCCGGTCAGGGTGCCCACCGGGCCTGATCGCCGCGTTCGACACAGGGCCCCTTCCCGCTCCGGCGGGGAGGGGCCCTCGTCGTCGGCCGGTCCGCCTACTGTGAGACCAGCCCCGCGTTCCCGCCGTCGCCTGGAGGTGCCTGCGTGCCCTCGTCGTCCCGGTCCTCGTCACTGATCCTGTCCCGCCGCGACCTGGACTTCCTGCTCTACGAATGGCTCGACGTGGAGTCGCTGACCAAGCGGCCGCGGTTCGCCGAGCACTCCCGGGAGACCTTCGACGCCGTCGTCGACCTCGCCGAGCAGATCGCGACCGAGCACTTCGCGCCGCACAACCGGAAGGCCGACGAGAACGAGCCGCGGATGGTCGACGGCAAGGTCGAGCTGATCCCGGAGGTCGGGCAGGCGCTGAAGGTGTTCGCCGACGCGGGACTGATGGCCGGCGAGTTCGACGAGGAGTTCGGCGGCATGCAGCTGCCGCACGCCGTCGGCCAGGCCGTGTTCGCCTGGTTCAAGGCGGCCAACGTCGGCACCTCGGCCTATCCGTTCCTCACGATGGCCAACGCCCGGCTGCTCCTGGCGCACGGCTCACCCGAGCAGATCGCCACCTATGTCGCGCCCGAGATCGAGGGCCGCTGGTTCGGCACGATGGCGCTGTCGGAGCCGCAGGCCGGCTCGTCGCTGGCCGACATCACGACGCGCGCCGAGCCCCAGGACGACGGCACTTACCGGCTGACCGGCAACAAGATGTGGATCTCGGGCGGCGACCACGAGCTGACCGAGAACATCGTGCATCTGGTGCTCGCCAAGATCCCCGGCGGTCCGCCCGGCGTGAAGGGCATCTCGCTGTTCGTCGTCCCCAAGTTCCTGGTGAACGACGACGGGTCACTCGGTGAGCGCAACGACGTCGTCCTCGCGGGGCTGAACCACAAGATGGGCTACCGCGGGACGACGAACACACTGCTGAACTTCGGCGAGGGCGTACACACCCCCGGCGGGCGGGCCGGGGCGGTCGGCTACCTGGTGGGCGAGCAGCACCGCGGCCTGACCTACATGTTCCACATGATGAACGAGGCGCGGATCGGCGTCGGCATGGGCGCGACCGTGCTCGGCTACACCGGCTACCTGCACGCGCTGGAGTACGCCCGCACCCGCACCCAGGGCCGGCCGGCGGGTGCGAAGGATCCCTCCTCGCTGCCCGTACCGATCATCGAGCATCCCGACGTCCGCCGGATGCTGCTGGCCGCGAAGTCCTACTCGGAGGGTGGTCTGGCGCTGGGCCTGTACTGCGCCCGGCTGGTCGACGAGGAGCAGACCGGCGAGACCGAGGCCGACCGCGCCCGCGCGCACCTGCTCCTGGAGATGCTCACGCCGATCGCGAAGGCCTGGCCCTCGCAGTGGGGGCCGGTCGCCGACGACCTGGCGATCCAGGTGCACGGCGGGTACGGCTACACCCGCGACTACCCGGTCGAGCAGTTCTACCGGGACAACCGGCTCAATCCGATCCACGAGGGCACCCAGGGCATCCAGGCCCTCGACCTGCTCGGGCGCAAGGTCGTCATGCAGGGCGGCGCGGGCCTGGCGCTGCTGGGCGAGACGATCACGGCGACGACGGCGCGGGCCGCCGGCACCGACTGGGCCGGCTTCGCCGCCGACCTGGACGCCGCCGTCGGGCGGCTGGGCGCGGTGACCGCGACGCTCTGGGGTGCCGGCGACCCCGAGCTCACGCTGGCCAACGCGCACGTCTACCTGGAGGCCGCCGGGCACCTGGTCGTGGGCTGGCTGTGGCTGGAGCAGGCCCTGGCCACAGGTGCGTCGGAGAGCGACTTCCACGAGGGCAAGCGCCAGGCGGCGCGCTACTTCTGGCGCTGGGAGCTGCCGCGGGTCAACGCGCAGTTCGACCTGTTGGAGTCGCTGGACCGCACGGTGCTCGACACCGACCAGAACTGGTTCTGAACGCACCGACGCCCCGCCACTCCGTGCGGAGTGGCAGGGCGTCCGATGTCGGGATCGGTGCTCGCGGTCGCGTCAGACGCTGACCGCGGTCATCGCCTCGGCCGGGGCGGCGGACCGCCCGCCGGTGGTGCGCTGGGTCCGCTGCTCACGCTCGTACCGAGCGGTCGACTGGGTGCCCATCGCGATGACCAGGGCCGTCAGTACCAGGAATCCCAGCAGGGTCACGGCCGGCCACATCATCATCAGATCTCCCCCATGCTGTCGGTGTGTCGCCGGCCGGGTCAGGGGCCGGCGACACGTCGTCAGGGCTCTTCATCCCCAGGACACCGGCGTCTCAATCGTCAATTCGTGTGCTTCACCTGACAGTGTGTGACCAGACTCACTACCGAGCTGTCCCTGTGCGGCCGCGGTCCCGGCGTCCGATCGGACTGTCGCGTGTCGGGCATGGAACGGGACCGTCCGGGGAAACCCCCACCTGATCGACTTCCTTCGGTCGCTTCCACCCGCCTTCCGACGGAGGACCAGATGGCCGCTTCGAGCAGTGCACGCCGGACCGCGGATACGCGTTTCGAGGACAACCAGGCCGGCGACCCGGTCCCCGACAACGACAAGACCGGCGACCCGGCCCCCGACAACGACAAGATCAGCGGCACCCGGGCCGACTACTCGCCCACTGGCGCTGACCCGAAGGCCACCACCGGCGGAACGCTCAAGCGCACGGTGAAGGAGTTCAGCGAGGACAACCTCACCGACTGGGCGGCCGCGCTCACCTACTACGGCGTCCTGGCGCTGTTCCCGGCCCTGATCGGGCTGGTCTCGATCATCGGCCTGCTCGTCGACCCCAAGACGCTCACCGACGCGCTCACCACCGTCGTCCCGGGTTCGGCGGCGCACACGCTCAACCCGGTGATCCAGCAGATCGCCGGCAGCCACAGGGCGGCCGGCCTCGGCCTCGTCCTCGGCCTGGGCGGCGCCGTCTGGTCGGCCTCGGGCTACGTCGGCGCGTTCACCCGCGCCGCCAACGTCGTGTACGAGACGCCCGAGGGCCGCAAGATCTGGAAGCTCAAGCCCCTGCAGCTGCTGGTGACGCTGATCGGCATCCTGTTCGCCGCCGTGATCGTCGCGATGCTGGTGCTCAGCGGCCCGGTGGTCAACGCCGTCGGCCAGGCCCTGGGGCTCGGGGGGACCGCGCTGACGGTCTGGAACGTCGTCAAGTGGCCGCTGATGCTCGTCGTCCTGGCCGTGATGATCGCCGTCCTCTACTACTCGACGCCGAACGTGCGGCTGCGCGGCTTCCGGTGGGTCAGCCCGGGCGCGGCCGTGGCGATCGTCGTGGCGGTCGTGGCCAGCGCGCTGTTCGCGTTCTACGTGGGCAACTTCGGCAGCTACAACAAGACCTACGGCGCGCTGGCCGGCGTCGTCGTCTTCCTGATCTGGTTCTGGCTGATCAACGTGGCACTGCTCTTCGGCATCGAGCTCGACGCGGAGATGGAGCGCACCAGGGAGCTCAAGGAGGGCGTGCCGCGCGCGGAGAAGGAGATCCAGCTCGACGCGCGCGCGGAGCCCAAGCCCCGCCAGACGAGCTGACCGACCGTTCCACCCGGTCGACGCACGCTGAGCGCCCTCTTCCGCGACGGGAGGGGGCGTTCAGCATGTATCGATCTTGGTGCGGTTCGGGTAGAACGCGCCCATGAGTGACGACGGCGTCATCACCTCCGACTTCTACGACCTCGAGGGGCTGCTCGACGACGACGACCGGGCGCTGCTCCACCGGGTGCGGGCGTTCATGGACGAGCAGGTCACCCCCGTGATCAACGACTACTGGACCCGCGGCCAGTTCCCGCACGAGCTGATCCCCGGGCTCGCCGAGCTCGGCATCGCCGGCACTCCCTACCGCGGGTACGGCTGCCCGGGCCGCTCGTCGTTGACCGACGGCATGATCGCCATGGAACTGTCGAAGGGCGACCCCTCGATCAGCAC
>Ga0308173_10001096_pt1 | contig 13026 bp, 8 predicted proteins | sample PhyPR1_FD_203716 | JGI IMG/M metagenome (GOLD analysis project Ga0308173, IMG submission 203716) | Soil microbial communities from UC Gill Tract Community Farm, Albany, California, United States - DLSLS.P.R1 | ecosystem: Environmental > Terrestrial > Soil > Agricultural land | place: USA... | reverse complement strand
CGAGGCGGCTATTCCGCGCTTCACCGTCGGCGTTGCCGCCGCTGCCGTGGAGATCGAGCACCAGGGGCAGCCGCTGACGGCCGTCGTAGACCGGAGGCACGAACAGGCGATACGTGCGCGGCCGCTTCCCCGACGTGAGACGCTGCGCCGATACACCCGCGTCATGCCGAAGATTACAGGCCTTACCTGCGTCGCGCGGTTCCTGCGCCTGCGCGGCCGCCGCGCAGAGCACCATCAGAAACGCTGCCAGACCGGAACGGACGCGCATGCGGACTCCTTTCGCGACGCGATCCTAGCGCACTCAGCTCCCACCCGCGAGGTGGCGCTCCGAAGAATCGCTGCTCTGTGTAGCTCCGCTCCTCGGACAGCGTCGCCGTTGACCCGCCTTCGGTTCGATCTCAACGCCCCCCGCAGCTACCCGTGGCGGCTATCGTGCCGCCGATGGCTGCGCGGTCACAGCGTTGGCGGGAAGTGTTGCCGACAGTCCCTTGAACAAGAATCTTTGTGCGCGGTTCCCCGGGTTCACTTCTGCCGTGTACAGGTTCCCCTTTGAGTCAACGGCCAGATGATGCGGCGTCTGAAAATCTCCGGGCTTGGTGCCGCGGACGCCAAATTGATACAGCACCTGCAGCGTCTTGCGATTCAGCACGACCACATGTGAGTTGCCGAGGTCGGCGACATACAGGAACTGCTGCTGCGCATCCGGGGAAAAGCCCAGGCCCGCTGCCGAACTGTTCGACGGCCCGGCCCGGTTGATGAACACCTGTGTCTTGTACTTGCCGTCCGGCGTGAACACCTGCACTCGCCGATTTGATCGGTCCGCGACATACACGAGCCCGTCGTTGGAGATCTTGATCGCGTGCACGGGATTGCCGAACGTCTCCGCCCCGGGCCCCTCGGTGTCGAGTTGGGGTGGCGCCGGCGGCCCGCCGGCCGCGACTGAAGGCGGCGCATTGTCGGGCGCGTTACCGAACGCTCCCCACATCCGCTTGAAGGCGCCGGTCTCGGCGTCAAGGACGATGACGCGGCGGTTGCCGTATCCGTCGGCCACGAACGCTTCATTCGTCTTCTCGTACACGAACACGTCAGCCGATCGGTTGACGTTCACCTGGTCCGAATTCCCGTGACTCTGTCCTTTCGCGCCAAACTGCTTCAGGAACCGTCCCTGCCTCGTGAACTTCAACAACATGTCATCGGTGACACCGCTGCCGCCGATCCACACGACATCCTTGTAGTCGACGGTAATCCCGTGCTCGGTGAGCGGCCAGTCGTATCCCCGTCCCGCGCCTCCCCACGCGTTCAGGAACGTGCCGCCCGCGTCGAATTCGATTACCGGGGGGGCGGCCCGCGCCTTCAGGCTGTCCGGCACTGATCCCGGCCGCTGGAGAATCCAGATGTGATCATGACGGTCGACGGTGACCGACGAGACGGTGCCCATGACCCAGTTGTTGGGAAGCTTCGGCCAGGAGGGATCGACCTCGAAGACCGGCATGCGCGGGCTTCCGCCCTGGGCAAGGCCAGACACTTCCCGCAAGCCGACGGCTGCGACGATGACGAGTCCGAGCAGCGTGAGGGAGGACTTCGTCTTCATGCGCGTAGCCTACACAAATATGGCAGCCCGCGGAGGGGGCGGAGGAGCGGATCTACACAGAGGAGCGGAGGAGCCGAGACGAGCAGATGTCTTTCTCTTGATCGGTTTTACGGCGAGGTGCCACGGGCCTTAACCAACAAGAGTTGGAAACTCTGCGCGTCTCCGCTGCTCCGCTCCTCTGTGTGGCTCCGCTTCTCGTAGCAACGCGGTCCTACGGTCCGCGCCTCCGGACGAAGTTGCCCGCCACACCGCAGTCGGCGGTGCACGGCGGCGGCGGCACGTAGCTGTCCTTGATCTTCTTGCGGTACTCGGGATACAGCGTCTCGCGGTACCCCAGCACCGCCTCGCGCGGGAGGTGATACAGCTCCACGAGCTCGTTCACGAACGGGTTCTGATCGGGGGCGAAATGGGGGACGCTGTCGCCCGGCTCGTGTCCCTCGAAGCCGGGAGCGCACGGGTCCCGGTAATCGAGGGGTGCCGCCGACAGCCGGAAGCCCTTCGAGATGATCTCCGGCTCTTCCAGGTACACCGGATCGCGCGCCACCATCAGCACCGTCAGCACGTTGCCGTGGCGGAAGAACCGCCAGTCGATCGTCGCCTGGTCGCTCAACGGCACGCCGGTCTTGCGGATGAAGCCGGCCTTGACGTGGGTGGTGTGCGCCGCCAGCGCGCCGCCTTCCCAGCGTCCCGTGGTGAACCCCGCCTGCGTGTGCAGCGCGTGCTCGGAGGGGTGCGGCCGATCGTCCATCCAGATGACCATGCCCGCCCAGTCCTCCCACGGATCGATCGTGTACGACACGACGCGCCGGGTGGCGGGATCGGATTGCGTCGAAATCTTCAGTCCGAAGGGACCGAGCACGGCATACGCCGCACCCCACCCCTGGCACTGCCGCTCCATCATCGATTTCTGCGACTCGTCGTACGAGAGCGCGCGCGTGCGCGCCTCGTCGGTGATCGCCAGCCCAAGGTAGTCGACCGGCACCGAGTCGTTCTGCACGTCCTCGGTTCCAAGCGGTGCCCACGACGCCGCGATCTCGAATTGATTCGGGAGGGCGCTGTCGCCGGCCTGGCCGCCGCCAGCGGGTTCCTGCGTGAACACCACGCCACCGACGAGCGCCGCCATCAGCAGCCCGAGCGCCGGTCGACCGACTACCACGTTGATGAACATGGCGTCGGTTCCCACTTCGATCCGTCCCGTTCCTTCTTGAAGTGTGGGCTCACGATGTAAGGGCCGTTCAGGTAAACCGGGTCGTCAACGGTCGTCATCACCAGAAGCAGCTGGCCGCCATCCGGCAGGGGCGCGATGTCGAAGTGCTCCGACACCGTGGCGCGATCGCTGTACGGCACGCCGTTCTTCCGCAGATACCCGCTGCGCATGTGCGAAGTGACGACATTCAGGCTGCCGCCGCGGTCGGGTGCGGGGACACGCTCCCAATGGGCGCGCGAGTCACCCTGCCACGTCGGAACGGTGCTCGACGCGGGGGCCTGACCCGCGAATCGCAGCAGCCGCGTCTGAGTCCCGGCATCCGTGTCGATGCGCAGCGTGTTGGCGTCCTGCCACGTGATGTGCAGGCGACCCGGCACGCTCATGATCCCGCCGGCACCGTACGACTTGCACTGTTCGCCAGCGCGTGTGTCTGCCGCTGGGTCCCACGTTTTGATAATCGGCAGCGCCGCCGGCGAGGCCGGGATACGGCGATACTCACCTTTCGCAGGCGTCACCATGCGGTAGCGCCAGTTCTCCGTCACGTACGACACCCAGTACCCGGTCAAGTCGATCGGCGCCGTGTCACGGGCCGACGCTGGCGCGGGCCCGCCTTGCCGTTGCGCACGGACGGAAGCCGGCCGGCCGGCGGCGAAGAGAACCAGCACGAGCGCGGTGAGCGCGACGAGCGATCGCCTCACGGCTTCTCCGTCATCAGACTCTTGTACACCGCCTCGACGAACCGGTCGGTCGTCCAGTCGCCGCTATTGCTGCCGTAGCGGCTTGCGTACCCCTTCGCCGGTCCGGCGGCTTTGACCTGCTCGAGGGATTTACCGGCGCCAACCATGTCGCGCACCCGGTCGCGAACGATCGTGATCATGTCGCGGTACTCGACGACGTCGTAGTGATCGCAGAGGCGGCCGTGTCCTGGAATGACGAGCGTGCCTGCCTCGCGGGACACGATCGGCACCGACGGCACCGCCAGTTCGGCCAGGCGGTTCAGCGCGGCGATCTCGCCATCGACGCTGCCGCCTCGCTCGAGATCGATGACGGGAAATCGCCGCGTGTCGAGCACATCGCCTGCCACGACGACATCCGAGCGACGGAAGAAGGCGAACACGTCGCTGTCCGTATGCGCGGCGGGCTGGTGGAGCACCTCGATCGCCTCGCCGTTCAGGTACAAGTACTTCCGCGCGTAATGAAAGCTGTCGGTGGGCCATGCGGCGCCGGAGAGCGCCGGCAGGTCTGACGTCATGTGCTGCTGGACGCCTTCGGCCGCGAGGATGGCTGCCGTGGTCCGCGTCGGATCGGGGCGCGGCCCGGCAGGCGATGTGCCGGGAAAGAAGGTATTACCCGCCCTCGCGAGTACGTCGTTGCCGCCGACATGGTCGGCGTCGGGTCCCGTGTCGATGACGTAGCGAATGGGGTTCGGCGTGATCCGCTTGATGGCCGCGACCACGGCCGGAGCACTGGCCGTGGACCCCGCGTCTACGACGACCACACCGTCATCACCGACCTGGACGGCGATATTGCCTCCAGCGCCGGCGATCATGAAGACGTTGAGACGGACCTCCAGCACCTCGAGGCCATCCGTCGTCGCCGGGCCGGAGACCTGCGCCGCTGCGAACACCGTTTCGACGGCCGCATCTCGCTGGACGACGTAGAGCGCCGTGCACACGGAGACGGCGACAACGAACATACGGCGACGGGTTCGATTGACTCGTGGGCAGGTCACGGCGGCTCTTGGCGCGGGAAGGGTAGCACAGCGTGTCCCGAGGGGAGCGGAGCGAAGGAGGGAATCGGAGGAAGGCGTCATCGAGAATCATCGGACTTCCAATCCAGCGACAGGTGGAGATGCGTCTCGCTACATCCCGCGGCCCTTTAGAGGGATTCGAGTGAACCGTCCGGCACTGTCAACGGTGAGAATCAGGACCGCTGAGTAATTGCCTCGAGTACTTGGTTGAAAAGCGATGGCGAGCGTCACTTGCCCGTGCGCCGGAATCGTGAAACTCGTGGCCATCGGTGCCAGCGTGAAGCCCTCCCCGTCGATGGCGATCCCGACCACATCCAGGGAGAAGTCAGCCGGATTGGAAATGGCGATTGTCGCTGTCCGATCGGATGCGATGGCTACCAGACCGAAGTCTTGTTCGGCAGGAGAGGCTTGCAGAGGGGATACACGACCCGGCCCGTCAGGGGCGAAATGCTTGTCTTTCAACGCGGCTTCGGCAAGACCTTCGGAGACGCCGGGCGTCGCCGCCACTTTGCCGAGCCCTTCCAAAGCAGCGCAGCCTTGCAACATGAGCAAAGCCATGCCGACGACGGGCCACGTCATTGCGTGCCGCACCAGGCGACCGTATCACAGCTCGATCCTTTCTGACGGCGTTCACCTTCTGTATTCGTCCGTTCGCAGCGGGACGACCGGCACGGAATGTACGGCGGCAGCAACGATCAGACTGCTGGCGCGGGAAGGGCAGCGCGGCCGTCGGAGCGCGGCGGGGCGGAGGAGCGGATCTCCTCTGTGTAGATCCGCTTCTCGACGCAGGCGATCGATCTGATCGTAAGGCCTAATCGCGTGGGCGTCGGCCGCGCCACGTTCGGTGCGCCAACCGGGATCGGTAATAAGATGGCCCGCCTCCATCATTCCAGAGATGTCTCTCAGTGCGGGTACGCGGCTCGGCTCATACGAGGTCGCCGGCCGGATCGGCGCCGGCGGGATGGGCGAGGTCTATCGCGCGACCGATACCCGGCTCGGGCGTGACGTCGCCATCAAGGTGCTGCCGTCGATCCTGGCGGCGGACGCCGATCGGCTCGCCCGGTTCGATCGCGAAGCGCGGCTGCTCGCCGCATTGAATCATCCGAACATCGCCGCCATCTATGGCCTCGAGGACGCCGGCGGCATCACGGCCCTCGTGATGGAACTGGTCGAGGGTCCCACGCTGGCGGACCGGATTGCGCAGGGACCGATCCCGCTCGACGATGCGCTGCCGATCGCCCGGCAGATCGACGACGCGCTGACCGCCGCCCACGAACAGGGCATCGTCCACCGTGACCTGAAGCCCGCGAACATCAAGGTCCGTCCGGACGGCACCGTGAAGGTGCTCGACTTCGGCCTGGCAAAGGCGATGGAACCCGTTGCCGGGGCGTCAGCCGGCGTGTCGCTGTCGGCGACGATCACGTCGCCGGCGATGACGCAGGCAGGACTGATTCTGGGCACGGCGGCGTACATGGCGCCCGAGCAGGCGCGCGGACAGACGGTGGACCGGCGCGCCGACGTCTGGGCGTTCGGCTGCGTGGTGTTCGAGATGCTCACCGGTACCCGCGCGTTCGAGGCGGAGGATGTCTCGCTCACGTTGTCGATCGTGCTGCAGCGTGAGCCGGACTTCGCGGCGATACCTCCGGGCGTGCCGTCCTACATCACCCAGGCGCTGCGTGTGTGCCTGCGGAAGGATCCACGAGAGCGTCCCGGGCACGTGCACGACGTGCGGCTGGCGCTCGAGGGAGCCTTTCACGCTCCCGCCGATCCGGCGGCGACCCCGTTGTCTCCTGCACGTGCGTTGTCTGGCCGCTTGGCCTGGAGCGTCGCTGCCGCGGCCGTGCTGCTGGCGGCGGTGGCCGGCGCCGCATGGTGGCGGGCGAGCCGTCCCGTCGAACGGCCCCTGGCGAGGTTGCGCGTGGACCTCGGGCCCGACGCGCTCCGGGCACCCCGGCAAAGCGTCACGCTGTCGCCGGATGGAACCCGGATCGTGTTCGTCGGCCGCGGCGGCGATCCCGGCACTCGCCAGCTATTCATCCGGCGCCTGGACGAGGCGACGGCAGTACCCATCGCCGGCACCGTGCATGGGCAGTTGTTGTCCTCACCCTTCTTTTCGCCGAACGGCGACTGGATCGGCTACATCGTCGCCAACAGCATCAGGAAGGTGCCGGTGGGAGGCGGGTCGAGTTTCCTGGTCGCCGACGTCTCGCCTCAACCACTTGGCGCGGCCTGGGGAGACGATGACCGCATCTTCATCGTCTCGACCGGCGGACTCTTTCGGTTACCGTCGTCTGGCGGTACGCCGGAACCGGTGAAGACCACGCCCGGAATCAAATGGTTCGTCCAGGCGCTGCCGGGAGCCAAGACCGTGTTGGTGAACGCTCTGCCCAGCGGTTCACTGAGCGTTCTGGAGAGTCTCGACGACCTCGAAGTGGACGCGGTCGACGTCCAGAGCGGCGAGACGAAGACGCTCGTGACTGGCGGGTACGACCCGCGCTATCTGCCGACCTCAGGGAGCACCGGGCACCTGACCTTCATTCGTCAGGGCTCACTCTTCGCGGTCCCGTTCGACCCGGCGGGATTGACGATCCGAGGTACGCCCACGGCGATCGTCACCGAGGTTGGCAGCGCCAGCCTCCTCGACGGAGGCGGGCAGTTCAGCGCGGCCAGCAATGGCACGCTGGTCTTCCTCGATGGGCACGATGGTGGCAACACCCACACAATTGCGTGGCTGAACGCCGCCGGGCAGGCCACACCGCTCGTCGCGCAGCCAGCCGTGTACGGCGCGCCGCGAATTTCGCCTGACGGCTCCCGGCTCGCCTACACCGCGAGTGCCAGCAAGGGCGCGGACGTGTGGGTGTACGACTTGGCGCGCGGCACGCCCACGCAAGTGACGTTCACCGCTCCTGGCCAGCGAGAACTCGCCTGGGCGCCCGATTCGAAGCACCTGGTGTTTGGCGACGGCGAATCGTTGTGGTGGGTCCGCGCCGACGGATCCGGCGTGCCCGAGCGGATCCTCGACAAACAGTCCAACCCGCGGCCGTCTTCCTTTGCTCCGGACGGGCGGCTCGTGTACTCGCCCTTTGGCGGGCAGGGGCTGCCCGACATCTGGACGCTGCCGCTCGATCTCCGCGATCCGGAACACCCGAAGCCCGGAAAGGCCGAACCGTTTCTGCGCGAGCCGTTCGTCGAAGTCGATCCCGTGTTTTCGCCCGACGGCAGGTTCATCGCCTACGCCTCGAATGAGACCGGGCCGAACGAGTTGTATGTGCGCCCGTTCCCCGGTCCGGGCGGACGCTGGAAGATCTCGACGGCGGGCGGCAAGTTCCCGGCCTTCTCGGCGAAAACGCACGAACTCTTCTTCATCGGCGGCGACGACCGGATCATGGTGGCCACGTACACCATCGACGGCAACGCGTTCTCCACGACCCAGCCGCGCCCGTGGTCGCCGACGCCGATCCTGCGCGACGGCGTGCGCCAGAACTTCGATGTGACCCCCGATGGTCAGCGCGTGGTCATGTTTCCGAAGCCGCCGGACACGCAGACCGAAAGTTCGCTGCACGCGATGTTCGTGCTGAACTTCTTCGACGAACTCCGGCGTCGCCTTCCGTAACGCGTCGGACACGGCGTGCGCGCTCGCTTGCGCGCGCGATTACAATCGCGATCACCGACCATGGGCATACGGACACTGCTTCTCTCCACGGCAGCGATCGTCGCCCTGTCCGCCGCGGCCGACCCAGCCGCGCAGGACGCGCAGTCCGCAGCCACGTTCCGCTCGGGCGTCGACGTGATCACCGTGGATGTCGGCGTGGTCGACAAGCAGGGCCGGCCCATCGACGATCTCCGCGCGGCTGATTTCTCGATCAAGGTGGACGGCCGCAGCCGCCCAGTGGTGTCGGCACAGCTGGTCAAGGTGGATTCGTCGAAGTCCGACGTGGCGGCATCGCTCGCACCGGCCGACGCGCTGGTCTCGACCAACGTCGGTCCCGCCGGTGGCCGGCGCATTGCGATTGCCGTCGATCAGACGCTGATCGCGCCCGGATCGATCGCAACAGTTCTGCGTTCCGCGTCGCGCTTCGTCGACGCCCTGGCGCCGGCTGACTACGCGGCGCTGCTGGCATTCCCGGAGCCCGGCCCGCGCGTCGATTTCACAACCGACAAGAGCGCGATCCTGCAAAAGCTCCCGTCGATCGTCGGCCAACCGCAGAAGATGCGGACCACCACCTTCGACCTGTCGCCACTCGAGGCGCAGGCGATCTATGGCAACGAACGGCTCTCCTACAACCCGAATGCCCAGACCGCAGAGGCCGTTCTGATGAGCCTCGGACCGGAGATGCACCGCGTCATCGCGCGCGGCTGCAAGATGCTGACGTTGGACGAATTGAAGGAGTCCGCGCACCTCAGCGACCTGAAGGGTTGCGTCCGCGACATGATCCTGGAGGCCGGAGACGAGGCGCTCGACATTCGCGTCGACACCGCGATGACATTGCAGCGACTCGAGTCGTACCTCAAGGAACTGGCCACGCTCGACGGACCCAAGACGCTGATTCTCATTTCAGCCGGGCTCATCGCGGAGGACGCGGCGCTCGAGGAGGTCTGGCGACTGGCCGCGGATGCACGCACGACCGTTCACGTGATTGCGGTGGATCGCGAACGTGAACGCGACCACACGGGTCTTGCCGAGTCGGGGATGAAGCTGCAGAACCGGGCGCTCGAGACGCAGGGCCTGGAGACCATTGCTGACGCGACAGGCGGCGGCTTCTATCGCGCCGTGGGCGCCGCGACGGGAGCGTTCGATCAGCTCGCCCTCGAACTCTCGGCGTCCTACATCATCGGCATCGAGCGGCGTGCAGGCGACCCGGATCGACAGCGGATCAACGTCGAGGTGAAGCGACGCGGCGCGATCGTGCGCTCGCCGGCCAGCGTGACGGTGACCTCCGCCGTGAACGCCCGGCGCAAGCCGGAGGATCTCCTGAGCGAAGCGCTTGGCGCGCCGCTGCCCCTTCCCGGCGTGCCGATGAGCCTCTCGACGTTCCGGCGACGCGGTTCCGCGGCCGGAACATACCGGCTCCACCTGGCGGCGCAGATTGGCGCTCCCGGAGCGGCAGGCGGCAGTTTCTCTCTTGGGTATGCAGTGGTCGATCAGCGCAACCGGGTAGTGACATCAGCAGGAACCCGGATCGATCTCATCGCATCAGGCCGTCCCAACCAGCCGCTGGAGTACGACACGTCACTCGATCTTCCGCCCGGTGCGTACTCGGTGCGGTTCGCCGTCGTCGACGGCAGCGGACGTCGCGGCATGGCGGTGCGCCCGGTCGAATTGCCGACCCTGGGCGGCGACGCGCTGATGACGAGCGACCTGGTGGTCGGCGCGCTTGCTCCGGACGTCGAGACGCTCACGGTCCACCCGAGCGTCGAGCCGCATGTCGAGGGCAGGATCGCCGCGCATCTCGAGATCTACCCATCTGCCGGCGATCGCGGCACGTTGAAGGTGAATCTGGAGGTTGCCGAGGGAGTCGCCTCGCCGCCGCTTCGGACCGCCGTGCTCAACCTCACTGCCGGTTCGCAACCGGACTCGCTCGCGGCGTCCGGTGGCGTCGATGCCGCGCTGCTCCCAGCCCGTTACGTGGCCCGAGCGGTGGTCCTGCGGGATGGCGTTCCCGTGCTGACCGTGACGCGTCCGTTCGTGCTCGAGCGCAGCGGCTCTGGTCCAGCGCCGCCGGGGTCGGCGAGCCGGAGGGTGAGTGCGACCCCGCTCTCGTCCGAGGTGAAGGGCCGCACGGCGGTGTACGTCACCGCCTTCGTGCGTGGTCTGTCCAATGTGGTTGGGGAGGAGGACTTCGCGCTCTCCGGTCCCACTCGGCGCGTCATCTCGGACTTCCTGCTGGTGCCGCATCCGGCGTCACCGCGAGACTTCCTGACCTACAGGGACGTGACGCACGTCAACGGTGTGCCCGTGCCGAATCACGAAGAGCGGCTTGCCGACCTGTTTGTGAACCCGACCGGACCGCTGAGCGAGCGCGTCAGGCAGATCACGCTCGCCGCCGAGCAGCAGGTGCCGTCGATCCTCGATCCCATTTTCGTGCTGGCGTTCCTGCAGGCCGATCTGCAGCCGCGATTCGAGCTGACCGAGAGCGCGGCCGGCGGCGAGTGGCCTCCCGGAGTGAAGGCGGTCACGTTTGTCGAAGTCGCGAGGCCGACGATGCTGAGGGGCGGGCCGCTCGGCAACCAGGACGTACCCGTCCGCGGCACCGCGTGGATTGAGCCGGAGACCGGGCGCGTCCTGCAGACGGAATTGGTGGTCAACACCGGCCGCGTGACGAAGATCGTGACGCGATTCGCGCTCGACCGGCGCCTGCAGATCATGGTGCCCGAGCAGATGCGCAGCGAGAATCCGGACGGCGTGGCGACCTACTCGAACTTTCGCCGCTTCAGTGTCCAGACCGACACTGCAGTCGCACCACCCAACTAGACGCGAACCGCGAGCACACCGTGTCCATGCGTGCTGACGTCTGGGCGTTTGGCTGTGGGCCATCTCTATGATGCCGGGTCACTCCGGGTCGCAAATATCCTGACGACGCCGCGCCGGAGTGCGACCGCGCGAAGCCATCCATCGCGAACGGGCCGCTGTCCGGACCGAGTGCCGTCGATCCCGTACTCCACGACCTCGCGTGCTGCGCCGCCGAGTTGCACGTCGATCGACGCGTCGGCGGTACGGGTCCACAGGAACAGCACCCGCTGTCCATCCGCACCGATGAACAGATGCCGGTACACCTCCGGTGCCAGGGACGCGCCGGCCGGCGTGCCGACTCGCGGAGTGGCCGGGGCGATCGGCTGCGTCCCGAGCAACGCGACGAGCAGCTTGATCGTCTTGAAGGCGAGCTTCTTCCGCCGCTGCGGATCGGCGAGACCGAGGTGATAGTTCGGCGCATCGCCGATCACCGGCTTGTCGCGGGGAGCGTCCTTGATTTCGTAGATCCCGATGTGCTCGATGCGCGGTTCGGCGGCAAAGGTGGCGATCGCTCGCGCCCACCACTCTGCCTGCTCGGACTCGGTCCGGCCCGGTGTCGTGGCGTAGCCGACCTCGTTGATCCACAGCGGCTTCCGCCCGCACGCCTCATCGGCTGACGCGACGAAACCTGATTCAAACGAGGGTCCGAGGTAGCTCTCGGCCGGAACGTCTTCCCATGTTTCGGGATACGCGTGGAACGGGATCACGTCAACCTGCCGCCCACTGCCGTCGCCGTCGCAGATGGCGTCGAGCCACTGCGTATCGGGATAGACCATCCCGCCAAGGAGCAGCTGGGCGTCGGGGTTGCCCGCCTTGATCGCCGCGATCGCCCGGCGAAGGACCTCGCGGTAGGTGGCTGGCGTGCCGTCCCACCACTGCCGCGCGTTCTCTTCGTTGTAGATCTCGTACGAGACGATGTTGCGGTGTCGCCGCATCTCTGCAGCAAGTGTCTGGACGAACCGGGCCCAGGCGTCGAGATCGGCGGGCGGATCGTTCCAGACGTCGCGGTCGGTGCCGCCGGCAGCAGCCCATGACGGTGTGTATCCAATGTACGGGCGCAGGGTGATGTGGTGCGCGGCGGCCAGTTCCGCAAAGCGATGCAGCCAGTCGAAGTCGTACCGCCCGCGGGCCGGTTCGTAATCATCCCAGCCAAAGCTGCCTCGCCACGTCGTGATGCCGAGCTCGGCGAACAGCTCGAAGTCGCGCCTCGCGTCGTCGAGGTCCTGCCCTTTGTCGTAATCCTCGAGGATGCTGAAGGTGAGGCGCTTCTGGCCGCCCGGTGCGACGGGTGATTCGGGCGGGCGGGAGCACGCCACCGTGAGTGCAAGCGAGAGAACAATCTTCAGGTAACGCATCGTGAGACGTCGTCGCGGGCTGCTGCAGCCGCGCCACCGCTGCGAGTCGCACGTCGCGTGCCAGCCGACGTTGCGCAACTGACCGGCGGTCTCTAGGGCAAGCCGTCGATGGAGACCAGGCCGGTGACGTTGGGGCGCGTCAGCTCGATGCGGGGATTCTGAAGCGGCCCGCCCGCCCGCTGCGCCGTCACCAGGAACTGGTTGTAGTGCTGCCGGTGCAGCGCCGCGATCTCGGTCCCGAACTCCGGTAAGAGCGTTGCGAGGCGGCTGTTGTTGGCGAGCCCCTCGTAGCGGCCGCGTGTCGCCTTGGCGAGCGGGACGGAAATGTCGGGTTGCGTGCCGGACCCCTGGTTGCCGGAGCTCGAGGTCGTCGTCGTGGTGATGTAGGCCCGCGTCTTTCGCGCCTCGAGGAACTGCACCGCACCGGAGAGCTCCTCTGCCTTGTAGCTGGTGTTTTCCGGAGCGGTCGTGGACACCATGACCAGGACGGGAAGCGAGTCGACTCGCTTGGTCTTGTTGAACTCGTCACGCAGGCGCTTGGAGAACTCCACCAGCGTGTCGATGAATCGCGGGGTCGCCTGCTCGGGTGCGACCGCATTGATCCCTTTGATC
>Ga0308173_10001095_pt1 | contig 13039 bp, 13 predicted proteins | sample PhyPR1_FD_203716 | JGI IMG/M metagenome (GOLD analysis project Ga0308173, IMG submission 203716) | Soil microbial communities from UC Gill Tract Community Farm, Albany, California, United States - DLSLS.P.R1 | ecosystem: Environmental > Terrestrial > Soil > Agricultural land | place: USA... | reverse complement strand
CTTCGAGCTCGAGCCGATCGCAACCGAGTGCTGGTCGGAGTGCGTCGTCTGCGGGCAGCGGTTCGGCGTGCTCACGTCGGGCGGGTAGAGCGAGTCCGGCGCCCAGCACGAGAAGTAGAAGTTCCAGTACGGCCCGATGGTGTTCCAGTTCGAGCCGCCGTTGTCGGTCTCGTAGACCTCCTCGAGCCCGGCGACGACGTGATCGTCGTTCTGCGGGTCGACGATGATCGACTGGTTGTACCAGGCCTGGATTCCAGGCCCGTAGCCCTTGCCGCCGACCGACTGCTTGAGCGCCGACCCCGAGTTCGCGAGCTTCTGCGAGTCGGCGATCTTGTTCCACGGCCCGGCGGGATTGCCGCTGTTTGAGACGTAGATGCCGTCGAGGTAGCTGTTGACCGTGCCCGTCAGCTTGTTCAGGAGGGCCGGAGACTGGTTGATCATGTAGAGCTTCTTGCCGTCCGCCGAGTACGCGAAGTTGGCGTAGCCGACGTCGGCGGAGGTGAGGCCCCCGGTCGGGTTGATCTTGTTCCACGTGTTCCCGCCGTCATTCGACTCGTAGAAGCCGTTGTACGCCGCTCCCGAGCGCCAGCCGATCGCGGCGATCAGGTGGTTCGGGTTCGACGGGTCGGGGACGACGTCGTTGACGATGTTCATGTACGCCGCGTTCTGGACGCCTGCGTTCGCTTTGCCCGGCAGATACGACGGGTTGGGCGCGAAGCGGAGCGTCCACGGCGAGGTGTAGTCGCCGAGCGGATGCGAGTAGATGCCGCGGAGCGTCGCCGCCCACACGTCGGTCTTCGTGAAGCGGATCGAGTTGATCGTCGTCGACTCGAGCTCGTCGCCGCCGACACGGTCACTCGGGCTGAACGTGCCCGTCGTCGGGTCGGCGAGCCGGTAGACCCCGGTGCCGGCGTAGCTCGTGCCGCCCGTGTTCGCCTCGCCCGTCGCGTACCAGAGCGAGCCGTCGGAGGCGAGCTCGAGGTCGCCCGTCGAGAGCGACGGGAGCGAGTCGGCGATCGGGGCCCAGTCGCCTCCGCCGGTCGTCGAGCGCCAGACGCCGCCGTTCGCGCCGCCTGCGTACACGTCGCCGTGGTCGTCGGCGGCGATACCGGTGATGCGGCCCGTGACGTTGCCGCTACCGCCGCTCGAGTTCGAGTAGTAGTCGCGGTAGTCGGGATCGTCCGCGTCGTACGGGACGTTCGTGACCTCACTCCAGGAGCCCCCCGTCGGCGGGAGGCTCTGAAGGCTCTTGAACGCGGCCGAGTAGCCACCCGGAGCGACGATGCCGCTCGGCGCGGTCCGCGCGTTGTCGAACTGCTGCATCGCGGCCATCAGCTCGGCCGACTCGCCGCCCGAGCCGCCGTTCGCGGTGCCCTGCGACTCGAAGCGCATGTCCTTCGCCGCGAGCTTCGTCTGGAGGTTCGCGAGCGGCGAGGCATGGTGCGCCCGGCTCGTCGCGGCGAGCCCCGCAACCACCGCGATCAGCGCGGCTGCGATCGCAACGAGGACGCCAGCAGTCCTCTTGCGCCTGAAGTTCATGTGCAAGATCTCCCCTTTCGTCTGCGTGACGCCGCCCAGGCTCTCGTCGAGCCGGTCGACGATCTCACGGTTCAGGCTGCGGCCCGACGACTCCGCCGCGGCGACAAGCCGACGGCGCAACTCCTCCGGCATCCGGAGGAGAAACCGATAGTCCCCCTGCTGAGCCACCCCGCGGGCACCTTAACCGCGTGATATCGGATACGCAACCCGAGGCGATATCACGCCGAAACGGAGAGAGGGCCGGGAAACCCGGCCCTCTCTCCGATCGCTACAGCCCGCCCGCTAGTTGCCGGCGAGCGCGTGCACGAAGTCGGCACCGTTCGGCGTGCCGACTCCGGTGACCTCGTCCCAGCCCGGCGTCGTCGCGAGCGACGAGTCGGTGCCGAAGCCGATCGTGTAGACGCTCTTCGACGACGGGCTCGTGTAGAGCGCGCTGCCGAAGCCGGCGGCCGCGACCTCAGGGCTCGGAAGCGCGAGCTGCGCGGCCGAGTAGGTCGTGGTGCCGTTGCGGTCCGTGATCGACCCGGTCACGTCGGTCGTCGAGGACATCTGGCCTGCGACGGGGCTCGGGCCCGCCGGGAGCACGTCGTTGATCGCCGACGTGCCCTGCAGCGGGTAGAGCAGCGGAGCCGCCTGGCCGAGGCCGTGACCGGCCGCCTGGGAGGCGATCGCCATCACGGCGCTGAAGAGCGGCGTCGCGAGGCTGGTGCCGCCGATCGCACCGACGCTCGGCCCGCCGTCCACCGTCTGGATGATCTCGACGCCCGTGTACGGGTCGCCGTCCATGGAGATGTCGGGCACGCCGCGCATCGAGCCGGACGTGTCCTCCGTCTGCCAGTCGGGCTTCGAGAAGACCTGGCTGACACCGCCGCCGGCACCGGCGTAGAAGCCGTCGCCGAAGGTGACGCCGGCCGGGACCTGCGGCGGGTCCGCGATGGCGCCGGTCGAGCCGACGACGAGCCGGTCGAGGTTCGTGCCCCAGCCGGTCTCCCACTTGCGCGAGCTGTCGGCATTGAGCGCGAGGCTCGTGCCGCCGATGCCCGTCGCGTACGGCGAGCTCGCCGGGAAGTCAACCTGCTTGAGCCCGAGCGCGTCGGTCTCGTCACCGTAGTCGCCGGTGGCGAAGTTGACGTCCACGCCCTCGGCCGCGGCCTCCTCGAGGAGCCGGTTGTCCCGGTTGAACCGCGCCGGGTTCCCGAAGGCCTCGGGCGCCGACCAGCTGTTCGAGATGACATTCCCGAGGTGGTGCACAACGGCGTAGTTGATCGCCTCGTCGAGCGACGCCTCCGGCGTCGGACCGACGACGAGATCGATCGTCGCGCCCGGAGCGAGGGCGTGCGCCCACTCGACGTCGAGCGTGGTCTCGCCAGCCCAGCCGGACACGTTGAAGGCCCCGTTCCCGTTGTGGGCCGCGCCGGGGGCGCGGAACACGTTCACGGTGGTCTTCGGCAGGCCGTACACCGCGTCGAAGGTGTCCAGGTCCTGCTGGATCGTGGGCGAGCCGAACGCGTCGGTGATCACGATCGTCTGCCCGGACCCGTCGAGACCCTCCTTGTAGAGGTCGTTCAGGCCGTACGCCGTCTGGATCTCGGAGGGCGAGTACCCGCACGGAAGGGCGGTACCGCCGGCGGCGGTCGCGTTCCCGGTCCCGTAGAGCAAGCCGCTGTACGTCGCCGAGACCTTCTTGCTCTTGAAGTTGTCGGTCACGACGCCGCCGAAGCAGTCGCCGCTGAAGAACACCCCGGCAGGGGTCGTGAACGGCTGGAACGACGACTCGGCCTGCCCGCTGATGTTCGGCTGGTAGCCGTAGTCGTCCAGGCCCGTGATCGCCGCGACGTGCGCCCCGGACGGGTCGTTGACCGACGGATCCGACGTGTTCGAGTAGTACGTCTGGCCGTCCAGCGTGTACGAGTCGATCTGGACGTGGAACGCCTTCTCGATCGCGGCGACCGTGCCCGACACGTTCACGTAGAGATTGTTCTCCGCAGTGTCGTTGACGGTGAGCCCGTGCGCGGTCAGGAAGTTCGTGACCGAGCTGACCTCCTGCGAGGTCGGGCTGTACGTCGATGCAAACGTCGAGGCGTCGATCCACTTGTGGTAATTCGGCGACCCCTTGGTGCGCTGCTGCTGAACCAGGCTGTCCAGCTGGCTCTCGTTGTGCAGGCTGAGCCAGACCGTGACGTCGATCGTCTGCGACTGATCGGCGGACCCGGTGTCCTGCGCGTGCTTGATGAAGCCCGGCGTGTCGTTCGGGATCGTGTAGTTCCCGCTCCCGGCGCTGCCGCCGTTCCCACTCCCATGGCCGTTCCCTGCGGACGCCGTACCGGCGAACACGCAGAGGCAGACGGCAAGGGCTGCACCGGTCGCCGCAGCGGCGCGGCGCGTGATGCGAGCGCGTTTCAAGATGAACCTCCCCTTTCCCTGACGTTTGCGGCTAGGACCCCGTGCCGCGGCTCATATCGTGTCCTAGATCGGGGGAAACCGCAAGGCCGGGCTCACCCGTGCGGGCGAGCCATCTTGCGGTAGTCGAGCGCCTCGTCGAGGACGTCGTCGGCGACACCCTCCTCCCGCGCGACCTCCCGCAGCGAGCGGCCCGAGGTCGAGGCCTTCTTGACGATCTCGCTCGCCTTGTCGTAGCCGATGTAGGGATTCAGGGCCGTCGCCGCGGACAGGGTCAGCTCGGCGTAGCTCTCGCACTGCTCACGGTTCGCCTCGATCCCGGAGACGCACTTCTCGTCCAGGAGCCGGCAGGCGGAGGAGAGCAGCTTGATCGACTGCAGCAGGTTCCGGGCGATCAGCGGCACGAAAACGTTCAGCTCGAAGTGCCCCTGCATGCCGCCGATCGCGATCGCCTGGTCGTTCCCGATCACCTGCGCCGCCACCTGGGTGACGACCTCCGGGATGACCGGGTTGACCTTCCCCGGCATGATCGACGAGCCCTTCTGGAGCTCCGGCAGGAAGATCTCCGCCAGGCCGGCACGGGGCCCCGAGCCCAGGAAGCGCAGGTCGTTCGCGACCTTCGTCAGGCTCACGGCGAGCGTCTTCAGCGCGCCCGAGCATTCGACGAGCCCGTCGCGCGCAGCCTGCGACTCGAAGGGATCCGCGGGCGCCGAGATCCGCAGGCCGGTCGCCGCGGAGAGCTTCTCGCGCACGCGCTCCGCGAACTCCGGGTGCGTGTTCAGGCCGGTGCCGACGGCGGTGCCGCCGAGCGGGATCTTCCCGAGGCGCTCGAGCGTCCCCTCAACGCGCGCCTTGCCTGCGCGCACCTGTGCCGCGTAGCCGCCGAACTCCTGGCCGAGCGTGACGGGCACGGCGTCCATCCAGTGGGTGCGGCCCGACTTGACGACGTCCGCGAACTCCTGCGCCTTGGCTTCGAGCGCATCGGCGAGCTGCGCGAGCGCGGGCAGCAGGTCGTGCGTGACCTCGTCGAGCGCCGCGAGGTGCACCGCGGACGGGAAGACGTCGTTCGAGCTCTGGCCCATGTTGACGTCGTCGTTCTGATGCACGCCTTCGCCGGCGAGCGTCGCGATCACCTCGTTCGCGTTCATGTTCGACGAGGTGCCGGAGCCGGTCTGGAAGACATCGATCGGGAACTGGTCGTCGAGCTCGCCGTTCGCGACGCGGTCGGCGGCGGCCGCGATGCGCTCGGCCTTCTCGGCGTCGAGGAGCCCGAGCTCTCCGTTCACGCGCGCCGCCTCGGCCTTGATCCGGCCGAGCCAGCGCGCCACCGGCGCCGGGATCGGCTCGCCGGAGACAGGGAAGTTCGAGATCGCCTTGCGGGTCTCGCCTCCCCAGAGTTCGTTTGCAGTGGACGCCGTGTCGGTCACGGCGTCCACGTTAGCTCGCGGCGCGTATGCGGCGGTCCGTTAAGACCCGTTCCCGCAGGCGCCGCCGAAGCGACTCGTCGAGCTCCTGCACGCGGGCCCAGCCGACGTACGCACAGCGGGGACATTCGTGCTCGGGGTTCTGACGCCGCTTACCGCAGTTCAAGCATTCGACCATAGGGAGAGCTTGATAGTTAGGCGTATGTGAAGGCGCCCCCCTAACGAGGGATCTTGCGCCCGGCTTCGAGCAGGTGCTCCCAGGCCGTCAGCTTCACGCGTGGGCGATTCCGCGGCTCGCCGGCGGCCCGCTCGGCGGCGTCGATCGCCTGCCAGCCCTCGTACTCGACATAGTCGACGCCCTTCTCCTCGAGTAGCTCGGCCAGCGACACACTGCTGCCGCCCCTTTGAAGGCGCCCGGCCCGCGCGTCGTCGAGCAGCAGCTCGACCGTCTCGGCCGCGTCCTTCTTGTTCGTGCCGATGACGCCGCTCGGGCCGCGCTTGATCCAGCCGGCCACGTAGGTGCGCTCCGCGCCGATGGCGCGCCCGCGCTCGTTCGGGATCGTCCCCGTCCTCTCGTCGAACGGGACGCCGGGTAGCGCGACGCCCTGATAGCCGACACTCCGCAGGACGAGCCCGCACGGGATCGTCTCGGTCTCGCCGGTCGGGCGCGCGACGATGCGTCCGTTCTCCTCGACGAGCTCGTTGCGGACGACCTCGATCGCCTCGACGCGCTCCTCGCCGAGGATCGCGACGGGCGAGACGAGGAAGCGCAGCACAATCCGCCGTGGCTTCCCTTCCTGCTCCCGCCCCGCGTACTCCTGCAACAGCTCGAAATTGCGGCGCGCGCGCTCACGGTCGGCTTCGAGCTCCGCCTCGCTCGCCGCGTCGAGCTCCAGGTCGGCCGCGTCGACGACCGGCTCTGCGCCGGCCATCTCCCCGAGCTCCTTCAGCTCCGGCGGCGTGAACGCGGCCTGCACGGGGCCGCGGCGGCCGAGCATCACGATCTCGCGGAGCGCCGAGCGGACGATCGCCTCCGCGGCGTCGTCGACCGTGTCGGTCGGCGCGAGCTCCTCGGCGGTCAGGGCGAGCATCCGGGCGCAGTCGATCGCGACGTTGCCGTTCCCGATCACGACCACGCGCTCGGTGTTCAGGTCGAAATCGAGCTCCTGGAAGTCCGGATGGCCGTTGTACCAGGCGACGAACGCGGTGGCGGGCCACGATCCCGGCAGGTCCTCGCCGGGAATGCCGAGCCGACGGTCGGTCTGCGCGCCGACCGTGTAGACGACGGCGTCGTAGCGCTCGAGGAGCTCGTCGTGAGTCACCGTCGAGCCGACCTCGACGTTTCCGAAGAAGCGGAATCCGGGCTTCGACGCAGTCCGCTCGAAGGCGCGCGAGACGGCCTTGATGTTCTCGTGGTCCGGGGCGACCCCGAGGCGGACGAGCCCCCACGGTGTCGGCAGACGGTCGATCACGTCCACCTCCACCGCGGGGTCGTCGCTTCTCAAGAGCGCATCTGCCGCGTAGAAGCCCGCCGGCCCGGAGCCGACGATCGCGACGCGCAAGGGCATGTCGACGAGCTTAGTTCAGGAACCCTGCGATGAAGTCGTGCACCTGCGGCGTGTCGAGCCGCTGCGAGTACGAGACCGCATTGCAGGAGGCGCTCGGGCCGTACGAGTTGACCGCGAGCACGATGTTCGTGCCGGCCTGGAGGTTCGGGCCGCCGGAGTCGCCGAAGCAGGTGTTGCCGCCGGAGACCTTGAGGAAATTGGCTCCTGTGGCGCCGCCGCCCGGGATGATCTTCTCGGTCACGACCTGGCGCACGCCGGCCCCCTCCTGCGTCGTCGCATTCTGGACGCCGTAGCCCACGTTCTCGATCCGCTGGTTGTTCGCGAGCGAATCGTCGTAGCCGACGGCGGGCAGCTGGGCGTACGGGCCCGGCAGCGGCGACGTGAGCGTGACCACCGCGACGTCGTTCAGATCCGAGTGGGAGAGCCCACCCGGCCGCGGAGTCCACGCCGGATCGGGAGTCCCGAAGCCGATCGCCTGCGGTCCGGCGAACTGATCCGCCATGCTGACGAGGATCGGGCCGGGCCCGACGATGCAGTGGGCGGCGGTCACGAAGACCGTCGGCGCGACGAGCACGCCGGAGCAGAGCTCCGTTCCCTGATCGGTCTGCTGCACCATCGCGCCGACGTACGGGTGTGAGCCGTTGTCCAGCTGCCCGCCGACGAGCGCGAAGGCCGAGGTTGCCAGTGCGCCCGCAGCCACCACGATGGTCGCGCCGAGCGTGAGAAGTCTTTTCTTGGTCATGGATAGTCCCGCCCTTTCCGCAGTTGGACGCGTTATCTCCGCCCTTGCCTCGAGCCGCATGACCCTAAAGGGTGACAGGGACGAGGATTTCCCTCGAACGAGGGTTGAGGTCGACGGTAGCGGGGGAACCCCTTCCCGTGCTGCTCGAGGGCCGGAAGGCGATCGTGACGGGCGGCTCGAGCGGGATCGGCAAGGCAACCGCGATCCGGCTCGGGCGCGAAGGCGCATGCGTCTGCGTCAACTACTACTCCGACAAGGAGCAGGGCGACGCGCAGCAGGTCGTCGAAGCGGCGCAGCAGGCCGGGGCGCCGAAGGCGATCGCGGTGCAGGGCGACGTCGGCTCCGAGCAGGACGCGACCGCCCTCGTCCAGAAGACGCGGGAGGCGCTCGGCGGCGTCGACCTGCTCGTCAACAACGCCGGCATCGAGAAGCAGTTCCCGCTGCTCGAGATGGACCTCGAGAACTGGGAGCGGGTCCTCCGCACGAACCTGACCGGCACCTTCCTCTGCCTCCGCGAGGCGGCGAAAGTGATGGTCGAGACCGGCGGCGGCGTGGTCGTGAACATGTCGAGCGTCCACGAGTTCATCCCCTGGCCGGGCTTCGCGCACTACTGCGCGAGCAAGGGCGGCGTGAAGCTCCTGATGGAGACCGCAGCCCGCGAGCTCGCACCGAAGAAGATCCGGGTCCTGAACGTCGCGCCGGGGGCGATCGTGACCCCGATCAACACGTTCGTCCTCGACGACCCCGAGGCGAAGCACGCGGTCGAGTCGGAGATCCCGCTCGGCCGGATGGGGCAGCCCGAGGAGATCGCCGCAACCGTGGCGTGGGCGGCGAGCGACGAAGCGGGGTACCTGACCGGGACGACGATCGTGGTCGACGGCGGCATGTCCCTCTACCCGAAGTTCGTGTGATGCCCGAGAAGGTCGTCTTCCCGCGCGGCAGCTCCGTCCTCGACTACTGGCTCGTTCACAGCGAGGGCATGACCGTGCAGCCGCTCGACGCGATCGTCGAGCGGGTGGTCGCGACGCCGCCGGTTGGACGGGCGGAGCGCCTGATCGTGAGGCCGCGCGGCTCGCGGCGGACGCAGGAGATCCCCGTCGACGCGATCGCCGCGGTCGAGCCGGCGGCCGGGCGGCTCTTCCTCGAGAAGCTCGGCCCGGGCCGCGCGAGGCGCGCTGCGCGCCTGGGCGGGACGATCGGGCTAGAGCTGGCGCGCGATCTCGGAGCCGGAGCCGCCGTTCTCCTTCGTCTCGAGCTCGCAGGCGCGTCGCTGCTCGTGCGCGGCGCACGGGCGGCGATCGAGAGCGGCCGTCAGAGGCGGCCGGTGTCGCGCCGGTAGGCGTAACCGGCCGCGCCGACGAGCACCGCAGTCCAGACGAGAACATCCGCCCAGCCGCGGGTGCCCCACGGCTGGCCGTTCGTCGGCACATGGGCCGCCTGGACGAGCCAGTACGACGGGACGAACTGGCCGACCGCGTGAAAGAAACCGCTGTTGACCGGGAACCACGTGCCGCTGATGAACGCGAGCACGGTGACCGTGCCGCCGGTCGCGGGCCCGATCGCGTCGACGTTCAGGAGGTGGCCGAGGAAGATGCCGAGCGCGGCGAACGGCAGCAAGGCGATCGCGATCAGGATCGTCATCTGGATCCACTTCCCGACCGGGATGCTGACGCCGAGAATCGCCCCCGAGACATACAGCGAGGCGACGCTGAGGCCGGCCATCGCGTACGCGGTGACGACCTTCGCGCGCAGGTAATCGCGGGACGAGAGCGGCGTGACGCGGAGCTGGCGCGTCCAACCGACCTGACGCTCGCCGGCGATGCGGGCGCCCGTCGAGACCATCGCCATCATCGTCCCGAACGACGAGAGCCCCACCATGTAGTAGAGCGGCGCCGAGAGACCCGAGCCGCCGAAGTCGTGCGTGTGCCGGTTCGGGCCCGCGATCATGAAGAAGAGCGCGATCGGGAAGCCCAGCGAGAAGACGAAAAAGCGGCGGTTGCGAAACGTGCGGCGCAGCTCGTAGCGCAGGTACGTCAGACCCGTCATGCGGCGTCCCTCGTCAGCTCGACGAAGGCGTCCTCGAGCCCGGCGCCGGTCACCTCGAGGTCGCGCGCGTCCGGGTAGCGGCCGAGCAGGATGCGCAGCGCCTCGTCGGAGGAGGAGCAGACGAGCGTCACGGAGGCGCCGTGTCGCGTCACCGCCGTGACGCCCGGCAGCTGCTCGAGCTCGGCGGCCGGCACGTCCGGCAACGTCGCGCGGATCGTGCGCGTCCCGACGCGGGCCTTCACCTCGGTCGGCGGGCCGTCGACGACGATGCGACCCTGCGCCATCAGCACGATGCGGTCGGCGTTCTGGTCCGCCTCGTCGAGGTAGTGCGTGGCGAAGAGGACGGTCTTTCCGCGCGAGGCGAACTCGCGCATCGCCCTCCAGAAACCGCGGCGCGCCTCGACGTCCATCGCGACGGTCGGCTCGTCGAGGACGAGCAGCTCCGGATTCGAGGCGAGCGCGAGTGCGAAGCGCACCCGCTGCGTCTCGCCGCCCGAGAGCTTCTGCGTCCGCTGCGACGCGACCGCGTCGAGCCCGGCGAGGCGCATGGCGTCGTCGACCTCGAGCGGGTTCGGATAGAGGCCTGCGAACATCGTCACGAGCTCGCGAACGGAGAGATCCCGGATCAGCGCACCGGCCTGCAGCATCGCCCCGACGAGGCCGTGGGCCACGGCGTCGCCCGGCGCGCGGCCGAGGACCGAGACGGTGCCGCGGTCCGGCCGCGCAAGCCCTAGCAGCATGTCGATCGTTGTCGACTTGCCCGCCCCGTTCGGGCCCAGGAGCGCGACCGTCTCGCCACGCGGGATCGAGACGTCGATCCCTTTCACCGCCGCGACCGGGCCGCCGGGGCCGTGCCAGGTCTTCGTCAAGCCTTCGAGAACGACTCCCGGTCCGACCACCCGCTCACCCTAGTCGGAGCGCAGGAAGTCGACGACGCCGACTCAGCGACGCCCGAAAAGCCGCGCGAAGTTCACGTCGTAGCCCCAGCCGAACGTCTTGGGGACTAGGAGCCGCGGCTCGGAGGGATTCCACAGGCGGCTCTTCGCGCGCGCGAGCGTCGGCCGCCGCCAGTCGTACGGCACTCCGAGAAACTTGCCGGTCTTCGCCAAGGCCCGCTCAGTGCGAGTGGCCGCAGCCGGAGCCGCAGCTCGCGTCGGGCGCGTCGCCCTCGGCCGTCTGGAAGCTGTGGCCGCAGCCGCAGGCCGAGACGGCGTTCGGGTTGTCGATCTTGAAGCCCGATTCCTGCAGCCCCTCGAGGAAATCGATCGTCGAGCCCTTGAGGTACGGGGCGCTGAACGGATCGATGACCACCCGGACGCCGTGGAACTCGAGCTCGTGGTCGCCCGACTGGGCGCCGCGGTCGAAGCCGAGCGCGTACTCGAAGCCGCTGCAACCGCCGCCCTGGATCGCGACGCGAAGAACCTCGGCCTCGCCGGCAGGCTCCTGCGCCATCAGGCCGCCGACCTTCACGGCCGCGCGCTCGGTGAGCGTGACGAGTGTCTCGGTCTCTTCGACGGTCGCCATCGACAAAAGTGTACCCGCCCGGGGCGATGCCGGAACACGGCCACTTCGTGACACGCGCAACGCGCATCGCACCAGGCTTTGCAGTTCGCATCGTGACAGGCGGGCGATCTTGCTAGCGTCACCAGGCTTTGTTCAACGAATGGTTGCCATTCGCGATCTACGGGATCTTCGCGCTCGCGATTCCGACAACCATGATGGTCGGGAGCTTCGTCCTCGCGCAGCGGCCGCACCGGCGAATTCGCGCGCGCACGCTGCCGTTCGAATCCGGCGTCTCGCAAGGCCCGCCGAAGCGGCAACGCTTCACCGTCAGCTTCTACCTGACGGCGATGCTCTTCATCCTCTTCGACATCGAGATCGTCTTCCTCTACCCGCTCGCCGTGATCCTCCACGAGCTCGCGTGGTTCGGGTTCTTCGAGTTCCTGACGTTCCTGATCGTGCTGCTCGTCGCTTACGTCTACATCTGGCGCAAAGGGGCGCTCGAATGGCGCTAGACAAGCCGCTCCGCTCCTACGGCCTGAAGTCGGAGCGCCTTCTGATGCCGTCGAAGGCGTCGACCTTCGAGCAGGAGGTCGCGGACCTCGAGCAGAAGGTCGGGCTGACGACGCTCGCGAAGGCCGTCGCGTGGGCCCAGACGAACTCGATGTGGCCGGACACCTTCGGCCTCGCCTGCTGCGCGATCGAGATGATGTCGATCGTCGGCGCCCGCTACGACATCGCGCGCTTCGGGATGGAGCCGTTCCGCGGCTCGCCGCGCCAGGCCGACCTGCTGATCGTCTCCGGCCGCGTCGCCCACAAGATGGCTGCACCTCTGCGCCAGATCTACGACCAGATGCTCGAGCCGAAGTGGGTGATCGCGATGGGCGCCTGCGCCTCGTCGGGAGGCATGTTCAACAACTACGCGATCGTGCAGTCGGTCGACAAGATCGTCCCGGTCGACATGTACGTCCCGGGCTGCCCGCCGCGGCCGGAGCAGCTGATGGAGGGGATCATCCGCCTCCACGAAGCGGTGAAAGCCGGCGTTCCGCCCGCCTACGAGCTGCGGAGCGTCGCGTCATGAAGGGGACCACCACGTACGCACACGGCGAGACGACGATGACCGTCCCGGCCGCGGAGCTGATCGATACGTGTCTCCGCCTCCGGGACGAAGAAGGGTTCAACTTCCTCTCGGACATCACCGCGGTCGACTATCTCGGCTGGGGCCGGGCGGGCGTCTCGGGCTACATCGGCACGCCGGCGGGCCGCGACCTGAACACGCCGATGACGCAGGGCTACCAGGTGGTGCCGCTCGCGAAGCCGAAGCGCTTCTGCATGAACTACCACCTGCTCGCGATCGCCCACGAGCCCCGGCGGCTCCGTGTTCAGGTCTGGCTCGACGAGGGCGAGCCGGTGCCCAGCGTCATCCCGGTCTGGCCGACAGCGGACTGGCACGAGCGCGAGGCCTGGGACCTGATGGGCATCGCGATCGAGGGCCACCCGAACCTGAAGCGGATCCTCCTCGACGACGACTGGGAGGGCCATCCTCTCCGCAAGGACTATCCGCTCGGCGGCGAGCCCGTGAGGTTCTCGGGCGAGGAATGACCGCCACCGCCCCACGCAAGAGCGCGATCTACGAGGGGACGCGCATCCCGAGCCCGATCCCGACCGTCCTGCAGACGACGCCGGAGCTCGAGGCGACCGGCGACGTCCTGACGATCAACTTCGGACCGAACCACCCGTCGACGCACGGCGTGCTCCGCCTCGTCGTCGACCTCTACGGCGAGGAAGTCACCGGCGTCGAGGCGGTGATCGGCTACCTC
>Ga0308173_10001094_pt1 | contig 13043 bp, 9 predicted proteins | sample PhyPR1_FD_203716 | JGI IMG/M metagenome (GOLD analysis project Ga0308173, IMG submission 203716) | Soil microbial communities from UC Gill Tract Community Farm, Albany, California, United States - DLSLS.P.R1 | ecosystem: Environmental > Terrestrial > Soil > Agricultural land | place: USA... | reverse complement strand
ATGAAGCGCAGCTTCTCGGCGGGTGTCTCGCGCTCGTCGACGAAGCGGCACACTTCGGCGCGGTATGCGGCAGCAGGATCGGCGTCGCGAATGCCCGACGTGACGGTGAGCGAGTGCGTGGCGAACTGCCCGAGCAGGCGCTGGTTGACCCGGCCGGTGCCGAAGTCGCCGCGTCCGGACTGGAAGTACTTGTTGAGCAGGCCGCCGGCGATCGGGCCGAGCGGTGCGACGGACGAGAATCCGTAGATCGCAGGCGTGTTGATGAACACGCGCCGCATCACGTCGCGATTGGTCTCGCCATAGCGTTCGGTCAGCTCGCGCGCGATGCGCTCGGCTTCGGCCTTGGTGTGGCCGGCGCGCAGCAGGCTGCGCTCGACTTCGCCGCCGGCGCGGTGCGACGCCTCCGCATTGAGGCTCGTGCAGCCGAACAGGTACACCTCCTTGAGATTGGAGAAGAGGCCCGGACACGCGTTGCTGCACGACGCGCGCGTCATCTCGTCCACCGCGAGGCTCTGGTTCGCTTCGAGGCGGTCGGAAAAGAAATGCTTGCCGTTGAAGTGGCCGGATACGACGAGCACGTCGCAGCTCACCTTCTGGCTGCATGCCGAGGAGAGCCAGTCGGGCCGTCCGTGCTCGACGAGCTCCACGAAGCGGTACTCGCCGGCTGGCAGATGGCGGCGCATCGCCTCCTTCTCGTCGGGCGAGTTGACCGTGATCGTGCACACCGTGCGAGGTGCTGCATTGGCTGCGCTGATGAAGCCGGCGGCGAGGACCACTGCCACCACGACGAGCTTGCGGATCGACATGTTTCCTCGGCGCTTCGACGTTGCGGCCGCCGCGCCGGCGCATCGGCGGGCGGATGACACGGTTGTAAAGCTTGCGTGCCGCCCCCGGTACGGCATGCGGTACCAGGTTGCGCGGCGCGATCGCGCCGGCGCCAGATCGAGCGGGGAATGAACGACTTACGCTGTTCTCGCCGCTGCGACCGGGCAACCGGTGAGCGGGCATGCAGCGATTTCTGCGCCAGAGACGATGCGACCGGCAAGCCCGCGCCACGCTGCGCGGCGTGCGCGGCCCTCGGGACGCCGGCGGTGGACGCGGGCGGCGCGCCCGAAGCGCATGGAACGCTACTCGAGGTGCAACGTCTGCTCGAGGAAGAGCGTCATCGCGGCGAAAAAGAAGTCGGCGTTGTCCTTGCGCGCGAAGCCGTGCCCTTCGTTGTCGGCCAGGATGTACCAGACCGCCACACCCTTGGCCCGAACCGTCGCGACGATCTGCTCGGCCTCGGTGTACGGCACCCGCGGGTCGTTGCGTCCATGCACGACCAGCATCGGGCGTGCGATGCGGCTGGCGTTGGTGACCGGCGAGATGCGCGTCAGCAGGTCGCGCATCGCCGGATCGCGCTCATCGCCGTACTCCACCCGCCGCAGGTCGCGGCGGTAGCTTTCCGTGTGCTCGAGAAAACTGACGAAGTTCGCGATGCCGACCACGTCGATGTTGCCCGCGATGCGTTCCGGATAGTGCGTCGCCACGGCCAGGCTCATGTAACCGCCGTAGCTGCCGCCGTAGATCGCCACGCGCGCAGGGTCGAGATCCGGCTGCGTCGCGATCCAGTCGAGGAGGGCGCCGATGTCGCGGACGGAATCCTCGCGCTTCGCCCCGTTGTCGAGCGACACGAACGTGCGGCCGTAGCCGGTCGAGCCGCGCACGTTCGGCTCGATGATGGCCATGCCGAGGCGGTCGACGAGATAGTTGAACCGCCCCATGAACCCGGGGCGCGCCTGTCCTTCGGGGCCGCCGTGGATGTCGACGAGCACCGGGCGGCGGCCGCCGAAGCGCGCTGGCGGACGCGTGATGAACCCGTGAATGACGCGATCGTCGAAGCTCTTCCATTCGATCGGCGCCTGCGGCGCGAACGCGCTGGCATCGAGGCCCGGCACGCGCGTCTCGGTCCAGCGCGTGGGCGTACCGGTGGCGACGTCGATCGACCATACGTCGGCCGGGCTCTGCGCCGAATTGAGATTGAACGCGAGCTCGCGCGAATTTTCGTGCCACGTGGCGCGCGACACCGTGCCGGGCGGCAGCGCCGGCACGGGGCGCGCATGCAACGTCGTGGCGTCGTAGAGCTCGAGCACGCCGTTGCCGGCGCGATTGACCACCATCGCCAGCGTGCGGCCATCGGGAGAGAGCCGCAGCTCTTCGACGTCCGCGTCCTGCGGGCCGAAGTAGCGCAGCGCGCCGCTGCGCAGATCGAATCGCGCGGCGCGGCGGAATTCGCCGCCGGCATCCGTCGCCAGGAAGAGGTGCGCGCCATCGCGCGCGAACGACACGTCGCTGGTGGTGATCGGCTGCCCGGCGCCCGGCCGCGGGAAGACCTGATTGCGCTTGCCGGTCGCGAGGTCCATGACGTGAACGCGCGTGTCCTCCACCGAGCGAAACTCCACCAGCGCGAGCCTGCGATCGTCGAAGGAGAAGGAAAAGGCGCCCCAACCCGTGCCGGGAAGGGTCGCGACGATCGCGGCCTGTTCCGGATGCAGCGGGTCGATGCGTGTCAGCCGCTCGCTCGGCGCTTCCTGGCGTCCGGTCTTGTCGAGCGCGACCGAGGTGATCAGCAAGGTGCGCCGCGCATGATCCTGCGCGGCGATCTCGCTGCGCCGATCGGCCTCCGTGAGCGCGACCGGGTCCTTCGCAGCCGCGTCGAGCCGGAATACCCGCGTCTGCTCGTTGCCGCCGGTGTCGCGCAGGAACACGAGGGTGTCGGGCGCGTGGGCGAGAAAGAACCCGCGGCGGACCGGCTCGGCGAACGCGGTGAGCTCCTTCAAGTCGCCGCCGGGTGTCGCTACACGATGCAGCTGCACGGTGTTGCCGGCGCGCGTGCTGACGATGAGCTCACGCCGCGTCGGATGCCACGATGCCACGCTGCGCGGCCGGAACTCCGTGTAGGGCGCCAGCGCATGCATCAGCGTGGTGGGCAGCGGCGGCATCCCGGACACCTGCAGATGCTCGTTCGGCGTGACGGTATCCTGCGCATGCACGCGGGCTGCGAGGCACGCGAGCAGGGCCAGGACGGCGAGGGCGGTACGGCGAAGCGCGCGGGCGGGGGCCATGGAGGGAAAGCGCCGCGGGCGGCGCCCGCGCGCACTGTTAGAATGAATCGATTGTAGCGGCCTCCTCGCGCGTGCCCGCGCCGTCATGCTTCCTGTCGCCGTCTTCCGTTTTTCGCCCACCGAAGGCCCGGCCCATTTCGCCGCGTGGCTCGATGCGCGCGGCATCGCGTGGACGCTGGTCGCGCTCGACCGCGGCGATCGCCTGCCGGACGACCCGCGCGCCTTCGCGGGCATCGGCATGATGGGCGGCCCCATGAGCGTCAACGACGCGCTGCCTTGGATCGCGCCGCTCAACGATCTTGTGCGCGCGGCCGTCGATGCGCGCGTGCCGGTGATCGGCCACTGCCTGGGCGGCCAGCTGCTCGCCCAATCGCTGGGCGCGCGCGTGACGCGTACCGCGGTGCCCGAGATCGGCTGGATCGACGTGACAAGCAGCGACGACGCGCGTGCGGCCGAGTGGTTCGGCGAGCGCACGCAGTTCACGCCCTTCCAGTGGCACTACGACGTCTTCGATCTTCCGGCCGGCGCGGTCCGCGTACTGACCAATCGCTACAACGCCAACCAGGCGTACGTCGTCGACGAGCGTCACATCGGCTTCCAGTGCCACGTCGAGATGACCCAGGACCTGGTGGAGACGTGGTGCCGCACCGGCGCGGCGGAGTTGCCCTCGGCGTCGCACGGGCCGCTGCAATCGCGCGACGACATCCTGCGCGACGCGCCGGCGCGCCTTGCCGCGCTGAACCGCGTGGCCGACGCCATCTACGATCGCTGGGCACGCGGGCTCGTCCGCTAGGTTCGACATCGTGGGGCACATCCGCGCGCTGCCCGACCTGCTGATCAACCAGATCGCCGCCGGCGAAGTGGTGGAGCGGCCGGCCGCGGCACTGAAGGAGCTGCTCGAAAACGCGCTCGACGCGGGGGCGCGGCAGATCGACGTGGACCTCGCCGGCGGCGGCATCAAGCGCATGCGGGTCGCCGACGACGGCGGCGGCATCGACCGCGACGACCTGCCGCTCGCGGTGGCGCGGCACGCGACGTCCAAGATCGCATCGGTGCTCGACCTCGAGGCCATCGGCACGCTCGGCTTTCGTGGCGAGGCGCTCGCCTCCATTGCAGCGGTGTCACGACTCGCGGTGGCGTCGCGTGCGTCGGGCCGGCCGCATGCGTGGCGCCTGGAGGTCGAGGGAGGCACGGTGGGGGTCATCCAACCGGCAGCCCTGGCCGGCGGCACCACCGTCACGATCGAGGAGCTGTACTTCAACACGCCGGCGCGGCGCAAGTTCCTGCGCACCGAGGGCACGGAATGGGCGCATTGCGACGAAGCGTTCCGGCGCATCGCGCTCGCGCACCCCGAAGTCGGGTTCACGCTGCAGCACAACGGGCGCGTGCACTACCGCCTCGTCGCCGGTGGTCGTCAGGCGCGCGCCGAAGCGCTCCTCGGGGATGCATTCGTGCACGACGCTGCGCGCATCGACGTGGCGGCAGGCGATGTGACGCTCGAGGGCTACGCGGTGCGCCCGGCGCATGCGGCCACGACGGCGCAGGCGCAATACCTGTTCGTCAATGGACGCTTCGTGCGCGACCGCATGCTCGCGCACGCGCTGCGCGACGCGTATCGCGACGTCCTGCACCATGATCGACAGCCGTCGTACGCGCTGTGGCTGACGATCGATCCGCGGCGGGTCGACGTCAACGTGCATCCGCAAAAGATCGAGGTGCGCTTTCGCGATGCGGGTGCGGTGCATCAGTTCGTGCGGCACGCGGTCGAGCGCGCTTTGGCGGACACGGCGGCGCTGGCACCGGCGGTCTCGGCGGCGGAGCGCCTGGGCATCGCGGCGGCGCGCCTGCCGCCGCGTCCTCCGGCCTCGTCGCACGCAGGCGGCTTCGACGGTCAGCCGAACGGCGGGACTACGGTACGGGGAGGATGGCCCGCCGGCGTCGGTCAAACGCCGCTCGCGTTGGCGAGCGCCGAGCCGTCGCCGTTCTACGCACGCCTGTTCGGCGAGCGCGGCGCAACCACGCTGCCGGTCGATGACGAGCACCCGCTCGGCTTCGCGCTCGCGCAGGTGCATGGGATCTACATCGTCGCGCAGAACCGGGCAGGCGTCGTGCTCGTGGACATGCACGCAGCGCACGAGCGCATCGTCTACGAGCGCCTCAAGGTCGCGATGACGGATCGCATCCCGGTGCAGCCGCTGCTCGTGCCGGCCAGCTTTGCCGCCGAGCCCGTCGAAATCGCCACGGCGACCGAGCATGCCGAAGCGCTCGACGCGCTGGGCTTCGCGGTGGCGCCGCTCGGACCCTCGACGCTGTGCGTGCGCGGCGTCCCCGCGCCGCTGCAGGATGCCGACCCCACGGCACTGGCGCGCGCGGTGCTGCACGACCTGCGCGAGTACGGCGGCTCGCGCGCGCTCGACGGCCGGCGCGACGAGCTCCTGGCCGGCATGGCGTGCCATGCCGCGGTGCGGGCGAATCGCGCGCTCACGGTGCCCGAAATGAACGCGCTGCTGCGCGACATGGAACGCACGGAGCGCGCCGGTCAATGCAATCACGGCCGGCCGACCTGGTATCAACTGTCATTGCCCGAGCTCGACGCGCTGTTCATGCGCGGGCGCTAGCCGCGTGATTCCCGCGGTTCTCGTGATGGGCCCCACCGCGGCGGGCAAGACCGCGCTCGCGCTCGAGCTCGCACGACGCTTCGATGGCGAGATCGTGAGCGTCGACTCGGCGCAGGTCTACCGCGGGCTCGACGTCGGCACGGCAAAGCCCGATGCGGCCACGCGATCGGCCGTTCCGCACCACCTCATCGACATCCTGGATCCGACGCAGCGTTATTCCGCTGCCGCCTTCGCGAAGGACGCTGCGCACGCGATCGAAGGAATCCGCGCGCGCGGCCGCGTGCCGTTGGTGGTGGGCGGGACGATGCTCTATTTCAAGGCGCTGACCGAAGGGTTGTCTGCGCTGCCGCAAGCAGACGCCGCGGTGCGTGCCGCCATCGACGCCGACGCCGCGCGCCGCGGCTGGCCCGCATTGCATGCCGAGCTTGCGCGGGTCGATCCAGCGCTGGCCGCGCGTCTCGCCCCCACGGATGCGCAGCGCATCCAGCGCGCGCTCGAAGTGCACCGGCTCACGGGCACGCCATTGTCGGCGCTGCAGGGACGCCGCGCGGGTGCTGCCACACTGGGCCGCACGCTCGCGTTCGCGCTGGTGCCCGACCGCGCGTGGCTGCACGAGGTCATCGCGCAGCGGTTCGACGCCATGCTTGCTCAGGGCCTCGTGGACGAGCTCCGCAGCTTGCAGCAACGTTACGCGCTGCATCCCGACCTGCCGTCGATGCGCACCGTGGGCTATCGGCAGGCCTGGATGTTCCTCGCCGGGCATCTCGATGCTGCGGGGTTGCGCTCGGCGGGCATCGCGGCGACGCGCCAGCTCGCCAAGCGCCAATTCACGTGGCTGCGGTCGACCCGTGCAGCGCACTACGATCCGCGCGATGCGGACAGCGTGGATGGCATCGCGAAGGCCGTGGCAGCAGCGCTGGAGGAAGCGCGGCGCGTGCGCGCGACGGGCGCGGACCTTTAAGCGACCTGCACCAGCGGCTTGAACGCGACGCGGTTCTTGCCCGCGCCTTTGGCGGCGTACATCGCGGCATCCGCCGCGGCCATGACGCCGGCCGGGTCGTCGGCGTCGTCGGGGTAGAACGCAACGCCCACGCTGGCGCCGATCGGCGTGTCGGCAAGCGGCGGACGCGCCGGGTCGGTGAGCGAATCGCGCAGCCGCTGCGCGAGCGGCGCGACCTCGCGCGGATCGCCGACGTCGGGAATCGCGAGCGCGAACTCGTTGGCCCCGATGCGCGCGAGCACGTCGCCTTCGCGCGCGGTTTCGCGGAAGCGCCGGGCGATCTCGACGAGCAGGGCATCGGCGACGTCCCGGCCATGGAGCTCGTCCACGGTCTTGAGGCCGTCGACGTCGATGAAGAGCAGCCCGACGTGGCGCACTTCGCGGCGCGCGTGTGCAATCGCGTAGCCCAGCCACTCGCCGAAGAAGCGGCGGTTGGGCAGGCCGGTGGGCCCGTCGTGATTGGCCGCCTGCTTCAGCCGCTCGGTGAGGCGGCGCCGATCGTGCAGCTCGGCGATCAGGACGGCGTAGGTGCCCGACAGCAGCATGATCACGAGCACGCCGATCAGCCACACCGAATGACGCGCGTCTTCGCCGTGCGTGCGGGCGCGCTCGCGTGACGCCTGCATCTGCTGTTGCACGAGCTCGCCGAGCGCATGCACTTCGCTGCGTATGCCCTGCATGAGCGCGTTGCCGGGGCCGTTGTCCACGATGCGCAGCGCGGCGTCGTGGCCGCGCGGCACGGCTTCGACAGCAGCCTTGAGGTCGTTCAGCCGTGCGGGCACGAGATCGCCGAGCCGGGCCAGATGCAATCCGGCCTCGGGGTCGCCTTCGAGCACGGTGTGGGCCCGCGCAAGCTGCGACTGCGCCGCACCGGGTGCGCCGAAATACGGCACGAGGTATTCGTCACGACCGGTCAGCAGGTACGCCCGCTGGCTCGACTCGGCGTCCTGCATCGTATCCATCAGTCCTGCGATGGCGCTCGACGCATCCGCCAGGCGATCGGCGCGGCCGGATGCATCGAGGTAGTCGCGGCCGCTCGCGAGCGCGAACCAGGCCGCAGTGCCGAGGATGAGACCACCGCTGAGGAATGCAGCGAGCAGCCTGTACTCGACGGAGACGCGTTTCACGAGGATTTGGAGCGCAGCGGCGAACGGACAAAGACAATGAAATCAAGCAACCATCGGGCCAGCTTGCGGTAAAATTCGATTGTCGCTATTTTTCAATGCTTTCCCCTGATAACCGAGTGTTCCGCTTCATGCAGGCACGTACGCTGTACGACAAATTGTGGTCCGATCACGTCGTTCGCCAGGAAGCCGACGGCACGACGCTCCTCTATATCGATCGCCATCTCGTGCACGAGGTGACGAGCCCGCAGGCCTACGAGGGCCTGAAGCTGGCGGGACGCAAGCTGTGGCGCGCGCAGTCGATCGTCGCCACCGCCGACCACAACACGCCGACCAAGGACTGGGCCGACGGCATCCGCGATCCGATCTCGCGCACGCAGGTCGAGACGCTCGACGCGAACATCCGCGCGGGCGGCGCCAAGGCGTACTTCCCGTTCCTGGATCGGCGCCAGGGCATCGTTCACGTCATCGGGCCGGAGAACGGGGCCACGCTGCCGGGCATGACGGTGGTATGCGGCGATTCGCACACGAGCACGCACGGCGCGTTCGCGTGCCTCGCGTTCGGCATCGGCACCTCCGAGGTCGAGCACGTGCTGGCGACGCAATGCATCATCACCAAGAAGGCGCGCTCGATGCTCGTGCGCGCCGACGGCCGCCTGTCGCCCGGGGTGACGCCGAAGGATCTCGTCCTGTCGGTCATCGGCCGCATCGGCACCGCGGGTGGCTCGGGTCATGCCATCGAATTCGGTGGCGACGCGATCCGCGCGCTGTCCATGGAAGGCCGCATGACCGTCTGCAACATGTCGATCGAGGCCGGTGCACGCGCCGGCATGATCGGCGTCGACCAGCGCACGCTCGACTATCTGCGCGGGCGCGCATTCGCGCCGCAGGGCGAGCTGTGGGACCGCGCCGAGGCGTACTGGCGCACGCTGGTGACCGATCCAGGCGCCACCTTCGACAGCACCCAGGTGATCGACGCGACCACCGTGCGCCCGCAGGTCACGTGGGGCACGTCGCCCGAGATGGTCGTCTCGATCGACGATCGCGTGCCCGACCCGGATCGCGAGCGCGATTCGGCGCGCCGCGAAGGCATGGCGCGTGCGCTCGACTACATGGGTCTCAAGCCCGCGACGCCGATGACCGAGATCCGCGTCGACAAGGTGTTCATCGGCTCGTGCACCAATTCGCGCATCGAGGACCTGCGCGAGGCCGCGGCGGTCGCGCGCGGACGCCGCGTGGCGAGCAACATCAAGCTCGCGATGGTGGTGCCGGGCTCGGGCCTCGTGAAGACGCAGGCCGAATCCGAAGGCCTCGACCGCGTGTTCCGCGATGCCGGGTTCGAATGGCGCGAGCCGGGCTGCTCGATGTGCCTCGCGATGAACGACGATCGGCTCGAGCCCGGCGAGCGCTGCGCGTCCACCTCGAACCGCAATTTCGAAGGCCGCCAGGGCGACGGCGGCCGCACGCATCTGGTGAGCCCGGCGATGGCTGCTGCCGCGGCCATCGCCGGCCACTTCGTCGACGTGCGGCGCCTGTCGCGCTAGCGCGTTCGCTTCAGGAATCGGAGCATCATGGAACCGTTTCGCGTCCACACAGGGCTCGTGGCGCCGCTCGATCGCGCCAACGTCGACACCGACGCCATCATCCCCAAGCAATTCCTCAAGTCGATCAAGCGCTCGGGCTTCGGGCCGAACCTGTTCGATGCCTGGCGCTATCTCGACCATGGCGAGCCCGGCATGGACCCACGCAGCCGGCGGCCCAACCCGGATTTCGTGCTGAACCAGCCGCGCTACCAGGGCGCGACGGTGCTGCTTGCGCGGCGCAACTTCGGCTGCGGCAGCTCGCGCGAGCATGCACCGTGGGCGCTCGCCGACTACGGCTTCCGGGCGATCCTCGCGCCCTCGTACGCGGATATCTTCTACAACAACTGCTTCAAGAACGGCCTGCTGCCCATCGTGCTGCCGGAGTCGCAGATCGACCGGCTGTTCGCCGATGCGGCGGTGTTCCCCGGCTATCGCCTGACGATCGACCTCGAGCGTCAGGTCGTCGCCACGCCGGACGGCACGCTCACGTTCCCGTTCGAGGTGGATCCGTTCCGCCGCCACTGCCTCATCAACGGCTTCGACGACATCGGCCTCACGCTGCAGCACGCCGACGAGATCCGTGCATTCGAGGCGAAGCACCTCGCCGCGCAGCCGTGGCTGGCGTGAGCGCGCGTTGAAGATCGCGGTTCTGCCCGGCGACGGCATCGGCCCGGAGATCGTTGCGCAGGCCGTCGCGGTGCTCGACGTGCTGCGCGCCGAAGGCCTGCCCCTCGAGACCACCAAGGGCTCCATCGGGGGCGCGGGCTTCGACGCCGCGGGCCACCCGCTGCCGCCGGCGACGCTGCGCATCGCGCAGGAAGCCGACGCAATCCTGCTCGGGGCCGTGGGCGGTCCGCGCTACGACACGCTGCCGCGCGCGCAGCGGCCCGAACAAGGGATCCTCGGCATTCGCAAGGCGCTCGGGCTCTTCGCGAACCTGCGGCCGGCGTTGCTCTATCCGGAGCTCGCCGGCGCTTCGACGTTGCGCGCGGAGGTGGTTGCGGGTCTCGACCTGATGATCGTGCGCGAGCTGACCGGCGACATCTATTTCGGCCAGCCGCGCGGGCGCCGCACCAACGCCGCCGGCGAAGCGGAGGGTTACGACACGATGCTCTACGCCGAATCCGAGATCCGGCGCATCGCGCGCGTGGGCTTCGAGACTGCGCGAGCGCGCTCCCGCCGACTGACGTCGGTGGACAAGGCCAACGTGCTCGACACGTCGATCCTCTGGCGCGAAGTGGTGACCGGCATGGCGCGGGATTACCCGGACGTCGAGCTGTCGCACATGTATGTCGACAATGCGGCAATGCAGCTCGTCCGCAATCCCAAGAGCTTCGACGTCATCGTCACGGGCAACCTGTTCGGCGACATCCTGTCCGACGAAGCGTCGATGCTCGCAGGCTCCATCGGCATGCTGCCTTCGGCGTCGCTCGACGCGAACCGCAAGGGCCTCTACGAGCCCATCCACGGCTCCGCGCCCGACATCGCAGGGCAGGACAAGGCCAATCCCCTGGCGACGATCCTCTCGCTCGGCATGATGTTCCGCTACACCTTCGACCGTGCGGACATTGCGGCGCGCATCGAAGGCGCGGTGCGGCACGTGCTGCGGCAAGGTTTGCGCACGGCGGACATTGCGGCGGTCGGTGAACGACCCGTTGGGACCAAGGCCATGGGCGCCGCTGTTGTCGACGCGCTGCGCAAGAACCGCCCAGCCGCGCCGTCGTGATGGTGTGTCGCGCCGAGACGGGCTGCCCCGCTCCGGCTTCGTGAATCAGGCGCCTGCGCGGGGCAGCCCGCCTCGGCGCTCGCTGACCTCGCTCGTCTGGCGCCGCGGGCCACCTCGCGTTACCTGACCTCACGCATTTGCAGGCCAGCGCGCAGCAGGCCCGTCCGCGGATGCGCGCGCTTTTCGTGTCCGGGCAGCCATGTTGGCGCAGCGTAAATGCGGTTTGCCGGCACGCGCTGGCGCGAGCTGCGCTGATGAGCGCGTTTCGCGGCGAGGCGGGGTAGCCCGCGCAGGCGCCTGATTCACGAAGCCGGAGCGGGCTACCCCGTCTCGCCGCAGCAACGCTGCATGGAAGCCAGACCGGGACCTGTCTCGCCGCAGCAACGCTGCATGGAAGTCAGACCGGGACCTGTCTCGCGCAGCAACGCTGCACGGAAGCCAGACCGGGAGCTGTCTCGCCGCAGCACCGTGATACGATTCACGTGTGCGCATCGAATCGTCCCTCGCTGCAACGCTCATCGCCCGCGCCATGCGCGGGTGCGCGCACGCCATCGCCGCGCTCGCCGCGACGACCAAAAAGACGATCAAGACGACCTGACGGTCGCGTCGCCACCGCTTCGTCCCCGCGAGCGGCGGGGACGCGACGAAGAATGCGGGGCAGGTGGGTTTCATGCGAGTAGGTTTCGTCGGCTGGCGCGGGATGGTCGGCTCCGTGCTCATGCAGCGGATGGTCGAGTCGCGCGATTTCGAGCGCATCGACCCCGTCTTCTTCTCCACCTCCAATCGCGGCGGGACTGCCCCGGCCGTCGGTCGCGCCAGCGCGCCGTTGCGGGACGCGCACGATCCTGCCGCCTTCGACGGTCTCGATGCGGTGGTCACCTGCCAGGGCGGCGACTGGACCAGCGCCATGCACGCGAAGCTGCGCGCAGCCGGATTTCGCGGCTACTGGATCGACGCCGCATCCGCGCTCCGCATGAGCGACGACGCGGTGATCATCCTCGACCCGGTCAACCGCCACGTCATCGACGCCGCGCTCGCCCGGGGCGTGCGCGACTACATCGGCGGCAACTGCACGGTAAGCCTGATGATGATGGCGCTCGCCGGATTGCTGCAGGCCGACCTGATCGAATGGATGACGTGCATGACGTATCAGGCGGCATCGGGGGCGGGCGCCCAGAACATGCGGGAACTGCTGGCCCAGATGGGCGAAGCGCACCTGGCCGCCAAGTCGCTGCTCGCCGATCCGCAGTCGTCGATCCTCGACATCGACCGCGAGGTCGCGGGCATCCTGCGCGACGAGCGTTTTCCCACCGAGCACTTCGGCGTGCCGCTCGCCGGGAGCCTCATCCCGTGGATCGACAAGGACCTCGGCAATGGCATGAGCCGGGAGGAATGGAAGGGTGGTGCCGAGACCAACAAGATCCTGGGACGCGGCGGTCCGGGCGTTCCGGCGATCCCCGTGGAGTCGATCTGCGTGCGGGTGGGCGCCATGCGGTGTCACTCGCAGGCGCTCACGATCAAGCTGCGCGAGGACCTGCCCCTGGCGCGCGTCGAGCGGCTCCTTGCCGAGGCGCACGAATGGGTCCGCGTGGTCCCGAACACCCGCGATGCCAGCATGCGGGAGCTCACCCCCGCCGCCGTCACGGGGCGTCTCGACATTCCGGTCGGACGCCTGCGCAAGCTCGACCTGGGTCCGGGCTTCCTGGGGGCGTTCAGCTGCGGCGACCAGCTTCTATGGGGCGCCGCCGAGCCGCTGCGGCGCATGTTGCGCATCCTGCTCGATCGGTGAGCGTGCGCCCGGACGCCGTGCGGGTCGCGTCGGGCACGACCCTTGCTGACAGGCTGCGCTGTCGAGTCTCGTCATGTGGTTTTCCGGGCGTTTCTG
>Ga0308173_10001093_pt1 | contig 13051 bp, 14 predicted proteins | sample PhyPR1_FD_203716 | JGI IMG/M metagenome (GOLD analysis project Ga0308173, IMG submission 203716) | Soil microbial communities from UC Gill Tract Community Farm, Albany, California, United States - DLSLS.P.R1 | ecosystem: Environmental > Terrestrial > Soil > Agricultural land | place: USA... | reverse complement strand
GGGATGCCCTCGTCGATCGCCCGGGCCATCCCGCCGTACGCCTCGGCCTCCTGGATGTGCGCCCACGCCCGCCGGGCCAGGTCGTAGGTGAGCCGCTCGACATAAGCGCTGCCGGCCCACGGGTCGGCCACCCGGCAGGTGCCCGACTCCTGCTGGAGCAGCAGCTGGGTGTTGCGGGCGATCCGCGCGGAGAAGTCGCTGGGCAGCGCGATCGCCTCGTCCAGCGCGTTGGTGTGCAGCGACTGGGTGTGGCCCTGGGTGGCCGCCATCGCCTCGATGCAGGTGCGCGCGACGTTGTTGTACGCGTCCTGGGCGGTCAGCGACCAGCCCGAGGTCTGCGAGTGCGTGCGCAGGCTGAGCGACTTGGCGTTCTTGGGGTCGAACTCCTTGACCAGCTTGGCCCAGAGCAACCGGGCGGCCCGCAGCTTGGCGACCTCCATGAAGAAGTTCATCCCGATCGCCCAGAAGAACGACAGCCGGGGCGCGAACGAGTCGATGTCCAGACCTGCGGCGATGCCGGCCCGGATGTACTCGACGCCGTCGGCCAGCGTGTAGGCCAGCTCCAGGTCGGCGGTGGCCCCGGCCTCCTGGATGTGGTAGCCGGAGATGGAGATCGAGTTGAACTTGGGCATCCGCCGCGAGGTGTAGCCGAAGATGTCGGAGATGATGCGCATCGACGGACCGGGCGGATAGATGTAGGTGTTGCGGACCATGAACTCCTTGAGGATGTCGTTCTGGATGGTTCCGGCCAGGAGACCGGGTTCCACCCCCTGCTCCTCGGCCGCGACGACATACAGCGCCAGGATCGGCAGGACCGCGCCGTTCATGGTCATCGACACGCTCATCCGGTCCAGCGGGATGCCGTCGAACAGCTGGCGCATGTCGTAGATGGAGTCGATCGCCACCCCGGCCATTCCGACGTCGCCGGCCACCCGGGGATGGTCGGAGTCGTAGCCGCGGTGCGTGGCCAGGTCGAAGGCGACCGACAGGCCCTTCTGCCCGGCCGCGAGGTTGCGGCGGTAGAAGGCGTTGGACTCCTCGGCGGTGGAGAACCCGGCGTACTGCCGGATCGTCCATGGCTGGGTCACGTACATCGTCGGGTACGGGCCGCGCAGGTACGGCGCGATGCCCGGGTAGGTGTCCAGGAAGTCGAGGTCCTCGAGATCCGCACCCGTGTAGAGCGGCTTGACCGCGATGCCCTCGGGCGTGTCCCAGGTGAAGCCGGCCGGGTCCTTGCCGGTGGCCTCCTGGATCGCGGCGGTCCAGGCGGCCTGGTCGGCGGGGGCGGCCGGGCCGAGCTCGATTCCGGTGAAGTCGGGGATCATCGGGCCACTCCCAGATCGTCGAGCGTCGTCCGGAGCACGCCGAGGGCGTCGCAGCCGGTGAACACGTAGTCGTCCACTCCCGCGTACTCCCCCTTGCCGGCCAGCCATACCTTGCCGGCACCGGCCTCGCGCAGCGCTCGAGCCGCGGTGGCGGCCTCCTCGGCGTACACCTTGTCGGCCGAGCACAGGCAGGCCACCGTCGTGTCGCTGCCGGCGAACTCGTCGACGGTCCCGAGGACGGTCTCGATGCCGCCGGACTGGAAGAGGTTGGCGGCGAAGGTGGCCCGCGCGGTGTACTGGGCGACGCTGCCCAGCGTGGCCAGGAACACCTTGGGCCGGTCCGCGGCGGCGTCCGCGGCGTCTCGCAACTGCTCGAAGTCCTGCGCGTAGCGGACCCTGGGCAGCCCGCCGCCCAGCGGCTCGGGGGCCTTGGCGCGCTCCGGCCGGCGTTCGGCGAGGTTGGGGAACTCGCTGACCCCGGTGATCGGGTCCCTGCGGTGGGCGAGGGCGTCCTGGCGCCGCTCCCAGGTCGTGGCGAGTTCGCCGGCGATGAGGCCGGTGCGCAGGGCCGCGGCGAGCCCGCCGGCCGCCTCGATCCGCTGGAACCACCTCCAGGCGGCCTGGGCGAGCTCCTCGGTCAGCGACTCGACGTACCACGAGCCGCCCGCCGGGTCGGCGACCCGGCTCAGGCTCGACTCCTCCAGCAGCAGCGACTGGGTGTTGCGCGCGATCCGCCGGGCGAAGTCGTCGGGCAGCCCGAGCGCCGCGTCGAACGGCTGCACGGTGACCGCGTCGGCCCCGCCCACCCCGGCGGCGAAGGCGGCGATCGTGGTGCGCAGCATGTTCACCCACGGGTCGCGGGCGGTCATCATCGCCGAGGAGGTGACGGCGTGCTGCCGCTGTCCGCGCCCGGTGCCCCCGCCGGCCTCGGCGACCCGGGCCCACAGCCGTCTGGCGGCACGCAGTTTGGCGATGGTGAGGAACTGGTCGGCGGTGGCCGCGTAGCGGAACTCCACCTCGGCCAGCGCCTGGTCCACGGTCAGTCCGGCGTCGGTGAGCGCTCGCAGATAGCCGACCCCGGCCGCGATCGAGCAGCCGAGCTCCTGCACGTCGGAGCCGCCCGCGTCGTGGTACGTCGTCGCGTCCACCATGATCGTTCGCAGGCCGGGGTGGCCCCCGGTCAGCTCGGCGATGCCGGTGAGGTCGGGCTCGGCTCCGGTACGGGCCGCCAGGCCCAGCGGGTCGAGCCCCAGGTTGCCCCGAGCCGCCGGGGCCAACTCCAGCAGCGCGGCGGCGGCCTGCACGGCCTGCGGCCCGGCGTCCAGCACGATCGGCGCGATGTCGAGGAGCACGCCCTCCAGGGCGGTGGCCAGGTCCTCGACCGGCATGCCGCCAGGGCCCAGCACCAGCCAGATCGAGGTGACGCCGTTCTCCAGGTCGGCCTTGATCGCCTCCCGGTCCACGGCCGGGTCGGGATGGGCGTGCCGCTGCCGGACGTCCCAGGCCGCCAGCACCTCGCTGCCCGGCCCGACTCCCCTGGCGTATGGGGGCAGCCCGGGACGGCCGGGCGGCGCGTCGTCGGCGGTGTAGAGCGGCCCGACGGTGATCCCGTCGTACGTGGTCGTCGAGATGAGTCCCTCGACCTCGTCGAGCGGCGTGTCCTCGGCGGCGCGGCGGGACTTGCGCAGCACCTCACGGACCAGTTCCCGCCACCGGTCCCGGTCTGCCGCGGGGAAAGCGGCGGCCAGCGGAAGGTCCGGGGCGTCGGATTGGGGCGGCACCGTCATGCTCGCGATGGTAAGCGAGCGCGTACTCGGTAGGTTGAACCGGGGGTCCTCGATCCCCAGATGGCCGGTTCGGGTGCGATGGACGACTGCGCGATCGCCACCGAGTGGACCGAGGATGGCGGCCCGCCGAACGGCACCTACATGCCGTACGCGCTGGATCCCGAGCACGCCGAACGCCTCTGGACCCCGTCCGCCGACCTCACGGGCCGCCGCTGAGCCGGGGGAAGCCTGCGGTCAGGCCAGCACCTCCAGCCGGCGCGGAATCCGGAGGTTGCCGGCGGGTCCGTACTCGACGGCCGCCGACTCACAGTACCGGGCGGCCTCGACCGCTCCGGCGGCCAGCGCCGTCGCGAGACGGTCCGCCGGGCACGGCCGCAGACCCGTTCCGAAGGTGAGCGCGGCGGTCTCCGGCCGATCCGGGGTGAACCGCCCGGGATCGCGGAACACCTCCGGATCCCGGTTGGCCGCCGCCAGATCGAGCAGCAGCGTCTCCCCCGCCGCGATCGGCTGCCCGCCCACCTCGGCATCGGCCGCCGCGACCCGTACCGTCGCCCGGACCGGCGGGTCGTGGCGCAGCGTCTCGCGCAGCACCGCCGCCACCGGCACGTCCCGCCACCCGCCTTCCATGATCCGCACCAGCGCGTTCCCGATCAGCCCAGCAGTCGCATCGCACGCCTGCACGAGCAGAGTCGTCCACACCACCGCCACCCCGGAGAGCTCTCCGGAGCCGACCGCCGCATCGCGGGATTCGGCCAGGACGGCGGACAGCCAGATGACGGCCTGGTCGGCCGCGGCGACCGCTTCCGGGGCGGCTCCCGGCTGGTAGGCGGCCGCGATGGCGATCACGGACCGGGTGGCCAGCGGGCTCAGTTCGGGCTTGACGCCGAGCGCCTCGGCGAGGATCGACACCGGGATGGTGCGAAGCCGCGGGGTGAGGTCGATCCGGCCGCCGCCGGCGAGGACGGCGTCCATCCGCTGGGCGGCGGCGGCCTGGAGAGCCGCCGGATCCAGCGGGGCCAGGGCCGCGACGGCGGCGGAGCGGCGCTGCGCGTGCGCCGGGCCGTTGCTGAAGCGGCTCACCTGGGCGCGCAGCCGCTCCAGCGGGCCGCCGGTCGCCGAGACCGGCGGCGGCACGATCAGCCGCGGGTCGGTCAGCGCGGCGACGACGTCGGCGTGCCGGGTGATCCGCCAGCGGCCGTCCGGGTCACATACCGGCGCACCCGTCTCGTGCAGCATCTCGGTCATGGCCCCGACGCTAGGGCCGGAACGCTTCGACGCCCGTCGAGATGTCGGGCTCAGGCCGGGTAGGCGTGGGTCTCGGTGGCTTTGACGGAGGCCCAGACCCGGCTGCCTTCGCTGAGCGAGAGGTCGGCGACGGCGGCGGCGGTGATGTCGGCCGCGGCGGGGAGCGGGGCGTCGAGGTGGACCCGGATGTTGTCGCCGTGGCGTTCCAGGGAGGCGATCGTGGTCTGCCAGAGGTTGCGCGGCGTGCCGTCGGGACGCGTGCGGTAGAGCGCCACGGCGGACGGCGGGAAGGCCAGGAAGACCTCGCCGTCCAGCGATTCGGCGGTGTCCAGCTTGGGGCCGTCGGCGAGCGCGACGGTGTGGCCGGTGGCGGTGCCGCGGTACAGGTTCAGGCCGACCAGGCGGGCCACGTACTCGGTACGCGGATGCCGGGCGATGTAGGCGGGCGGCCCCTCCTGCACGACCCGGCCGGACTCCAACACGATGAGCCGGTCGGCCAGGACCATGGCGTCGAGCGGGTCATGGGTGACCAGGACGGTGACCCCCTCGAAGTCGGCGAGGTGGCGGCGCAGCGTGGAGCGGACCTCCAGGCGGGTGTGCGCGTCCAGGGCGGACAGCGGCTCGTCCAGCAGCAGCAGCCGGGGGTCGACCGCCAGCGCGCGGGCGAGTGCCACCCGCTGGGCCTGGCCACCGGAGAGCGCGGCGGGCTTCTTGGCGGCGTGCTCGGCCAGCCCCATCTGGGTGAGGCGTTCGAGGGCCTGGGCCCGTGCCTGCCTGCGGCGTACTCCCGCACTGCGCGGGCCGAAGGCGACGTTCTCCAGCGCGGACAGATGCGGGAAGAGCAGGTAGTCCTGGAAGACCACGCCGATGCGGCGGTGCTCGGCGGGCACCCCACCGAGGTCTCGCCCGGCCAGCACGAGATGGCCGCCCGAGGTCGGGGCGAGCCCGGCCAGGGCGCGCAGGGCGGTGGTCTTGCCCGCGCCGTTGGGGCCGAGGAGGGCCACGACCTCACCCGACTCGGCGGTGAGGGAGAGATCCAGATCGAAGGAGGGGCGGCGTACGACCAGGTGGGCGTCCAGGCTCACGAGACCCACCGATCGCGCAGCAGGGCCAGGACCGCGATCGAGACCACCAGGAGCACCACGCTCAGGACGATCGCGGCGTCCGGATCGTTCTCCAGGGCCAGGTAGACGGCCAGCGGCATGGTCTGGGTACGGCCTGGGAAGTTGCCGGCGAAGGTGATGGTGGCCCCGAACTCACCGAGCGCCCGGGCCCAGCACAGGATCGCCCCGGCCATCACCCCGGGCGCGACCTGTGGCAGCGTCACCCGGCGGAACACCGTCAGCCGGGAGGCACCGAGCGTCGCGGCGGCCTCCTCGTACCGCTGGTCGGCCGCGCGCAGCGCCCCCTCCACGCTGATCACCAGGAACGGCATCGCGACGAAGGCCTCGGCCAGCACGACCCCGGAGGTGGTGAAGGGCAGCGTGATGCCGAAGGCGGAATCCAGCCACTGCCCGACCAGGCCCTTGCGGCCCAGCACCAGCAGCAGCGCGACTCCCCCGACGACAGGCGGCAGGACCAGCGGCACGGTCACCAGCGCCCGGACCAGCCGGCGGCCGGGGAAGCTCAGCCGGGCCAGCATCCAGGCCAGCGGCACGCCCAGCACCAGGCAGAGCCCGGTCGCCAGCGTGGCGCTGATCAGGGAGAGCCGCAGGGCGTCGCCGACCTGGGTGCCGGCCAGCCGGGGGCCGATCGAGGACCACGGGGTCCTGATCAGCAGCCCGGCCAGCGGAAGCACCAGGAAGGCCAGCCCGGCCACTGCCGGGATGGTGAGCGCCCAGGGGACGCGGCCCTGCGGAGCTCGCACTACGGCGCCTCGAAGCCCGCCGCGGTCAGGACCTGCAGGCCCTGCGGCCCGGTGACCAGGGCGGTGAACTCCTTGGCCAGGCCGGGCTGTGGGGCGTCCTTGAGCACCGCGATCGGATAGGCGTTGATGGCGGTGGCGGCCTCGGGGAAGTCGATGCCCTTGACCCTGCCGTCCGCCGAGTTCACGTCGGTCTTGTAGACCAGGCCCGCGTCGGCCTCACCCAGTTCGACCTTGGTCAGCACGCCCTTGACGTCCTGTTCGAGGGAGACCGGGGTGACCTTGAGGTTGGCGCCGGTGAGCGCCTTGGTGGCGGCGGCCCCGCACGGCACCTGGGCGGCGCACAGGACGACCTTGTACTTCGTGTTCGCCAGGTCCTTGAGGCCGGTGATCTTGGCGGGGTTGCTCGGCGGTACGGCGATCTCCAGCTCGTTCTTCACGAAGGTCGCCGGCGTGGTCGCGGCGTCGCCGGCGTCGGTGACCGTCTTCATTGTGGCCGGGCTGGCGGCGGCGAAGACATCGGCAGGGGCGCCCTGGGTGATCTGCTGGGCCAGCGCAGAGCTGCCGCCGAAGTTGAACTTGACCGTCACACCCGGGTGGCTCGCCTCGAACGTCTTGCCGAGCTGCTGGAAGGTCTCGGTAAGCGAGGCGGCGGCGAACACGTTCAGGGTCTTCTTGCTCGGAGCCGAGCTCTTGCCGGAGGACGATCCACCTCCACAGGCGGTCAGCGCGAGGGGCAGCGCGAGCGCGAGGGCGGCGAGTCTGAGCTTCACAGGGGGCTCCGTTCTATTCGGGCAGTTCGACGACGACGTTGGTGGACTTGATCACCGCTTCGGCGACCACGCCGACATCCAGGCCCAGCTCGTCGGCGGCCTCCCGGCTCATCAGCGAGACCAGGCGGAACGGCCCGGCCTGGATCTCCACCTGGGCCATCACCCCGTCCCGTACGACATCGGTCACGATGCCGCGCATGCGGTTGCGGGCCGAGGAGAACCGGCCGCTCCCGTTCTGCCGACCCTGGTCACGGACGAAGGCGGCGAGGTCGGGGCCGGACACGATCCGATGACCGCGCTCCTCCCGGGTGGCCGCCAGCCTCCCCGAATCGACCCAGCGGCGGACCGTGTCCGCGCTGACGCCGAGCAGTGCGGCCACCTCGCTGATCCGGAATGTCGTCACCCGGCGAGTCTAGAACCTCGCAAACCCAAGGGAAATAACGGGGTAGGCCGGGAAGATGCCAGAGACGTTCCGGATATATCCTCGCAACTCCGGATGATCCTCCGAAGGCTGTGTCCTGCGTCACTCCGCATTCAACCGAGCGGGATTCGGTGTCACCATCGGCCTATGACCACCACCCTCCTGATCGAACGCCACGAACGGGCCAGCCTGCGTTCCCGGGCGGTGGCCGCAGGGATCAGCGCAGTGCTCCGGCCCCGGATGGCCAAGGCCGCCAAGACCGGCTTCGGGCCCGCCGACCTGAAGCGGGCCGCGTCGGTGGACCGGTTCGCCGGGCGGTTCCGGGCGCCGAAGGGCATCCGCTACGAGCCGGTCAAGCTGGACGGCTTCGGCGCCGAGTGGGTGCACGGGCCCCGGGTGACCGACGATCGCAGCGGCAAGGTGCTGCTCTACTTCCACGGCGGCGGCTGGGTCTCCTGCGGGCTCAACACCCATCGCCGGATGATCGGCTGGATGTCCACGGCCTCCCGGATCCCGGCGCTGTCCGTCGACTACCGGATGATCCCCGAGGTGAAGTTCGACGAGGAGGTCGACGACTGCCTCACGTCGTACAAGTGGCTTCTGGACCGGGGGCACCGGCCGGATCAGATCGTGGTGGCCGGCGACTCGGCAGGCGGCTACCTGACCTTCGCGACCCTGATCAAGGCCCGTGACGAGGGGCTGCCGATGCCGGCCGGGATGGTGGCGCTCTCCCCCATGCTGGACATGGACCTGGCCACCAAACGGGCGCACGCCAACGCCACGCTGGACCCGACCGGCGCCATGAAGGCCGTGGAGCACCTCATCGAGGTGATCCTCGCAGGTCTGGATCCGGCCGATCCGAAGGTCTCGCCGATCCGGGCCGACGTGTCAGGGCTGCCGCCCGCCTTCATCTCGGCCGGGTCCACCGAGGTGCTCTACTGCGACGCCGAGAACATGGCGCACCGGCTGGCCGAGGCCGGGGTGCCGTGCACGCTGCAGGTCTGGGACCGGCAGTTGCACGTGTTCCAGATGTTCGGGCCGCTGCTGCCCGAGTCGCGGGAGGCGCTGCGCGACATCGGGCGCTTCGTCCGGGCCAGGCTCAGTTCCTGAGCTCCAGGGTGCAGCACTTGGGGCCGCCGCCGGCCTTGCGGAGCTCGGACAAATCGACGGGCACGGGCCGGTAGCCGCGCTCCTCGAGCTGCTTGATCAGCCCGCTCGCCTCCAGGTTAAGCACGACGTTGCGGCCGTCGCAGACCGCGTTGAGCCCGAGGACCTCGGCGTCGGCCGCGGTGGCGTGCACGGCGTCCGGGAACAGCCGCTCCAGCACCGCCTGGCTGCCCGGCGAGAAGGCCCCCGGGTAGTACGCGACGTTGTCGCCGCCCAGCGGGAACAGGGCGGTGTCCAGGTGGTAGAAGCGCGGATCGACCAGCCGCAGCGTCACCACCGGCCGGCCGAGGAACTCCTGGGCCTCCTGGTGCGCGGCGATGTCGGTACGGAATCCGGTCCCGGCCAGGATCACGCCGTCCAGCGTGAGGAAGTCGCCCTCGCCCTCGTTGGTGTGCGCCGCCTCCCTGACCTCGGTGAAGCCGTTGCCGCGCAACCATGAGGAGTACGCCGGGCCCTCGGCGAAGCGTTCGGCGAAAGTGAACTTGGCGCCGTAGACCCGGCCGCCGACCACCAGTGCGCCGTTGGCCGCGAACACCATGTCCGGCAGGCCCTCGACCGGGTCGATCAGGCTGACCTGATGACCCAGCCCCAGATAGGCGGCGCGCAACGCCTCCCACTGGGCGACCGCCCGGTCCCGGTCGGCGCCCGCCGCCGGATCCATCCACGGATTGATCGCGTACGTCACGGCGAAATGCTCGGGGCGGCACATGAGGTAGTGCCGGGTGGTGGCGGTGGGACTGGACGTCGGCTCCGTTGCCGGCGCTATGGTCATCGACGCTCCCTCGATCGATCTGCGATGACCACAGCGTAGAAACAGCAGGTCAGCGCAACAATGCGCCGATCATGCGGGAGGGCGGCAGATCATTGCGCATTTCGGCGGTCGATGAGCGAATCATTGTGCGAGGACCTGGGCCACCATGCCCAGGGTCGCCCAGTCGGCCGAACCGGCCCTGCGCAGCTCCGCGAAGGTGACGACCTCCGGCACGGTCAGCTCGCCGGCCGCGTCGTCCCCGTACGGCCCGCCCGCGACGATCGCGTCCAGTTCCTGCGAGGTCAGCTCGGCCGAGAACAGATGGGCCCGGTGCGCCGACATCGTGGCGGCGACCTGCCGCCGGCCATGGGCGCGAAGCCGTGCCGGATCCAGCCGCAGCCCGGTCTCCTCGGCACCTCGTCCAGCGCCTGCTCGGACGGTTCCCCCGGTCCCGACCCGCCCGGCAGCTCGTGGACGAACCCGTGCCCGGCGGTACGGAACTCGCGTACCAGCACCACCTGCGTCTCGTCGGCGACGGCGGCCCGCCGGTACAGCACCACCACGCTGACATCGGGCCGGGACAGCACCACCTCGCCGATCTTCATCCGATCCTCGGCCGCCACGTACACCTCGGCCAGCAGGGCCCAGTAGAACAGCGCCCCGGCCGGCCGGAAGGTCCACACGATCCGGCCGCCGCGCAGCTCGTTCCCCGCGGCGAGCTGTGCCGTGTACCACTGCTGGAAACCGGGCGTGCGCCAGACCATCAGCGGCACCGACCGCTCCCCGCCGCGCCGCAGGGCGCCGTCCCCGATCTCGCGCAGCGCGGCATCGGCCGCCTCGGCCATCGTCGTGGCCACCGGCACGTCGAACTTGGTCGCGTAGTGCAGCAGATATCGGTTGTTCGGGGCCGAGGGCGGAGCGCCGAACACCACCCGGCCCGAGTCGTGCCACATGCCCCACTCCACGTTGGTGGTGAAGGCCGGGAGCATGGCGAGATCGCGCGGCACCCAGAACAGCACGACGTCGGCGAGGTTCAGGCAGCGCTCCTCCCACTCGATCTGCCCCACGTAGTCGCCGTGCGGCCCATGCCGGTACTCGGGCACGAAGACGACCAGCGGCCCGTCGCCGGTCCAGCGCTCGCCCAGCAGTTCGATCATCGCGGGCCGCCAGGTCGGAATCTCCGCTGAGCGCGGGGTCGGCCCGGCCAGAAAGACCGCCGCCTGCCAGGTTCCCGGAGGGTCCTCAAGTGTGTACACAATCTGCAAATTCGGCATGTTTCCTGATTTTCCGGGTAGGCGGCGCACATCAATCACATAGGTCAGGATGGATCATGAACGGAACTCTGCGCGCCCCCCGCAGCCGCGGCGCACTCAGCGGGGTACTGCTCGTTCTGCTCGGCCTCTGGGGCGGGCTCGTCCCGTTCGTCGGGCCATATTGGCACTTCGCCTACACACCGGACTCGACGTGGACCTCGACCGACGGCCGCTGGTACCTGTCGGTCGCTCCGGCCGTCGCGACCGTGGTCGGCGGGCTCATCGTGCTGGCCGGAGCCAACCGGGTGGGCGCCGCGTTCGGCGCCTGGCTGGCGGTGCTCGGCGGTGCCTGGTTCGCCGTCGGCGGGCCGCTCAGCACCCTGTGGACCGCGGACGGCTCGAACGCCGCCGGATCACCGGTCGGCGACGCCCACCGGCAGATCGTCGAGCAGATGACCTTCTTCACCGGGCTCGGCGTGCTGATCGTGTTCTTCGGCGCGCTGGCGCTGGGCCGCTTCACCGTCATCGGGGTCAGGGAGTCCCGCGAGCCGGTGGTCGCCGAGGAGGACGCGCCCGGCCCCTATCGGGAGGGCTCGATGTCCCGTCCGATGCCGCCCGCGGCCGAGTCCGACCCGGACGAGTACCAGCGCGGCACGCCGGGCTGGGAGCAGGAGCAGCAGCCCTACCAGGGCCGGTACGCCCGCAGGACCCAGTCCGACGAGCGGGTGGCCGGACCGTCTGAGAACGACTAGCGCTGCTGCTTCTTGGACCGCATCTTGCGGACCTCCATCGGATTCTCGGTGTAGCGGTCGTCGCCCTCGAGCTTCACATGCCCGTGGTCGACCCACATCGCCGAGAATCCGATGAGCAGTCCCAGGCCGGCGATCCAGATCTTGTCCCAGACCACGCCCGCGACGATCGCCGCACCGGCGCAGCACACCAGCAGGAACACCTTCAAGATCGCACTCCCTCGCTGAGCCGCGGCCAGGTAAGCGGGCGCTTGCGTCCTCAACGATAGACCATGCGGGGCTACTTCTTCTTGCCCCGCTTTTCGCGGATCTTCATGCTCACCTCGATCGGGCTGCCCTCGAAGCCGAACTCCTCGCGCAGCCGCCGCTCGATGAAGCGCCGGTAGCCCTCCTCCAGGAAGCCCGAGGTGAACAGCACGAACTTGGGCGGCCGTACTCCGGCCTGGGTCGCGAAGAGCACACGCGGCTGCTTTCCACCCCGGATCGGATGCGGGTGGGCGGCCACCAGTTCGGCGAAGAACTGGTTGAGCTTGCTGGTCGGCACCCGGGTTCCCCAGCTGTCCAGCGCGGTCTCGATCGCCGGGACGAACTTCTCCATGTGCCGCCCGGTCTTGGCCGAGATGTTGACCCGGGGCGCCCAGCGGGCGTTGTGCAGCTGCCGGTCGATCTCCCGGTCGAGGTAGTAGCGGCGTTCCTCGTCCAGCAGGTCCCACTTGTTGAAGGCCAGCACGAGCGCCCGGCCGGAGTCGATCACGTTGGAGATGATCCGCAGATCCTGCTCGGCCAGCGACTCGCTGGCGTCCACCAGCACGACAGCGACCTCCGAGCGCTCCAGCGCCGACTGGGTGCGCAGCGTCGCGTAGAAGTCCGCGCCCTGGTTCTCGCGGTGCCGCTTGCGGATGCCCGCGGTGTCGATGAACCGCCAGGTCTTGCCGCCCAGGTCGATCAGCTCGTCCACCGGGTCCCTGGTGGTGCCGGCGACGTCGTCGACGACCGCGCGGTTCTCCTTGGCCAGCTTGTTGAGCAGGCTGGACTTGCCGACGTTGGGCCGGCCGATCAGCGCGATACGGCGTGGGCCGCCCGGCTCGTCGTAGTCCTTCATCGGGGCCGGCTCGGGCAGCGCCTCCAGGACGGCGTCCAGCAGGTCGCCGCTGGCCCGGCCGTGCAGGGCGCTCACCGGATGCGGTTCGCCGATGCCCAGCGACCAGAGGGCCGCCGCGTCCATCTCTGCGCCCACGTCGTCGACCTTGTTGGCGACCAGCACGACCGGCTTTCCGGACCGGCGGAGGATCTCCACGACGGCCTCGTCCACGTCGGTTGCGCCCACGGTGGCGTCCACGACGAACATCACCACGTCGGCCAGATCCACGGCCAGCCGGGCCTGCTCGGCGATCGCGGCGGCCAGGCCCACGGAGTCGGGCAGCCAGCCGCCGGTGTCGACGATCGTGAACCTGCGGCCCTGCCAGTCGGCATCGTAGGCGACGCGGTCCCGGGTCACGCCGGGCACGTCCTCGACCACCGCCTCGCGGCGGCCGATGATCCGGTTGACCAGGGTCGACTTGCCGACGTTGGGCCGGCCGACCACCGCGACGACCGGCAGAAGCTGGTCGTCCACCGGCACGTCGAACTGTTCTACTGTCATTGGACTCGTTTTCTGCTTGTGAGCGTCCCGCCGCCCACCGGGTCAGCCGGTGGCGGCGCGCTCCTTCACGAGCC
>Ga0308173_10001092_pt1 | contig 13059 bp, 13 predicted proteins | sample PhyPR1_FD_203716 | JGI IMG/M metagenome (GOLD analysis project Ga0308173, IMG submission 203716) | Soil microbial communities from UC Gill Tract Community Farm, Albany, California, United States - DLSLS.P.R1 | ecosystem: Environmental > Terrestrial > Soil > Agricultural land | place: USA... | reverse complement strand
GGCGAGCCTTGGTCGGACGCGACCTACCGCGGGTTTGCGGCTCCCGGGCCGGATGCGCCGCGCGGCCCCGAGCCGCGTCGCCGGCTTCCGTCGATCTCCCGCAACGGGCTGATCCTCGGCGCGGCCGTGGCCGTGGCGCTCGGCCTGGTGTTCGGCCTCTGGGCCCGACCGAACCTGCAGGGCGGCGCCGGCGCGAGCCAGCCGGATCTCGCCGCGCCGGGTCGCGCCGTGCCCATCGAGGTGGCCCATCCGGCCCCCCCGCCGCAGCCCCGGGGCGGCAAGCTCGACGTGCTGCCGAGCGCTCCGGCGCAGATCCCGCGGGCTGAAGCGGCGCCGACCCCGGCCCCGGCCGGGCCACAGGCGGCCGAGGACGCCGCGACGTCAGCGCCGAGCGAGGCGTCGGGGCCGCCCCTCCCGCGCCTGGCGCCGCCCCCGCCTCTGCCGGCGATCCAGCGGCCGCCGCCGGAGGCCCGCGCCAGCGACGCCTGCGCGACCGCCCGCCCGGGCGCCGAGCTCATGGTGTGCGAGGATCCGGGCCTCTCCGCCGCCGACCGCGAGCTGGCGCGCTCCTACCGGCGGGCCCTGGCTTCCGGCGCCCCGCCAGGCGCGATCCGGGCCGACCAGCGCGACTGGCTGGCGATCCGCGAGGACGCCGCGCGCCATTCGCGCCGCGCGCTCGCCGAGGTCTATCAGCAGCGCATCGACGAACTGAACCAGATCGCGCAGGACCCCGGCGGCCCGGCCGATGACGACGATGGCGGCCCGGGCTACTGAGCGCCCAGCATCTCCTTCACCGTGTCGCGCTCGGAGACCAGCTCGTCGTTGGTGATCTTGATCTTCGACTTGGCGAAGTCGTCCATCTGGTAGCTGGTCACGACCTCGTAGCCGTCTGCGGTCGAGCGGACGGGCATGCCGGCCCAGATCCCCTCGGCGAAGCCGTAGCGGCCGTGTGAATTCACCGCCACCGCGTGCAACCGGCCGGGCGTGGCGAGGTCGCGGACGTGGTCGATCAGGGCGTTCGCCGCCGAGGCCGCCGAGCTCTGCCCGCGCGCCTCGATCACCGCCGCCCCGCGCTTGCCGACGGTCGGCAGGTACTCGCTCTCCAGCCAGGCCCGGTCTCCGATCACCTCGGCCGCAGGCTTGCCGCCGATCCTGGCGTGGGTGAAGTCGGCGAACATGGTCGGCGAGTGGTTGCCGTAGATGAACAGTTCGCTGACCTCCTCGACCGGCACGCGCGCCTTCCTGGCGAGCAGCGCCTGGCCGCGGTTCTGGTCGAGCCGCACCATCGCGGTGAAACGGTCCTTCGGCAGGCGCTTCGCCTGGCTGGCGGCGATCATGCAGTTGGTGTTGCACGGGTTGCCGACCACCGCGATGCGCGCGTTGTCGGCGGCGACCTCGTCGATCGCCTGGCCCTGGGCCACGAAGATCTTGCCGTTGTCCTTCAGGAGATCGGCCCGTTCCATGCCGGGCCCGCGCGGCTTGGAGCCCACCAGCAGGCACCAGGCCGCGTCGCGGAAGGCGATCTTCGGGTCATCGGTCAGCACCATGTCCGCGAGCAGCGGGAAGGCGCAGTCCTCCAGCTCCATGCCCACGCCTTTCAGGGCCTTCTGCGGGCCCTCGGCCGGGATCTCCAGGAGCTGCAGGATGACCGGCTGGTCCGGGCCCAGCATCTCGCCCGAGGCGATGCGGAACAGCACGGCGTAGCCGATGTTGCCGGCGGCCCCGGTCACCGCCACGCGAATGGGCTGCTTCGTCGCCATGACATGCTCCGCTGAGGATCTCGAGGGCCGGCGCCGGGGCGCGGGTGGCGGGTCCCTAACGCAGCGGCGGCCCTGCCGCAATGCCGCAGGCGAAGGCCCCGGAAGATAGCCGTGGCGCGTCCGTCCGGTTCGTGCTGAACGGGGCCATGTTCGAGCTCGCCCCCGCCTTCCTCGCGACCTCCGAGGCGCTCGGCGACCTCGCTCTGTGCCACGCGCGCCTGCAGGCCGACGCGCGCTTCCCCTGGGTGGTGCTGATCCCGCGCGTTGAGGGCGCGCGGGAGCTGGAGGACCTGCATCCGGACGAACGCCGCCTGTTGATCGAGGAAATCCTCTCCGCCGGGCATGCGGTGCGGGCGATCGGGGTCGCGCTCGGCCGGGAGGTCGCCAAGCTCAACGTCGGCCAGCTCGGCAACCTGACGCCGCAGCTGCATCTGCACGTGGTGGGCCGCCGGCCGGACGACGCCGCCTGGCCGGGACCGGTCTGGGGCCATGGCCAAGCCGGCGCCTATCGGCCGGAGGCCTTCGATCGCGCGATGGCCGTGGCGCGCGCGACGCTGGGGCTCTGAGGCCCGGATCAGGGCGAACTGCGGGCCAGCCGGACGGGAAGTCTCCGGCCGTGCTCGGTGAGTTCCCCGGTCCAGCCGCCGGCGGTGGACCGAAGCTCGAGGACGTCCTCGGCGTCCGGCCGGCGGTGGAAACGGAGCGTGAGGCTGCGCCCTCGGCGCGTCACCTCGTCGACCGTCCCCGAGGCGTCGAGCGCGCCCGGGCGGCGCAGGTCCCGCCAGACCGCCTGGAGTCCGTCGCCGGCGTCGACAAAGCGCAGGTCGAACAGCGCCGCCCCGCTCGCGGCGCTCAGGGCCCAGCCGCCGTCGAGCGGGCCCTGGAAGGACTCCGCCGCGCGGAAGGACGAGCGCACGCGGGCGTCATAGGCCTGGTCGTTGGGGGCGGCCTCGCCCGATGCCCATCCGGCGCGCGCCGTGGCGATGAGCGCGACCAGCGTCAGCAGGACCCGTCGCATGGCTCAGGCGCTCTCGCCGGCGATCGCCTGGGCCACGGCGATGAGGCGCTGGGCCTGCGCCAGGTGCAGTCGCTCGAGCATCCGGCCCTCCACCTTGATCACCCCCCGGCCGGCGTTCTCCGGACGATCGTAGGCGGCGACCACCGCACGCGCCCAGGCGACTTCGTCGGGGGCCGGCGCGAAGATGCGGTTGGCGACCTCGAGGTGGCTCGGATGGATCAGGCTCTTGCCGTCGAAGCCCAGCCGCGCCCCCTGCTCGCACTCCCGCTCCAGGCCGGCCAGGTCGGGGATGTCGTTGAAGACCCCGTCCAGGATCGAGAGCCCGTGCGCCCGGGCGGCCATCACCGCCAGCGACAGCGCCGGTGACAGCGGCGCGCGGTCCGCGCCCGGCTCGCAGCGCATCTCCTTGACGAGGTCGTTGGCGCCGATCACCCAGACGTCGAGACCGTGCTCCCGGCTCGCCTGACCCAGGACGTCCAGCCGGAAGACCGCCTGGCAGGTCTCGATCATCCCCCACAGGCGGGCCCGCCCGCCGACCTCTCGGGCGAAGTTCGCCACGTCCTGCGGCGAGGACACCTTGGGCAGCAGGATGGCGTCAGGCCCGACTTCGGCGGCCGCTTGCAGATCCTCGGCCGCCCAGGGGGTGTCCAGCCCGTTGACCCGGATCACCACCTCGCGCGCGCCGAATCCGCCGGCCCGTATCGCGCCCGTGGCCAGGCGCCGCGCCTCGGCCTTCGCCTCCGGGGCGACGGAATCCTCCAGGTCCAGGATCACCACGTCACAGGGCAGCGTCCGCGCCTTCTCGATCGCGCGCGGGTTCGAGCCCGGCAGGTAGAGCGCGCTGCGGCGGGGACGGTCCTGGTTCATCCGGGAGCTCCTTGGCGCGTGGAGGCCCCAAGCTTTAGCCGCTAGGATGGGGTCATGACCACTCGCTACGACCCGTCCGCCCGCAACGTGCTCGGCGGCGAGCTTGCGCCCTGCTCCACCCGGCCGATGAGCGGCTTCTTCCGCAACGGCTGCTGCGAGACCAGCCACGAGGACCTCGGGATGCACACCGTCTGCGCGGTGATGACGGCGGAGTTCCTGGCTTTCTCCAAGGCGGTCGGCAACGACCTCTCCACCCCGCTCCCGGAGGCGCAGTTCCCGGGCCTGAAGCCGGGCGACCGCTGGTGCCTGTGCGCGCCGCGCTGGAAGGAGGCGCTCGACGCCGGCGCCGCCCCCAAGGTGGTGCTGGAGGCCACCCACGAGGAGACGCTCGCCATCGTGCCCCTGGGCGTCCTGAAGGACCACGCGGTGGAGGCGTAGCTCCCGAGTTGCTCCCACGAGGGGGTGCTGTCGCGAAGCGACTGAGGGGGTTTCCGCTCAGACGTCAGCGGATGAAACCCCCTCCGGTCCTCCGGACCACCTCCCCCTGCGGGGAGGAACTACGACAGCAAGTACTCCGCCTCCAGGCGGTAGGCCGAGCCTTCCTTGGTCTGGCGGCTCGAATAGAGCCCGAAGCGGTCGACCGCGATGGGCGGCGATTTCAGCAGGTTGTTGGCCTGAATCCAGCCGGCGACCTCGGCCGGGTCGGGCCGCCGCAGATAGGCCAGGGTGACGTGCGGTCGATAGTGGCGACGCTCGGGCTTCAGCCCCGCCCGCCGGGCCGCCGTCTCGCAGGCCTTGGCCAGGCGCGTGAGCGCCGCGCTCTCCGCCACACCGGCCCAGATCGCATGGATGTCGCGCCCTTCGCCGAACGCGCCCACGCCCTGCAGCGCGATCTCGAAGCCGCCGCCGTTCAGGCCTGAGAGCTCCGCATCGAGGTCGCGCGCAACGTTCTCGACGATGTCGCCGAAGAACCTGAGCGTCACGTGCAGCGACTCCGGCGGCCGCCAGCGCGCGCCCTCGATGTCGGGCTGGCGCCTGGCGAGGCCGGCGGCGATCTCGGCGGGTATCGCGAGCGCGGCGAACAGGCGGATCATGGAGGGCTCTCTAGCGCCGGCCGGGCGCCGCGGCCACCTAGGGCCTTGCTTCCGCCTCAAGCGGACCCGATATTTCGAATGCGCCCGATTTGGGCGTCCGAATCAGAGGGCTTTGCCTCCCATGAGCGACTTCAACCGCGGCTACGCGCGCACGGTCCCCGCGGACCGCGCCGACATGTCGGTGGACGCGGGACTTCGCAGCTACATGCTCGGCGTCTACAACAAGATGGCGCTGGGCCTCGTCGTCTCGGCGGCCCTGGCCTGGGTGACCGGCCAGTTTGCGCCCGTCCAGCAGCTTCTCTATCGCCTGACCCCCGATGGCCACCTGGCGGGTTACACGGGATTGGGCACGCTGGTGGCCTATTCGCCGCTGGCCATCATGCTCGTCATGCTCTTCGGCATGCGCAACCCGACGGTGAAGGGAAGCGGCATCCTGTACTGGGCGACAGTGTCCGTGTTCGGCGCGGGCCTCGGCGCGATCACCCTGCTCTACACGGGCGCCTCGCTCGCCTCGACCTTCCTGATCACGGCGACCGCGTTCGGCGCGCTCAGTCTGTTCGGCTACGCGACGAAGCGCGACCTCACCGGTATCGGCAGCTTCCTGATGATGGGGCTCATTGGCCTGGTGGTCGCGATGCTCGTGAACGTCTTCTGGCACCCGGCCGGCTTCAACTTCATCATCAGCGTGCTCGGCGTGCTGATCTTCGCGGGGCTGACGGCCTACGACACCCAGCGCCTGAAGATGACCTACTACCAGATCGGCGGCGATCAGGTGCGGCTCGGCGTCGCCACCAACTTTGGGGCGCTCAGCCTCTATCTCGACTTCCTCAACATGTTCATGTTCCTGCTGCGCCTGTTCGGCGCTCGCCGCTGAGCCGGCCCGGAACCGACGACGAAGCCCCGGCGATCGCTCGCCGGGGCTTTTCGCATCAGCGGGCCGGCGGCTCCTCGCCGACGATCGAGACCCGCTCGCCGTAGCGGGAATAGGGATAATAGTCCCACACCGAGTGGTGCTGCGTGCAGCGGTTGTCCCACAGGGTCAGGGTGTTCGGCTCCCACCGCACGCGGCAGTGCAGCTTGGGTTCGCGCTGCAGCAGCGAGAAGCACATGTCGAGGATCGCGCGGCTCTCCCAGCGCTGCAGGCCCGCGATGTGGGTGGTGAAGCCGGAATTCACATAGAGCACCTTGCGGCCGGTCACCGGGTGACGGGTGACGACCGGATGCTCGTGGCGCGGATAGCCGCCCTCGGGCGGCGCGGAGCCATAGTTGCCGACATAGGGCATGGCGCCGTCGTGCACCGCCTGGAGGCCCTCGAGGAAGGCCTTCATCGGCGCCGAGAGCATCTCGTAGGCCATGTACATGTTGGCGAACAGGGTGTCGCCGCCGCCGCACTCGGGCGTTTCGGTGATGTAGAGCGCCGAGCCGAGCGGCGGGATCGCATCGCAGCTCACGTCGGTGTGCCAGGCTTCGCCGGCGGTGTAGGGCGACTTCGCGGTGGTCTTGACGAGCAGGATCTCCGGATCCTCGTCGGGCCGGCCGTGGTGCATCGGATGCACGTGCAACCGGCCGAAATTCCGGCCGAAGGCCTTGTGGGCTTGGCGGTCCAGGACCTGGTCGCGGAACACCAGCACCAGCCAGTCGGCCCAGGCTTCGCGGATATCCTCCAACTCCTCGCCGCTCAGGTCCGACAGGTCGAGCCCGCGGATCTCGGCTCCGGTATGCGGCGAGACGGGCGTGACGCGGAAGCTCCGGTACTCGGTCCGCCGCGGCTCGCCGAGCGGGACATGCTTGGACGGCTTGGGAAGCGTGGCTACCGACATGGCCGGACTCCGTTGGACTGCGCGCGGAAGCTTCCGCCTCCGCCACGCCGGAGTCCAGATGGGCGCTAGTCGACGACGCGGAATCGTCCCCGCTCGAAGAACCGGAGGACCTGATCCAGCTCCTGCGCGCGGCGCAGGATATGGCCGCCCTGGCCGACGACGGCCCAGGCGCCTTGGCGGCGGGCGAGCGCCGGGCGCTTTTCGATGCGGTAGAGCGGCGCCTCCGAGGCGCGCTTGAACACCGAGAACACCGCCGAGTCGGAGAGCCCGTCGATCGCGTAGTCCCGCCATTCGCCGGCGGCGACCATGCGGCCATAGAGGGAGAGGAGCCGGTCGAGCTCGGGTCGCTCGAAGAAGACGCGCGCCGACCGGGCCTGCGCGTAGGGCGGATCGAAAGCCATGCACCTCCAGCCTAGACTGGATTCCGCAACGTGCGCCAGCGCCCCGGGTTGCGGCGGATGGCTCCGACACAGCCCCGCAACAACGGCGGGGCCGCGCCGCGAAATGACCTTATTTCGGTCCCGCGCGCGCCAGATGCGCCCCCGATGTTATGAGCGTCGGTTGGTCGGCGGTGCGGGTCCCGGATCCTGAACAGCCCCCCCAGCCCCCCTGGATCGGCAGCCCGATCGACCGACAGCTACTTTCTCCTCCCCCAGCGTGAGCCCGCGCGGCGTCTCTCTCCTCGCCGCGCGGGCTTTTGCATTTCCACCCGCATCGGGTGGTCGGGCGAGACGGGCTTCGCCCCCTGGTCAGCTCTTCTGCTCGGCCAGGCCGAGGATGCGGCCGCCGTGCGCCTGCTGCACCACGATCACGGTCTTCAGGCCGTCTTCGCCGGGGGCGGGCAGCTTGTAGGCCCTGGGGCGCCCCTTCCAGGCGCCCAGGCGCGCCATCTCCCGCACCACGTTTTTCTGCACGATGGTCTGGCCGCGGTTGTCGCCGCTCTTGACCGCGACGTCCTGCTCGCGCGGATCGTAGCGGATCAGCCAGACGTCGGCTCCGCCCGCCGGCGCGTGGCCGGAGCCCACGTCGACCCGCCGGCCGCCGGCGATGAACTTGATGTCCGGCGGATTGTGCCGGGCATGGGCCGCCTCCTTCACCAGGCTCTCGATGTGCTCGGTCTTCAGGCCGGTGGCCTGCAACTGTCCGTCGACCACCACCTGTGGCGTGTAGGGCTCGCGCAGCGAAAGCTTCGCCACGTAGGCCTTCTGACGATCGGCGAACTCGGGCTTGGCGAAGGTGTCGCTCCAGCCGAGATAGTCCCAGTAGTCCACCGGGAAGGTGAGCACGAGCACGCCGGGCTGCTCGGCGAGCTTGGCCAGATAGGCGTCAGCCGCCCCGCAGGAGCCGCAGCCCTGGGCGGTGTAGAGCTCGACCACCACCGGCATCTTCGCCACGGCGGCGCAGGGCAAGGCGGCGAGGATCAGGCTGAGGAGCGCGGCGTTCCGCATCGGGGCGCAATTAAGCGGAGATATGGCCGCAGGGCGTTTCAACATGGTGTGAGTAGGCGCCGGCGGCCGCCCAGGCAAGCCACCCGGGCGCGCCGCTCCTGGCATGCCGCCTCAGGCCGCCTGCCGCGCGAGGTTGCGAAGCACGTAGTTGAGGACCCCGCCGTTCCGGAAGTATTCCAGCTCGGTCGGCGTATCGATCCGGCAGCGCACCGGGAACCGGGCGATCCGCCCGTCGGAGGGCCGGTACAGCTCGACGATCAGCTGCTTCTTGGGACTAAGGTCCGAGAGCCCGCGGATCGAGACGATCTCCTCGCCGGTCAGCCCCAGCTTGTGCCAGCCTTCCTGGGTGAACTGCAGCGGCAGCACGCCCATGCCCACCAGGTTCGAGCGGTGGATGCGCTCGTAGCTCTCGGCGATCACCGCGCGCACCCCCAGCAGCTTGGTGCCCTTGGCCGCCCAGTCGCGCGAGGAGCCGGTGCCGTATTCCTTGCCCGCGAACACCACCAGCGGCCGGCCCTCGGCCTGGTAGCGCATGGCCGCGTCGTAGATCGACATCACCTCGCCGGAGGGGAAGTGCTTGGTGACCCCGCCCTCGATGTCGGGGGTGATGCGGTTGCGGATGCGGATGTTGGCGAAGGTGCCGCGCATCATGATCTCGTGGTTGCCGCGCCGCGAGCCGTAGGAGTTGAACTCCGACTGTGGCACCTGGTGCTCGCGCAGATAGACGCCGGCCGGCGAGGTGGCCTTGATCGACCCGGCCGGCGAGATGTGGTCGGTGGTGATGGAATCCCCGAACACGCCCAGCACGCGCGCCTCGATCACGTCCTTGATCGGCTCGGGCTCCATGCCCATGCCCTGGAAGTAGGGCGGGTTCTGGACGTAGGTGGAGCCCATGTCCCAGGCGTAGGTCTTGCCGCCGGCGACCTTGATCCCCTGCCAGTTCTTGTCGCCCTTGAAGACGTCGCCGTAGCGGGTGGCGAACATCTTGTCGGTGACGTGCTTGCGCTGCAGGCCCGAGATCTCTTCGGCCGACGGCCAGATGTCTTTCAGGTAGACGGGTTTGCCGTCCTTGCCTTCGCCGAGCGGGTCCTGGGCCAGGTTCACCAGCATCGAACCGGCGAGCGCATAGGCGACCACCAGCGGCGGCGAGGCCAGGTAGTTGGCGCGCACGTCGGGGTTCACCCGGCCCTCGAAGTTGCGATTGCCGGAGAGCACAGAGACCGCCACCAGGTCTTCCTTGTTGACCGCCTCGGAGATCGGCTCGGGCAGCGGCCCCGAGTTGCCGATGCAGGTCGTGCAGCCGTAACCCACCAGGTTGAAGCCCAGGCTGTCCAGGGACTTGGTCAGGCCGGCCGCCTTCAGATAATCGGTGACCACCTGCGAGCCCGGCGCGAGCGAGGTCTTCACCCACGGCTTCACCCGCAGCCCCTTCTCGGCCGCCTTCTTGGCGACCAGGCCGGCGGCGATCAGCACGGAGGGGTTGGAGGTGTTGGTGCACGAGGTGATCGCCGCGATCACCACGTCGCCGTGGCCGAGATCGAAGGTCTCGCCGTCCACCGGCGCCCGCTTGCCGAGCTCGTCGCCTTTGCCGAATTCGCCGGTCATGGCGTCCTTGAACTCGCCGCTGGCCTCCGACAGCAGCACCCGGTCCTGCGGCCGCTTCGGGCCCGCGAGCGAGGGCTTCACTTCGGCGAGCTCCAGCTGCAGCGTATCGGTGAACACCGGATCGGGATCGCTGGGCTCGCGCCAGATGCCCTGCTCCTTGGCGTAGGCCTCGACCAGCGCCACCCGCGCCGGGTCGCGGCCGGTGGCCTTCAGATACTCCAGCGTCGCGTGCGTGATCGGGAAGAAGCCGCAGGTGGCGCCGTACTCCGGCGACATGTTCGCGATGGTCGCCTGGTCCTCGATGGTCAGGTTGGCGAGGCCGGGGCCGTAGAACTCCACGAACTTGCCGACCACGCCCTTCTTGCGCAGCATCTGGGTCACGGTCAGCACCAGGTCGGTCGCCGTCGCTCCCTCCGGCAGCTTGCCGTCGACCCGGAAGCCCACGACTTCGGGGATCAGCATGGGGATCGGCTGGCCGAGCATCGCGGCCTCGGCCTCGATGCCGCCCACGCCCCAGCCCAGGACCGACAGGCCGTTGACCATGGTGGTGTGGGAATCGGTGCCGACCAGGGTGTCCGGATAGGCGGTCGCGACGCCGTCCGCCTCGTTGGTCCACACCGTCTGGGCGAGGTACTCGAGGTTCACCTGATGGCAGATGCCGGTGCCCGGCGGCACGACGCGGAAGTTGTTGAAGGCCGAGGAGCCCCAGCGCAGGAAGCGGTAGCGCTCCATGTTGCGCTCGTACTCGCGCTCGACGTTCTCGCCGAACGCCTTGGGCGTGCCGAAGTAGTCGACCATCACCGAATGGTCGATCACCAGGTCCACCGGGTTCAGCGGATTGATCTTCTCCGGGTCGGCGCCGAGGGTGACCATCGCGTCGCGCATGGCGGCGAGATCCACCACCGCCGGCACGCCGGTGAAGTCCTGCATCAGCACCCGGGCCGGACGGAAGCTGATCTCGTGCTCGACCGCGCCCTTGTTGTCGATCCAGGCGGCGACCGCCTTGAGGTCGTCGAGGCCCACCGACTTGCCGTCCTCGTTGCGCAGCAGATTCTCCAGCAGGACCTTCATCGAGATCGGCAGGCGCGAGATGCCCGAAAGTCCAGCTTCCTCGGCGGCGCGAAGGCTGTAGTAAGCATAGCTCTTGTCGCCCACCACGAGCTCGCGGCGGGTTTTCAGGCTGTCGACTGACGCCATCTGGGGGGATCCTTCTTCTGTTCCCGGCCGAGCCACGACCCCAGGGATCGCGCGCGTCTGGAGGCGGACACACAGGTTCCGTCCCCGCGCAGCGTACGTCCCTCGGGGCGGCGGCGGCCGGCCGCTTCATAGACCGCGCTCTCCGGCGCGTCCATGCGCGGGGACCTGCCCTTCCCATTCATGGGAAGGGGGGACCGTCGGCCGACCCCGGCCCTGAGCCGGGGGATGAGCCGATGGTGGGAAGGGCGAGGGTTCTGCCGTGCGCCGGCTCGCCCCCTCCGCCACTCGCTCTGCGGCGAGCGGTCCCCCTCCCCCGTGAACGGGGGAGGTAGGATGATCAATTCCCTATCGCTTCGCGACCTGAGCGTCCGCCGCGGCGGGCGGGTGCTGTTCGAAGCGCTCTCGCTCGAGCTTGGGGCCGGGCAGGCCTGTGCGCTCATCGGTCCGAACGGCGCCGGCAAGACGAGCCTGCTGCGCGCGCTGGCGGGCCTGGTTCCTGTGGAGGCCGGCGAGATCGCCTTCGGAGGCTCCGATCCGGAAAGCGCGCGCGGCGGCGGCCTGCACCTCGTGGGCCATCAGGACGGGCTGAAGCCCGCCCGCACCGCCTGGGAGGAGCTGCGCTTCTGGAGCCTCTGGTGCGGGGGTTCGGCCGAGGCGGCCCGCGCCGCGGCGGAGGCGCTGCAGTTGGGAGCCCTGCTGGGCTTCGAGGTGCGCCGTCTCTCGGCCGGCCAGCGGCGGCGCCTGGCGCTTGCCCGGTTGGTGGCCGCGCCGCGGCCGCTCTGGCTTCTCGACGAACCGCTCGCGCCGCTGGACGCCGGCTGGCGAACCCGCTTCGGGGAGATCATGGCCGGGCACCTGGCCGGGGGCGGCCTGATCCTGGCGGCGGTGCACGATCCGCTGCCGATTCCCGCCAAGACCCTGGAGCTCGCGTGAGCCGGCTTTCCGCCCTGCTCGGCCGCGAGACCGCGCTCGCCTGGGGCCGTGGCGGCGGGCCGCTGGTGACCCTCGGCTTCTACGCCGGCGTCGCCACGCTCGTGCCGCTGGCGATCGGGCCGCAGAGCCAGCGGCTCGCCGCGGTCGCCACCGGCTTCGCCTGGGTGGCCCTGGCGCTCGCTTCCCTGCTCTCGCTCGAGCGGCTGTTCGAGCGCGATTTCGAGGACGGCGCGCTGGACCTGCTGGCGCTGTCGCCCGCGCCGCTGGAGCTGACCTGCGCCGTCAAGTGCCTCGGCCAGTGGATCGCCACCGGCGCGCCGCTGGCGCTCGCCGCCCCGATCGCCGCGGTCGGCCTCGGGGCTTCGCCTGCGCTCATGCCGCTGATCTTCGCTTGCGCGATCGCAGGCGGGCTGGCTTTCGCGTTCGTGGGCGGTGTCGGCGCGGCGCTCAGCCTGGGCGCCCGGCGCGGCGGGCTGCTCACCGCGGTCATCGTGCTGCCGCTGTTCACCCCGCCGGTGATCTTCGGCGGCGGGGCGTTGTCGGCGGCGGATTCGGGCCTGCCCTGGCAGGCGGGCCTCGCCCTGCTCGCCGCCTACGCCGCAGCCGCGATCGCGCTGGGTCCCCTCGCCATGGCCGCCGCCTGCCGCAACGCGCTGGCCTAGCCGTAGGCGAGCCGACGGCGACATTACGAAGGTTTAAGGCGAGCCACCGGTCCGCGGGCGCCTTTTCGCCATCATCGCTGGCGAGCCTGCAAGCTCGGCCAATCATCAGGAGGACGGCGATGATCCGGCGGTGCAGCTACCTCTTCGCGGGCGCGGCGTTCGCCCTCTACGCGGCGGCGGGCGCCGCGGCGTTCGCCCAGCCGGCGCCGGCGCCCAAGGGCGTCTCCGAGACTGTCGTGCGCACCGTGCGCGACGGTGAGGCCCACGAGGTGCGCGTCGAGCGCGACGCCGGCGGCAAGCTCACCATCACCCGCGACGGCCGCACGACGATGGTCGACGCCCACGCCATGGGCGACCCCCACCTGGACATGGCGCAGCATCTGCGGAACCTGCTGCAGCTCCGTCCCAGCCAGGAGGCGGCGCTGCAAGCCTTTGTGAACGCCTCCCAGCCGGACCGCCCGATGGCGTTCCGCTCCGAGGACCGCGAGAGCGCCGAGACCACCCCGCAGCGGCTCGCCGACATGGAGAGGCGGCTCGCCGCCCACGATGCGGCGGCGCACGCCCGGATCCGCGCCACGCGGGCGTTCTACGACCAGCTCGATCCGGCCCAGAAGAAGGCGTTCGACGAATTGCACCTGGCCGGCGGCCACATGCG
>Ga0308173_10001090_pt1 | contig 13061 bp, 7 predicted proteins | sample PhyPR1_FD_203716 | JGI IMG/M metagenome (GOLD analysis project Ga0308173, IMG submission 203716) | Soil microbial communities from UC Gill Tract Community Farm, Albany, California, United States - DLSLS.P.R1 | ecosystem: Environmental > Terrestrial > Soil > Agricultural land | place: USA... | reverse complement strand
ATCAGACGGCCGCGCGGATAGCGTTCAAGTAGCGTTCGGCGGAGCGGCGCACGGCGTTCTTGCCATCGGTGGAGACGGTCATCTTCGGGAATGCGCCGTAGATGCGGTGGAAGGGGAAGGGCTCTACGGCATTCACGATTTTCTGTATGGCGGTGGCGTTCAGGGGAATCAAATTGGGGTAGCTCCGCATGAAGCTGACGAAGCGGCGGTCGGGCACGACTTGAATGGTATCGCCCGAGAAGAGGGCGCCCTGGCCGCCGGGCGCGTCGAGCCAGTGGAGAACGGCGGCGCCATCGAAATGACCTCCACAGCGAATGGCGGTTAAGCCTCCGAACAGTTGTTTCGTTTCGCCTTCCCAGAAGTGAATGCAAGGGTCGGGACGCATGACCCATTGGGCATCGTCGCGATGCAGATAAACGGGAGCGTTGTTGAAGGCGCGGCTCCACTCGACCATGGTGGTGTAGTAATGCGGATGAGAGATGCAGATTGCTTTGAGTCGGCCGAGGGATGCTATGCACTCGATGGTTGGCTCGTCGAGAAGCGCGATGCAATCCCAGAGAAGATTTCCTTCAGAGGTTTGCAAGAGGAACGCACGCTGACCAATGGCGAAGTGAGGCTCTACGGTGAGCGAGAGGATGCCCAGGGCCTCCTCGTGAACGGTTACTCTGTGGTCCTGGCGCAGTTGATTGAGAGTGGTCCATTGTTGGCCGGAAAGACCGACGTACTGCCGCTCGTCTTCGCAGATCGGGCACTGCGCGGGAGAGGCCGGCGTATCGCGATACTGGGTGCCGCAGGTGCCACAGATAAAATGCACACTTAGTAGATGAGGAGCGCGAGACTTTCGTTCAAATGTTTACAGCGCCCTGTGACACACTGATTGCGTTCACTTTCAATGGCATTTATTCCTGAGCGGCAAGTGCCCGTCGCGCTGTGGCGGACCATGGTTCGCCTGGATCACAACAAGATCAACACCTGGATGGCATTGCGCAACGCGCTGGGCGTTGCGGTGCCGCTGGCGGTTGCGACCGCGCTGCATGCTCCGTTGAGCGGCGTGGCCATTGCGACGGGCGCTTTGAACGTTTCGTTTTCGGACGGGCACGACCCGTATCCGCAACGTGGCCGCCGGATGCTGACGTGGAGCGTGCTGGGAGCGGTGGCGGTCTTCACAGGGTCGGTGACGGGCGGGAGTAATTTTGTCGCGACGGGGGTTGTGGCGGCCTGGGCGATGCTTGCGGGGATGCTGCTGGCGGTGAGATCGCGGGCAGGCGACCTTGGCTTGAACACGCTGGTGACCGTGATTGTGTTCGCGGCGCACCCGATGCCGGTGAAGCGCGCGGTGGGAGCGGGACTGCTGGTGCTCGCCGGGGGCTTACTGCAGACCGCGTTCGCGTTGCTGTTATGGCCGATCCGACGACGCCAGCCAGAACGGGAGGCGGTGGGGCAGGCGTTCCTGCACCTGGCGAAGGCAATCAATTCAGACGAGGAGCCTGAGGCAGCGGCACTGCTGGATACGCCAGCGCCGGCAGTACAGGACACGTTGAATGCGCTGGGACGGGACCACAGCGTGGAAGGCGAACGATACCGCCTGCTGTTCGATCAGGCGAACCGCATAGCCGTTTCGGCGTTTATGCTGCGGCATGCCAGTGGGAACGGTTCGCGTCCCGAAGCTGCCCAAGAGGAGGCCGAGTCGGCGCGCCTGCTTCAGCTGGCCTCGCAGGTGCTGGAGGCGATCGGCAGGAGAATGAGCGAGGGCGAGGCATCGCCGATGATCGCGGCCTGGCTGGACGAAATAACCCGGATTGCGAAAGCGGCAAACTCCGGCGAAGAACAGGACAGCGTTGGAGCAGCAAGGGAGGCGCTCGCCGGACAACTGCGCGTGGTGGCGCAACTGGCGGAGCGTACGACTCCGGAAGGCCTGCTCGAATTCTCGTATGTCGAAACGAGCAAGCCGTGGAAGCTGCAATTGACCAGCTGGGTTGAGACGTTGAGGGTGAACGCCCATTTGAACTCGGTGTATTTCCGGCATGCGGTGCGTTTAGCCGTGTGCGTTGCGATCGGCGATGCGCTGGGACGGGGCGTGGACTGGATGCGAACGTACTGGATACCGATGACGATCGCGGTGATTCTGAAGCCCGACTTTGGCACGACGTTCAGCCGGGGCGGGCTCCGGTTACTGGGAACCTTCATGGGCCTGGTGTTGGCAACGGTTCTGTACCACGTGATGCCGGCGACACCGTGGACACAGTTGCTACTGGTGGGCGCGTTCGCGCTGATCCTACGGTCCATCGGGCCGGCGAATTATGGAGTGTTCAGCGCGGCAGTGGCGGGGCTGGTGGTGTTTCTGATTGCAGCGACGGGCATTTCTCCCGCCGAGACCGTGGACGCGCGCGCGGTGAATACAGCAGCGGGCGGAGTGCTTGCGCTCGTGGCGTATGCGGTTTGGCCGACGTGGGAGCGAACGCAGGTACGACAGACGATGGCGGACATGATCGACCGATGCCGGGAGTACTTTCACGCAGTGGCGCAACGGTTCGAACGCGAGGACACGAAGACGGATGCGGCTCTCGAAGAGGCCCGGCGGGCATGGCGCCTGGCGCGCTCAACGGCGGAAGCGTCGGTAGACCGGTTGAGCGGCGAGCCTGGTGCGCGACCCGAGCAGATTGCGCTGCTGACATCGATGCTGGCGAGCTCGCACAGCGTGGTGTATTCGGTGATGGTGCTGGAGACAGAGTTGCGTCACGTTCCGGGGGGCGCCGCCGTGGGGGTAAGCGAGGCATTTATTCACGACGTGGAGTTCACGTTGTATTACTTGGCAGCCGCGTTGCGGGGCGCGGTTTCGGCGCTGCAGGGGCTTCCGGATCTGCGGAAGAGCTACCGGGCGCTAGCGGACGCGCAGGATGAACTGTCGCCCGCATATCGCTTTCTTGTGGATGAGATGGACCGGCTGACGGTGAGCTTGAATACGCTGCGGGAACAAGTCCAAAAACTGGTGCAATTCGTATAAGCACCGACTCATTCCGCCACGGCAACGGCTTCGGCCACCTGGCGCTCGACTGGCTGCTCTTGACCGGGAGGGGCAGTTTTGACATAACTGCGCAATACTTCGGCGATGCTCCAGGCCTGGGCGACGCAGCCGCGAGGCGCAAAGGGCGGCTCGGCATCGAAGATCTCATTGATGGATCCGACGGCCGAGGAGCAGCGGCCGTGAACTTCGAATCCATCGAGAAAGCCTCGGGCGGTTTCGAGATCATCGGGATAGACGCGGAGCCATGCGTCGATGAAAGGACCGATCAGCCAGGCCCAGACGGTGCCCTGATGATAGGCAGCATCGCGGGAGCGGAGATCGCCATCGTAGCGGGGCTTAAAATCCGGGCTTCCCGGCGCGAGAGAGCGAAGGCCGACGGGCGTGAGTAGTTTCTCCTTCACGATCTGAACGACGGGCTCCCAGTGTTCCTGGTTGAGCACCGGGTGTTCCAAGGAGATGGCGAAGAGTTGGTTGGGACGCAACGACGTGTCGGCCTCGCCGTTTTCGCCATCGATGACGTCGTACAGGTAGCCGCCCTCGGCGTACCAGAAGCGCTTGTTGAACGATTCCCGGGCGCGGGCCGCGTGGCGGGCGATACCGTTGGCCTCGTCGGTGCGATCCGCAGCGCGAAGCCACTGCTCCAGAATGCAGAGCGCGTTGTACCAGAGCGCATTGATTTCAACAGCTTTGCCGCGGCGAGGCGTGACGACCCATCCATCGACTTTCGCGTCCATCCAGGTGAGCTGATAACCGGCTTGTCCCTGATGGAGGAGGCCGTCGGAGGGGTCTACATGGATGTGGAAGTCCGTGCCCCGGAGGTGATGGCCCACGATATCGAGCAGCTTCGGAAGCAGTTGCTCCAACAAATGGCCGTCGTGGGTGCGCTGCATGTACCGATGAATGGCGTGGAAGAACCAGAGCGTGGCATCGGCGGTGTGGTAGAGACCCTCGTTCTGGCCTTCGGGGAACATGTTGGGGATCAGGCCATCTTTGATGTAGTGAGCGAAGGTTCGGATGATGTAGCTCGCCTCGTGCTGGCGCCCCGTATTCAAGGTGAGGCCTTCGAGACTGATCATGGTGTCGCGGCCCCAATCGGTGAACCAGTGGTAGCCGGCGATGATACTGCAGATTTCGTCGCCGGCGGCGCGGGCGCGGGCCATGTCCTTCCTGCGTCCGACGGGCTTGAAGATGAACTGATCGGCGGCCCAGACCAGATCGTTGCCGAAGTGCCCGGCGGTTCCCTTGTCCGCGATCAACAGGAGACGGCGGCGGCGATCGATTTCGGCATCCCAGGCCTGCTGCGGCGTTAAGGCCGACATCACGGTCCAGCTTTCGGTGGAGACGACCAGATCGACCTGTTCAGTGGGGTCGAGCTTAGCGGAAAAGTAGCCCGGACTCCAGAGATCGCCCTGGTGGATATAGCCGCGGGCCTGCTCAATAGCATAGAGGCGGTCACGGATGATTTGGGAATCGAGAGCAAGCCCTCCTCCGGTGGCCAGCACTTTGATACGGAGTGGCGGGAAGTCCTTTGCCGTCGCCATCTCGTAACGGTAATTCTGAACCTTTACCGTGTAGGAGGTGAGCGGCGAATTCACGGGCGCCTCGTGGTGGCGCATGTTGACGGCGGGCCGCAGGTGCAGGCGGACGCTGCCTTCGCCGGCCGTCACACGGTAGTTTATGTAAGCCGTGTTCTGGTAGTGCGGCATGAGGATGCGCTTCTCGAGGGTCATTCCATCCAGTTCATAGGTCCATACCGGCAGTCCGTGGCGGAGGCCGAACGCGCTGAGATAGCACGCGCCGTTGAGGCAGGTTTCTTTGGTTGTTTGCTCGCCGTTGAGCCGCACCACTTCACCGCTCGACAAAATCACTTCCTCGATGATGTCGTTCAGCATCATCGTTCGTCCTGCGGGAGATGGCAACGCCGCGATGAGATACCCGTGGAAGCACCGTGTCAGCACGCCACCGGCCGTGCCGCTACAGTAGCCGCCGAGGCCGTTAGTAACGAGCCATTCGATCTGGATTAGTTTCCGGCGATCGGCATCGCTCAGCGGGGTATTCGGTTCGTGACTAAAGATCTTATCCATTCGGTGTCTGTTTGCTTGGTTTTCGTGTGGACGGGACCGGCCGTAACACGACGGCAGCCCGTCCGGGGATTGTCCATCCCTCTTCCGTCTCGAGGGTGGGCGTGCCGCAGCCGCCATATCGGGAATCATCTGTCGACCATAAGCGAGCCCAGTCTCTGGAGGGAGGCGGAGCCAGTAACGGTTCTGGCGCCGGGCGGAACTCCAGATCTACTCCCAGGTTAACTAATAGAATTCGATCTTCCAGGTGGTCGGGGGAGAAGAAGCGTACGAGAAAGCAGCCGGGCGAGAGAACAGCCCCATCCAAACCGTCTTCACCCTGGCGGGAGATTACGGGGTCTTCGCGGCGTAAGCGAAGCAGGTCGCGATGCAGAGCGTATATTTCGGCGTGCTTTCGCAGTTCGGAGTGATCGAGCCGGGAGCTTTCAAAGGTCTGGGGGGAGGCGGGATCGGAGAAGCAGTGGCGTACCTCCGGGCTGGAAAGACTGGGCCACTGGTGGAGGAAGTCGATGCGGCCCTTCTTAACGAGTTTGGCGAGCTCAGGCTTGTGATCGGCGAAGAACAAGAATCGGCTGGACGCGCCGAACTCCTGGCCTTGAAAGAGCATGGGCGTACCGGGGGCGAGAAGGGTGAGAGCGGTGATCGCTTTCAGCGTGCCCGGGTGGGCGAGTTCGTGGATGCGCTGACCGCGCAGACTGTTGGCTACCTGATCGTGGTTCTGAATGAAATTGACCATAGCGGCGCGGGGCAGGCCAAAGGTGGGCGTGCCCCGGCGTTTGTCCTGCCACTGATAGAACTGGCCCTGGTACAGATAGCCGTATTTCACCGCTGAAACGAACTCCTGGGGCGTGCCCCGGTAGTCGGAGTAGTAGGCTTCGGCCTTGCCGGTGAGAGCGACCATGGCGGTGTGGTGATAGTCGTCGTTCCAGAGTGCGTCGAGTCCGCAGCCTCCTTCATCGAGAGTGCGGAGGAGCTGCGTGTGCTGCGGCTCGTTTTCACCGATGAGGATGATGGACCGAGGGGCGGCGGCATCACGGGTGGCACATGTGATTTCAGTGAGGATGTGAGGCTCAGAGGAATCGTGAATGTCCTGGGTGGCGTCGAGGCGCAGGCCATCGATGTGAAATTCGCGAATCCAGTAGATTGCGTTTTGGAGAAAAAATTCACGGACGGGCTGGCTGTACCGGCCGTCGAAGTTCAAGGCCGCGCCCCAGTCGGTCTTGTACCGGTCGGAGAAATAGGAAGGAGAAAACTCGCCGAGGTAATTTCCATCGGGGCCAAGGTGGTTGTAAACGACGTCAAGGACGACACCGAGGCCGAGCGAGTGCGCCTGATCGACGAAGGCGCGCATGTCGTCGGGCGTGCCATAGATGGAGGCAGGTGCGAAGAGTTGGACGCCATCGTAACCCCAGCCGAACTTGCCGGGAAAATCGGCGACCGGCATCAGTTCGATGACGGTGATGCCGGTGTCCTTCAGATAGGAAAGCTTTTCCGCAGCCGCTTTCCAGGTGCCTTCCGTGGTGAACGTGCCGAGGTGCAGCTCATAGATCACCTGGCCGGCGAGCTTGACGCCGGGCCAGTTTCCGTCGGTCCACTCGAACAAGCGGGGATCGATAACCTCCGAGAAGTGATGCGGACCTTGAGCCTGGTAGCGGGACGCGGGATCCGGGTAGGCGTGGGTGGGATCGCTGCCGAGCTGGTACTTGTAGCGCGTCCCAGCCGGGACATCTTCAATGAGCGCGGAGAAGTAGCCGTCGCGTTCGGGTTCCAGAGGAGCGGCTTTGCGAGCGCCGTCGAAAACGACTGAGACAGAAGAGTGCTCCGGGGCCCACACGCGGAAGCGAGTTGCGTTGCCGTCAGGAGACGGTTCCGCGCCGATGGGCATGTACCGGAAGATAGGGCTTTGCTGTTTCGACATGGGAAAGGCGGCTGACACTATGTTCTGAGGATAAAGACTCAGAGTACAAATAAGATGACACAGGCTGCCTGTGGAGATCGGGACTTCCGGACCTATCTGCGGAATGGTTCAGGGCCCGGATGCGGTCGGAAGGAGGAATTTCTTTGCTCGCGGCATTGCTACACTAGGAAGCTGATAGCCACCCGTGCGTTTCCGCATGTGGGGTGAATCCAGTGCAGTGGTCTTGCCGCCGGAGCAGATATGTTTACAGGTTTGTTCCGCTGTCCCTTTGCTGTTCCTTCCTAGCGTGGGCGCTTAAGCACAGAGGCGTTCGGTGTTCCGTTGCGCGCGCGATACAAAAAGGAGTGTTGCACCTTTGATGAAATTTATCTTTACGTCTGAATCTGTTACCGAAGGCCATCCGGATAAAATTGCGGATCAGGTCTCCGATGCCGTGCTCGACGCGGTGCTGGCTGAAGATCCAGCGGGCCGGGTGGCCTGCGAAACTCTCGTGACGACCGGTATTTGCGTGGTCGCGGGAGAGATCACAACGAAAACCTATGTTGATGTTCCCAAGCTGGTGCGCGGAGTCATTAATCACATCGGGTACACCGATGCCGCATTCGGCTTCGACAGCAAAACCTGCGCGGTGGTGAACATGATTCAGGCGCAATCGCCGGACATCGCCATGGGCGTAGATACAGGCGGAGCGGGCGATCAAGGCCTGATGTTCGGCTATGCCTGCGACGAAACGCCGGAGCTGATGCCGCTGCCGATTATGCTCGCGCACAAGCTGGTGCACCGGTTGAGCGACTCGCGCCGTGAAGGGCAGCTTCCTTATCTGCGGCCCGATGGCAAAAGCCAGGTCAGCGTGGAATACGTCGACAACAAGCCGAAGCGCATCGACGCCGTAGTCATTTCGACGCAGCACGACGATGATGTGACGACGGAGCAGATCCGCGCCGATGTGAAGAAGTTCATCATCGACCCGGTGATTCCGGCCGGCATGATCGACAGCCAGACGAAGTTTCACATCAATCCGACCGGTCGATTTGTGATCGGCGGACCGCACGGCGACACGGGGCTCACGGGCCGCAAAATCATCGTCGACACGTACGGTGGCATGGGGCGGCATGGCGGCGGCGCGTTCTCGGGCAAGGACCCCTCGAAGGTCGACCGCTCGGCGTGCTACATGGCGCGTTACGTGGCGAAGAACATTGTGGCGGCGGGCTTGGCCTCGCGCGCGGAAGTGCAGCTCGCGTACGCCATTGGCGTGGCGGAACCGGTATCGGTGATGGTGAACACGTTCGGGACCGGCAAAGTGGAAGACCAGCGCATTGCCGAATTGGTGCGGGAAAACTTCTCGCTGACACCGGCCGGGATGATCGAAACGCTGGACCTGCGCCGGCCGATCTATCGCAAAACGGCGGCCTTCGGCCACTTCGGGCGGACGGAAGAGTCGTTCACCTGGGAGGCGACCGATAAGGCCGAGGCGCTGCGGCAAGGCGCGCAGACAGCGGCGGCCGTTTAAACCAGACGCTGCTGAGGGTAGAAGCGAAAGGGTGAGGGCGTGGCCGCGCGAGCAGGCGGGCATGCCCTCAAGCAGAATAAGGACAGAAGGCAAGTGTCAACAGCAACAGATTGCAAGCGCTCTCTCGATATTGAAATTCCGCTGGAACAGGTGGAACAGGCGAAGGAACGCGTCACGAACTCCATCAAGCAACGGGTGCGCCTGCCGGGATTCCGGCCGGGAAAGGCGCCGGTGAGCCTGGTTCAGTCGCGATTCGAGCGTGAGATTCGGGAAGAAGTCCTGGAAGTGTTGCTTCCGCAGGCTTTCCGCGAGCGTGTCTCCAAAGATGAGTTGAAGGTAGTGGGGACGCCCAATATCACGGACCTTCACTTCGAACCGGGAGAAGCGATTCGATTCAAGGCGGATTTCGAGGTTGCGCCGGAGTTTGAGCTGCCGGATTATCGCGGGTTGCCGGTAAAGTACCAGGAGCCGACCGTGACGGACGAAGAGATCGATGCGCGCCTCCAGGCCATGCGCGAAGCGAAAGCCGAGTACGTGAACCAGGACCCCCGGCCTATCGAAAACGGCGACCACGTGCTGGTTCACCTGAAATCTGTCTCCGGACTGGCCGAGCCGATCGACGAAGACAACTTGCAGATGGAAGTAGGGGGCGCCGATACGCTGCCGGTCTTCACGGAAAACCTGATCGGCACGCAACCGGATGAGACGAAGGAATTCGACGTTACGTATCCCGAGGATTACGGCCGGGAACAGCTAGCCGGAAAGACGGTTCGCTTTCAGCTGACGCCGAAGACGATCCGTAAGAAGGAACTGCCTCCCTTGGACGACGAGTTTGCCAAGGACCTGGGCGGCGACTACCAGACCCTGGACGACCTAAAGGAAGCCGTCAAGAAGGCGACCTTCCAGGAGAAGCAGTACGAAGGGCAGCAACAGGCGAAGGAAGAGCTGATCGACCGGTTGGTGGAGTCTGCTGATTTTCCCATTCCGGAAGCTTACGTGGAGCGGCAGATGGAGAACCAAGTGCGTGCGTCGCTGCGGGAACTGGCGGGCAAGGGCATCGACCCGAACACGATCAAGCTCGACTGGGAGAAGGTAAAGGAAACGCAGCGGGACCGTGCCTTACGGAACGTGAAGGCGTCGCTGCTGCTGGAGAAGATCTCCAACCAGGAAGGGATTTCGGCGACCCAGGACGAGGTTGACCGGGAAGTGCAGCGGGTCGCCCGGAGTGAGCGGGAGCCGGTGGCGGTGACGCGGGCGCGCCTGGAAAAAGAAGGGGTGCTGGAGCGGATCGCCGACCACATTCGGACCGATAAAACGATCCACCACCTGTTTGAGCAATCCCAGAAGCAAGCTTGATTTGGCCGTAATTTGCCGAGACATAAGTTAAATAGTGTTGATATACTGTGGGTGAAGCGATTCCGATCGTAATCAGGAGCAGGGGTTTTCTGATTTCTCTGTGGATGGATTTAACGGTCGCGTTTAGTACGGATCTCACGATCCTGCAGACTGTAGGAGTATCAGCTTGAAGCGTGCCGGATCTGACGATTCCCTCCGCTGTTCGTTCTGCCATAAAAGCCAAGACGTAGTTGGAAAGCTAATTTCTTCCCCAAGCGACTACCCTCGAGCTTATATCTGCGACGAGTGTATCGCCGTGTGCAATTCCATCATTGAGGACGACCGCCCTGAGCAGGGGCACAGCACTCCCAGCAAATTGCCGCGTCCGCTGGAGCTGAAGGAATATCTCGATCAATACGTCATTGGCCAGGAAGCCACAAAGAAGAAGCTCGCGGTAGCGGTTTACAACCACTACAAGCGGATTCAGATGAACAAGCAGCGCGGCAACGACGTGGAGTTGGCAAAGTCGAACATTCTGCTGGTGGGGCCAACCGGAACCGGGAAGACGCTGCTGGCGCAGACCCTGGCGCGCATTCTGGATGTGCCGTTCGCCATTGTAGACGCCACGACGCTGACCGAGGCCGGGTACGTTGGCGAAGATGTGGAGAATATTATTCTCCGCTTGCTGCAAAATGCCGATTGGGATGTGCAACGCGCGCAGACGGGAATCATCTATATAGATGAGATCGATAAAATTGGACGCAAGGACGAGAATCCCTCGATCACCCGTGACGTTTCCGGCGAGGGAGTTCAGCAGGCACTGCTGAAGATCCTGGAAGGCACCGTTGCGAACGTTCCGCCCCAAGGGGGACGCAAGCATCCGCATCAGGAGTTCACGCCCGTAGATACAACGAATATTCTGTTTATCTGCGGCGGAGCCTTTGTCGGGTTGGAGAAGGTAATCGCGCGGCGCGTGGGTACCAAGTCAATCGGATTTGTAGCTCCGGACGACAAAGACGGAGCCCGCCGCAGTATGAACATGGTGCGGCGCGATACGGATCTGCTGGCGCAGTGCCAGCCGATCGATCTGATTAAGTACGGATTTATTCCGGAGTTTATCGGGCGCATGCCGGTGGCTGCCGTCTTAGAGGATCTTTCGCGGGAGGCGCTGGTGCAGATTTTGACCAAGCCGAAGAACGCGATCATACGCCAGTACCAGAAGCTGTTTGAGTTTGAGAATGTTAAGCTCAAATTTAGCGACGACGCCCTGGAAGCTGTTGCCCAGATGGCGATGGAGCGTAAAGTGGGCGCGCGAGGCCTGCGGATGATCCTGGAAGATCTGATGCTGGACCTGATGTACTATCTCCCTACTTTCAAAAAAGTGAAAGAGTTCGTGGTGACGAAGGAGATGGTGCTCACGCAAAAGATCAACATGACGGTGCTCGAAAAGGCCGGATAGCTGGCCCGCCGGTTTCTGCAGTAGTCAGTCCGCTTGAACCGGCTCATTTACATTGAGCCGGAAGTAGTTTCTGTGCGTCCCAACTTCAGGGGACAATCCACCTAGAAAAGAAAATGGTTACGACGAAAGATAAGACGGATACCAAACGATTGCCGATGATGCCCATCCGGGACGTGGTGATCTTCCCGTTCATGATGACCCCGTTTGTGGTCGGGCGGGAATCGAGTGTCCGGGCTTTGGAAGAGGCGCTGCTAGGCGACAAGAAGATTTTTCTGGCGACCCAGCACGACGCGTCCATCGATGAGCCGCGGCCCGAGGAGATTTACTCCGTGGGCACGGTGGCAAACATTGTGCAAAGCCTGAAACAACCCGACGGAAACATCAAAGTTCTGGTCGAGGGTGTGGAGCGCGGCAAAGTCATCTCCGTCAGCGAGGAAGAAGGCTACTTCCGGGCTGTGGTGAAGACCACCAATTACAAAGTAGAGCAGGGAACGCAGCTCGATGCCTTAACCGGGCGCGTCACCACGCTGTTTGAGCAGTACGTCAAGCTCAGCCAAAATCTGAACTACGAGACGATGATCGCGGCCATTCGCGTGGACGATCCAGGGAAGCTGGCGGACACGGTGGGCGCGAACCTGCAGCTTACGATCGAAGAGAAGCAGGAACTGCTGGAGATCTTCGATCCCATCGACCGCCTGACCCGCGTGGCGGAGCTGCTGGACATCGAGATAGAAAAACTCAACGTCGACCGCACGATCCAGGGGCGCGTGAAGCGTCAGATGGAGAAGGCGCAGAAGGAATACTATCTCAACGAAAAGATCAAAGCCATCCAGAAAGAGTTGGGACGCGGCGAGAAGAGCGAGTTCGACGAGCTAAAGAAGAAAATCGAAACCGCTGGTATGTCGAAAGACGCGCAGGAAAAGGCGACGGCCGAACTGAAGCGTTTGGAAGGCATGCCGCCGATGTCGGCCGAGTCAACGGTCTCGCGCAACTACCTCGATTGGCTGCTGGCGGTGCCGTGGAAGAAGAAGACGAAGGAGATTCGCGATCTTCACTATGCGCGCCAGGTGCTGGAGAGCGACCACTACGGGCTGGAAAAGATCAAGGAACGTATTCTAGAGTTCCTGTCGGTTCGCCGTCTGGTGCAGAATCCGAAGGGTTCCATTTTATGCTTCGTCGGACCTCCCGGCGTGGGCAAGACCTCGTTGGGGATGTCGATTGCAAAAGCCACCGGGCGCAAGTTTATACGCATGTCGCTCGGCGGTGTGCGGGACGAAGCCGAGATTCGCGGTCACCGGCGGACCTACATTGGCGCATTACCCGGCCAGTTGATTCAGATGATGAAGAAGGCGGGAACGAAGAACCCGGTCTTCATGCTGGACGAGATTGACAAGATGTCGACAGATTTCCGGGGCGATCCCTCGGCGGCACTGCTGGAAGTGCTGGATCCGGAGCAGAATTTTATGTTCATGGATCATTATCTGGACGTCGAGTACGACTTGAGCCAAGTGTTCTTTATCGCGACGGCGAACGTGCTGCACACCATTCCGCCCGCGTTGCAGGATCGCATGGAAGTGATCCGGCTGTCGGGTTACACGGAACTGGAGAAGATGGAGATCGCCAAGCGGTTTCTGGTCACCAAGCAGATGAAAGACACAGGTGTCACGCCAGAGCAGGTCGAGTTTCCGGACGATGGCCTGCAGACGTTGATTCAGTCCTACACCCGCGAGGCG